>FWPU01006834.1_pt1 | contig 22042 bp, 16 predicted proteins | sample 2228361 | NCBI WGS metagenome assembly FWPU01 (sample SAMEA103939777, study PRJEB20133) | metagenome
TAACAGTGTTGTTAATGACTGTTCCGTTGCTGATGTTTTGTACGAGCAGTGTGATGTTGATGCTTATGTTTGTTCCCGGAGTCAGGTTGCCGAGAATCCATGTGTTGTTGGTTCCTGTCATTGGTTCTGGCTGTGAATCAAAATAAATTGTTTGTTCAGGATAAGTGTCATTCACAGTAACATTTGAGGCATTTATGTTGCCGGTGCTGCTGACATTAATCTGGTAAGTTAAATTTGTGCTTACATTGACAGGGTCTGGGTAGTCGGTCTTAACAACCGAAACATTTGAAATGTTAAGAATCACTTCATTGATGGTAACGTTATTGCTGCAAACAGTGCTGCCGTCCTTGATGATGTTGTTTGGCGTCACGCAAACACTCCAGTTTTCACCAACGGATGTTTCATTATGGATGATTGTTAAGGGGGTCCTGCCCTTCAAGCCTTCCTCATACAATTGCCTGATTTGTTCAGGGCTCAATGACCTGTTGTAAATGCGGAAATCATCAATAATTCCATTATACCTGCCTGCACTGCCTGTATTAATGTCTCCAAGCCTTAATGTTGTCCAGGCAAAGTCAGTCTTGGTGCTTCCTGAATTTGTTGAAACAAAAGTGCCATTCCTGTAATAATCAATCACGTTTACTGTTGTCTGCCTGAAAACAAACACGAGGTGGTGCCATTGGTTGGCAGAAAGTCCAAGAGGTACAGAAGGGTTGGCTGTGTGCCATTCTACATAACCGCTGCCGTAATTTCGCAGAACTTGCGCAACACCTGGCGCGCTGTCAAATATTCCAACCGGCGTGCTTGTGCGCGGATACACCCACATTTCCATTGTGAATGGCAAACTTGGCTTTGTAACAGACGAAGTCATGTAGTCGCTTGTTCCATCAAAGTCATATGCGCCGCCAATCGTGCCGTTGGAAACCCATGTTGGGGTGCCTGTTCCTGAACCAAGTGTTGCGTTGTACCTGTAGGAGGTGTAGTCTGCGATTGCATTTGCAGCAGTGCTTTGCGTATTTGTATCAAATACGTAATTCACCATGCAAATGCTTGTTCCATTCCTGCGCCAGTCAGTAATGTTGTGCACTGCAATTCCGCCCTCGTCAACAGCGTTAATCACGTGAGCAGTCAGGTCCTGATTGGTGTCGTTGGTGAATGGGTTGGTTGTGTTAAGAATGACTGCATCAATTGACGGCGGGTTTCCGGATGCAATAACAGTGCTTTCTGTTGTGCTGATGCTTGTTGTTCCAACAGCACCTTCCTGAGTGAATGTCATGTTTGCAGTGTTGTTTATTGTCAGTGGCAGGATAACATTTTGCACAAGCGTTGAAATGTTCACGCTGAAGGTCCTGCCGGGTGTGAGATTGCCAATAATCCATGTGTTGTTTGTTCCTGTCACAGGGCTTGGTTGTGATGACAGGTAAATGAGTTGTTCCGGATAATTGTCAGTAAGGGTTATGTTGCTTGCGTTCTTGTCAAGGACCGTGATGTTTATTGTGTAGTTGAGTTCTTCGGTTGTCAATACGGGGTCCCTGTTTTCTTTTTTGATTATTGTCACGCCGTTGATTGTTATGTTGTTGCTTGTGATTGTTGTGCCGTCTCCGCAGACTGAGCCGTCATTTGGTGTAATTGCAGCAACCCATACGTCTCCGGAGCGGGTTTCGTTGCCGGCAAGGGTTGTTGAGTGCCTGCCTGCAAGGCCGTCAAGATAGTTCTGGTACAATTGTTGCTGGGTAATGGCTCTGTTGTAAACCTTGACCTCATCAATAAGCCCTCTGAATGTGCTGTCAGAGCCAACAACAGAATTGCCTATCCTTAGCGTGTTATTCATTCTGGCAGTGAATGCAGAGCTTGTTGCTGCAAGAGTGCCGTTGACATAAAGCCTTGCCACGCCGTCATAAACAATTGCCACGTGAGTCCACGTGTTTGCGCCGGCATAACCACTTCCGCTAATCCTTGTTGATCCGCTGGTAATGTAATAGAATTTGTTGGAGGATATTTCCAGCGCTCCAAAGTTGTGAGAGTTCTGGTTGTTTGATACTATGTGGCGGTATGAAGAATCGCTTACTTTTGGATAAATCCACAATTCCACAGTGTAATTGGTGAAGTTAAGGTAGGGTGTTTCTATGAGGTCGCCAACACCATCAAACTCATAAGCGCCTCCAACAATTCCCTGGCTTGTCCAGTTTGAGGCATTAGCCAGAGAGCCGTTGCCAAGTGTGCAGTTGTTGTTGTAAGTGCTGTAATCCCTTATTGCCCCTGCCGCAAGGCTGCTTATGTTGGAATCAAACGGCAGGTTGAGAACTGCAATAGAAACAAAGTCAGTGCTGTTGTAAAGCCTCCAGTCAGATATGTTCTGCACAGGCTGGTTGTCAGTATCATTTGCTTCCCCCATATTGATTGTGATGTTTTGCAGCGTATTGTTCATTAAGGGGTTTGTGGTGTTAATTGTGGCATTGCTCAGTGTTGGCCTGTTAATGATTATTGTGGCCTTGCTTGCAGTCCTGTTGCGGAATGTGCCAAAGCTGTCCTGGTACGAAATATTGACATAATTCACGATTTGCCTGTAAGTATAGTTGCCTACAAGAACACTGATGTTCACAACATACCCGTTGCCTGCTGTAATGCTGCCAATTACAAAAGTGTTGTTTGTTCCCGGCTCTGGTTCTGGCTGGGAGCTCTGATAAATAACCTCATCAGGATATGTTTCTGTAAGCACGATGTTGTTTGCAAGACCGCTGCTGACATTGATTATTATTGTATAGTTCAGGTAATTGCTGCATTCAACACATTCTGAACTGTCAGCCTTCAGGAGGATAACATCGTCAATTTCAGAAGTGCTGTACGAGGTGAACCTTGTGGTGTTAAAGACAAAAACACCACCTGAATAACTGATGTTGGTGCACTGGCTTGCAGGACATTCAACATAAGTGCCATCATCTTCGTAATCAACAAGAATCTTCGGATTGTCAAGCCCGAGTCCTGCAAGGGCGATTATTGCGCTCGTATTGAAGAATGACAGGTTTGTTGAGTTAAGGAATGCCCTGTTATAAGTGATGTTAAGCCGGTTCTGCCATATTGTTGTCCCATTGATTTGTATTCTTGGAAGTATGCTTATGCTGCCGTCAGGCATTGCAAACGTGGTGTTCGTGAAGTTGTTTCTTGAGTCAGAGCTTGAAAGAATCCATTGCGACTCATTGATTCCTTCTGTGATTATTGTGTTGTTGAACATTCCGTCTGTTGTTGCGCTTGCAAGATAGATTGCGTAACCATTGTTGGAGCTGAAGTTGTTGTCTGCAACAATTGTTTTCACGGCTCCGCTAAGATAAAGGGCGTAATTGTTTGTTGTGCCACCTGTTCTTACTGTGTTGTTAATAATCCTATTGTCAACTACATTGCTTGTTATGTATATTCCATAATTTTGGAAGGACGAACCGTTTGTTGTTATGTAATTGTTGGCCATTGTGTTGTTATGCACGTTTGAAGAGAAATAAATTCCATAATTTGAGTCGATGCCGTAAGTGCTGATTGTGTTGTTTTCAATCCTGTTAAGATTTGCTGTGTAGTGCAAACGAATTCCATAGTTTCTGCCTGCAGTGCCTTGAGTGCTGATAGTGTTGTTGTTAATTGTGTTGTTGTTTGATGCGTCGTGCAGATAAATTCCATATCCACTGCTGCTTCCTGTCGTGTTTATAAGATTGTTTGCAATAAGAGCATTTCTTATTCCTTCTAATTTAATTCCGTGATTGCCTGATTGTCCTGTAGGACCTGTAATGATGTTGTTGCCTGTTATGTTATTGAAATGACAGTTTGAAGCAAGGAATATGCCATCGTTTGCGCCGTCTGTGCCGTTTGTTCTTATTGTGTTGTTGGCAATCGTGCTGTTCTGAACGTAAGTGGCGGAATAAATGCCGTAATTGGAACTGCTGCCGTAAGTTAATATTGTGTTGTTGTTTATGATTCCTCCTGTCTGTGAATTTAGCAAGAAGATTCCATAATTATAAAAGCTTGTTCCTGATGAAAAGATTGTGTTATCGCTGACTATGTTGCCTGATGCCTGCTCAATAACAATCCCCCAACCAGAACTGGTTCCGTTAATTCTGATGTTGTTGTTTGTGATGTTGTTGAGGGCGGCAGAAAACACGTACACGCCGCGGTTGGAATTGGTTGTTGTGTTTGTGCTGATGTTGTTCTGCGTGATAGTGTTCCATATGGAATTATAACCCACGAGAATACCATTATTGCTGTCAAGGGAGGTTTTGGTGATGTGAATGTTGTTGAAGCTTATGTTGTTGTTTGTGCTGTTGAACAACAACCTGATTCCGTGCCTGTTGGTGATGTTGTTGTTGGTGAGTGTTGTGTTTGAAACATTGACCAGTGTTATTGTTTCGAATACTGCAAAGTTTTGCAGGGTGATGTTGTTGCAGTCAATGAAGTCAATGTGTGCTGCAAAGGGGTTATCAATTATTTGGTTGTTGGGGCAGGGCGGGGAGCTTCCTGCTCCTCCATAATAATAAATTGGGCTTTGGTTTATGTAATTGTTCGCAACGGAATTTGTCCTGAAGTGGGCAATTGTGGTGCCGTCAATAAAAAGGCCGTTGGATGCGCTTGTTATGTTGTTGTTCAGCAAAACAGTGCTTTCAGATGATAGCAGGTAGATGCCGTGGCTATCAAGGCCGTTTGTTGTTATGTTGTTGTCAGATGCATTGGTGAGTGTTGCTGAACTAAGGTGTATTCCGTAATTGGTTGTGTTGCCATTTGTTGTTATTGTGTTGTTATGGACTGTGTTGTACGAGCCTGAGTAGATATAAATGCCATAATTGCTTGTTGTGGTGCCTGTTGCGATTATTGTGTTGTTGATTATTTTGTTTGAGTTTGCAGTGGTATCAATGCTTATTCCATAATTGTCATATGTGCCGTTTGTGAAGACTTGGTTGTTTCTTATCGTGTTTGAGGTTACTGTGCTGCTGAGTTCAATTCCTTTATTATCATAGCTTCCTGTTGTGTTTATTGTGTTATTCTCAATAATACTGTCCCTGATTGTTGTAGTACCGAGAATGCCTGTATTTGAATGGCTGCTTCCGCTGGTTCTTATTGTGTTGTTGGCAATTGTTGTGTTATAAATCGTGGTATAGAGGTATACTCCATAATTATTGTAAGTTCCTGTTGTGTTTATGTTGTTGTTCGCAATAAATGTCCCGTGACTGCCGGAATAAATGTGTATTCCACGATTATAACTGCTTGGACCGGTTGTTTGAATATTGTTATTGGTAATGTTATTGAACGATGAGCTTGACTCAATATTTATTCCGTTGTTGCTGTTGCCGCTTGTTCCTCCTGTGATTATTGTGTTGTTGGCAATTGTGTTGTTCTGGGCGTATGTCACTGCATAAATCCCATCGTTGCCAGAAGTGCCGTTTGTTCTTATTGTATTGTTGTTAATGATGTTGTTGGCCGAGCTGGAATAAATGTATATCCCGTAATTCGATGAGCTTGTTCCTCCTGTACTGATTTTGTTGTTGGAGAAAATGTTCCTTTGCGAGTTTTCTATTACTATGCCTGGATTGTTAGATGTTCCGTAAGTAATTACTATGTTGTCTGTTATGTTGTTGTCATTAGCATTTGTTTGCAGGAATAATGCATAATTGTTTGTTGATGTTCCTATTGCGCTTATTATGTTGTTTTGTATTGTGTTGTTCCCTGCACCAAGCACGTAAATGCCGTATTGGTACGCATAGGTTGTGTTTGTGGCATTGATTGTGCTGTTGGCAATGAGGTTTCCTGAGCTTCCAAACCATAATCTTATTCCATGCCTGTTGTTAGTGAAGTTGCTTGAGCGGATTGTAAGGTTTGACGAATTTGCAATTGTTACTATTTCTGATGCGTTGTAATTTGCAATGGTTATGTTGTTGCACCCGATGAAGTCAACGTGCACCCAGTCTGGTGCGTCAAACTCCTGATTGTCCGGGCACGCTGGAGAACTGCCTTTTCCGCCGTAAAAGTATACTTGCTTGTTGTTTATCGTGTTCGTGGTTGTTATTTCATGAGTGAAAAAGTATTTTCCTTCAGCGGCATAAAACAGCAGCCCCTCACCTTTTGACACGTTTATGGCATTTCCTGAGAGGCTGATGTTTTGCGAGGCCTCAATAACAATTCCTTCATCGTCAGGTCCTGTTGTTGTGATGTTGTTGTCAAGAACTGTTGTGTTATCCACTGCGGTGTAAAGGTAAATGCCGTGATTGAATCCTGTGCTTCCATTCGTGCTGATTGAGTTATTGATGATTGCGCTGTTTCCAGAACTTGTCAGGTAGATTCCCCTGTTTGTGCTTGTTCCTGTCGTGCTTATTATGTTGTTGGCTATGCTGCATTTCGGACTGCTCTTAACATATATTCCTTCATTACCTGTTGTTCCATTGGTTGTTATTATGTTGTTGTATACTGTTATGTTTGTTGAAGTGCTCGTGATGTAAATGCCCTTGTTGTCAGTAGTGCCTGTGCTTGTGGTTATTGTGTTGTTTTCAACACTGCCATTCTGCACGGACGAAGTAAGGTATATTCCGTAATTGTTGTTTGTTCCTGAAGTTAGTATTGTGTTTCCTGCAATGATTGTTCCTGATACTGAAGACGTGGCACATATCCCCCAATTGTTGGTTTGGCTTTTTGGACCGGTTGTGATGTTGTTGTTAACAAAAAGATTGTTGCGCGCAGGACCTGACAAGACAATACCCCTGTTGTAGTAAGATGTTCCTATTGCCCTGATGGTGTTGTTGCTTATTGTGTTGTTGGTAACCCTGTTGTTGAGATAAACACCGTAATTCGTGTATGATGATGCATTAATATCAATGGAATTGTTCTCTATGAGATTATTGTGCGCGTCAAGATAGAGATATACTGCATAATTCGTGGTGCTGGTTGAACGTGTTGTTATGTTGTTGTACGCTATTGTGTTAAAGCTTGCATTCCTGTAAAGATAAACAGCGTGCGTGTTTCCTGAGCCATTTGCAATAAGATTGTTATACAACACGTAACTGTAAGTGGTGTTGGTAAAGTTGATTGCAAGACCATTGCTTCCTGACGCGCTTGTGTCGCGGATAAGGCAGTTCTGCACTGTTATGCCAGTCCTGCTTACAGCAGCAACACCGTGCGCATTGCTTGCGCCACCAGTTGCGTAATATATCGCATTCCCTGCACAATCAATCACGACATTGTCAGCACCAACAGTAATGCAGGTTCCTGTTGAGCTTATGCTTGTTGTCAGCTGGCAGGTGTTTCCCGGAGTTGCTGCGCAGGTAGTGCATTCAGCACAGGTGCCGCAGGTAGCCATGATGCGACCGCCCTCCTGGATTCCTGATTGTGGAGGAATGCCAAACTCAAACACTTCAGACTCCTCTCCAACATGCAACCTGAAAAAAGGTATGCTTCCATCTGCCCTCAATGGCACGCTTACATTAACCTCAACAAGGGAATCTGCCCTTTCCGTGCTTGTCTCAGCACTTACATTACCCTCAACCCAGACAGGCAATGAGTGGCTCGCATTGTGGTAGAACCTTACAACAAACCTGCCATCCTCAATGCCTATGAACGTGAAGAATGTTTCATAATCAGGCTCATCTGCTGTCTTCTTCCCAACCTCTGCGCCAAGCTCATCCCTTATTTTTTCATTCAGCGCAACAACCCTGCCCACAATAGGCGCTGTTTCATTAAGCTCAGGCACTGTCTCATTCAATGGCGCTTCTGGCAAAGTCTCATTAATCATCTGTTCAGGCAACCCTTGCTCAGGCAATTCTGGCACTGGCTCTTCAGGCAACACAGGCTCAGGCACTGGCACTTCTGGCATTACAGCACCAATAACACTAATCCTGATGCGCACTGTCATGACAGAAACACCATCAGAAGCCATAATGCTCACAACACGCTCGCCAACAAAACCGGAATCAGGCGTAATCGTCAACACGTTATCAAGCAGTTCTATTGCCAAGTTCTCTGACTGCGTGGCAATAAACGTCAGTTCCTCCCCTTCTGGGTCCACAAACAATTCATTAAGGCGCAATACAAGACGGCTTCCACTATTCACCTCAAATATTGTGGAGTTTGCAGCCCACACTGGCGCAAGGTTCCCGGATATTTCGTCATCAACAGCAAATCCTGTCGGGGAACGGCTGCCGTGCAGGACAGCAAATGACATCATTCCGAACACTGCAAGCATCAGCAGGGCAGAAAGCACGCGCCTCATCTGCTTTCACCCCGCTTTTTCCTGAGCTGGACAAACTCATCCTCTGACTTCTTCAGGACAATCTCATTGCCCCTCAGCTGGAACTCAATAACATCCTGCTCCTTCAAGCCGAGAAGTTCAACTAATGTTTTCGGGATTGTCAAAGTATACTGGTCTTTCTTTGTCTTCTGCAGCTTCCTGATTATTGCCATTAACCCTCTTTTTACGCTCTTTCAGCCCCTTTTCCTATATAAATATTACTATGAATTATACTATTCTTTTTCATATGAATTAAAAAAGAGAGGATTCATATGAAAAATTCCGTGATAAAAATCGTGAATTTCCAAAAAGGCAGGACTTTGCCTTACCTTAACCAAAAATATCAACTCTTTACACCCCCATCGTTTTTTTGCTAATTACTTCTTTTTCTTCAGCCTCCTCAAAGTCGTGTCAAGCTTCCTCAGGGTCTTTCCTGTGCGCCTGACAACCTCGCGCCAGTCGCGCATTTCCTCCTCAAAAACAGGCGGAGCAACCTTTACTTTCAGCTGCTTCCTGCGCTTCTGCTTCTTTGGACTGGTGATTATGACTTTCCTTGCCGGCTTCTTCCTCCTCACTACCTCTTCAAGCATCGGCACATACACTCTTGCCATTCCCGGACGCTCTGGCGGCATTTCAGGCATCTTTGCCGGCTTTGGAACCTCAACCGGCTGCGGCATTTCTTCAGGCATTGGAGCCTTTTCTGGCTCTGGAACAGGAATTTCCTCTGGCACTGGAACCTCCGCTTCTGGCTCTGGAACTGGCATGGCCTCCTGCTCAATCACTTGCGCCATTGATTCCTCTTCTGACGGCCTTCTCGATGCAATGTAGTCAGCTACCCTGAGAGTCATCACGAACAATGCAAGCACTCCAAGAGCAATTGTTTCAATCAGCAGCAATTCCTTGCACGACACGTAATGCCAGACCGCCAAAACAAGGCATATCACGAGCAAGGCATCAACAGGCAGGCTCCACCTCTTAAGCAGCCTCCTCTCCCTGCCCACAAGCAAAGAAACCAGTGCGAGCAGCCCTGCAATTATCAATGCCGCGCTAAGGGACATTGGCAGCATGCTGCAAAGAGTCATTGCCCCTGCAACAGGCACTGATGCGCGCACCTGCTCTGAAACAGGCTGCAATGCAGGCATTTCAAGCACAGGAGCCTTCTCTGCCGAAACTTCTCCCACTGCTCTTTCAGGCACGCACTTGCGCTCTGTCTGCGGCAGGTTCTTTGTCTTGTTGCAGTTGTTCACGTCAACGCACGTGCGGAACTGGATTCCCTCACTGCACCTGCTCCAGTCCTCGCACTCCCAGCTCTCAACACACTCCATGGAAGGCGCGAGCTCAGGCAGGACAACATTCCTTGGCACAATCCTGCCTCCACCACCGCCACCTCCTCCTGGAGCCGGCGGAACCGGCGCCAAGACCGTTGTTGAGGCACTCGCATTGCCGCTTAGCAGTGCACCTGTCGAATTCTGGAATGTCGCATTAACAGTGTTGTTCAGCACAGTCCCTGACTGAACAGAAGCAGGCACAATCACTGTGATGTTAACCGCAATTATTGTTCCCGGAGTCAGGTTGCCAAGCACCCAGGTATTATTGGTCGGCGGGACAGGCGCTGGCTCAGATGCCAAGTAAATCACCTGTGCAGGATAAGTGTCATTGACAACAACATCAAACGCAGTGTTGTTTCCTGTGCTTGTAACAGTGAGCGTATAGCTAAGCGTGTCTCCTGGAGCGACAGGGTCAGGAGAGCCTGTCTTCACAACAGAAATGTTGCTGAAATAATTCACAGACAGGTTGAGTACAGATGTGCTCTGGCTTGTATTTGCGCTTAACCACGCGCTTGTCTCATTCTGGAACGTGACATTGACAGTGTTGTTGATGATTGTGTTGTCAGAAACATTCCTTACAAGCACTGTGATGTTGATACTAATATTTGTGCCCGGAGTCAGGTTGCCAAGCACCCAGGTATTATTGGTCGGCGGGACAGGCGCTGGCTCAGATGCCAAGTAAATCACCTGTGCAGGATAAGTGTCATTCACTGTCACGTTATGCGCTGTCCCATTGCCTGTAGTGCTGACATTAACCTGGTAAGTCAGGTTGGTGCTCACGTAAGCAGGGTCAGGGCTGCTTGTCTTTGTGACAGAAACATTGGTGAAATTAAAGACCGGCGGATTAAGGACCATATTGCTTTTGCTTGCGCTGGCACTAAGCAACCCGCTTGTTTCGTTCTGGAATGTCACATTGGCTGTGTTATTGATGACTGTGCCGTTAGTAATGTTCCTGACGAGCACTGTTATGTTAATGCTGATGTTCGTTCCCGGAGTCAGGTTGCCAAGCACCCAGGTATTATTGGTCGGCGGGACAGGCGCTGGCTCAGATGCCAAGTAAATCACCTGTGCAGGATAAGTGTCATTCACTGTCACGTTGTATGAAGTCCCATTGCCGGTAATATTGACATTAATCCTGTACGTGAGATTGCTGCTCGCATTGACAATATCAGGAGAACCCGTCTTGCTGATTGTGAGGTTGCTTAGGTTCATGATTCCGACTTCCGAGGAGGAAAATCCGGTAAAGTGCGACACGTTAAACACGTAAGTCATTCCCGTATAATTCAATTCCTCGCACACCTCGCCCGGGCAGTCCTCATAATTGCCGTCATCATCCCAATCAACCATCGGCTTTGGATCGCTGAAAGAAATGCTGTTAAGGGTGATAATGCCTGTTTTGTTCAGATATGGCAACGAATTAGTGTTCAAATACGCCCTGTTATTGGTTATGTTGAGTGTTGACTGGGTTGGTCCAACTGAGCCATTCAACTCACTTCTTTCAGGGAAGTTGATGCTTCCGTAATTTGTGGCAAATGTTGTGTTTGTGAAATTATTTCTGCAATCCTGTTCGTAAATCATCCAACGAGGAGCATTAATGATGGTATTTGCAATAAACTCAGAACTGTTTGAGTACCTGAAATAAATGCCATAATTAGAATTGGCGGTGGTGCCGCCGATAACGCTGATATTATTGAAGCTTATTGTGTTGTTGGAGATATAATCATTTAAATAAAGTCCGTAACTGCTACCTAGCCCTGGCAATAAAGTAATTCTGTTTCCCGTGATGTTATTATATGACGCATAATTTCTAAGATGCACTCCATAAGTTGAGGTTCCATTCACAACAATAGTATTATTCTCAACCACGTTATATTTTTCACGAACCTCCAAACCAACATTGGTTGAAGTGCCGTTCACTGTTATGTTGTTGTTGGCAATGGTATTCGACCCTGCTGGATTGAGATAAATCCCATAAAGGTTTGTTGTGCCTGTGACGTTTATTGTGTTGTAAGTGATTGTTGAGTAATTGCATGCGCCGTAAATGCCATTGTTGCTTGAGTGAGTGCCGTTATTGATAAGCAGGTTGTTTAAGATTATTGCCTGATACAGCCCGTCTGTGTAAAATGCATGGCCATTACCAGGACCGTTCATTGTCACGTTGTTGTTCGAGATATTGTTCCTGTAGCCAAATCCGAAATAAAGTCCAAAGCCTGAATGATTCAGACTAATCACGTTATGCGTGATGTTCGACTCTGACACGATGTGGTAAAAGAAAATGCCGCGCGGCAGGCTTTCGGTATAAGAAAGCACTGTGTTATCTGATACTGTGTTGTTGTGGGAAGAGACTATGGACCCGTAAACAGGACCTTCCAGATAAATTCCGTACCCGGTGGTTCCATTGGTTATAACGGTATTATTGATTATGGTTGTATAGTTTGTCTTGTTTATTATAATGCCATAGCCCTCTGAGCCAGAATAAGTTGTATCCTTGATTATGCAGTCTTTAATCGTGAGGTTTATGTGGTCGCTCGAGCTCACTCCCCATTCATAATTCCCGCCATCTGTGTTATACGCGATCGTATGCCCATCACATTCAAGCGTGATATTGTCATTTCTAATATGTGTACAATTATCTGCGCTTGATATGTCATTCACAAGCGTGCACGTGTTTCCCTGTGTTTCTGTGCACGTCGTGCAGTCAGCGCAGGAATTGCATGTCACGGTTATTCCTGCATCGGTTGTTCCTGTGCCTGTTATTCCTGTCTGCACCACGGGCTCTTCCTCAGCAGGCGCTTCAGTTTGAATGGCTGGCTCCTCAGCCGGGCTTCCAACAACCAGCTTCATTGGCGCCCTTACCACGTTTGTGCCGTCTGTGGCAACAATCGTAATCACGCGCTCGCCAGCAAATCCGGGCGCAGGGACAAAAGTGGCAATGCTTCCATCAACACTGACCTTAACCATGTCCTCGTCCGTCGCGAGGAACGTGAGGGTGTCGCCGTCAGGGTCTGTAAAATACTTCGAGAGGTCAACCGTCAAGGCAGTGTCAGAATGTGTTGAGAGTGTTGTTGTGGTATATTCGGGCACAAGGTTTGTGCCTTCTGTGGCAAGTCCTGTCAGGCCGCCATCCCTGATTGTCAGGGCTCCTGAAATTAGTGCTGCGCATATGAAAATTGTCAGTGCCAGCTTTGTTTCCTTTTTCATGGCTCCACCAAAACAGTCCTCTGCTGGTATTCGCACTTCCAGAACCGCAGGAATTCGTCAACATCAGAAGCAAACTTTTCAGGGACAAGAAGCACAGCCCTTCCAAGCTGCTCTATTTTGCAACGCTTCACAATGCCTGTCTTTCCGTCCCTTCCCTTAAGGGCATAATAGAACCTGACCTTGTCCTTTTTCAGCAAATGCTCTGTTGAATACGTGAAGATAACCTTGGCCAAATATTTGCCGTAATCCTTGCTGGCAACACCCTCTTTTTTCACTTAACTGCCCCCTCTGCTTCTGTTAGTCAGTTTAACACTACGAGTATATAAAGTTTTTTATTTTAACCTATATAACTTGACTCTGTTGTTAAATAGGTTAACATCATTCCCTCTTTTGTTAAATAGGTTAACATTTGATTGGCATCCTCTGAATTTTTTTGCACAACAGGCAGGAATAAACAATCCTTCCCCTGCCCAGCCTGACGCGCACTGTCTTTCCAGGCATCCAGAAGGACTTGCAGGACTTGCAATACCTCTTCCTCAGCACTGCAGGCAGCTTCAGCTTTGAGCGGAGCACAATCTTATGCGCCCTTGCTGTTAGCCTGTTTGCCTCAGCAGGATTTTTTGGAAAGATAAGAGCCGCAGCGTCAAAAAGCGCGCGAACCTGCTGAAGAGCGCCCTCCTTCTGGGCATTCTTCGTAAACACCCTTTTTTTCAGTATTCCACCCCAGAATGCCTGCCTGCTGCGAAGCTATAAAAACCTTTCGCCATTTACCGAGGACATGCTCAAGTTTTTGAAGGCACTTTTCGGATATGGTGCCCAACCAGCCAAGGAAGGGCCTGTTGCAGTAAAACTCCCTGATTTTGAAAGCTGGCTCACAAGCATTCAGGAGCCATTGAAAACAAATGTCTCACAGCAGGTCTCATCCTCAAAGGCAAGAATCAGCCAGATAACAGCAGAAGTCAAAGAAAAAACCAATGCGCTCCTGTCAGCGAAACTAATGAACCCTAACATTCCTGACAGGGCAAAGGACTTCATGACAGGAAACAGGGAAGAATACACAAAAAGAGTGATACAATACCTCAACGGAATCATAATTCCAGACGATGCGAGCCAGCTCGCCCCATTCCTTGACAAGCACTCAAAGGACGCCACAGAATTCACAAAAGGAATACTCAGGCCCTTCCAAATACTGCAGGAATTCTTCGCCAACGAGACAAAGGAAATCACTGCAATGCTCGCTGACATTGAGCGCGAAATAGATGCAGTCAGGCAGGCGCACGCGCAGGCAAACACAGGCGATTATGAATTATTGAAAAACGAGGCAGAAATAATTATTGCGCGCCAAAAACAGCTTGCAGGGCTCAGGCAGGAGCAGGCAGAGCTTGAAAAGCACCGCGATGATGCAGAAAAATCAATCCAGGCGCTCAACGCAGAGGAAGAGCGCCTCCTGAAAGACCCTGAAAGGCTTGAAGCCCTCAAAAAAACAAGCGATGTAAGGGAAAAAGTGAAAACGCACGAGCAGAAAATCAGGGAAGTATTCAGAAACTTTGAGCCTGCCCTGAGAAAGTTTTACAGAATGGCAACAAGGAATGTCAGGCTTGTCGAGCGCTACCTCAATGACCCTGTGGCGACTCTCATAGAGGACCTGCACCTTGAAATCCTTGAGGCAGTCGATGACATAAGGCGGTTGATAAAGTTTGACAGGCTTCAGCTCGGTGACAAAAAAGAATACGTCCTTGATGCGCTGGCATTCCTCAACAGGCAAAACCTCGGCAACTGGCTGCGCGAGTACGGCCAGCTCGCAAAAGCAGAAAAAGACGCATACAATGAAGTTGAAAACTGCAACGCGACAAAAACGCTCGTAAGGGTTCAAAAGCTCCGCGAGGAAACACTCCGCAATGCCCAGCTTACAGGACAGCGCCTTGCACAAGCCAGGAAGGATGCTGAAAAAATCAACCTCGACCAGATGAAGGCAAAGCTCGAGGCAAACATAAAAACAGTAACAGGAAAAGATGTGAGTATTATTTTGTAATAACTCCTAATAACGACAACAAGACACTCCTCACTCATGCACGACGAACTCCGTTCAGTCGTGCGAGTTCGGAGAAAATAATAAAAAAGAAATTCCATTATTATTGGCACCGCGACTGCAGTGAGCCCTGTTATTAGTTTTATTCAATTACTTACGTTGTTCAAGCGCAGCAATGCCGGGCAGTTCTTTGCCCTCCAAAAACTCAAGAGAAGCGCCTCCCCCTGTGGAAACATGCGAAAATTTCTTTGCAAGACCAAGCTTTTGCACTACCGCAACAGTGTCTCCGCCGCCAACAATTGTAGTCGCCCTAATTTTAGCAATGAATTTTGCAATATCCTTTGTCCCGCCTGCAAACTTTGCAATCTCACACATCCCCATCGGTCCATTCCACACAACAGTCTTTGCCTTTTTCAGCTCATTCTCAAACAATTTTATCGTCTTAGGACCAATATCCAGCCCAATCATTCCCTTTGGAATCGCGTCGCAGGAAACAACTTTTGATTTGGCCTTCGAGTCAGCCCTCTGAGCAACAACCACGTCAACAGGCAAAACAATTTTCTTTCCAAACTTTTTCAAAATCCTCTTTGCCTCGCTGATTTTGTCATTCTCAAACCGGCTCTTCCCGACACATTTTCCCACTGCCTTGAGGAAAGTGAACATCATTGCGCCGCCAACCAATACCTTGCATGCTTTCCTTGCAAGATTCTCAATCACTCCAATCTTGTCGCTGACTTTTGCACCGCCAAGCACGACAACAAAAGGCTTTTTCGGCAACAAAGCCTTTGAAAGCATTGAAATCTCCCTTTCCAGCAGCAATCCTGCAGCAGAAGGCAAGTATTTTGGCACTCCAACAATGCTTGCGTGAGCCCTGTGAGAGCTCCCAAAAGCATCATTCACGTAAAAATCAGCAGGCTCTGCCAAAGCCCGCGCAAAAGCATCATCATTCGCCTCTTCCTCGCGGTGAAACCTGACATTCTCAAGCACGGCAACATCCCCAGAATGCATCTCATTCACTGCATCATCAACCTCTGCACCAACACAGTCATCAAGCTTCAGCACGTGGCGCTTCAACAATTTCTCAAGCCTTTCAGCAACAGGGTCCATGCGCAATAACTCATCAACGCCATTAGGCCTTCCAAGATGGGACAGCAAAAGCACAATTGCCTTTTTCTTCAGCAAATACCTGATCGTCGGCAGAGATTCCCTGATCCTTGTGTCATCAGAAACCCTGCCATCCTTCAAAGGCACATTGAGGTCAGCGCGCACAAGGACTTTTTTCCCAGGCCTTACTGGCAAACCATCCAGTGTCGGAATCATAAGGCAATGGCGGAATAACTCTTATTTAATACTTATCACATCAGCATCTTGAGAACGTCAATCATCCTCTTTGAGTAGCCCCACTCGTTGTCGTACCATCCGGTGACGCTTACAAAGTTGCCGCCAATGACCTCTGTGCACAATGAGTCAAAAATGCACGAGTGCGGGTTCTTGACAATGTCATGGCTCACAATCGGCTCATCACAATACTGCAAAACACCCTTCAAGTGGTACTTGCTAACCTCGCTGAACAGCCAGTTGACTTTTTTGGTATCAGTCGGCTTTTTCAGCTCAGCAGTAAAAGCCGCCAGCGAGCCGCACGGCACTGGAGCCCTTACTGCCATTCCGTCAATCCTGCCCTTCAGCTCAGGAATCACCTCTGCAACAGCCCTTGCAGCGCCTGTTGTTGTCGGCACGAGGTTCACCCCAGCGGCCCTTGCCCTCCTCAAATCCTTATGAGGCGCGTCAACAAGCCGCTGGTCGCTTGTATAAGCGTGGATTGTCAGCATATAGCCCCTCTCAACCCCGAAATTGTCATTCAAGACCTTGACAATCGGGGCAAGGCAGTTTGTCGTGCATGAGGCATTAGAGATTATGTTGTGCTTTTTTTTGTCATACAAGTGCTCATTCACGCCTTTGACGATTATTATGTCAGCATCTTTTGAAAAAGCTGAAATCAGGACTTTCTTCGCCCCTGCCTTGATGTGCTGGATTGCATCCTTGCGTTCAGTAAACAATCCTGTGCTCTCAACAACAACATCCACGTTCAGCTTTTTCCACGGCAATTCCTTTATGTCGTGCTCTGAAAACACACGGATTTCCTTTCCGTTTATGACCAGGCTGTTTTCCTTTGCCTTAACCTCGCCGGGAAAAACGCCATAGACAGAGTCGTACTTGAACATGTGAGCCAAAGTCTTTGTGTCAGTCAAGTCATGAATCGCGACCCATTCAATATCCTTTTCATCAAGCCCTGCCTGCAAGACCTGCCTTCCAATGCGTCCAAAGCCGTTAATGGCAACTCTAATGGGCATATGCACCTCTTGCAATTAACGACCAGCCAATCCGCAGATTGGCGCTGCCGTTTATTGCAACGCGTATCGGCATATCACGTCTGCAGAAGCACACCATAATAATACTTTATTACTACTCAATAATGATTAAGCAACAAGCCTGCCGCGCATCCCGCGCAGCACAAGGGCATAATCATCAAAATTCTCTGCGATTGACTCAAGCACAGGAGCCTCGCGCTCGCAGAGCTTTTTGCCAATCCGCGACGCATCATCATAGCAGCACTGCGCAATCCCGCTTTCCGAGACAAAAGAACTCAGCCCGAGATACTCATGGAAGCAAACAACGATGTCGCCAATCCTCTTCAGACGGTCATACCTTTTAAGCGCGTCCTGCGGAATATTATTCATAAGGCGGCGCATAAACCTGTCAAGGTCGCCAGGCAGCCTTTCCCAGAAAGTTGACGCGATTGCGACTGAAAAATACCTTGTTATGTCTGCAGTCATATAGACAAAAAGCTCCCTGCTCACGCTATCAATCGTCCTTGAAACAGCATCCACAGCAGCCCTTCGCGTGGGAAACAGTATCCTCTGCTCCACCATAAACCATCACTGCAAAAAAATAGAATGCAAGAAGGCAGTTATAAATCTTAGTGCCTGTGGTGCTTCCAGAGCAGGAAGAGAATGCCGAAAGGAATCAGTGAAAACATCGCTATTGAGAGAAGCATGCTGTAAACGTCATTCCTTGTCGGGTTCGCGTAATAAAGCGCTGACGCAAACAGCACAATAAGGAAAACCACAAGGAAAGTGTACAATGCCAGCAGTCTGCAAAGCGTTTTCATGGTCTTGTTATTCTCGCAACGAAAAACCCTTCTGTATCGTTGTCCTGCGGCCAGATACGAAGGCAGTCTTTAACTTCTTTTCGGTATGTTTTGCCCTCAAACTCCAGCACAGCAGGAGACCTCCTGATGTTCAGCCCAATAGGCGCAAGTTTTGCGTCAGTGTTGTCAAGCAAATAACTGATTACTGCCTCGTCCTCCTCCGGCTCTGTGGAGCAGGTTGAGTAAACAAGCGTGCCGCCCCTTGCAAGCAAGCCATAAGCCGCGATTACCAGCTTCCTCTGTGTTGCTGCAAGCCGCTTTATCATCTCCGGATTCCACATAAGGATTGTCTTTATGCTTTTCCTTATCGTGCCAGTGCCAGAGCAAGGGGCATCAAGAAGGATTTTGTCAAACTCCATACCCTTCATCTGCTCGCCCTTCATCTGCGTCGTTATTGCATTCAGCACCCCGCACCTCTGCAAGTTAATGCCAAGGGCGGCAAGGCGGGCACCAGCAACATCATTTGCCACAAGAATTCCCCTGTTTTCCATCATCTGGGCCATCTGCGACGCCTTTGAGCCAGGAGCAGCAGCCATGTCAAGCACCCTTTCGCCCGGCTTTGGATCCAAAACAAGCGGCGGAATCATTGATGCTGCCTCCTGGACATAATAATACCCAAGGCAGTGCTCAACAGTATTGCCCACGTCAAGCCTTCCATGCCTGCTCTCAATGTAAAACCCCTCCCTGCACCAAGGAACCTGCTCCAAATGCCAGTCCTTTTCAAGGCGCTTTGTCACCTCGCTGACAGGCTTCTTCAGCGTGTTAACCCGTATGCTCTTGCGGAGAAAACTAAGCGTGTATTTCCTGTATTCATCCCAGTCTGTCAGCTTTGAATACCTCTCAACAAATTTCTCCTTGAACTCAAGGACATTAGGGATTGGCTTAAGCTCAAACATAAACAAGGGATAACAACACTTGTTTAAATGCTTTTGGCAATTATTTTTCCCGGCCCCTCACAATAGCTTCAATGCCTGAAACAGCATCAGGCAAGCCATGAACCTTCACGGTCACAAGGTTTGGCACGTCCTCGCCATTAAGAATTCCAAGCCCCTTCTCGTAATGCACTGTTGCGCCATTCAGGTGCCAGATGACACGCGTCCTGCCGTACGTGCCGGCAGGCACAATATCCCTGTGCACTGTTTCTGCGCCACGGACTTCCATCATCATGCAAAAATCTTCAACCCCGTAAATCCCCTTCTCGGGACCCTCATAAATCTTTTTCTCCATAAGCAAGGGAACTCAAGGGCCATATAAAAAGCTTCGGGTCATCTCACACTGCAAGAAGCAGCCTGATAAAATCAAAAAACAAGTCATGGAATTTTGCGCACTTTCCGTCGCACTGTATTATCTCTTGCCACTTGTTCCTTATCGTGCGCAGGTTAAGCTCCTCAACCTGCCTGTTCGCCTCGCTCAACGCGTTTGAGAACTCTATTATTCTCTCAGAATTTCCCCAGTACCTGTTTGCGGTTATTGCATTGGCAATCAGCGCTGAATTTGGCACGTCCTTCGTCTTCTCAACAGCAATCATCAGCAAAAAGTCAAAATAATCATCCTGGTTGCACGAGTTTGCGGCAACACACGAAGATAATGAAGCCCACTGCGCGCTTACACCGCTGCTTTCAAGAAGCTTCACAGACCTGTCCATTTTTGTTATCAGTTCTGCGCGCGCAACAGTGTCATTTGTCGCGCGCAATTCCATTGCGTCAACCATCAATTCAGGTGGCGAAACCTTCTCACTGAAAACCTGGAAAGCCCCATAAACAAGCGCAATCAGGAAAACCACGGCTATAATCCAAGTGAGCACTCGCTTCCAGTTCGCCATGCCCCTCGAGAACAAACGTTCTGGTATTTAAACTTGACTTTTTTTGGATAATAAAAAGAAACTTTGCTTAAAGCGCACCGAGAATCTTTTTGATTCTCTTGTTAATGTCCTGCGTATACGCCGTGATTCTTCTCATGCTTTCTTCATTCTTCTTCTGTGTTTCAAGAAGCAACTTAAGAAAATCCTCTTCTGCCATTTGAATTATCTCGTTATACTCCCTTCAGGTTTACGCCTGTTTAAACTTTGCTTTTCTGACAGTAATTGATTATATGTTTCCACTAGTCCATTGTATCTTCTGACGATGTCCTGCAATTCCGCATTTAACATGTTCATTTGGATTGGAACTGCGCTTGCTTGTTGTTCAAGCTGCCTGATTCTTGACTCCATAATTTGTTTATGCAATGCGAATGTTGTGAGGACTATGTTTGCGAATAAAGAAACGCATAACGCAGTCATTGCGGGATACAATTCAATAAGCAGTACCAACGCCACCCTGCTCCGCAGCATACAAAAGAATAAAGAATGTCTCAAAAATCGTCCTGCTGCTGAATGCAAATTGACGTAATACCTGCCAGAATCGTTCCACACCAAAGAACAACTTCTCAAGGCCGCCTGTCATAAAACAGCACGTTGTCTGTAATTTATAAAGCTGCTCAGAAAATCACTTCTTTGCCTCTGGCTTCTTCTCTGCGCCTGCTGCTGGCGCCGCCCCTGTAGCCTGCTTTGCGCCAGGAGCTGCTGCAGCACCTTCCACCGGCAATAATTCGTCGATAAGCAAGGTAGGGATCTTTGCCTCGACAAGCTTTGCCTTGATTTCCCCCCTTGGCCTGCCTGTCATTTCCGCAATTATCTTCTTTGCAATCGCCTCGAGCTCTGCACGCCTCTTTGTGATTTCCTCCTGGAGTTTCTTCTTCTCCTCCTCAAGCTTCTTAATCTCCTCTGCAGAAAGCTCTGTCTTCTCTGCCTTGATTTCCTCAGCGTAAGCCCCTGAATTGATTTCCGCAATTATTGCCTTGGGCTCCTTGCCTTCCACCAGAACACCCATTGAGTTGCACGTGCCAATAACCTCCTTGACCTTTGCAAACATGTCCTTGCCCAGCAGGGATCCCTCCTTCATTTTTGCAATCTTGATGATCTGCTCAATCTTAAGGTCAGCGACCCTGTCAACATTCGGCGCCCCAGAACCCTTCTCAATCCCCGCCTCCTTTTTTATCAGCGCAGAAACCGGCGGCGTGCCAACCTCAATAATGAACGACTTGTCGGTTGTCTCAACAATGATTTTTACAGGAACCTGGACGCCCTTGAAAGCAGCAGTCTTCTTGTTTATCTCGGAAATAACCTGCCCTATGTTTACGCCGAGAGGCCCAAGTGCCGGACCGAGCGGCGGCGCTGCTGTCGCCTTTCCGCCTTCAACAAGCTGTTCTATGCTCTGCTTTGCCATGTTAATCCCGCGACCTGCGAACTGCTTTTAAGCCTTATGGTCCAAGAGGACCCCCTCCACCTTGCGCCTCAGTCTCCTCCTCTGCTTCCTCTTCCTTTTCGCCGCCTGCCGTCTCCCTCCTTATGACCTTGACAGCATCCATCCTGACAGTGATAGGGATTGGGACTGCGGCGCCAAGTAATTCGACAACGACTTCCTCCTTTGCCTTGTCAATCCTCGTGATTTTTGCCTGCTCGCGCTTGAACGGTCCTGAAATGATTTCAACAATGTCATTCTTCCTGATATCAACCTCGCGCTTGACCTGCTCAAGCATGTGCTCTATTTCCTTGTACTCAATTTCCTTGGGCAGGATTCCGCGCGCGTAAGGCACGTTGAACGCAGCCTGCTCCGCGTTCTGCCTGTCAGCTGCCTCAAGGAAGATATATCCGCGCATGCCGTGCGGCCTTATGACTGCAAAAACATCAAGGTTTCGCTTCTTCACGTTGCTCACCACGAAGTCCATGACCTGGTCTTCGCGGTTCGCAGTGGTCCTTAACGCAAAGATGTGCGTTGATAATGCCTTTTCATCTGCCATTTTGTTCTCTTTACCCTAGCTCAGAATTTTTCTTTACTAGAATAATAAGAAGGATATCAACCACCCCTTTAAAAAGGTTGCGGAAGCAACCTGTCGGTGTGCTATCACGATTTAAGGGCACATTAGTTTTCTGCGCCTTTAATACGTGATGTTCTTCCTTCACAAGGGGTGAGGGAAGATGGTTCATT
>FWPU01006835.1_pt1 | contig 22041 bp, 24 predicted proteins | sample 2228361 | NCBI WGS metagenome assembly FWPU01 (sample SAMEA103939777, study PRJEB20133) | metagenome
AAAAGAAAGGGGGGGGGAGTGCCATTTTAAATCGTCAAAAATTAAAATTTAAATTATTGATAATCAAATATTTAAGTTTTAAAAGTAAAATATTTTGGACAATAGTGATTTACTATAAAGACTCAACCATTGCAATAAGTAAAAATCCGGATATAAAACTTCCAATAGGAATATATATGTGGGACATCGATGCAGTTATTTCAGACGCAGATGCAAGAAATTCTGCTTTTTTAAAGCTAATAAAAAGTAAATTAGCTAATAAATAATTAAAGAAACCCAGATAGTAATAGCCATTTGCCTTAATGGTTAATGATGTGGTTAAATTAAGTCACCAACAGATTCAAAATCTCATCTCTCTCCGCCCCTCCCCTAAAATCCTCCCACCTCATAATTTATCGCCAGCCCACAAAACTAATTTTGTAACTTTACAGCACATTTTAAAGTATGACAAAACTTACCATAGCCCTGCAAAAATCCGGAAGGTTGCACGAAGGTTCCGTAAATCTCCTTAAATTTTAAATCAAGTCCGTGTTTCAAAAATCTCTCGCTACGAATATGATATAGAACATTGTATGGAACAGTGAAAAAACGCTGAATTTACCAGTAATCCAATAAAAAGAGTATCTTTGAGCCATAAAAATAACATAAGCAAATACAGAAATGAACCTATGGAGTAACGATACCGAAATACAATTTTTCAAAGAAGCATTAAAGAATTTTGCTTCCCCCGAACAACTATTTTATAATTTACAAAGTGGGTATTTTGCTTATGTTCCAAAAGGTTCAGACGCAGAGGGGCAAACACTACAAAGCAGAAATTCACTAATAGGACAATATACAGAAAAATGGTGCAAAACTCTTTTTGAACCAATTGCTGAAGAATTGGGTTTATATGCCGTCAATAGCGTGGTCTGCGAAGACCTCGGTTTGTCAAGACAATCTAGTGCAGACCTCGCATTTTGCACAACAAACAATATAGTTCAAAACCCTGAAAACATAAAACTTTTGTTTGAAATTAAAATGAGTATAGTTTCCAATTATAAGTTTACGCGACCAAACAAGATAGAGTATATTGGCGATTATAAACAACATAAAGGCAATCCTTCATTGTTACGCTCTGACTCAATGCTTAAAGCAATAGGCAAAGCAATTAATATTCGTGTCTCCGGTATTGCTTCAACAAAAATACCTGTGGTTGTTTTAGGAAACAGTCCCATAACCGATAGTTACATCAAAAAAGTAGATTTTCTAAAAACTTCAGGAGTAATTCAAGGTTTTTGGTCATTGAATCCTAAACCTACAAACTCGGACTATATTAAGAATACACCAAAATTAGGTTTTCAAACCATTTTCAACGAACAACAACTTTTTAATAATTGCAAAGAACTTGTAACCAATGATATGAATTATTTTTCGTCAATGATTTCCAAATTAAAACTTGGAGAAATTATAAGAATTGCAAGCCAAGAAACCACAGATATTGCAAAAGCAGAAAAATTTTTAACCTTAATCCGAAGCTAAAATGAAAAGGTCAAAATCAAAAGGAACAGAAACAAGTGCTTTCGGAACTAATGGAAGAATTAACCACGACAGTTCAAAGTTTTACAATTCTAAACTTTACTCAGAACTTCAAGTCAAAAAAGTTTTTGACATAAAAGAAAATGAATTACCAAAGCAATTAGAAAATCAATTTATTCTAGGATCGGCAGAAAATATGAAAGAATTGCCCGACAACTCAATTCATTTAATGATTACGTCTCCGCCTTACAATGTTTCAAAAGAATATGACCAAGATTTATCACTAAAAGAATATTTACAACTTTTAGAAAATGTATTCAAAGAAACGTTCAGAGTATTAGTCAATGGTGGGCGAGCGTGCATAAATGTAGCCAATCTTGGGAGAAAACCATACATACCGCTTTCCGATTATATTTCTAAAATGATGATAGACATCGGCTTCAATATGCGTGGAGAAATTATTTGGAACAAAGCATCCAGTGCAAGTCCTTCAACCGCTTGGGGGAGTTGGCAAAGTGCCGCTAATCCCATTTTAAGAGACATACACGAATATATTTTGGTTTTTTCAAAAGGGGACTACAAAAGAGAAAAAGGTAAAAAAGAAAATACCATTACAAAAGAACAGTTTATAGAATGGACAAAATCTATTTGGACAATGAACGCAGAAAGTGCGAAAAGAATTGGGCACCCTGCACCTTTTCCTGAAGAATTACCTTACAGGCTTATTCAACTTTATTCTTTTAAGGGAGATATTATCCTTGACCCTTTTATGGGCAGTGGGACAACAGCCGTTGCCGCCATTAAATCAGATAGAAAGTTTGTAGGTTACGAAATTTCACAGGAATATATTCAATTGGCAAAAAAAAGAGTAAAACCACTTATGGAACAAACAACTCTGAAATTTGAAACAACGGAGAATGATAAAGAATAGAATGACTGCACACAAAATCTTTCGCGGCAATGATGCTGATTAAATATAGTGTTCTGCTCCGCCTTTGGCAAATTAAAATTTTGTTGCGATTAATAAATAGGAACCTTGAGTTATTTTTTACTCATCAAAATTAAAATTCACTATTGTCCAAAATAATTTTCAGTAAACAGGCATCTCATGAATAAAAAAGGCAGGAAATTTTTCCTGCCTTTTTGTTTTTTTTTTGTCTGCAAAAAATATGAAACCAAATGCTGCGTGCAAAATTAAGAATCCGCCACAGGCGGAAATCCGCTTCCGGTTTTTGGACAGCTTACAGCCCTTGTCAGACAAGCAAATATAGACCATCTGCTTCGGAAACTCAATGCTGATAAGCATTCCAAAAAGTTTAGAACCAAAGACCAACTTTATACCATGTTGGTTGCTGTCATCTGCCGCATACAATCCTTGAGAGACCTGTGTGCCTTGTTTCACGCCAATGTTGAAAAACACCATCAGTTGGGATTAGCCGCCCTGCCTAATAAAAGCACATTGAGTTATGTCAACAAACATCGCAGTCATAAGATTTTTGAGCAAGTATATGATCATTTGATAAAATATTATCATAAGTATATTTTGGACAGCACACAGCCCTTGCCTGGCAAGGGAATCGGCAAGAGTGTAAAAATCATTGACAGTACTGTTGTGGGCATATTCAGTTCCGTTCTGCGTTCTACGGGGCGATACAGAGTGGACGGAAAAAAGAAGGGTGGAATCAAATTACACATGAGTATAGAGGAGGGCATTTATTTGCCACGATTACATTACATGAGTGAAGCCACCGAACACGACCAAAAAGGGATGGAGCAAATACCAATGGAAAAAGGGAGTATATATATCATGGACAGAGGATATTTGAATTATGAGCGATTTGCCGCTATGAGCAAAGAGGGAATATATTTTGTAAGCCGCTTAAAAGAGAATACGGTATACAAAAGTGTAGAAGAGAAAGATATACCGGATAGTAGTGATACAGGGATATTGAAAGACGAGATAATACAAAAAGAAATAAAGGATAAAGAAAGTGGGAAAATAGAAGTGGTTCAGTTCAGGCGGGTAGCGTATTGGGATGATGAACGGCGGCAATGCTATGAATTTGTGACAAACTTGTTGGAGATAGAGGTAGATTGCATACCACAGTTATATCGCTACCGATGGAGGATAGAGTTGTTATTTAAGCAATTGAAACAAAATTTTATGTTTCGGTATTTTTTGGGAGACAATGAGAATGCGATAAAGGTGCAGATATGGTGTTGTTTAATAGCGAATTTACTGATGATGGTGATATATGAGAGAGCAAATCGTGGGAAGAGGTATAAGAAAGCATTTAGCAGTTTGGTGAATTTTGTTCGGTTGCATGTAACGGGGTATATAGATTTGGAGAAATGTTGGGCGATGAGTACAAATGAATTATTAGATACAATAAAGAGTATGTGGGAGCGGGACCCACCAAAAGAAATTCAATTAGAGATAGTATTTGTATAAGTTGACTTGCTAACCGACGATCGATGATGTATAAGAAAAATATAAAGCAATTAGGAAAAAGAAACGCAAAAAAGAAAGGGGGGGGGAGTGCCATTTTAAATCGTCAAAAATTAAAATTTAAATTATTGACAATCAATTATTTAAGTTTTAAAAGTAAAATATTTTGGACAATAGTGATTTTTTAAGTAAAAAGAATTAAGCAAATATATACCTTAAAGTAAGATAAACACACTGTTTTGTCTAAAGATTTAAATCATACAAAATAACTTATTTGTATTTGATAGAAATTTTTAACATATAAGCCGGAAATGCTTAATTTTAAGATGTTAAAAAGTTTTTGTTTTTGTGTCGAACTTTTGAGCTTTTCAAACGTATAATTGCGAAGGTTTTTTATGAAAAAGTTGATGAAATATGGATTTGTGATGTTGATTCCCGTTCTGGGAACCGGCATGTTTTTTTCCGGCAATGGGCATACGGAGGTTGAGGCATCAACCAATACCGGAAACAGTTCATTGTTTGTTTTTTCCAATGCATACGAAAATATTCAGGTGACGCATCATCAATATTCATTTCAATTTATCTTGCACAAAGAAATGATGTCCCCATTTTGGAAAGACGACCCAAAAGTGAATTTTTGGCAACAGGTGGTCCGTCTTTCTCCTGATTCGGGAATTTTGAATATTTCCACAACAAGGGAAATTTTGGGAATTTATGCCGTAAAAGATTGGGACGGCAAACCTGCCGAAGAAAGACAAGCCATTCGCGACAGCATCAGAAAATTAAAAAATTTGCCGGAGGATGTGTCCATTTATTTTACACCCGGCAAAAAACATTTTTACAACCAGGACAGTATTTTGCCATTATTGCAAAAAGCATCGGAGATTTTTGCTTCACAAATGGTTGACCCTTTTTATGCACAGGCAGTTTTGTTGATAGAATCACCGGTTGCCAATCAAAAATCGTCGGCAGGTGCGTACGGACATTTTCAATTGATGAAAAAAGTGGCCATACAGATGGGATTGACAGTCAATCGCCATGTGGACGAAAGGGAGGATTTTGACAAATGCGCCGTAGGTGCTGCACGGTTGTTTAGAACAGTTTGCATTCCCGAAACACAAAAAATATTGGACGAATTGTGTATCCCATACACAGGCCAGGAATTATGGTTTAAACTCCTGGTGCTGCATGTATATCATGCCGGTGCATACAACGTAAAAAAAGCCATTCTTGCCAACATGCCGATAGATGACGGAAATTTGTTGATCAAACGTTTATGGGAAACCAAGGCCGGAGCTTTTGGCAATGAATCCCAAAATTATACCCAATTGGTCCTTGCCAATCATTTTAAAATTATCCGTGAATACGGCATAGATGCATTATATGCCCAAAGTTCAGAACAATGACCGAGATAGAACCATATGATGGCTGGCGCCATTTGTATAAACCGGAGGAGGATGAGCTGTCGCCATTTTTCGGGAAAGAATATGACCCTTATTTATGCAGAGATGTAATCTATAACTATTACATTCATCCGCAATGGGACAGTTTTGGTTCTGCCACTTTGTATTGCAAGTTGCTTTATGCCGATTATCACAGAGGATTGGCAATCATAGAACTCTTGGGTGAGTGGAATGATTGTCTCTATAATGATATCATGTTTCTAAAAAGAAATCTTGTGGATCACTTAATTTATGAGGGAATTAATAAGTTTGTGTTGATTGCCGAAAATGTGTTGAATTTTCATTTTTATGACACCTCTTATTATGAAGAGTGGAATGAAGAAATAGAAGACGGATGGATTGCTGTGATTAATCCGATGGAACATGTGTATCAAGATATGTTGCAAAATAAGTTGAACTATTATATGTTGTTGACGGACGAGTTTTGCAGCGTACCATGGAGAACCATGAGTCCTTTGAAGTTGGAACAATGGATAGAAGCAAAGTTGTTCCCTAAAATTACTCAAGGAGCTTAGAACTGTTTTTAATGGGAATCATCAAAGCAAGGTTAATGAGCAGGTAGGCCATACCAGCAGTGAAAGCCGCAAACATCAACAATTTAAAATAAAAAAAATAGACAGAAATATATCTGATGGCAAATCCTGCCATTATATCCATAAATGCCGTAATAAAAACAAGCAAAAAAACCTTGAAGTTACCGGGTTTGTTTTGCATGTTGAGAAAATGCATCAACGCAAACAAAAAAACACCCATAGCCATAAAGTGAGGAATGGCAATTTCCGACAGTCCTTGCCAATCGGCAGGATTGATAAATTGTTGTTCGTCGCCAAAGTATTTTAGCTTTACATTCTGCAAATTCCAACCAATTTTATGATGAAAAACACTGTTGTCTAGTGGATGAAAAAGCAAAATCGACGACATCCATATTCCAACCCCTGTAAACAACAGAATCCATAATGACAAATGCAATCCAACTGCGGGTTTCCTTTGATTCAAAGGGGTTTTAAATTTTTTTTGATAGAAGGATAGAAAAAAAGGCACGCTGCAAGAATGTTAATTGAATGGGAGAGATAACCCGATATGAGAAATATCCTCGAACTGTCAAAAATGTCGAAAATTAAACTCAAAGGAGAAAGAAAAAACAATAGATGAATACAACCTGTAAAAACATACAATATCAACATAGATTTTTTTTGAGTGTTTCTCAGCAGAAAAGAACCCACCAGCATCCAAAACATACCGTAGAAAAATATGTCCTGGTGCACTTGCTCCAACCATGAAGAAAAATCAAGGTTTAAGGGGAACTCCTGAGTGCCTTTGAAGTAGATTGTGACGTTCTGGGGATCAAAGCCAAAGTTGTAATAAAAAAAAGTCAATTTGCCCAGCCAAAACGAAATAAGAAAAAATGCTAAGAATCGTATCAGCCAGTTGAATATATTGCCTTGTTGTCCGTGGCCGGTAAGGATAAACTTCATGAATCTGCTAAGTTTTTTAGGAACTTTTGTTTGTACAATTTAACGATGGCAGCCGAAATGCGGGCATGTTTAACGACAGCGTGAGCCGACATAGTAGAACCACTGATGATGGGAATGTCCCTTCTTAATGCCAGCGGATCACTATTGAGAGATTTGCCCTTAAGCAAAGCAAGCCATTTTGATGAAGGCATATATTGTTCGGGCTCTCTAAAAGTGAGGATATTGACATATTGAATTTTTTCATCGGGGCTAAATACATAAAGCACAACTTCAGGTTGGGTTCTCACATGATGAATATCGGCAAGTGAAATGGCTTGTATATTTTGATTTTTAACGACCAAATAAACGCTGACCAGCGATGATTCCGTGTCAAAACCGCTCCATTGTTTTATTTTCAGTTTGTCTTCATTGTTTAAAACGATATTGTGAATCTTTACTTGTGATCCCGGAAAGTATTCAGTTAAAATTTTTTCAGGGGGTTTGCCGGAGTTGTCATAAAACAGGGAAGGGGCAAATGCCCACAACCCTGTCAAAACAATGAAATAAAGTATGTAATGTCTCATTTTCATCAAAAAATAAAACCTAAGCCCAAGTTTAATTGGGTGTTATTGCCGGGTTCAAAAGTACGCACTTTTTTGCTTCGGATAGTGTAATCTGCCTTGAACACAATTTGAGGATGCGGATAAAAATTCAAACCGGTAGTTAAAACGGCATTCCATTTTGCGGGATTTTCGCTACCTGTAAAAACTTTTTTATGTAAATTATATTGTTCGTATCTTACATAAGGATAAAGCAAAATATCCGTGGTTTTTTTGTTAAACCAAGGCCATATATTATATCCTGCTTGTGCGTAAAAGCCCTCCACTTCGCGGCTTCGTCCGGGCACCGAACGGTAAGCACTGTCGCCATCGGCCTGTCCGATAACATACATAGCTTTGATATTCCATCGATGAGCTTGATACTGCAAGTCGGTGACATACATGGCATATTGGGCTTTTTCCCTGACCGGGGTCAATGTTTGTCCACCCCCTCCGGCACTTCCTTCACCATAATACATAGCCACACCGGCAATCAAACCCTGAATGCCTTGATAGTTGATTCTTACTGTGGTGGCCAGTTGGTTAAAATTGACGTTAGCTCCTTTTTGACGTGCATTTTTGATCCAATCGGTTACATACTCGGTGCGCAATCCATTGGTTAACGATACCTTATAGGCGAAACCTTTCCAAAGGTCACCATAGGCCATCAATCCCAAGTCGCGCCATACGGTGGGTATAATGTTTTGTTCTACTTCCGGGCGAAAAACACCGTTGAATACGGTTGGTTCGTGATACTCGTTCATGATGCTGATAGGCAACAATATCAATCCCGACCGCAGATTTACATGTTTGTTGATCAGGAAATCGGTGTATAAAAATTCGGTATACACTTCCGGTTCTTTGTTAAATGCGTTGTCGATACCTGCATGTTCGATCTCGAGTTCGGAATTGATAATAATTTTGTCGGACACTTTATACCCGATATAAGGAACAAATCTTAGCACATCTCCATTGGCAATTTTGTTTTGATTAAAATATTGCGAAACAAAAATATCGCCATAACCTGCAATGGAAAGTCCTTTTTGTGCGTAATAAACCTTTGAAGCAGCCGGTCCGAGACCCGAATAACTTTCAAATGTCAATTCCGGCATGACACTTTGCAAACGTTGTCGTCGCATATCTTCCTTTAATGCTTCCAACTCCAGACGAATACTGTCTAAAGCAGATTGGGCAAATGAATTTAGCCCTATCAAACAAATACCTGCAAACAAAGTTACTTTTTTCATAAGCTCATTATTTTAATTTAGAATAATTTTAAATAACAGTGCAAACGTACATATAAAAGAATTTGTTGGTCAATACCCTATTTAAGGTATTTTTCCTGCCGGATAAAGAAAATCTGTTTTCATAGAAATAAAATATAAATGCCTTGCAATGTGAGAGATATTGCGAAAGATTTCCGGGTGTTTGTTTCAAAAGGATGCTTATGGAATAGTTTTTTTGATAATTGACTATCACGTGATTTCTTAAAGAATTACAATAAAAGCACACAGCCAATTTTATGTTTAATTTTGCAGGAATTATGGATACGAAAATAACACATGATCCGGTCAGATTCATTACCATTGAAGGTGCGAGGGTACATAACCTGAAAAACATCAATGTGTCGTTGCCAAGATACCGTTTGATAGTTTTCACAGGAGTGAGTGGAAGCGGAAAATCATCATTGGCTTTTGACACGATATATGCCGAGGGGCAAAGAAGGTTTATAGAAACGCTCTCTTCGTATGCACGTCAGTTTATGGGCAATTTGGAGAAGCCCGATGTGGATAAAATATCCGGTTTGTCTCCGGTTGTTGCCATAGACCAAAAAACTATCAGCAATAATCCAAGGTCAACTGTTGGAACCATCACCGAAATTTACGACTTTTTGAGATTGTTGTATGCCAAGGTTTCCGAAGCAAGGTCATATGTGACCGGAAAACCCATGGTAAAGTATTCCGAACAACAAATGATGGATGCCATTTTGCAGGAATATTCAGGAAAAAAGATCAAAATATTGGCCCCCCTGGTCAAAGGAAGAAAAGGAATTTACAAAGATTTGATATCCCAAATAAAGAAAAAAGGGTTCTTGTATGCCCGTATTGACGGGAAAATTGTGGATATTACAGAGCCAATTCATATCGATCGGTTCAAAACCCACGATATTGAAGCATTGATAGATACATTAACAGTTGAACCCGGAAAAGAAAGACGACTGACGCAAAGTATACAATTGGCCCTGCAATTGGGCAAAGGAAGCATCATGATAATGGACGAAAATGAACAGACCAAAATATACAGTAAAAATTTGATGTGTCCCGACAGCGGCATCAGTTATGATGACCCTTCCCCCAATACCTTTTCGTTCAACTCTCCGTATGGTTCTTGTCCTGTCTGCAATGGTATAGGAACCGTGGCAAAAATCAAAGAAGAAAATATAATCAAAAATAAGAAAAAGTCCATAGCAGACGGAGCAATCATCCCCCTGCAAGAACTGAAATCGTGGATCATTTATCAAAAACTTGAGAAATTAGGGAAAAAATATCATTTTACATTAAAAACCCCTTTGAAAGATTTTTCAAAAGAAGCGTTGGATGCTGTGTTGTTTGGAACAAAAGATACGATATACATTAAAGAAGAAGGTTTTTCTATACCTTATGAATTTGAAGGTATTATTCCCATGATTCGCCGCATGGCCGAAGAAAGTGAATCGTATGCTTTAAAAAAATGGGCTGCCGGCTTTTTGGAAAACGAAACATGTCCCGAATGTCAAGGCAGCCGCTTGAAAAAAGAGGCCCTTTATTTTTATATCGACGATAAAAATATTGCACAGTTGGCAGATATGCCTTTAGAAAACTTGCAAGAGTTTATAGCATCATTGCATACAAAACTCAACGACAGGCAAATGCAGATTGCCGGGGATATTTTGACAGAAATCAAAACGCGCATACAATTTATTCTTGACGTGGGGTTGGGTTATTTGACCTTAAACAGAACCGCCAAAACACTTTCCGGTGGTGAAGCCCAACGCATACGGCTGGCCACCCAGATTGGTACAGGTCTGACCAATGTATTGTATATCCTGGATGAACCAAGCATTGGCTTGCATCAAAGAGACAATCAAAGGTTGATAGAATCTTTGAAAAACATACGTGACTTGGGCAACACTATCATAGTGGTTGAGCACGACAAAGACATTATGTTGGCTTCGGATTATCTTGTAGATATTGGACCCGGCTGTGGAAGTAAGGGAGGAGAGGTAGTTGCTGCCGGCCCGCCAAGTGAAGTGATAAAAAAAGACAGTTTAACAGGCAGGTTTCTATCTGAAGATTTGAAGATACCTGTGCCGGTTGAGAGAAGGAAAGGCAATGGTAAGTTTATCCGATTAAAAGGAGCCAGAGGCAACAATTTGAAAAATATAAATTTGGAGATACCTTTGGGAAAATTTATATGTGTCACCGGGGTAAGTGGAAGTGGCAAATCGACCTTGATTCACGAAACATTATATCCGGCATTGCATAATCATTGCTATCGCACACGTTTGCCTTCGTTAGATTATGATTCAATCGAAGGGTTGGAGCATATCGATAAAGTGATCGAAATTGATCAAAAACCCATTGGTCGTACACCCCGGTCCAATCCGGTCACGTATATTGGAGCATGGGGCCCCATACGCGATTTATTTGCCATTTTGCCCGAGTCGAAAATCAGAGGTTATAAACCCGGCCGTTTTTCCTTTAATGTAAAAGGCGGCAGATGTGAAAATTGTTCGGGTTCGGGTTATCAAACAATTCAAATGAACTTTTTGCCCGATGTGAATATCTTATGTCCGGTATGCAAAGGCATGCGTTTTAACCGTGAAACCCTTCAGGTCAAATTTAAAGGAAAAAATATTCATGATGTTCTGGAAATGACGGTTGACGAAGCTGTGGAATTCTTTGAAAATCAACCATTGATTCTGAGTAAAATCAAAATTTTGCAAGAGGTAGGGCTGGGATATTTAAAACTTGGACAACCTTCCAATACATTATCGGGTGGCGAAGCCCAAAGGATAAAATTATCTTCGGAACTCAACAAAAAAGCAACAGGAAAAACTTTTTATATCATGGATGAACCTACCACCGGACTTCATTTCAAAGACATAGACTTGTTGCTGAAAGTAATAGACAGGTTGGTAGACCAAGGAAACACGGTGTTGGTTATAGAGCACAACATGGACGTAATCAAATATGCCGATTATATCATCGACCTGGGTCCGGAAGGAGGAGAGAAAGGAGGGAACATAACTTTTTGTGGTAGTCCGGAAGAAATGATATCTTTGGAAAATAATTATACTGCATATTATCTTAAAAAAGAATTAAAAAACTTAAATTCAGCTAAGCATGCCGCTGAAAGGACATTTCAATCATAAAACCTGGAGCGAAAAAAAAGCCAATGATGCTTGGGCTATCTTCAAGATTATGTCGGAGTTTGTAGAAGGTTACGAAAGGCTAGCCGATATTGGCCCGTGCGTGTCTATCTTTGGTTCGGCCCGGTGTGATCAAGACGATCCCAATTATCAAATGGCAGAAGAAATAGCAGAAGAATTGACACGCAAAGGTTATGGAATTATTACCGGTGGCGGACCGGGAATTATGGAAGCAGCAAATAAAGGGGCAAAAAAAAGTGGCGGAATTTCTGTTGGTTTAAACATTGAGTTACCATTTGAATCTGCTCCCAATCAATTTATTGACAGAGATAAACTGATCAATTTCCGTTTCTTTTTCGTAAGAAAGGTAATGTTTGTAAAATATTCACAAGCATTTGTGGTGTTGCCGGGAGGTTTCGGTACATTAGACGAATTATTTGAAGCGATTACATTAATTCAGACGCAAAAAATAGACAAATTTCCTGTCATTTTGGTCAATCGTGAATTTTGGCAAGGATTGTTGGAATGGATCCGGCATGCACCCGCTGCTTTAAACTATATAGGCCAAAAAGATTTTGATTTGTTTCATATAGTTGATCAACCCATGGAAGTAGTTGAGATTATCGAAGATTTTTATCAGCGACACGGATTAAAACCGAAATTTTAAGCAAATGCCGGGATATTCGATATCATCATTTTTTTATGGTTTGGCAACATTGGTGCTGTTGGGATATTTATTTTCAGTGGGAGATTTTATCTTGATACCATTTTTTTTGGCAGTGCTGATTTTTCTGTTTCTTAACAAATCTTCAAAAGTTTTGGTAAATTTTATCAAGCAGCATGTTTGGAAAAATATGCCTTTTTGGTCTGGTTTTTTGATAGTGTTTTTGGTTATGTCAGCCATGGCTTATCTTATGATCAATACATTGATTGTCAATATACAAGAAATCATCACTTTTGTGAATGAAGGAAATCTGACTATCCCGGAAGAAAAATTATCATTTTTCAACAAGATATTTGATCAAACAAAATCACAATTATTGCAATGGCAAGAAAAAAATCTGGATATAGCGGGCATCATTTCAAAATTGTTTTCAGGTATTATGGACATTTTGAATTACATTTTCATGGTGTTATTATATTTAATATTTATAATTCTGGAAGCCAGAATAATTCCCATGAAAATTAAATCTCTATCCCGGTATAGTCGGCAAAGTAGCAGCAAGATTTTAAATTTATTGGAAGACGTTGAGGATACTGTTTCTACGTATTTGTTTCAAAAAACATTAATAAGCGTTTTGACCGGCTTTTTAAGTTATATCGTCTTTGTTTTGTTTGGTTTGCCATTTGCATTTATTTGGGCATTTTTGATTTTTTCTTTTAATTTTATTCCAAACATAGGGTCAATTATAGCTTCATTGTTACCTTTTGTATTTTCATTGGTTATATTTGATGGTTTTGCGGCTTCCTTTTGGATGTTGGCTGCAGTGGGGGCCATACAATTGATCATAGGAAATTTTGTGGAACCATATTGGATGGGCAATAGTATGAATTTGAGTCCGCTGACAGTATTGTTTGCATTAGCATTTTGGGGAAGCATTTGGGGCATATCCGGCATGTTGATTTGTGTGCCCATAACCGTGATTATATTAATGATTTTTGCAAGATTCCCTTCTACCCGATCTATTGCCATTCTTATGTCTAATCAGGGAAATATCGATGAAAAAAGTGATTGAGGATATTGATAGCAATAGACAAGATCATGAGTAGGCGTAAGTTTAAATTTACACAGAAAACTGAAATAAAATTGTATTTTCTGACAGTTAGTTTGTTTAAAATTCCAGGTATTCTTTTTCAGCAATATTATTTACTCCACCTTCCCAAACCATCCATCGCAAAGGAGTGTTTTTCAAAACATATTGGGCTGTGGCACTTCTTCGTCCCGACTGGCAAATTAAAACATAGATTTTATCTTTCGACAATTCTTGCCAACGATGAACCAAATCAGGTAAGGCAATATTGATCACATTAGATGCTTTAATCCGTGGCCTTTCATGTTCTTCCCGTAAATCTAAAATTACATATTGACCGGAATTGACGATATCTTTAAATTGCATAGTGTTTTTATTATTTTGTTTTAAACCACAAAACGTGCCATAATCATAGGTGGATAACTGTTCCCATGTTTGAGGAATTTGCTTTTCCCATAGACGTTCGTTACGGGCTATGTTGAGGATTTGAAAATTGTTTTCAAACAAATCCAGAATAAATAATCTTTGAGAAAAAACATTTCCTTGCCCGGTCAAAATTTTGACAGTTTCCATGGCTTGCCATACACCGGCAATACCTGCCACCGGTCCAAGAATTCCGGTGGTTTGGCAGTCAGGACTGTCTTCGGGTGACGGGGGTTCGGGAAATACACACCTAAGTGTTGGCCCGTGTTGATAGTTAAAGACAGAAAGTTGGAGCTGAAATTTAAATATAGAGGCAAAAACAATGGGTTTCCCTGTTAAAACACATGCATCGTTGATGAAATAGCGTGAAGGGAAGTTGTCTGTGGCATCAACAATTACATCGACCGAAGGAAACACTTCCCTTGCAATGGATGCATCCAACATTTTGTCGATAGCATGTATTTTAATGTGTGGATAGTTCTTTTTGATCTTCGAAGCCGCCGTTGATGCTTTAGGTTTTCCAACGTCATCAATGCCATAAAGGATCTGTCTGTGCAAATTTGTGAGGTCTATTTTGTCACCGTCGATGATGGTAATTTCGCCCACACCCGCTGCAGACAGATATTGCAATACCGGGCTGCCCAGACCGCCCGCTCCGACAATTGCCACATGTGATGCAGCCAGTTTTTTCTGAGCAATTTCTCCAAAGCCGGATAAAATTATTTGACGATGGTACCAATCCCTGTATTTTGACCAATCATACATTTTTAACATCTTTCGAGGATGGTGGCATAACCTTGTCCCACCCCTATACATAAAGTAACCAGAGCATAACGTTTATTTTGTTTGTGCAGTTCGAGTGCAGCCGTTTGTAATATACGGGTACCCGACATTCCTAAAGGATGTCCGAGTGCAATGGCACCTCCATTAGGATTGATACGAGGATCGTTGCCATCAATTTTCATTTCTTTCAAACATGCCAACACCTGCGCTGCAAATGCTTCATTGATTTCGATAATATCCATGTCTTTTAAAGACAATCCGGATCTTTTTAATGCTTTTTGCGAGGCAAAAACAGGTCCGATGCCCATAATACGGGGTTCCACACCGGCTATGGCCCAACTTACAATTCTGGCCAATGGTTTTAGATTGAAATTTTTTACGGCACTTTCTGATGCCACCAGCATAGCAGCCGCTCCATCATTTAATCCCGAGCTGTTGCCGGCAGTTACCGTACCGTCTTTTTTGAAAGCGGGTTTTAGAGCGGCTAATTTTTCCGGTGTAGTATGAGGTTTTATGAATTCATCCTTGTCAAAAACAATAGGGTCGGCTTTCCTTTGAGGAATGACAACCGGAATGATTTCTTCGGCCAACCGTCCTGATTGTTGAGCTTTTGTTGCTTTCATCTGACTTTGGAAGGCAAATTCATCCTGTTCTTCCCGAGTGATGTTATATTTTTCCACCAAATTTTCGGCAGTTTCTCCCATGCTTTCAGTGCCATATAGTGCCTGCATTCTGGGGTTAATAAATCTCCAACCAAAACTGGTGTCATAAATTTTTTGATCACGACCGTAGGCGCTTTCGGCTTTTGATAAAACATATGGTCCACGTGTCATGTGTTCCACTCCGCCGGCAATAAATAAGTGGCCATTATTAAGTTTAATTTGGGATGCTGCGTTAATGACGGCTGCCATACCTGAAGCACATAAGCGGTTCACGGTTTCACCCCCAATGGTATAAGGAAGACCTGCAAGTAGCAGAGCCATTCTGGCCACATTTCTGTTGTCTTCACCGGCCTGGTTTGCACATCCCATAATTACATCTTCTATGGCAACAGGATCAATTTCAGGATGTCTTTTCATCAACTCTTCGATGACCAATGCAGCCAAGTCATCGGTGCGAACAGGCGATAACGTTCCGCAAAAGTTTCCAATGGGAGTTCTTATTCCATCAATAATATATGCTTCATTCATTATTAAAAATTTTGTATTTTTATGGTGTTAAAAACGGTGTAAATTTACACAAAGTAGAGATACAATAAATTTCAAGCTTTAATTACGGTAAAATTTTTGGTATGTAAATTGCATATTGTTATATAAAAAGTTGGGTTATGAAAACTTCAATGAAAATAAAATTAGCTTCCTTAACACTGTTACTATTTTTCATGTCTTTTACCATGCAAAATGATCCCGGTATGGGCGATGGCAATGAAAATGAGGCAGCCAAGCAATTGCGTAAAATCAAGCATCATACGTTTCAACCGGGAGAGGTGCTCGAATACCGACTTCACTATGGTTTTGTCGAAGCAGGAACGGCAAGATTGGAAGTAAAAAAATATGACAAAAAAATTTTTGGACGAGAAGTGTATCACGTGGTAGGAACAGGTCGCAGCAGAGGGGCTTTTGATTGGTTTTTTAAAGTTCGAGACAGATATGAAACATACCTTGATGCACAAGGGGTATTTCCTTGGTATTTTGTAAGAAGAGTAAATGAAGGAGGGTATATCATCAACCAAGATTATAAATTTTATCAACATAAACAAATTGTTGACAACGGAGAAGGAAAAACTTTTCAGGTACCTGTGGCCGTTCAAGATATGTTATCGGCATTTTATTTTGCTAGAACGATAGATTTCAGCAATGCCCAGCCCGGTCAAATTTATACAATTGAGGCATTTGTTGATGATGAATTGTGGCCATTGAAGATTAAATTTATGGGACGAGAAACGGTAAAAGTCGACGGCGTGAAATACCGTTGTTTGAAATTTCATCCTGTCGTTCAACAAGGGCGAATATTTTCAAGTGAAGAAGATTTGAATGTATGGGTAACAGACGATGACAATAAAGTGCCGGTATTGGCCGAAGCCAAAATTCTGGTCGGATCAATCAAAATGGAAGTTACAAAAATGGAAAACCTTGCCAATCCGGTGGCCATAGTCAATAAAGAGTGATAAAAATTACAAAAAAGCCAAATGAATTTCATTTGGCTTTTTATTTTCATAACTGTTTATTTATAAAAAACTTTGCTTAAAAGTACTTGTAAAATATAATTCGACGGAGAATAAATTATATGAAAAAAGTTGTATTGGATTTTTCATTAATTTTTCCATAATAAGCAAGATAAACGAAACCTGCCAGTGGAACGATATAAGAAGTTTTGATATTGATCTGATCTGCCAACCACCCTTGCACGGGAGGAATGAATGCTCCGCCCAGAATCATCATGATCAATAGAGAAGATGCAATGGAAGTATACTCATGCAAATCTTTCAGGGCAATGGCAAAAATACAGGGCCAGAGTACCGAACAATACAGTCCGGTGGCAACGATGAAGTATAGGCCATAAGTATGTGAAATAAGCATGGCTGCAAGAATCAAAATGGCGCCGACTGTGCCAAAATAAAAAAGTGTGGAGGAGGGGCGGTATTGAGTTTTTTTATAAATCGGAATTAACAAAAGAATCATGGGCAAAAACGGTAAAAAATCATTTAAAGGATGTCCGTAAAGCAAATTAATGACAACAATTAATCCATACACAATAAATGGTACAAACCATTCCAATATTTTTTGGATCGATGCGGAAAGATTAAATACAGGCAATGCACCAAGCCAACGGCCAATCATCAATGATCCCCAATACAATGAAATAAAGTGAACCGACTGTGTATGATGCAGTTTCAAGCCGGGCCAGTGTTTGATCAATTCAGGCATGTTGCTTTGAATGCTTACTTCTATTCCCACATAAATAAAAATAGCCAACATTCCCAAATAGATTTGTTTTTGTTTGATCAAATGAAAGGGTTGAATGGAGGAATTGTCGTTTTTATGAAAAGTCAGGTTGGGCAAAGGTGAAACGCCAATTAAAAAGACAAACAATAAAAATAAAAACCCCAAAATCAAATAAGGCCAAACAACTGAAGATAATTCAAAGCTTGAGGGTTGTTTTACTGATCCGAAGATGGCGTAGCTCAATATAAGCGGTCCGATGGTAGTTCCAAGAGAATTGAGCCCACCTGCAAGATTGATACGAATGGCGCCGGTTTCTTGAGGTCCAAGCGAAAGCAAAAAAGGATTGGCAACAATTTGTTGAATTGAGAAGCCAAGGGCAACTGTAAACAAACCGGTCAAAAAAAGTGGGAAAGAGGACAATTTTGCAGCAGGTATAAAAATCAATGTGCCGATGGCAGAAAGAGTAAGGCCATATTGCAAAGTTTTCTTATATCCCCAATGGTTGATAAAATCAAATTCCCGGCTAACCAAGAAATATATCAAAGAGCCGGCAAAATAGGCAATGTAAAAAGCAAAATCAACCAATTGTGATTGCCATTGCAAAAGGTGAAAATGTTCTTTAAATACAGGAATTAAGATGGTGTTAGACGCAGCCACATATCCCCAAAAGAAAAAAACCGATACCAATACAGCCAATGATTTATTCATGATTGTCAAAAAATAAGAGCAAATTAATAGAAAGATTTCCGAATGAAAAAAAAATTGTTTTTTTGCCGTATGATTTTGGGAAAAAAAGTTATCGTCGTTTTACCTGCTTATAATGCAGCAAGGACATTGGAAAAGACCTACATGGAGATACCGATGGATATAGTGGACGATGTAGTATTGGTAGATGACCACAGTAGTGACAACACTTCAGAATTAGCTCGGAAACTTGGAATCAAACACGTGATCAGACACGAGAAAAACAAAGGTTATGGAGGTAACCAGAAAACTTGTTACAAAAAAGCATTAGAGTTGGGGGCAGATATTGTCATTATGCTTCATCCCGATTATCAATACACTCCACTGTTGATACCTTCTATGGCATATATTATTGCCCAAGATTTATATCCCGTTGTATTGGGATCCAGAATATTAGGAAACGGGGCCTTGAAAGGAGGAATGCCTTTATATAAATACATTTTTAACCGACTTTTGACCCTTTTTCAAAATTTAATGACAGGTCAGAAATTATCGGAGTATCATACCGGTTATCGTGCTTTTTCAAGACAAGTATTGGAATCTTTACCATTGGAAGAAAACTCTGATGATTTTGTGTTTGACAATCAGATGCTTAGTCAGATAATTTATGCCGGCTATCCCATTGCAGAGGTAACTTGTCCTACAAAATATTTTGAAGAAGCGTCCTCGATTAATTTTAAAAGAAGTGTGAAATATGGAATGGGAGTATTGGCAACATCATTGGAGCATAGGTTAAATAAATGGGGTTTTTTAAGATCAAGGAGATACAATATCAAAAAAATTTCCTGATCAACCAAAAGATTAAGCTGATAATTAAGCTGAACAAAAGAGAAGTAGTGAGAGGAAAATAAAATGAAAATCCCGGTTTTTCAATACGAATGTCTCCGGGTAGATTTCCCAATCCGCCCAATTTCGAACCTCCCAACCACAAAATTAAACCCAACAAGATTAACATGACGCCGGCGAGTATAAGCCATTTTCCGGTATTTTCAATCATCGCAGAATTTTTTTATGTTTTGTTGCAAGAGTTTCAATAATTTTTTCTGATCTTTTTCATCAAGTTCAAGCCCACAAACATATGTGGAGCCATCATAATCAAATCCAATAGTTTCGCCGCCAATAGTCCAATAGGATTGATGAAAAATCCGGGAAAAAGAGCTAATTTCGGGCAATATATTTCGTAGGTTTTTGATGTGATTTAAATGGAAACTTTGTTCGAGACCTCGTTGGTTGATTTTTCGCATGTAAATTAATTTACCTGGCCTGAAAACAAATACTTCCGATCCATTTTTTCTCCAAAAGTAAGCTTTTACGCTTTTCCAGGCATAATAAAACCAAAACGCCAGGAAAACAAAGAAAAAAAGTTTTTGATTGCGTGGATAATCCAAAAAAAGCTGGATGAAAATTATTATCCCGGCTGCCAACCATGCAATAATCCAAAGCAACAGCAGGTTTTGTTTGCCGGGATCGGCATATGACCTCACTTCAATGAGGATCTGATGAGGAGATTCCTTGATGGAAATCCTGTCGTTTGATTTTATTTTTCCAGTAACCATTTGGTGGGTGTCATTTTGGATTTAGAAGCATTACCAAATCTGTTGGAAATTTCATTTTGAAGATATTCTACGGTTTCTTCGACCGAGTCGGTATATAAAAATAGATTTAAATCTTCAGGGTCGATAAATTTGTTGTCTTTAAGAACCAAAAGGTGATTATACAGATTTTGATAAAATTCTTTTCCAAAAATTACCAGAGGTAGGTTTTTTATTTTTGCGGTCTGTATTAATGTAAGAGATTCAAACATTTCGTCAAGTGTTCCGAATCCTCCGGGCATGATTACCAGTCCGTAAGAATATTTTGTCAGCATCACTTTGCGGACAAAAAAGTATTTAAAATTGAGCCATACATCCAAATATGGATTTGGTTTTTGTTCGTGTGGTAAAACAATGTTGCAACCCACCGATTTGCCTCCCACATCTTTTGCCCCTCTATTGGCGGCTTCCATGATACCGGGACCTCCGCCTGTCATGATGGTAAATCCTTTTGATGCGAGCAATGCACCAATCTTTCTTGCTTGTTGATAATAAGGATGATTTTCATCCACCCGGGCCGATCCGTAAACAGTAATGCAAGGACCTACAAAATGCAGTTTTCTAAAACCTTTGATGAATTCGGAAGCGACCAAAAATAGCATTTTAAGTTCTTTCCATCGCGATTGCGGGCCCTGTAAAAACTTTCTTTCTTCCGGATCCGGACGGCCGTAAATTTTTTCAGTATTGACATTCATAAGGCAAAAATATCATAATCTTTTTATCAATTACATTAAATAATTGATGCTAAATTTTTTTAAGATATAAGAAGGTAGATAATTTTAACATATGTTCAATTCAAATAAAATAAAAAAAGCCGTTGAACTTCAACGGCTTTTTTTATTTGTTAAATTAAATGGTTTTTAGCGTTTTCTTGCAGCTATGGTAAATGATACTTCAAAGTCGTCATATATCATTTTGTCACCCAAACCTTCAAAGAATTTTCCTGATCCGTATTTGATATTGAATTCCGTACGGTCAATGGTGGCTTTACCATGTGCAGCCATGTTATTGTCTTTAAATTCAATTTTGGCAGGGAAAGAGATCTCTTTGGTGATGCCTTTGATAGTGAGTTTTCCCTTTACGATATAATTGTTTTTTCCTTTTGATTTGTCGGGTGTAGCTGAAATGATTTCAAAAGTAGCCGTCGGATAATTTTCAACCTCAAAAAAATCTTTAGATTTTAAGTGACCTTCCAATTTTTGTTTCCATTCACCTTCAAGATCGAGGCATTCGATTGTGTTCATATCGACAATCACTTGTCCACCGGTGATGTTGCCTTTTTTGTCCACCAAAATATAACCTTCTTTAATTTTAATGGTACCATTGTGTTGACCGGTAACTTTTTTACCAACCCATTCCATTTTAGACACTTTTGTGTCTAATGCATATTTTGTGTCTTTTTCCTGGGCGGTGGCAAAAATAGTGAATGCCATTCCGATCAATAATGCTGAAGTTTTTAATGTTTTCATAGTCATGATTTTTTTAGTTTATATTTGATTTATTTAGTTTATATTAGTTATAAATTTTTATGTGTGCCATCACAGAAAGGTGGTTTGGAAGTGCGTTTACATCCGCAGAAAGCGACGGTTTTTTCTTCGGTAATTTCTGTTATTACAGGGGTGAATCCTGTACCCTTATGAGAACCATCGCAAAATGGTTGTTTGTTACTCAAACCACATGCACACCAGGCATATTTGCCCGGTTTAACATTCATTACATAAGGTGATTTTTGTGCTATTTTAGGTAGTTCCATATTCACAATATTTTTTTTCAAAAATAAACGAAATATTTGTATCTACAAATAAATTTGAATTTTTTAAGTAGTTAATCCTTAAAAAGCCTTTTTAAAAAGATGCATATTTTTTAATGCAAAGAATATCGGAAATTTTTTTCCAAAAAATACTCTAAT
>FWPU01006836.1_pt1 | contig 22039 bp, 20 predicted proteins | sample 2228361 | NCBI WGS metagenome assembly FWPU01 (sample SAMEA103939777, study PRJEB20133) | metagenome
TGAGACTCAGAGAACAGCTTAACCCAGTGCATCTCAAGAGGGAAATCAAAAGCCTACAAAGGCTCCTCAGTGAACTCATGATGGAAAAGAATCGGTGATCTGAATTATGAAACATCACCCACCGTTTCGGTGATCGGGAATTATGAAACTTTACGGTTACTGGTCAGAACCGTTATACTTGAAATATGCCCGCGGGGATGGGTTTGGTGATCCTTTTGCCCGTATCACAGGAGCCTTCTTTGCTAGATTCATCCTCATACCAGGCCGGATTCCAGATGGGCCAGGCCGCGGCGAGAAGCTACTCAGGCAGGGGATGGTGTATCACTGGCTTTCTGGTCACGGGTTTTCCCTCCGTGGTCGGCACTGTTCCCGTAAGCTGTCTGACCGGCCCGGTCCTGCTCATGGCCGCGGCTACCTCGGAACCCCATCCCAGAATAAGGTTCAATGAGGACAAGCCCGATGATTACAGAAAGGGTTTCCGGGACAGCTATGCCTCTGTGGCGAAAAGAAAACAGTTCAGGCAGGCCGCCATGGGCGCTGGGGTCGCTTATGGCCTGATTGGGACAGGTGTTGTTTTGATTATACTCGCCCTTTCTAGGGTTTATTGAACAGGCATGGTTACCAGGGGAATATTTCTACATCATTTATCTGTGATACTGTTTTCAATGGCCATGACTACAAAGAGCCAGGGCTACCCAGAACAAAGATGGGTAGGCGGGGGCCCCGCATCCCCGCAACGGAATAATCTTCAGGCCCCCAACACAGGGCTGGGGGCCAACCGGAGCCAGGGTTAACCACTTGCTTTTCCCTTCAAGCGAATGAATCCCTGGATGAGCATGTCCCGGATTCCCTTCAGATATTGAACCCCACTGGCCCCGGCCTCCATAATATCACTATGACCGGAATAGCTTTTATCCTTTTGATAGGCCAGGAAGCGGCTGAGCTCATCGCTAACTACGAGTCCGCGTGGGCCGGCGTCCAGGATTATTCCTGCACCCTGACCACGGCTGAGAAAGTAGGCGATAACACCGAATACACCTCTTACAGGGTGCTATACATGAGGCCCGGATGGGTCAACTACACACAGCTTGAGGGCGACCAGAAGGGCTCAAGGGCAACCTACGATCCCAACACGGGAAAGATAACCGCCTCACTTGGAGGGGTTCTCGGTTTCATCAAGATAACAACCGACCCCACTGACAGCAGGGTAACCTCAAAGAGGGGCGAGAGGATGGACCAGAGCGATTTCGGCTGGATACTCAAGGACTGGAAGGGATACCTTGCCGCTGGCAAGGTCTCGGTTAGCGGCGAGGACACCAAGGGCGACATAAAGGTCTACAGGCTCGTGGCAAAAGGACTTGACCCTGAGAGGGAGAACGGCTCTGCCCGGATAGTCATGTATCTCAGGGCCGACAACTGGCTCCCATACCAGACGATTCATTATGACTCAAATGGCGATGTCCTCCTTAAGGCCACATTCAAGGACCTGAAATTAAACCAGGGCCTGAAGGAAAAGGATTTCAAGATATGATGCCTTCCCAGGGCCACGCGTTCGCCTGGTCTCCCGGCAAGCGGGTTCTGGTTGTCCTGCGCGAGGGATTGCCGGAAGAATACTTGGATGAGGCCCTTTACTTTGCGGGGGCCACGGGAGCGGAGGACGCTGACTTTTTTCACGAGAGGGAGGGTGGGGGCCTGGAAAACCTTTTGGATGTTGCCAACCGGGGATTCTACGGTGCCGTGGTTTTTCCGCCCCTGGTTTTCGGCGCGGGGAGCCGGCTAGGTGGGCCGCACATTTACCGAGAGCTTTTTGATTCCATCAGGCCGCTTGTGCTTTTGCCACGAGGAAGTTTCCCATATGAGCGGATAGCCCTGGCCGGAGGGGGCCACGGGCTTGATGATCTCGCCAGGGCAACGGGCGCGGAGATAGTGAGCCTGCCAAAGAAGCTTGGCGAAAAAGACCTCCTGGTTGTCTACAGGAAGAGGAAAACCCCCCACTCTGTTTTTTCGCCTGACAGGGCGATGGTTCTCGCTGGGACATCACGGGTTTCAGCGTTGGTAGTGCCGATGTAGAATCCCAGAGGCAATTTGTGATTTTCCCCTGCCTTACTGTTCGTTCTCTTCTTTGAAAAAACCCATGCGCGCGAACTTATCCCATCGTCTCCGTATCAGGGTCTGTGGAGCCAGGCCCGAGAGCTTCTCCAGCTCCTCGTGTATGGCAGAGCAGACCGCTTCTATTGCTTTATCAGGATCACGATGCGCTCCGCCCTCCGGCTCCGGGATCATCCTGTCTATTACCCCAAGCTGGAGCAGGTCCGGCGCGGTCATCTTCAGGGCCTCCGCGGCCCTGTCCGCCTGGGAGGCATCCCGCCATAGGATTGAAGCGCAACCCTCTGGTGATATAACAGAGTAAAATGCGAACTCCATTGCCATGACCGTGTCCCCTATTGCAACACCCAATGCTCCGCCAGATCCTCCCTCCCCTATAACCGTGACCACGGTCGGGACTGGCAGTTGGAGCATTTTCTTTATGGAATAGGCTATGGCTGAGAACTGACCCCTTTCCTCAGCGCCAACGCCCGGATAGGCGCCCGGCGTATCCACGAATGAGATGACCGGGAGCCCGAACTTCGCGGCCATGTCCATTATCCGTATGGCCTTCCTGTAGCCTTCAGGGTGAAGCATCCCGAAATTCCTGTATATCTTCTCTTCTGTCTTGCGACCCTTTTCCTGGCCCAGGAATGCTATTCTCTTGCCTCTGGAGATGCCTATTCCAGCTATGAGCGCGGGGTCTTCCCTGAAGCACCTGTCCCCGTGGAGCTCAATCATGTCGTCGCAGAGGTGGGTTATGTGGTCTATGGCGTGAGGACGGTCGGGATGCCTGGCTATCTGGATCCTGTGCCACCGGGTCAGGTTGGAATATATCTTTTTCCTGAGCTTTTCTGCCTGCTCCCGGAGGCTATCTATCTCAACCTTTACCTCCGGGTTAGTGGGCAGTGATGATTCCAGATCCTTGATGCGTTCCTCTATTTCTAGCACTGGCCTCTCAAACTCAAGAACTCTCATAAGGCATACCTCAGTGAAAGGAAGTGGAGGGCATCAAATCCCAAAAATGATGGTCTGAAGCCGTATGAAACCCCTATCCTGGTCATGGCGAATGAAACTCGGAATTCCAGCGGGTCTATCTCTCTCCCGTATGAGTAGGTAATAGAAGGTGTGACGAGCTCCCTTATCGTCCAGGCCGCCCTGAGACGCAGTTCTGTCCCGGTCGGGCTCAGCGATAGATAAGAGCCAAGGGTATCATAAGAGGGCGCCCTTGCCCACTCCGCGCTTGCGCACAAGGGCCCCCTCGTGTATTCTGCGCCAATGTAAAACTGTGTTGGGACGCTTTCCTCAACCAGGTCGGTCAGCTTGTCCAGGCCCAGGTTTCTTATGCCCGCGGCCACCGCGAGGCCCCTGAGCCTCTCCGGGGTATGTATGACACCGACCGAAAACTGGTAGGCCGTGTAGCCCTGGTCATGGATTCCCTGGCGTATGTATCCAAAGGCAACCCCAATCCTAGTCTCGTCATCGGGCCTGAACGCCCTCATAGCGGATGCCTCAAATGTGTATGGCCTGAAGATCGGCCCGCCCTCGTCGTCCGGGGTTTCGTCCTGGAATTCCATCTGGCCGTAGTCAAGGTAGGATACCCTGAGCCCCCAGCTGTTCACCCTGAGCCCCAGCACTGAGAGCTTTGAGTCAGTGAACCATAGGCCACCAGATGCCACAAGCTCCTTGCCCTGGCCCCACAGGCCAGCAGGGTTGGAAAATATAGCGCCAACGCCGGCCCTCGCTGGTCCGCCATAGTCCAGCTCAGGGAATATCAACAGGCTTGAGTGGGATGGGACTATCGTGGCCAGCACCAGTAGCAGGCTCATTTTGATCCCTCCTTTACCCTTCCCAGGAAGCCGTCAAAATCTTCCCTGGATTTGAATTCTATTGTCAGCACTATCTTCCGTTTTCCGAGTTTTATCCTTGTCTTTGTCAGGCCAAGTAAAGCAAGGGCTGATTCGTATTGTTTTTCTTCGGGCGTTGGGCCCCTCTTTTGGGGTGAGGGTTTTTTATCTCTGGCGACCAGTCTCTCGGCATCTCTGACTGTAAGCCCTTTTTCAATTATCATCTTGGCAAAATCTACCTGTTCGTCCGCGTTGTTCAGTCTAAGGAGAACCCTGGCGTGGCCCTCGGTTATCTTCCCGTCTTCCAGCAAGCGTAAGACCGTTTCCGAAAGCGAAAGGAGTCTGAGTTTGTTCGTTATGGTTGCCCTGTCAACGCCCATGGCCTGACCTATCTCCTCGTGGGTCATGCCAAAATCCTCTGAAAGGTGGAGTATCGCCCTGGCTTCCTCAACAGGGTTCAGGTTCCTGCGCTGGAGGTTCTCCACGAGTGCGAGCTCAAGGCTAGTCGCGTCGTCCGCGTCCATGATTATAGCCGGTATCCGTTCAAGACCCGCGGCAACAGCGGCCATCCAACGCCGTTGGCCCGCTATGAGCTCATACCTATCACCGTGTTCCCTTACCAGGATTGGCTGGAGAATCCCAACCCTGCCTATTGACGCGACCAAGGACTCTATGTCGTGGCCGGGGTTAGCCCTTGGCTGGCGAGGGTTCGGGTCAATCCTGTCCACTGGAACCGAGACCAGGTCAGGCCCGGAAAGCCCGTTTGATATAAGGGCCTCAAGGCCGCGTCCGAGCCTCCGCTTTTCCTTCATTGGAGGTTCCCCCCGCTCATCTCCTCGGCGAGCTCCATGTATGAAATCGCGCCGGGAGAATCCGGCGCGTAGAGGATACCGGCCTTACCGAAACTGGGCGCCTCAGCGAGCCGAACATTCCTTGGGATCGTTGTCTCAAAGACCTTGTCCCTGAAGAATCCCCTGACATCCTCGGCGACCTGCGCCGATAGTCTCAGCCTGCCGTCCGTCATGGTCAGAAGGAAGCCTTCTATGCGGAGAGACGGGTTCAGGCTCCTTTTTACCCACCTGATGGTCTCAAGAAGCTGGGCCAGTCCCTCAAGCGCGTAATACTCTGTCTGGACAGGTATCAGGACCGAATCAGCGGCCGTGAGGGCGAGTATCGTGAAATAACCTAGAGATGGCGGGGTATCAACCAGGATCAGGTCGTATGACTCTTTTTCTGGGCAGAGAATTTCCCTGAGCCTGAATTCCCAGCCTGTTCCCTTCCTGAGATCGGATTCGGCCGCTATGAGGTCGTGGGATGAGGGGATAATATGAAGCCCTTGAGGCTCCCTCTCCATAACCACATCGGAGAATCCTGCCTCCCCCACCAGGAGGTGGTATGAGTTGAGTTCCTTCCTCGCGTCAATTCCCAGGCCAGAGGTTGCGTTTGCCTGTGGGTCAAGGTCAACCAGGAGCACCCTCGCTCCCCTTAGGGCCAGGGAGGCGGCCAGGTTTATGGCCGTGGTGGTCTTGCCTACGCCACCCTTCTGGTTCGCGATGACTATAATCCTACCCTTTTCGCTCACGAGATAAATTATAAGCCAGGCCATCCTGGCGGGGCAACATCACCCCTGTTCCGGCGATGCCGAAATTTTTAAACACCGCGCATCGCACTGAGCAGTGAAAAGTTAAAAACGATCAGGGATTCAGTGCCCTAGGCATCGGGTAGGCCTTGGCCTCTATGACTCGGGGCAGTGCCATTTGTCAGTGAGAGACGAATGGGGCGGCCAGGATTTGTCTTATCTGGCAACCGAAAACCCACCCGGCGTTGATCCCCTTCCCCCGTTTCTCTTATAATATTCGGGCATATAAAGGAGGCTTGAATGAGCCAGAAGGCCATAACGCGCATCCTCATTGTTGTGAACCTGATACTCATAGGCATTTTGATCGTCATACTCTGGCTTCCCGGCAGGATCAGGAAGGGGCCTGAGGAGGCCAGGGTCTATTTCATGCGGGACATCTCTGCTCTGCCATACTGGGTTGCCCAGGAAAAGGGTTTCTTTGATTCGGTGGGGGTGATCGTCAAGGCCGAAGAGGTCGTGAGGGTGGGGGACGAGATAGCCATGATCAGGAGGGGAACAGTTGTTCTCGGCCTCGGTTTCCCCTGGGATGCCCTTATTGGCAAGGCTGACACCGGTCTTGCCAATTTCAGGGTCGTTTATTCTGTCTTCGGGACGCCAGATAAGCCCGCTACCGCCCTTCTGGCCAGGAAAGATGCTGGCATAACTAGCGTGAAAGACCTGACCGGCAAGAGGATAGGCTACTGGCAGGACACCAGGGGCGCGCTGGAGGTCCCGGCCATACTGCTTTCCCTGGGTGTTGACACTGCTGGCGTGAAGATGGTCGCGCTATCGTCCGGCGAGATGCCCACCGCGTTCGCTGACAATCGTTGCGAGGCCATGGTTGTCTTTGAACCGGTAAGAACGCAATACCTCGCCGATACAGATAATATCCTTGTTCTGGAGGACGGTTTCCTTGAGAAATACCTGGTGTCAGGAGGGCGCCTGCCTGTCTCAGCAGTGTTCACATCCGTTCCCAACCTGAGGCTCAGGCGCGATGCCACTGTCAGGGCTGTGAGGGCACTTAACATGGCTGTTGACTATATAAGAGCCAACCCCGCTGAGGCGGAGAAGATCGCCAGGGCCAATCTCACTCTGCCAGAAGGCGCGGATCTGGCCCTCCCCGAGTTCAGGAGGTATGACGAGGAGGACTACATGGTCATAGAGTCTTACATGAAAAAGCTGAACGAAATGTCCGTTATCCTCTTTGAGCCGCCTGACCTCAAGAATCTGTATCTCAGAACCAGCGATATAAAGTAAATTGTTCCCGGCTCCCCTTTTCTGCCTGTTCGTTAAAGGCTCCGAGAAATGAACGATTCCCGCCGGAGGCTTCTCGTGGGCCTCCTGAAACTCCTGGCCTTTCTGATTGGCCTCACTTTCCTTGTTTTCTCCGGCGTCCCATTCTTCTTCTTTCCGCTGGCATTTGTGGCCCTCGTGCCACTGCTCTGGCTCTGGGAAAAATCCTCCAGCCCAGGCCGCGCCTTTCTCTGGGCATTTTCGGCCGGCATTATCTTTTACCTGTTTCACCTCCACTGGATACCCAACATGCTCACCGATGTCCCGGTGCCAAGGTGGCTCCTTTGGGTTGGTATGTCCCTTCTTGTCCTATACCAGGCCCTGTGGTGGGGACTGGCTGGCCTGGTCGCCAAGTGGCTGAGGAGTTCCCCCGCCTGGGTGATGGCTCCGGGTTTCGCGGCGTGCTGGACCCTCCTTGAATACATCCGTTGCCACATGGGTGACCTATCGTTCACCTGGGCAACCCTCTGGGCTCCCGCGCTCGGAGACCCCCTTCTGATGTCAACGGCCGCGTTCTGGGGCCCGTTTGGCATCTCCCTCGGGATAGGCCTGGCCAACGCGCTCGCTTACAGGGCCGCCAGGGATACATCCTGGCGTAGCCTCGTTTGGGCACTGGGATCTGTTATCCTGATTCACCTGGCTGGTTTCTTGCCCAACGGGACACATAGGGTTGGGACGCTCCGGGTCGCTATCATCCAGCCCAACATACTCCTTGAAAGCTGGCCAGTGGTGATTGAGACCTACGCCTCCCTTGCGGAGGAGACATCCGGCAGGGGTTTCCATCTGGTTATCCTTCCAGAATCAGCTTTTCCGGGACCCCTGAGATACTCTGGAAGGGCCCAGGAACTGGCCATGCTCGTTTCAAAAAAGGCCGGCGGCGCGCCCGTGGTCATGGCCTCATGGGACAAAGAGGGGAAGAAATACTACAACACCGTTTTCCTGCTGAACAGCGAGGCCAGGCCCACTGACCGCTACGACAAGGTCATCCTGGTGCCTTTTGGAGAGCACTATCCCTTCCAGGAACACCTGCCGGAGTTCCTGCGGAAAATTGACATAGGCGTGGGCGATTATTCCAGGGGGCACCGGGTTAAGCCCCTGGCTATGGATTCGGTCTTACTGGGACCCTACATATGCTACGAGTCCCTTTTCCCGGATGTGGCAAGGGCCCAGGCCCTTTCGGGCGCGCATGTCCTCCTCAACCTCACCAACGATGGTTGGTTTGGCACCTCACTGGGCCCGATAGAGCACTTTCACCTTGGACGTTTCAGGGCATCGGAGACCGGCAGGTTCATTCTCAGGGCGGGTAAGACCGGGGTCAGCGCTATAGTTGACGATCGCGGCCGGATAGTGCAGAAGACCGGACTATTTGAGAAGGGGGTAATAACAGGGGATGTCCCGTTGTTTGAAGGCCTTACTCCATACACGATCCTGGGCGACTGGCCCGCCATACTTTCAGCCTTGATACTGGCCCTGGCGTTGGGTTATACTCTACTCGCGCAGAAGAATAAAAAGGAAGGTGATAGATGAGAAGCCTTTTAACCATCAGCCTGGCGTGGGCTGTTCCCTTGGTGGCCCAGGGAACACAGCCTGTTGGGCCTTCGGATGAGATAATAGGCCCGGGCAAGGGTGAGACCATAAAGTTCGCCTTTGGCGGTTATGCCGGCGGCATGTATGCCCCGCGGCTCATAGACGGGTTCGGCGGCGGTGGGGGCGGCGTGATGACCATCGGTTCTTTCTGGGAACCCGCCTCCGTAGCCATAGCCGCCGGTGCTTATGTTGGCGCTGGAAACATGGGGGCAATGCTGAACTTCTCCGCCCGGCAGAGATTCTTTCAGTCCAGGGGCAAGGCCTTTGACACATACGGAGGCTTTGGGTTTGGAGTCCACTTTACCCCCGAATTCTTCGCGGAGGATTACGATATGAGCGGTATCCACGCCGGCATCTTCCTGGACGCGGGCGCACACAGGGAGATAACCGAGTCTGTGACCCTCTGGTTCCAGACCGAGTATGGCATAATCAACTCAACCGGAACCCCGAACTACCTCCAGTTCACTGCCGGAATCTTGATTTTAGGCAGATAAAATGAGCAATTCCCGGTTGACCCAGCAACCAGCGATTTGCCCCACGATCTCAGCGAATAGCCAGCAAATAAAATAATGGCCAGGATACCACCCTCCTCACCGGAAGCCGAGAGGAGCGTTCTCGGTTCTATGTTATCCTCGGAATCCGCTTTCCTGGAAGGCATTGAGACATTGAACGAGGGTGATTTCTACCTGATGGAGCACCGGAAGATATTCCGGGCAATGCTCAGGCTATTTGAGAAAAAGACCAACCTTGACCCTGTGACCCTGGCTGACGAGCTGGAAAGGGAGGGAACCCTTGAACAGATAGGTGGCAGGGCCTACATCTCCTCCCTGCTGGATTCGGTCATATCCCCGTCCCTGATAGGGGAACACTCGGCCCTGGTTCAGGAGAAGTCCGTCTACCGAAAGGTGATAGAGGTTACCGATACCATACTCGCGGAGGCCTACAAAGAGGAACGACCCGCTGACGACCTGCTTGACTTCGCGGAGAACCGCATCTTTGAGATAAGGCAGGGACGCATAAAGAGGGAGTTCGTTCACCTCGGAGAGGTCGGGGAGAAGGTTTTCAAGCGCATAGAGACAATGCCTTCTGACCCCAAGGCGTTGCCTGGCGCCAGGACCGGTTTCCGAGACCTGGACGAGTTGACCCTCGGTTTCAGGGAGGGGAACATGATTGTTCTTGCCTCCAGGCCATCGGTTGGGAAGACCAGCTTCATGCTCAACATTCACTATCACCTGTCTGCCGGGGATTCTGGTGTCCCCTCCGCGATATTCACACTTGAGACCGGCGCGGAGGAGCTAGCGATGCGCTTTCTCTCAATGGTTGCCAGGGTTGATTCCCGGAGGGTCCAGACCGGCAGGCTCTCAAGGGATGACCTGGCGAAGCTCGCCGATGCTGTTTCCGTGCTCAAGAAAGCGCCAATATTCCTTGATGCCACGCCTGCCATATCCCTGAACGAGCTAAGGGCAAAAGCGCGCAGGATAGTCAGGGACGAGGGCGTGAAGCTTATTTCCATTGACTACATGCAGTTAATCAGGGGACCCAGGAGCGAGAACCGGCAAATAGAGGTTACACTTATTTCCCAGAGCCTGAAAGCCCTGGCTAGGGAACTCAACCTCCCCATTCTCGTTCTGTCGCAGCTCTCCCGTTCCTCGGAGAAAAGGGATGATACAACCCCTCGCCTCTCTGACCTCAGGGAATCCGGTTCAATAGAGCAGGATGCTGACATCGTCATGTTCCTGCACAGGCCAGAGATGTATGGCCAGTCTGTGACAGAACAAAACACCATTGATGTTATCGTGAGCAAGAACAGGAACGGCCCCGTGGGCAGGACCAAGCTCACCTTCCTGAAGGAATTTACCCGTTTTGAGTCCTACACCGAGGAGGCCATGGTGGATTACTCGGAGTTCGGGGAAGACCTTTCGTTCTAGCTGGGTTTCGGGAGGCGTAAAGAATCCCTCGCTCGTGTCATCTGAAGGTTGGGCGCGGCCGATTATGGGTCTGCTTTGTTCTTTCTAGCTAAGGGGTTCGCAGGGGCGCAAGGGCCTGCTCTCGCAATATAATTTGTCCGTGAAGGTTCTGGTTGCCGGCGGCGCCGGCTATATAGGAAGTCATGTTGCCCTGCTCCTCGCTCAGAGGGGCTACGAGCCCGTAATCTATGACAACATGTCCGCGGGCCACGGCTGGGCTGTCACCGGAGACCTGATAAAGGGGGACATAGGGGACAGGCCGGTGCTCTCCGCGGTCGTGGAAGACACAAGGCCTGTCGCCATCATGCACTTTGCCAGCAGGATACTGGTGGGCGAGTCAATGGAGAGGCCTGAACTCTATTACGCCACCAATGTTGCCGGGAGCATCACCATGCTCCAGGTAGCGCTTGAAAGGGGCATCCCCCTTATATTCTCATCGTCCGCCGCGGTCTATGGCACCCCTGATAATATCCCCATAACCGAGGATTCTCCCACCAGGCCGGAGAGCGTATATGGCGAGACCAAACTCGTCATTGAGAGGGCCCTTGAATGGTATTCCCGGCTCAGGGGCCTCCGCTATGTTTCACTCAGATATTTCAACGCGGCCGGCGCGTCGCCATCCGGCAGGCTGGGCGAGCTTCACAGGCCAGAGACCCACCTGATCCCGCTTTGTCTGCACGCTGTAATGGGCATCCGGGAAAAGCTCGTCGTCTTCGGCGACGATTATCCCACCCCTGACGGCACCTGCATAAGGGACTACATCCATGTTGACGACCTGGCCGAGGCGCACATCCTGGCGCTGGAATGGCTTGTTTCTGGCGGGGAATCAAGGGTTTATAACCTTGGCTCCGAAAGGGGCTACTCCAACCTTGAGGTCATCAACACCGTTGTAAGGGTAACTGGTAAGGGTGTCCCCTGGGAAATGGGGAAGAGGAGGCCTGGCGACCCGCCGGTTCTCCTGGCCTCTTCAGAGAGGATAAGGTCCGAACTGGGCTGGCGGCCACGGTATGGTCTTGAGGACATGATAGCACACGCTTGGGGTTTTATGAGAACCCACGAGGCCATGGCAAGGGAATTTTATTCCGTTTAGTAACCGCTTATGTTGGTGTCCTTGTGCCCTATGGCGGCTATAGGGTTAACCCTACCCCGATCCCGTATTCTACCTGTCCACTATGGTAGCGGTGAAAACCCCCTCGCAGGCTATTTCCTCGCCGACCCTCGCGATGCCTCTCATCCTTATTATCCTGCCGCCAAAGCGCAGAAGCTCCAGCTCAAGCGTGAGGACATCCCCCGGTATCACAGGCCTCCTGAACCTGACATCATCTATGGCCACGAAATAGACCAGCTTGTGCTCCCTTGCCTCCGGCGGGAATTTTGAGAACAGCAGAGCGCCGCCGGCCTGTGCGAGGGCCTCAACCTGGAGGACACCCGGCATAACGGGCGCGCCGGGGAAGTGGCCCTGGAAGAAGGGTTCGTTGTATGTCACGCACTTTATGGCGACTATCCTCTCTTCGCCCATCTCAAGTATCCTGTCAACCAGTAGGAACGGATACCTGTGTGGCAGTCGGTTCATTATCTCCTTGATGTCAATCATGTTTTAGCCCCCTGAAAAAGCCTGCCTGATTGCCTTTTTGCTGGTTCATATGACAGTTACTCAAGCTTGTTGTTTTCATAAGCCGTGGTTCCTTTCGCCGTTTTCTCTTATGAAATCCGCGAGCGCGTGATTTGTCCTGTGGCCTGGCTTTTTCGCCTCTATGGCCAAATCCAGCCTCGCGCGAACGAGTGCCAGATCGCCCAGCATGTCCATCAGCTTGTGCCTGGCAGGCTCGTCCGGAAACCTCGGCTCGTTCATGTATCCGTCCCGGTTTATTACCAGGACGCAATCAAGCGAGCCGCCTTTCCCAAGCCCTCTCGCGAGTATCTCCTCGGCCTCTTCCCTGAATATGTATGTCCTAGCCGGGGCTATTTCCCTCAGATATGTCTCTGACGAGATCGCGAAGCCAACCTTCTGTTCCGGTATGAACGGGTGGTCGTATTCTATAATGCAGGTTATCCTGAGCCCCTCAGATGGCCACAGCTTGAACACCGTGTTCCCGAACCTAAGTTCCACTTCCTGGTCAAGGGTTATCCGTTCAGGCTCTCCCGGCACCTCAGCCAATCCGGTTTCGGCTATTGCCTTCGCTAAAGGCAGTGCAGAGCCGTCAAAGAATGGAATTTCCGGCCCCTCAACCACAACCGTCGCGTCGTCCAGGCCCATTCCGACAAGAGCGGAAAGGATGTGCTCCGTGGTCATCACGGTTTTACCTCCGGATGAGAGGTCTGTTCTCCTGTCGGATGAGCTGACATTTTCCGGAGTTGCCGGTATCCTCGTTCCTTCGGATACGAACACGAAACCCTCGCCCGGTTCACCTGGCCCAATGGTTATCCTGGACCTTGCACCAGTGTGGACGCCAACGCCCTCAAGCGTCGCGGCCCTTCTCATGGTTGTCCTGGGCATCCTCAAGCTTCCTCAACCTCTCGTATATCTCCGGCAGTTTGTAGAACAATGTCATGCACTTCAGGAAAAGCGCCCTCTCCCTCGCTGGCACCCCTGAGGAATATATTTTCCCATCCGGGACATTTGAGGAGACGCCGGATTTTGCAGTGATTATCGCTCCATCGCCCACGCGGAGGTGATCAGCTATGCCAACCTGGCCAGCTACCAGGACTCCCCGCCCAACGCTTGAGGAGCCGGCCACGCCAGCCTGCGCGGCCATCGCAGTTCCCTCGCCAATTCTAACATTATGTCCAACCTGCACCAGGTTGTCCAGCTTTGTGCCCCTGGCTATCCTGGTTTCACCTATAGTTGCCCTGTCTATGCACGCGCAAGCACCCACCTCGCAATCATCTTCTATCACAACCTTCCCGACCTGTGGTATCCTCAGAAGCCCATTTTCGGTCGGGACGAACCCGAACCCGTCAAACCCTATGACAGCGCCGGGCCCTACGGTTACCCTGGCCCCTATCTCGCACCTGTCGCCAATATATGCTCCCGGCATTATCGTGCAGTTCTCTCCTATGCGCGCCCCGCGGCCAATGTAGCAATTCGGGTAGATAACGGTTCCCGACCCTATCGCGGCCTCCGTAGCAATATACGCGAACGCACCGATTCTCAGGTCATTGCCCAGAAGGACATCCTCCTCAAGGAAAGCGTCCGGGTGAATGCCTGGCGGTGGGAGATGAGCTTCATGGAACAACGCAAGGGCCTTCGCCATGGCAAGTCGGCCGTCAGCAACCCTGATAACCGCTCCCGCGCGTATTTTTTCCGCCGGCAGGGTGGTTATTACCGTGCCAAAGCTCCTGCCATCGGTCTCTTTCAGTTTTGATTCGTCAAGGATGAAGACCAGATCATCCGGGCCAGCGTCATGTGGCTCCGAGACGCCGGAGACCGGCTGATCCGGATTCCCCGCCAGTTCCCCATCAACCGCCCGTGTTATGTCCTTTGCTTTCACGGGGAAATTATAAGGAATCATGCCGATAAGAAACAAACGCTCAACTGGCCGATAACCACGGGGCTTCTGTTTTCAGCAACCAGTTAAAACAAGTAGCCGAATACTCCTGGCCCGCAGATTTTACGGAACCTCAAGTTATTCCGTTGTTGTGTCGTGGGGCCGGATGTTAGCCAGCCGCCTTGGCCTTCTTCTTCCTTCTTGACCTTACTATGGCCCAGATGATCAGCCAGACGATCAGGGCTAGTATCACCAGCGGCAGGAGTCCGCCAGCCATAACCACCATGGCCGCTATGACATAGGTAAAGAATGTAAGGGCGACCTCAATGCTCCTTTTTAGTATCTTGATAGGGCCGCCCTCCTGGCCAAGGGGCGTTGGATAAGGCTCGTGCAGGGTTATCTGTATCTGGGAGTAAGAGGTTATGTTCTGGAGGAACCTCATGCGCCCTTCCATGCGCTCTATGTCCTCGGTTATGCGGGCTATCTCGTTCTCAACTTGCATGGCCTCGTAGACCGAATTGGCCTTGAGAAGGAGCACGCGCATCCTTTCCAGGAGCCTCTTTTTGTTCTCAAGCCTTATTGACAGATCAAGGAATTCCTCTGTGACATCCTCACTGGTTTTGTTGTAGGAGATTACCTTTGCTTCCTGAATGCCCTTTATCTCGCTCTCGGCCTCCGCGAGCCGGTCCGCCGGAACCTTCAGTATTATGCTGGCTGTCCAGGCCTGGTTCTCGGTTTTGTAGATATTGGAGGAGACGATGTAGCCGTTGTATTTCTCCGGGATCCCGGCTATCCTATCAGCTACCTGGTTGAACTTCTCGGTTTCCATATCCCAGTAAACCGTGTAGGCCACCATGCGTTCCGGGAGCGTTATCTCCGAGCCACTGCTCGTGCTGACCGTGATGTTTTTACCCGCGGCCACGCCGCCGCTGGGCGCGGCTGACCTCTGGACACCCTCGCTCTCTTCTGTTTTCGCATATTCGTCCTTGTCCGTTACCTCCTGGCTACCAAGGGGTATGGGGGGTGGGGTCTTTTTCTCACAGCCTGCCAGCAGAACCAGTCCAATTACAGAGAAAAGTATCCTTTTCATAGGATTCCAATTATAAATCCCACAGGGGCTGTTATTGCAACCAACAGATAGCGAGCCGATGCAATTCTCCTCGCGGGATCGGATTCATGGCCTTTGAAGATTGGGATGATCTCTACCGCGGCCGAAGCGCGCCGGGAAAATTTCCGATGTTCTTGCGATCTTGCGCGATCTCATCCTACGATTTCCATTTAGCTTGCTCGTTTTCCGCATTCCTCCATGATCATAGAGACCTTCGGCAGCTTTCAATCTGAGCTAAAGGGGGACATGTTGGGTAGCTATAATTATGAGCTAGCGCGCCTGTTTGAAAAACCACCCCCGACAGGTTCATAATTACCACGATAGGAGGTTGACATGTGTCTCTTGTCTCTTGCGGTGTTTTCTGTTACCATCCCTTCCGGATGGCCAATGTTCCGATATGACCAGGCCAGGACCGGTTATAGCCCCGCGAGGGCAAACTTCAGCTCCATGCCCCAAACAAAGGCCGAGTGGATAGTTTGGGACGAGGGCGACCTCATATTCGCGTCCCCTGTAGGCGCTGATTTCAACGGTGATGGTTGGCATGATATTCTGGTTGGTTCCTACGGCATGGTGACCTATCCCCTTGCCGATGTCTACAGGGGATACAACGGCTTAATGATCTGGGCCTCGTCAGTCTATACCTCGGAGGGTTGCTACCACGGAGGCCCCGCGCTCATGGATGTCACGGGGGACGGGAGGCCTGAGGTCTTCATCCCAGCAATACAATATGGCGCTGTGTATGCTCTTAACGGCACGAACGGTTCCCAGCTCTGGGTCGCTTATATCGGTGAGGATCAATACTCGTCCCTCCTGGTGACCGAGGAGGATTTAGGTGGAAGGGTCTATGTCTGTAACGACATAGGAGTCCTTTATTGCCTGAACGCTATCACCGGCGCTGTTATCTGGACCCACCTCGCTGATTTCGGCGGGACTTGCTATTCCTCGCCCTCAAAGGGAGATGTTAACGGCGACGGCCAGGACGAGATAGTCTATACCTGCGGAACGGTCATCTATGTGGTTTCGCTTTCCGGGGCACAACTCTGGAGCCTCACTGTTGGAGATTCTTACATGAGCACGGTCGCGCTTTCGGACAGGGATGGCGATGGTGACCGCGAGATGTGGGTCTATTGCGGTGGTAGTGGCTATCTCAGGGCCTACGAATACGGGAACTCTACGCCACTCATAAACACCTTTGTCGGATCGGTTGCTGGAATACTTGACTGGACGCCACCGCCAGCGGTCGCGGATGTCAACATTGATGGCGTTCCGGATGCGGTTCTTCACCACTACAACGGCGTGACCATGGTTGACGGGGTTTCCGGTTCGGTCTCCTGGAACACCTTCGCGCAGGAGCTTTATGGCCCCGTGATCCTTGCCAACCTGGACCTTGACACAACCCTTGAGATAATAGCCGTTGGAAGGCCGCCAAGCCCCTACTACCGTTGTAAGATTGAGATGTATCAGGAGAACGGTTGGCTGGCCTGGCAGTGGTATACACCAGGCCCTTATGATGATGAGGTTGAGGGCGAGGCCATCCTCATTAATGTTGACTCTGACACTGAATACGAGATAGCCGCTGTTGACTATTCGTGCTGGACCGTTGTGCTGGACGGCAGACCGCTCTCGGCCGAGGAAACAGACATGGCCGCGCCAGGCTTTTCCGTTTCCGGGAATATCCTTTCTGGCGCGCTAACGCTTTCTTCCCCCGGAGCCGGTGATGCCCTTATTTATGATATAACCGGCAGACAGGTGGCAAGATTTTCCATCGCTGAGGGCGAGAACAGGCTCCGGGTTGGTGATCTCAGCCCGGGAACATATTTCCTGAGAGCGACATCCGGCGAGATACGCGGAGAGTTTAAATTGCTGAAGGCGGACTAGCCCCGGGCCTTCAGATATTCCAGGCTGAAAGATGGTTTCATCCTGTGTTCTCGCCAGAGCCTCTTCCTGAACTCCTCGTAAATGTTCTTGGCTTCCTCGGCCTTTCCCGCGGCAACGAGGGAATCCACATATATTTTCGCCACCGTTTCATCAATGGGGAAGACCAGGTAAAACCTCCCGGCCAGCTCCTCGGCCTCCGCGGTCCTCTCGGAATCCAGCAGGATGCGAACCGCCCTTGTCAGTGCCTTTCTGAACGCGCCGTGGAAGTAATTCCTGTGCTCCTCTATATAGCCATCGTAGAGGTCCTCTGGAAGGAGCTCCCCCTTGTATAGCTCCAGAGCCCTCAGGTATTTCTCCAGCTGGACCGCGGGGTTCCTGGCCAGGGCCTCGGCCTCCCTGACCAGGGCCTGGAATTCGCCTACATCGCTCCAGACCCTGGGATCGCCCCGAAAAACATAGGCACCCCTGTTGCAAACGAGCAAGCTTCCCAGCGGCCCCAGGTTCTTCCTTATGATGCTGACGAGGGCCTTGAGGTGTTTTCGCGTCGCCTCAGGTTTCCCCCTTGGCCACAGAAGCGAGGCCGCGTATTCCCCCGGAATCCCCTTTCCCTGGTTCAGGAGAAGATACTTGAAGAGGGTCAGTGCTTTCCTGGAACCCCACGAGGATAGTTTAACAGGGCCCTCAACCCTTGCCTGTCCCAGCAGAAAGAACCGGGCATACGGTTTCTGGACCAGTTCCGCACTGAGGAGCGGCAGTAGGATTCCCCTGGCGAAATCCGAGTAATACGCGTCGTTCAGTAGGTAATCGATGTAGAGGTTCATCCTGGGCAAAAGATAATCCAGGGCGTCCCAGAAGAGACTGCTTCTCGCGGTTTTGGCGAGGAAAGACGTCCTGATGTACGCGGTGAACGCTTCCTGTGGTTGTGCCCCTGCAGTGTAATCCCTCCCCGCGGCAAGCATGAGCCTGGCCGCTTCTTCCATGTTGCCATCCCTCCATGCCAGGAACCCGGATAATTCCTCAAGCGCGCCATGCTCCGCTGGCCCCCCCTTCCTGGCCAGTTCCTTTACCTTCCTGACGGTCTCCGGGGGCAGTTCGCCAGCGTCGCCCACCGCGACCATCTCGTAGTATTTGCTCATGGGGGATATCGCGTAGGCGTTCCCCAGGGCCAGGCACTGGTTCAATGAATTAAGATATGCTTCTCCTGCCTCCCCGAACCGCCCCTGCATTCTCAGGGCCACACCCATTGTTTCCCAGAGGCCTATGTTGATCCCCGGAGCGCACGGGCCCGCGAGCGCCCTTTTCATCCTGCTCACGGCCTGCCGCGGGTTTCCCTCTATGACCGAGAGTATGCCATCCAGGAGGAGGGCCTCGTCCCATTCGGGGGCTATTTCCTGGAGCGCGTGGAGCTTTTCCCTGGCTTCCGCGTATCTCTCCGAGAAAAAAAGCAGGGCCACGGTCTCCCTGAGTCCTCGTTTTCTATCCAGCCCGAGTCCCATTGACTTTTCAAGAGCCTCCTCCGCGGAGACCGTGTCCCCGAGGTTTCGCAGGGCCAGATACCTGTAATAATAGGCCCTGGAAAGGAACCAGGCGTTGTCGGTTTTCGGGATGAGCCTGGTGGAGAGGGCCAGGGCTTTCCCTATCTCGTGGCCCTTGAAGCGTTCCCGGATGTCCAGGAGAACCCTAAGGAGCTTGCCATCGGGTTCCTTTTTTTCTATGCTGGCCAGAAATCCTGTCAGCTCTTTTTTCCGACCGCGGTCCAAGAGCTCCCAGGCTTTTGCAAACGCCTCATCCCAGTTCATCCAGAATATTTTAACGCTTAACCCTTTGCCGGATCAAGCTTGGGTGATTTTTTCTTTACCTTTTCTTGACCTTTTCCCGTATAATATAAACCTGATACATGGAGGTATAAGATGATGAAGAGGCTTTTCCTTACCATAACAACGCTCGCGGGCCTCGCGTGGTCCGCTCAGTGGGCGAGGACATACGGCACAAGCAGTAACGAAGTGGCCTACAACATATCGCCCTGCTCTGACGGGGGATACATCCTCGCGGGAACCGACGACTGCTTTTACCTGGAGGTCATGAAGATAAGCTCGGCCGGAAACTACCAGTGGGGCGCCTGGGGATACGGTGTTCACGGCTTTAACTACGCCCAGCATGTTGTCCAGTTTTCCGATGGCACCTACGGGGGTGTGGGCTCCTCTAATATTTACGATAAGGGCGGCAAGTCCCTTCGGGACATGCTCGCGTTCAAATTGAGTTCTGGCGGGTCCGAGCTCTGGGCCAATCAGCTTGTGGACGCGGGGGACGCCTGGTGCTTTGCCTACTCCGTCTGCGAGGCCTCCGATGGCAACATGGTGATGGTTGGCGGCTCCACCAACGATGGCATGGTTCTGATAAAGATAAACTACTCCACGGGCACCATCCTCTGGACAAAGGGCTACGCCAGCGCGAACGGTTGCTGGATCGTGAGGATGTCCGATGGAGGCTTTCTCGTGACCGGTTCGGCCAGTGGCGACATGCTCCTGGCGAAGACCGACGCTTCGGGAAACCTCTCCTGGGCAAGGAGAATAGGCGGCGCGTCATCGGACAACGGCCGGTGCGGCGTTCCGACCTCTGATGGCGGCTACATTCTGGTTGGCTCCTCCAGCAGTTATGGCCTTGGCTCCACTGACATCTTGGTGGTCAAGCTTGACGCCTCCCTGAATCTCCAGTGGGCACGGGCAATAGGCGGCTCCGGCCAGGACGATGGGTTCAGAGTTGTCCAGACCCCTGATGGCGGGTTCGCGGTCTCCGGCTTCACCATGAGCTTTGGAACCGGAGGGGATTACATCATCCTGAAGTTCAACTCCGCGGGAACCCTCCTCTGGGCAAGGGCAACCAACGGTTCGGACATGGACTACGGCGAGGGCATTGTGAACGCGTCCGATGGGGGCCTGGTCATGTGCGGATACACCTATTCCTGGCCCCTGGGCGGCGGGGACCTGGACATGATGGTTCTCAAGCTGGAATCCGACGGCGCCAACTGCCTCGTCCAGCCCATTTCTCCCACTGTGCTCACGGTCACCCCGAGCATTACCACATGGACACAGACCCCAAACAGCCCCTCGTTCAGCCTGGACAGCCGGGTGGCAATAGGCTCCACCACCGAGAACGTGAACGACCCCTGCTCCGTCCCTGCCCAGGAGGAGCCTGCTGTTTCCGGTGGTTTCCGGATGAGGGTCGTGGGCCAGGAGATACACCTGTTCGCGCCACGGCAGGCCCTGGTCTCTCTTGACATCTACGACGCGCAGGGCCGTCTCGTCCAGACCCTGTGCGACGGCTATCTGGACCAGGGAGAGCATGTTTTTACGTCAGACCTGAATGCCGGGGGCGTCTATCTGGTTGTCCTCAGACATGAAGGCGGGACTGTAACCGCGAAAATGATAAGATGAATAAAATGGCCGGCCGGAGAATCCTGCACCTCCCGTTTCGCTCCAGCCGGCCTCTTTCTGCTATTCAGGAATAACCAGCTTCCCCCTGAACTCCCTGCCCTCAACCGTAGCCTTGTAGAACAAGAGTCCACAAGCCTGTGGTTTCACCATGGTTTTGCCCTGCGCCAGGTTCCCCCTGTAGGAATCCACGAGCCTGCCCGCGCCATCGTAGAAATCAACCGAGACAGGGACCGGTCCGCTCGCTTCAATCGCCAGGCCAGCCGTTGTTGGAAGGACGCGAGGCCCCCTCCCCCCATCCGCGGCCTCCTCGGTTCCCAGGGGATCGGTTCCCTTGAGGATAAAAGCGTAGCAGGAATAATCCACAGCGGCTATCTCAAGCCAGCCATCCCCGTCCGGGTCTCCGAGCGCGGCCTCGTTGTATATAGGGAAATCTGTGTATGCTATGTTTGACCAACGCCAGCATAGTGTCCCGTTATTCTGGATATAATAGACCAGTCCTATCCAGTTGTTTTCATCCTCCCCGGTTATCACGACCTCAAGCGCGCCCCCGTCCTGGACAGAAGCGCCGTCCAGGTCAGCCAAAATGGGTGAGCCGTAGAGATAATCATTGCCAATGGCGTTTAGGGACCAGAGCAATGCGCCGCTCTCAACGCAGAACACGACCTTGGTGTTGTGTATGACCACATCGGGTGTTCCGTTAGCGTTCACATCGCCTACAGCTGGAGAGGGCGGGAAGGTCTCTGAGAAAGCGCCGGAGAAGTATGTCCACAGAGGCAGGAGTTCGCCAAACTTGAACACGGCGAGCCAGCCCACTCCCGCGTCGTAGACCACCATTTCAAGGCCCGGCACACCGTCCATGTCTGCCAGGGCCGGGGTTGTGAGCTTCGCGCCGTAGTTTATGTCCCAGAGTAGGTTCCCAGAGAGATCAAGCACATACAGGTGGTTGGCCGTGGTATACACTATTTCCGGATTCCCGTCGTTGTTGACATCGCCAAGCGCTGGGGCCGCGTATGAGGTGGTTGAGCCGGAGTATGTCCACAGAACACCACCGGTTGTCGCGTCCAGGTAATAAAGAACACCGGCATCGTTGGCCACCGCGGCGCGCAGGTTGCCGGACGGGTCAAAAAATGCCAGGGGCGAAGAGTAGGATATCGCGCCCAGGTATGCCCACCATATCCTCGCGCCGTTTGCTCCGTCGTAGCACCTGAGGCCGCCGGAGCCGTCAAACCCCTGGAACACTTCTGGATAAGAGTCGTAGTTTATCGGTAACAGGGCAGGGGAGGAGTAGTAGGCGTCCGCGTAATCCACGCAGTTCCAGATTATTGAGCCTCCGGGGCCCCTGTAGAGGGTGAGGGCCGGACAACTTGAGTGAGATGTTATGTATATATCCTCCTTGCCGTCGCCGTCCTGGTCGTAGAAGACCGGCGAGCCATAGACGGAGTTCCCGGGGGAGTGGACTATCCACGCTGAGAGCACAGTGGGGCCCTGCTGGTAGAATCTGCTCCTTCCGGGATAAAGACCCGTTCTTTCGTTGTTCCCCCTGAAGGTCATCCAGGAGGAGAGGATGAGAGAACACATCAAAATATTCATGCTTACCTCCTCGGTTCAAATTATATTGTCCCGGCTACCCGAGGATCAACCCACGCTCAGCTCCAAAAATAAGATCACCGAAACGCGAACTGGTGTTTCAAAAATGTGATCACCGAACAGCTCTCTGTTTAAGATATGGAGGCA
>FWPU01006837.1_pt1 | contig 22037 bp, 22 predicted proteins | sample 2228361 | NCBI WGS metagenome assembly FWPU01 (sample SAMEA103939777, study PRJEB20133) | metagenome
TTGGTTCGTGGTTAATTAGTTCTTAGTTCGTGGTTTATTAGTTGGAGAGTGTGTACGAGGTCAGAATACAGAGGACGGAGGACATAAGACAGAAATCAGAAGACAGAAGACGGAAGACAGATTACAGAAATTCAAATGGAGAAAACACTAAGAGCACAAAGAAACACTAAGGAACCACCAAGAAGAAATGATAAAACTGAGTGCAATCTTAGTGCCCTTAGTGACCTAAGTGATGAAGTAAACAAAATGGGAAACATTCTAAAATTTAATATATTACTTCTGACTTCTGATTTCCGACATCCAACTTTCGTCTTCCATCTCCTGACTTCCGACATCCAACAATAACTTCCTAATCGGGAAATAAAATCAAAAATAATTAAAAAAAACAATGAAAATCCTCGTAACTGGTGGTGCTGGATTTATTGGCAGTAATATTATAGAAGAATTGTTGAAAAGAAATTTTTCAGTAAGAGTTCTGGACAATATTTCTACCGGTAAAAGAGAAAACTTGAAGGATTTTGTAAATGACATAGAAATTATTGAAGGAGATATTCGTTCATATCATGTTGTTAATAGAGCAATGAAAAATATAGAAGTAGTCCTTCATCAAGCCGCACTACCTTCAGTTCCACGTTCCATTTATGATCCTATTACAACAAACGAAGTAAATGTTGGTGGTACATTAAATGTTTTGTATGCTGCAAAAGAAAATAAAGTAAGAAGAGTAGTATTTGCATCATCTTTATCGGTTTACGGAGATAATCCGGAATTGCCTAAACATGAAGGAATGATTCCAAATCCATTATCTCCCTATGCAGTTAGCAAATTAGCAGGTGAAAAGTACTGTCAGGTTTTCTCAAAATTATATGGACTCGAAACTGTAATTTTTAGATATTTCAATGTGTTTGGACCCAGACAGGATCCTGATTCACAATATTCTGCAGTCATACCAAAATTCATAAAAGCAATGTTGAACAATGAACGACCAATTATTTATGGAGATGGTACACAAAGTCGAGATTTTACTTATGTGGCGAATGTTGTAGAGGCAAATATACTTGCTGCAACAAATCCGATTGATAGTGGTTTAGTAATGAATTGCGCTTGTAATGGAAATATTTCGTTAAATAAATTGGTTGGGGAATTGAATAAATTACTTGGGAAAAATCTAGAACCCATCTATGATAAACCAAGACCTGGAGATATTAAACATTCGTATGCTGATATATCATTAATATCTGCTAAATTGAATTACTTGCCACGGATTTCGTTTACTAAAGGTCTTGAATTAACTTTAACAAGTTATTTATGATTATCAGATAATACATTTTTCAAGGAAACTAATTATGAAGGTAATAATTTTATGTGGAGGTTTAGGAACCAGGCTCAGAGAAGAAACCGAGTATAGACCTAAACCGATGGTAGAAATTGGTGGGAAACCGATTCTCTGGCACATTATGAAAATTTACTCGACCTTCGGGTTCAATGAATTTATATTAGCTTTGGGTTATAAAGGTAATATCATACGTGAATATTTTATGAATTATTACCTCTTTAATAATGATATTACACTTCATTTAGGGAATAAGGAAAAAATTATAATCCATGGTCATAACCATCAGGAAGAAGACTGGAAAGTAACTTTAGTCGAATCAGGATTACATTCAATGACAGGTTATCGGGTAAAACTTGCAGGTAAATATATTGATGAAGAAGATTTTATGCTAACTTACGGTGATGCAGTTGCGGATGTTAATATTAAAGAGTTATATGAATTTCACAAAAAACAAAATACAATTGGAACAGTTACTGGTGTTTATCCCCCATCAAGGTTCGGAGATTTAGAAGTAGATGGTAATATAGTCAGAAAGTTTAAACAGAAACAAGTTGATCTGGAAAAACAACAACCTATTAATGGCGGTTTTTTTGTATTTAAAAAAGCATTTCTTGATTATATTCCAGATAACCCATTAATAGATCTTGAAGGTGAAGCATTACAAAAAATAACATCATTAAATCAACTATCTGTTTATAAACATAAAGGATTCTGGCAATGTATGGATACATATCGAGAATATGTATTATTGAATGAATTATGGAATAATAATCCGCCATGGAAAATATGGAAATAAATCATCTTTTAAGATTGTTATCAGGTAGAAAAATACTCGTTACAGGTCACACAGGGTTCAAAGGTTCATGGTTAACAATATGGTTACTAAAAATTGGTGCCAAAATTATTGGTTATTCCTTACCACCTAGAACACCTAAAGATAATTATGTTTTATCTGGAATAAAATCAAAGATTAAAGAATATTTAGGAGATATTAGGGATAAGGATACATTATTTAAAGTTTTCAGAAAGGAAAAACCAGAAATTATTTTCCATCTTGCAGCTCAACCTATTGTTATTGATTCATATAAATTACCGCATTATACTGTTGAAACAAATGTAATTGGAACAACTAATATAGTGGAAGCTTTTAGGCGTTTTGACTGTCCTTATATTCTAGTCGTTATTACCACTGATAAGGTATATGAAAACTACGAAAGAAAAATGGGTTATAAAGAGAATGATAGATTAGGTGGTTATGACTTGTATAGTGCTAGTAAAGCTTCTACAGAAATTATAGTAAATGCCTATAAAAAATCTTTCTTTAATAACAATTCAAAAAAAATAGTTACAGTAAGAGCGGGGAACATAATTGGTGGTGGGGATTGGTCTCCATATCGTATTGTACCTGATTGTATAAAATCCATTGAAAAGAATGTACCATTAAGAATAAGAAATCCACTTTCAGTGAGACCTTGGCAGTTTGTATTAGAACCACTTTTTGGATATATTCTTTTAGCAAGTAAATTATTAAACGATGAGTCAAATTTAATTGGTTCCTATAATTTTGGACCAAATAAAAATAATCATGTTACAGTAGAAAGCCTTGTAAAAAAAATAATTTATTATTATGGAAATGGAAGTTATATCATTGATAATAATAATATTAAGTATAAAGAAACAAATTATTTGGCTTTAAACACAGATAAAGCTAAATCGTTACTTGGTTGGAATCCGAAATATGATATTGATAAAACAGTAAAAAAGACGGTAGAATGGTATTTGAATTACAAAAACGAAAATATATTTGATTTTTGTATTAACCAGATAAAGGAATATGAAGACTTATGGTAGTAAAGGAATTGAGCTTGCACGGAGTTTTTCTAATTCAATTAGAACCTAAATTTGATGAACGAGGGTATTTTGCCAGAACATATGATGTTAGTTTGATGAAGAAATTAGGAATTCACGGCGAATGGGTACAGGAAAATCATTCGAAAACTATTAAACGGGGTACAATCAGAGGATTACACATTCAATTACCACCTTTTTCAGAAACAAAATTAATAAGATGTTTAAGAGGGAAAATATTCGATGTTTTTGTTGATTTGCGGTATGGATCTGAAAGCTTTGGTAAATGGGGTGGTGTTGAATTGAGCGAAGATAATTTTAAGATGTTATATATTCCGAGAGGTTTTGCACACGGATTTTGTACGCTCACAGATAATTGTGAAGTTTATTATAAAGTTGATAATTTTTATAACCCTGAATTCGAAGTTGGCATTTTATGGAATGATATTGATATTAATATAGATTGGCCTATCAATATTGACATTATTTCTGAAAAAGATAAAAAAAATATTTCATTAAAAGAATTTATTACCAAGCACAAAGCGATAAAATTATGAACATTAGACTTTTTAAACCCTCTTTAACTGAACTTGAAATTCAATATGTGAAAAAAGCATTTGAAAGAGCCTGGATAGGGTTAGGTCCAAATGTTAGTAAATTCGAACAGGCATGGAAAAAACATCTAGGTTGTGCAGAAGCAATTGCTCTTAATTCGGCGACAGCTGCTTTACACTTAGCTTTACGTGTATTTAATTTCCCAAAAGGTAAAAAGATTTTAGTGCCGGCTATGACATTTTCTGCAACTGCTTCGGCTGTATTATATAACGATCTTATTCCTGTATTTGTTGATTCAGATCCAGAAACATTAGGAATGAGCATAGAAGATTTGAACAGGAAATATGATAAAGATTGTGTGGCTGTAATTCCTGTACACTATGCTGGTCATCCAGTTAAGATGGAATTATTAGTTCCCTGGGCAAGAGAAAGAGGATTAAGAATAATTGAAGATTGTGCGCATACAAGTGGATCATTATATAATGGAAAACCATTAGGTAGATGGGGGGATATAGGTTGTTTTAGTTTTGAAGAGAAAAAAGTGATGACTACAGGTGATGGGGGAATGATATGTTCTGACAACCCAGAATTACTTAAAGATATCAGAGCTATGCGATGGGTTGGAATTGATAAAGATAATTGGAAAACTGCACAGGATTATGTTTCAGTAAACAAAGATGCATATCATTGGTTTTATGAATTAAAAGTTCTTGGATGGAAATATAATATGAATGATTTAGCAGCATCAATAGGACTTGCACAGCTTGAAAGACTCCCGGAAATGAACAAAAGAAGATCTGAAATTATTAAAATGTATTTAGAAGGTATTAAAGGATTAAAATCAATAAAACCATTACTCCCTTACGAACCCGATAATTATGTTTATCAAATGTTTGGGGTCCGTGCTGAAAAAAAAGAAGATTTAATTATACATCTGAAATCCAAGGGTATAGCTACTGGTTGTCATTATACGCCACTTACAATGCAGCCATTATTTAAACCTTATGCTTCTCCGTGCTCGGTTGCGGAAAGAGAATATTATAAAATGATCACACTTCCTTTACATGCTGATTTAAGAGACGAAGAAGTTGATTACATATTAGAAAATTTAATAAAGTTTGAATTATAATTATGGGGTTAGGTTTCTGGAAAAGAATACGTATAATTAATACATATTTTAATCTTCTTAAATTTCAACTCTATAAAAGTATCTTAGGTTTTGATGTAGCAAATCAATTTATTCAACAAGTAGACAAAATTTCATTACAATTAATTCTTAAAAAAAATGGTGCAAAAATTGGGAAAAATTGTGACATAGAAACTGGTTTGATTTTTCACAATTGTAACGACTACTCAAATTTAATCATAGGCAATAACTGCCATATTGGTAAAAATTGTTTTTTTGATTTGAGAAATAAAATCGAAATAAGAGACAATGTGGTAATATCCATGCAAACGACTTTTATTACGCATATAGATATGTCTAAATCAGAATTAAGTAGAAAATATTCTCAGGATTCAAAAGAAATAGTAATTAATAGTAATGTATATGTGGGTGCCCGCGCTACAATACTTATGGGGGCTAATATTGGTGAAAATTCATTTATTGCGGCTGGTAGCTTGGTTAACAAAAATGTTGAACCATATTCAATGGTAGGTGGTGTACCGGCTAAATTAATTAAAAAAATAAATTTGGAAGAATTTTATGGTAGATAAAGGTCAAAATAAAAAAGAATGGTCTGATTTCTGGAAAGGATTAACACCCGAATCCGAAATACGAATGTGGGATTTTTATGGTGGTCGTCAATGGATACTCAAATATACGCCCCGATTTGGGAAAGTAGTTGAAGCAGGTTGTGGATTGGGACGTTATGTTTTTTATTTAAGTAAATTTGGAATAGATATTGAGGGATTGGATTTCGAAAATAACGTGATTAAATATTTGAATAATTGGAAAGTATTAAACGGCTTTGACAATGTCCCTTTTATTCAAGGGGATGTGACTCAGCTTCCCTACGATGATAATTCATTAAGTGGTTATATTTCTTTAGGTGTAGTTGAACACTTTCGAGAAGGACCAATAAAACCTATTTCTGAAGCATTTAGAGTCCTTAGACCAGGTGGTATTGCAATTATTACTACGCCTAATAAATCATTTTATATCCGTTACAGAGATTTAATAAAAAGAATTAAAGATGTTATTAAAAAATTAATAGGGAAGAAAAATTTTCAAGATTATTTTTTTCAGTACGAATACTCTCCAAAACAACTTAAAAGGTTTTGTGAAGCTATTGGATTTTATGTTTCCAGAGCTGAAGGGTGTGATTTCTTATATGTTTTTAATGAAATAGGTAATTTTACTGGTAATAATTTAAGAGAAGATTCATTAGCATATGATATTAGTCATTTACTCGAATATACTCTATTTAAATACTTTGCAGCTCAAACTATTACAATATCAATTAAAACAGCTCCTGTGATGTATTGTTTTCTATCTGGTAAGTTTAATGCCAAAATAGAATCATTGAACAAATACGATGTACCAATAAGTGATGAAATGCAAAAATGCCCGCTTGCTAAATTCTACTTAAAAGGGAGATTGCCTAAATTTGCATGTAAGTATCAAATTGAACCTCCATTATTATTACCTAAAAAGAAAATTTGTGAATACTCAAATATAGAATATATAAGCGACATACTTTTTGAAGACTTTGGATTTACAAAAAATATAGCTCCTGATTTATTAAGAAAACCTGAAATTAATATAGAATTGGCAAATACATCTATTAGACCAATTTGGAGAAGAAGAAATTAATCAAAATTATATAATATATAAAAAAAAAGATGATTTAATTATCAATGATTTATAAAGATATAAATAAGGAAAATTTAGAACTTTTTTCTTTAATTATAATTGCTGTAATTGTAATATATTTTGTCCCATATCCAATCAATAATATTATATTCCTTTTGGTTTTACCAATTGTTTGGAAATCAAGGCGAGATTATTTCTGGATAGCGTTTTTCTTTATTATTAATGATTACCCTGGTGGATTATTTCATGGGGGTGAAAGAGCGGATATATATAGACTTCCCATTTACAATTTAACTGGAAAAATTTCATTTACTATTTCTGAATTGTTCTTTTTATTAATTTTTTATAAAACTATAAAAAAAGCTAAAGAGAATGGACCTTACTACAATGCCTTTAAAAATGAATTTATTTTACTTGTAATTCTTTTTATACTCTTGGTCTTGGTATCATTTCCTCTTGGATTATCAATGCAAAGTCTAAGAAATGTATATAAAATTATTATTGGAATTCTATTATTTTATTCCTTATACCGATATTTTAATAATTTGGAAAAATTAACGAGTTTCTTAAATCTGGTTTTTCCTTTCGCTTTTATCGCAATTGCACTCCAATTATATTCATTAATTACAAAACAGCAACTCATTGCATTATTTAAGCCTGGAGTTATTGCTGTACGAGGGGTTTTGGGAACTAATCCTGGATTAGGTACAGAGCGACCTATTGAATTGGTACATGTTCTTTTTATTTGTTTCTCAGGTAGTTTACTTTTGCTTAACTCAAAAGAAAATATTTTCAATAAAAATTACTTACTTTTTGTTAGTATTTTGAGTTATCTATCTATAATTATGACAGCTACAAGAAGTTGGGTTCTTGCTTTTACTGCAGGATATATTTTATTTTTTCTTGGGAGTATAAGAAATATCTCAAATATTTTTCGTTTTGGTTTTGTTTTTGCATTAATTTCAATTTTCATATTATATTATGAACCTACAATTTTGTCACAAATAGAAAGTGCTTTAGACCGAATATTTACCCTGAAAGCTTTAATAAGTGGTGATATTACTGCTGAAGGTACATTAAGGAGGTTAGATGTTAGGAGGCCTGCACTTATAAAAGCTTTTGCTAATAGTTCTATCATTTTTGGTAGTGGTTTTAGTGACCATTACTTTGATAATGAGGATGGCCATTTAGGTTATCATAATCTTTTATTTAACACCGGTATTGTTGGAGTAATCTTATTTCTATATTTTTTCTTCAGAATATTCGCTCTTGTTATACAGAAAAAAGAAATAAATAAAATTGTATTATTACCAATTATAATGCTTTTAATTATTAATGCTGGTTCACAAACAATAGGATTTACAATTGATTATATTAGAATTATAGTGTTTTCTCTTTGTTTAGTAATTGTAAATTTAGCTGTTAAAAAGATATAGATTTTACAAAAGTTTTTCTTATCAGGTTTATTGATAAGTAATTTGGTTAAACAAACAATTAGAATACCAAGTTTTTTATTACAATAACTCATGTAAATTAATTTACTAAAAAATAATTTTTATAACATATGTATTATTGAATTATCTAATTTATAATCAATTAAATAATTAGACGAGGCTAATTTTTCGTACCTAAAATTATTGTTATATATGCTTACGCAAAAAATTGTATTTTCTTACTTAACGCGAATGCTTATACAAATTGTACAAATGATTGTAGGTATTATTGTTGCACGATTTGTTGGGCCTTCTGTTGTAGGTAGCCTAGCTTATGCTTTAGCATTTGTGTCTATGTTTAATTTTATTGCTGATTTTGGTACAGGCACTTCTTTTTTAAAACTTAAAAATGAAAAAAATATATCGTCACCTGATTTAATAAGCTCTTATTTTATATTAAAAATGATTCTAATTGTAATTTATGTTTTCATGGTATTAATTGCCATTTATTTTAGTGAATACGATAGAAATCTTGATATAGTTAGCAACCTTAAAAATTCTAATATACAATTAATATTTATTTATCTAATAATAACAATTATTGGTTTTTTTTATAGTATTCAATCGATCTATTGGGCAGCTGAAACTAAACAGGTTCTTATGGATCTGCCTGAACTTATAAAACAATTAGTTTATCAAGTGTTAAGATTAATAGGAGCTATACTTGGGTTTAAAGCGGTTGGTCTTGCCCTTACTAATCTTGTCGCAGTAATATCTGTTTCACCATTTCACGTTATATATGGAAGAAGTATAAAGTTTGGAAAGTATAATATAAGACTTATTAAAAAAATTCTTCAAATAAGTACACCTGTTATTTTATTAATTATTTTTCAAACACTTATTTTTTCTACTGATAAGGTAATTCTTAAACAATTAACTGATGAAAATGTTGTTGGCAAATACACAGTAGCTTATTCTCTTGCTTCTTTTATAAAGACTATAGAATTAGTAGCTGGAGGTTTATTTTTTGTGTATATATCTCGTTATTTATCGGAGTCCAATATTGATACAATTGTTGAAATTTTAAATCGCTTCGGTGATTTTTATTTTATTTTTATTTTGCCACTATTGATTTTTATAGCGCTTCTTTCAAATAAAATCATTATCTTACTTTATGGTCATGCGTTTGCTGAAGCTTCAGGACCTTTCTATATTTTAATTTTTACATTTGCTGTTAATTTATTTACTTTACCATTTGGAAATATAGTATTTGGCTCTGGTAAATATTTAAAATCGGTGTTTATTTGGTTTTGTGGTTTATTAATTTATATACCTTCGATTTTTATATTTTTACATAAAGATATATTTAACATGGAAGGTACAGGCGCTGCTTTATCATTATTTTTATCTATGTTTATTATTCTGCTGCTTTCCGTATATTTTTCCAAATCCATTATTAATTTTAAGTTTAATTATTTAAAAAAGAAATTAATTTTTAGTATAGTTTATTTAATAATTGGATCGATTTTTTATTATAGTTTTATTAACGAACTAAATATAAAATTAACTATTATATTATCCTTAACCTATTTTTTATTTTTTTATTTTATAATATTTAGTTTTAAGATAGCTGACAATATTTCTTTATCAATTCTAAAAAACGCTTTTAGTGTAAGTAGAATGGAAACCTACATTAAAAATGAATTATTCAATACCAAGAAGGACAATTTTTAAGTATTTTTAAAAAAACTTTTATTAATATAATTTATAAGTTATTCAGCGATAATAATACATACTCACATTTTTTAAATAAATTATTAGTCTATTAATCGTAATAAATAATTTTTTTTAAAAACATGAAGAAATCTTTTAAAGTAATTTTTTTATCATTTTCATCAAAGCTAATAACTTAAAATATTATGAACGACATAGCGATGAGCTTTTCGTAGCCTCCTGGGCTGGCTTGTTTGCAAGAAGAATGAAGAAATATAAACCTGAATTCGATGTTTCAACCTGGATTATGGAACCTTTTGTCACTAAGCAGGAAAAACGCACTGTTTATGGGTTAAATGGTATAATATGGCCTAATAGATTTATGGTAATACGCAATGTGATGTCTTTATCAATGTATTTTACTTAATTAAGATTAATTCTAAAAAATAGAATTATATTACATTATCACTCAATTTTTGATATTTTCTTTATATTCAGATTTTTATTACCTCCAAACATTAAAATAATTCTTAGCCATCATGGTAGTATCCCACCTGCAGAAAGTAGCTTTAAAAACTATATTTTTAAGTTAGCCTATAGATATGTAAATGCATTTACTTATTTGACTCCAAAGGTGAAAAAATATTTATTAAATATTGGAGTAAATGAAGCAAAGCTATTTTTTCTTCCGGTTGTGCTGACTTTAATTTGTTTAAACCTAAAAGTAAATCTGAAGCAAAAAAATTATTTAATCTTGACGATAATAAAATATATGGAATTTATGTTGGTAAATTCTACCCTTTAAAGAGTGTTGACTTAATTTTAAAGGCATACTATGAGTTAAAAGATAAATATAATTTTAGTATTATTTTAGTGGGTGGTGATAATGATGAGGAAAATAATTTATATAATGAGGTAAAAGAATCTGGCTGTCCCTATTTTGGGTTTCAAAAATATACCGATATGCCATTATTCTTTAATGCTGCTGATTTTTATATTCACCCAGCTTTTAATCCTAAATTTGGTGGACTAGATGTATCCTGGATGGAGGCATTAGCTTGTAATATACCTGTTCTAAGTCCACAATTAGCTTATCTGGATTTCGATTATTTTGATCTTGGAATTTGCCTGAGTAAGCCCGAAGAATTAATTGAAAAAATAGAACTTATGATCAATAATCTAAATAGATTTAACCGATGTAGAGAAGTAGCTAAAATACACCTTGATGCTAATTCTTCGATTATGGAAAGGCTTATCACAGTTTATAACAAGGTATTAGAATAAGTCGAATATTAAAGTATACCTGAGATAAAATACGTCAATATAGTAAAGTTTTAGTTATGTATAAGATTATAAAAATTTTAACACACGAACCCCAGGAAATTATTTATCAATACGAGGAACCTGAAGAGTATATTAAACGGTTTCCTGAAACTGAATATTTGAAGGTAACAGAGAAAATTAAATGGGTTGGATTCTTTAAAGACGACTTCCATCATAAATTTGCATCCTACATTTTAAAAATTTCTCCAGATATAAAAATTGAATGTTGGAGACATTATGGTTCATCCATAAAAAATATTTATCAAAAGGAAATTGATGGAATACTTCATAAGGTTTTTCCTTCAAATTCAATACGGTTAAAAAAAATCTGCACATTACAAATGTCTAAATTAATGTTGGAAGAACTCAAAAAGGAAATTTCAAATGAAAATGTAATTATACATTTTTATGGGAGTAACGATTTTATAATCTCGTATCTTCTTAATAGAATTAAACCCATAAATTCTCCAATAATATTACAGCATTTGGGTTGGAGTTTTTTATATTTTGAAGCAAAATATTATAAAAATTATTTGAAATTATTGCCATGGATTTATCAAAAAAGAGCATTAAAATTTGTAGACTTATATTTAACTGCCTCAAAAATTGAAGAAAAATTTATGAAGTCACGCTTCACTAATTTAAGAGTTGAATACTTCTATAATGGTATTGATTTTTTTATGTTTCCCCCTATTACAAAATCACAGGCAAGATATATCTTGAACATACCCGAAGATGATAGAATAATACTATATGTGGGAAGATATAACTCAACCAAGAATGTAAAAGATATTATTGATGTTTTTATAAGATTAAGAACTAGTGTTCCTAATTTACGCCTTTTTCTTGTTGGGGGTTACGAGAATGACGAATATTATCATTATGCATTAAGAAATGGTGCAGATGTTGTTCTTAGAAAGGATCAGCCATTGAATAATTATTATGCAGCCGCAGATGTATATGTTTTACCTATTAAAGATAAGATGCACCAGGATTTCGCTGGCTTTGGTACCGCACCATTGGAAGCTCTTGCTTATAATCTTCCTGTTGTTAGTGCAAACTTGAAACATTTTAATGGCACAGATGAAGAATTAAATATAATAGGAATTCAATTAAATGATATTAATGATTTATATTCAATTTTATTAAATCTATTGATTAATAATGGTCATTATTTATCTAATAATATTAATAGAAGAGAAATTGTAAAAAAGCACTTTAATATTTATGAAAATTCTAAAAAACTTATTGAATATTATAAAACCCTAATTTCAAAATAAAAAATCTTGTTAAGTAATTTTCATATTATATAAATTTTATAGTTAATAATTAGTAATTAATAATTAATCAAATATGAAAGCAGTAATTTTAGCCGGTGGACTTGGTTCTAGATTAAGACCATTCACAGAAGTAATACCTAAGCCTTTGCTACCAATTGGAGAAAAATCTGTACTTGAAATACAAATTGAGAGATTAAAAAAATTTGGGTTTAATGAAATATATTTTGCAACGAATTATAAATCAGAATATATAGAGAAATTTTTTGGAGATGGTTCAAGTTACGGAGTGAAAATAAAATACAGTAAAGAATCTATACCACTTGGAACTGCAGGACCAGTTAAATTATTAAAGAACGAATTAACAGAACCTTTTTTAGTAATGAATGGTGATATTTTGACATTAATGGATTTTAGTAAATTTTATAGATTCGCATTAGATAAGAATGCATTATTAACAATCGCTATAAAAAAAGAAATTACACCATTCGCTTTTGGAAATATTTTCTTCGAGGGGGATAGGGTAACTGGTATACAGGAAAAACCAAATTTAGAAATGTTTATTTTAGCTGGAATTTATGTTATGAAACCAGAAATAATGAAATATATCCCTGAAAATATTAATTATGGAATGGATAAATTAATTCTTGATTTAATTTTACAGAATATCGAAGTAATTAAGTATGAATTGAATGAATACTGGTTAGATATTGGAAGAATAACCGATTATGAAAAAGCACAGGATTTTTACAACAAATATATTGAGGATATAAATAAATAATGAAAAAAGTTCTTGTTACAGGTGCAGGTGGGTTTATAGGTTCACATTTGACCGAGTTATTGGTAAATGAGGGTTTTGAGGTTAAAGCATTTGTGAGGTATAACTCCAGGAACTATTGGGGTTGGTTAGAATCATCTCCTGTAAGGAATCATATTGAGGTTTATACAGGCGATATCAGGGATTATGATTCTGTTTATAATGCATTAAAAGACTGTCAAGTAGTTTTTCACCTTGCTGCACTTATTGGCATTCCTTATTCCTATGTGTCTCCAAAAGCATACATTGATACAAATGTAATTGGCACCTATAATATCCTACAAGCTTCTAAAGAATTAAATCTTGAACAGGTTTTGATAACCTCAACGAGCGAAGTCTATGGAACAGCCCAATATGTTCCAATTGATGAAAAACATCCTTTAGTTGGTCAATCACCATATTCTGCATCAAAAATAGCAGCAGATCAACTTGCAATAAGTTATTATAGATCATTTAATCTACCAGTAAAAATAGTTAGACCCTTTAATACATACGGACCAAGGCAATCAGCACGTGCAGTGATCCCAACAATAATCACCCAGATGCTATCTGATAAACAGGAAATTAATCTTGGAAGTTTAAGTCCCAATCGTGATTTGACTTATGTAACAGACACAGTTAAAGGTTTTCTGGAAATATATAAATCAGATAAATTGTTTGGTGAGGTAACAAATATTGGAATGAATTCTGAGATTTCGGTTGGTGATTTAGTTAATTTAATTGAAAAAATAATTGGCAAATCAATTAAAATAATTACAACAGAAGAAAGAATTAGGCCAGAAAAAAGTGAAGTTGAAAGACTGAGATGTGACAATAGAAAAATTTTAGAGAATACTAATTGGAAAGCTATTTTTAATTTAGAAGATGGATTAAAGGAGACGATTGATTGGATTAATAAAAATTTGGAGACCTACAAAATAGAACTTTATAATAGATGAATATTGGTCTATTCAAATTTTTCATCCACAACTTATATAATCAATAAATGGGTATTAACGTACTTATATTAGGAGGAGCAGGCTTTATAGGAAGTAACATTGCAAATGAGTTAGTCGAACAGGGTTATAATGTAATAGTAATTGATGGCTTGTTACCAAAAACAGGTGGTAAGATTGAAAATCTTGTATATATGAATAAAATAGAGTTTATAAATAAGAAAATTGAGGAAATACATGACCTTGAATTCATTGTAAAAGATAATGATTATATAATAGATTGTATTGGTTGGACTTTACATTTAGAGGCTATAAATAATCCTTGTTATGATCTGGAATTAAATTGTAAATCACATTTATTAATTATTAAGGCGTTAAAAAAAGATCATAAGGTTATATATCTTGGTTCAAGGGGTCAATATGGAAATCCTTCTGTTGATATAATTACTGAAAATACAGAAATGTATCCAGAAGATATTCAAGGAATTCACAAGCTAACAACAGAATATTATTATAAATTTTACTCAAATATTATCGATTTTGATTGTATAAGTTTAAGATTGCCTAATTGTTTTGGAGAGAACCAATTAATAAATAGCGATGAAATAGGGTTAATAGGTTCTTTTATAAGAGATACAATACTTGGTAAACCAATTGAAATTTTTGGTACAGATAGAATAAGAGCTATTATTTATGTTAAGGATGTAGTAAAAGCAATATTATGTATCTTAAATTACAAATTTAAGCAATTTAATGTGTTCAATATAAATGGATATAATAAATCTATTTTAGAATTAGCAAAATTAATAATCGAAGTTGTTGGTTCTGGTGATATATTTATCAAAGATATACCGGAAAGTATATCAAAGATTGATGTGGGAAATGCTTTATTTTCTGATAAAAAGTTTAGAGACCTATTTCCTGAATATAAACCAACAGATTTAAAAATATCTTTAGAAAATACAATCAATTACTTTAAAAGGAAATTATTATGATTTATAGATGTGATTTAGTACAAAAATACGAAAAATACAAAATAGAAATCCATAATGCAATAGACCGTGTATTAAAGTCAGGAAAATATATATTAGGAAATGAAGTAAGTTGTTTTGAAAAGGAATTTGCCGAATATATTGGCGCAAAATATGCAGTTGGGGTAGGAAATGGAACGGATGCATTGATAATATCATTAAAAATTTTAGATATTGGCCCAGGTGATGAAGTTATAACTACTCCATTTACTGCCATACCAACGGTATCCGCAATAATCGCAACAGGTGCGAAACCTGTTTTTGTGGATGTTGATCCAGAAACTTTTTTGTTGGATATATCACAAATTAGATCTAAAATAACAAAAAGAACAAAGGCTATAATACCAGTGCACATTTTTGGAAATGTTGTAGATATAAACACACTTAAAACGGAAACAGAAGATATTCCTATAATTGAAGATGCTTGCCAGGCTCATGGTAGTACAATTAATAATATTAAGGCTGGAAATTTAGGAGATTTAGCAGCTTTTAGTTTTTATCCTACTAAAAATCTTGGCGCATACGGAGATGGTGGAATTATAGTTACAAATAATGAAAATTATGCAATAAAGGCAAAATTATTAAGAATGTATGGTATGGTAGATTATAATCATATAATTATTAATGGTATAAACAGTAGGTTAGACGAACTACAGGCTGCAATATTAAGAGTACAGTTAAAATATCTCGATGAAATTAATTATAAAAGAAATTTAATTGCAAAAAAGTATATTGATGAGTTAAATAAAGAAAAATTTAATCATCAAAAAATAGAGAACAATGTATATTCAAATTATCATGTATTTGCTACTCGATATAAGGGTAATAGAAAATTATTAATGAAATATCTTGAGGATAAAGGAATTCAAACAAATATTTATTATTTAATGCCTGTTTATCTCCAAGAAGCAAATAAATATCTTGGTATAAGAAAAGGTACTTTCCAAATAGTAGAAAAATTATGTGATGAGGTGATAGCTTTACCAATGTATGCTGAATTAGAACAAAAAAAATTGGATTATATTATAGAAACAATAAATAAATATGAAGTATAAATTATGGTTGAACCAAATGTAAAACTTGGAAAAAATGTAACGATTTTTGATCCTAATTTAGTTAATATTTATGGTTGTATTATAGGAGATAATAGTTTTGTTGGACCGTTTGTAGAAATAACTCGAAATGTTGTTATAGGTAAAAATTGTATTATTGAAAGTCACTCATTTTTATGTGATTCGGTAGTTTTAGAGGACGATGTATTTATTTCTCATGGAGTAATGTTTACAAATGATTTATATCCAAAAGTTGGTGTACAAGTAGAATATTTGAAAACATTGGTTAAAAGAGGTGCTTCTGTTGGTACGAATGCAACAATCGTTGCAGGTGTAACTATAGGTGAATATTCTATAGTTGGTGCAGGTTCAGTTGTTACAAAAAATGTTCCACCATATACCATTGTCGCAGGTAATCCTGCTAAAATATTAAAGCAATTTTCATCTAAAGAGGAAATGGAAAATTATTTTAGGGCACGGCAAAAATTAAAAAAATAAAACTTATGTATTGGGTGAAATAATGTACGCTAACAAAATAATGTAATTAACGGAATTTACTAACTAAGTCAAATAAATTCGTGGTTGATCAAAAAAACTTGAAAAATGAAAATGTTTTTATCAGAATTAATTTTTTAGAAAAAAGATGCACAAGAAAGTATTAGTTCTCATACTTTCATATGATGGAAGGCATTTATTAGAAGAATGCTTAACCAGCTATTTAGCAAATGATTATCCAAACTTTGAAGTAGTAGTTATTGATAACGGCTCAACTGACGGCACCAAAGAATGGGTTGAGAAAAATTATCCTCAAGTTACCGTGCTTAGAAGTGATAAAAATATAGGATATTCTGGTGGGTTTAATTTTGGTTTAGATTATGCTTTTAATAAAAGGAATGCTGATTATGTCCTGATTACAAATAATGATGTAAAAGCAGATTCAAAAGTTATAACTGAATTAGTCAAAGTTGCTGAATCTGCTCCAATGATTGGTTTTGTTACAGGTAAGGTTTATTATTATGGTCAACCAAATACTTTGCAGACAGTAGGGAAATATGAATGTCCCATCAGGTGGAATGGTGAGCATATTGGTAATGGGGAGATTGATCAAGGGCAGTATGATAAAATATCAGAAAGAATTTTTGTTGATGATATTTTTACACTAGTTAGTAAAAAACTTTATATTGAAACAGGTGGCTATGACACTCTTTTTCGTTTTCAAGCGGAAGAATACGATTGGCAAGCAAGAGCAAAAAAATTGGGTTATAAAATATATTTTACTCCATATGCAAAAATATGGCACAAGGAAAGTATGACAATCGGTAAACGTTCTGCCTTTAAAGCTTATTACGATGCAAGAAATCCAATGTTAGTTATTCTATTGCATAAAGAACCTGAATTTTTCAGAAGATATTTTTGGTGGCATTTTAGGAGAGGTATTATAAGAAGCTCACTTGTTTCATTAAAACAATTAAGACCTTTGGTTGCATTTTCTATATGGAAAGGATTTTTTAGTGGAATTTACTGGGGATTTACTAATAAAAAATTTTCTCTAAAACATTTTATCTAATCTAAGAAAAATCATAGTCTTTTGAATTATAAGAATAACTTGATGAAGATTGCAATTGTAAGTTTTGGGCATGTAGATGTTACACTACCTCTTTTTCGTACACTTAGAAAAAAGAGAATTAATGTAGATCTGATTTTCGCTTTTTCTTTAAATAAAAAAATTGAGAGTATTCTCGATTTCAGAGAAAAGGAGATAAGGACAGGTTTTTTATCTGCTAAACATGTCAATGAAATTTTAGGTGAGAAAATCATGAATTATCTTAATGAATTTGAATCAAACATCAAATTTTTTATTTTTTATAACCTAAAGCTAAGATCGTTCAAGAACTTATTACTTTCATATAAACTTTCAAAATACTTGAAACAATATGATATTATTCATTTTAATGGATCTGATGGGGTTTTGCCTTATTTAATATTTAAATTAAAAGATAAAAAATTATTATTTACAATTCATGATTTTCAACCACATACAGGTGAAGGTACCAAATCTAAATTCGCTGTGCGATTTAATAAATATTTACTAAAAAGCAGATATCCTTTAATATTTCAAAATTTACAGGATTATAATAGTTTGTTAAACCAAAATAAAAATTTTTCCACTAAACTTTATTACATACCCTTTGGAATTCTTGATATCTACAAATGTTATTACAATAATAGTACTGAAATTAAAGGTTACGATTTACTTTATTGGGGTCGAATATCACCTTATAAAGGGATAGAGTATTTAATCGAGGCAATAAAGATATTAAAAATTCAAAGAGGATTTAAAATTCAAACAATGATTGGAGGTAATGGAATTATCTATTTTGATACAAAGGAATTAGATGAGCTTAATATCACTCTTGTTGATAGGTACATAAATACTGAAGAGTTAGTTGCTTTAATACAAAAAGCTAAAGTTGTAGTTTGTCCATATACAGATGCCACACAAAGCGGGGTATTAATGACAGCATATGCATTTAACAAACCCGTTATTGCCACAAAAGTAGGTGGGTTTTTAGATTCTGTTTACGATGGTGTAAATGGAAGATTGGTTCCACCAAGGGATTCATATGCTTTGGCTGATGCAATTTATGAACTCATAAATTCCCCACATTTATTGTCAAAGATGAGTCGAAATATCGAGAAATTATTTTCTTCAGGTGAGTATTCATGGGAAAATATTGCTGAAAAGCAAATTGCACTTTACGAAAAAATATCAAAATAAATTAATGAATATCTTAATATTAATTAGCTCTCTTCATTATGGTGGCGCTGAAAAGCAAGCCGTAATAGATGCTAATCTATTATGTAATGACTTTAATGTTTGGTTAGGTGTTTTCAAAGATGGGCCACAAAGAGAATTGCTTGATAAAAGGGTTAAATTTATAAAATTTAATAAAGTTTGTTATATAAAAACAGCTTTAGATATCGTAAAATTTATACGAGCGAATAGAATAAGTATTATACACACATCCTTATTTGCACCATCAATTATTGTAGCCCTCTCAAGTTTATTTGTTAAAGTGTCTATTGTATGGCACTTTCATTCCCACGAATACGATATTCCCTGGTATTCAAAACTTTCATTTATTGTCTTTGCAAGGTTTAAAGCTGTAAAAAAAATACTTTTTGTAAGTAGAGAATTGGAAAATTTCCTCACAAAACGATTTTTTTTCCCAAAACAAAAATTAGATGTTCTCTATAATTCTACTAGCTTACCTAGTGTTAAAAATGAAATCGATAATCAAATTCATTATTATATCTATAAAAATCCTGATAATTCAAAGGTTAAAATTGGGTATGTAGGAAGGCTTGTTAAATTAAAACGAGTTCATTATATGGTTGAGTTAGTGGAATATTTACTTAAAGAACAAATTAAAAATTTTGAGATTTGGATAGTTGGTGATGGGGAGGAGATGATTAATATAGAGAATATTATAAAAAATAAAAATCTCTGTGATTATGTTAAATTATTAGGTTTTCAAAAAGATATCATGAGCTTTTATGAGCAATTTGATATTTTTGTTCTACCATCAGAAGAAGAGTGTTTGTCAATCGCACTTATCGATGCAACAATTTTGGGTATCCCTTCTTTAGCTTTTAATGTAGGAGGTAACAGCGAAATAATTGTTAATAATAAAACTGGTTTTATCGTTGGAAGTAAATATGAGTTATTCAACAAAACAAAATTATTAATCGATAATCGATTACTGATGAAAGAATTATCTGAAAATGCAATTAAAATTTCTAAAGAAAAATTTAGTCAACAAGCAAGAAAAGAATCTCTAATTAACTTATCGAATAATGTCATTAAAAACTTGGTTAAGCAAACTTAACTTATTTTTCAGAGGAAATTAAAAAATTGAAAGGGTTGATTTTTAAAGAATTTATGCTTAGTACCCACAAAGATATTGATTTTATTGTAAGTGATTCTGAACTAGTCTGTAATTCTTTTTTTTAAATCTTCTGAAAAAATCATGAAATCTTATTGAAGAAAAAAATAAGTATACAGTAATTTTTTTAAATAGAAGATTAGATTATGATAAAAACAGAAAATTCATTTTTAAATTATGTTTTTGACTATATTAAAATAAATTATCCTACAACTTATAAGAAACTTAAGGTTTTAGATTATGGTTGTGGAGATGGATCAATCGTTAAAGCTGCCCGCGAGTGTGGGTATAATTTTTATAGATGTGATAATTTTTATGAATATAAATTTGTTTATTTATCTAGAAGGGATGCGAATGTAGTTGATTTAATTGGTCAAGATGGTATTCTTCCATACGAAAGTGATTATTTTGATTTTATTTACCCAAATCAAGTTTTTGAACATGTTAAAAATTTACAGACTGTTTTATCCGAACTTAATAGGGTCTTAAAAAAAGGCGTTATAATGTTACAATATTTCCCTACAAAACATTATGTTCTTTAAGGGCATTTTGGAATTCCATTTCTGCATCGTCTCCACAAAAAACCAGGTATAATAAAATTATTCCTTAGAATATTTCATTTTTTGGGGTTTGGCTATCACAGTAAAGGGGTAAAATTTTGTGATTGGTTTAATTTGGTGATAGATTTTATAGACAATTATTGCTTTTATAGATCAAAAAAGGATATTTTTGTTAATTTTTGTAAATATTGGACGATTAAGGATATTTCATATCAGATGATATTATATAAATTGACTAAGAAGAATAGATTTTTATTGAAGATAGCGTCGCTATTACCTAAAAAATTTATAAACATTTTGGTTACATACTATGGTTCAATTCTGATTCAATGCGAAAAAAAATGATAGTTCTAAAACCTTATCTTAGCAAACTAAATTTTTTTCTTGGGAATAATCCAATAATAGAGAAAAATGAAAATTGGAGGAGCTTTATTCCTGTACCATTTAGAGCTGTAGTAACAATTACTGCAGACTTTGAGCTTGCTTGGGCATGGAGGTATGTTCAAAACCACAGCGACTCAGTCGAATTTGCTATAAAAAAAGCAATGCAAGAAAGAGCAAATACTCCCCACATCCTTTCTCTCTGTGAAGAATTCAATATTCTTATTACATGGGCTACTGTAGGGCACTTATTCCTACATAGTTGTGAAAGAGGGAGTGGCGTACCTCATTCGGAATTACCTCGTTTAGATAAGTTTGAGAATGAATTCTGGAAATTCTCTGGCAGAGACTGGTTTGAAAATGATCCCTGCTCGAATTATATGAGTTCCCCTGAATGGTATGCACCGGATTTAATAAAAAAAATATTAAATTCAAATATAAAGCATGAGATTGGATGTCACACTTTTTCTCATATTGATTGTCGAGATGAAGTGTGTCCACAAGAAGTATTTGTAGCAGAAATAAATGAATGTAAAAAAGAAGCTGCTAAATTTGGGATTAACCTTAAGTCTTTTGTCCATCCTGGACATACCATTGGTAACCTTGATAAACTTGCAGAATTGGGATTCACATCCTTTCAGTCAGATCCAGGAAATATTTTGGGCTATCCTGTTAAACATGACATTGGTTTATGGGAGCTCAAACGTACTGCCGAATTTGTTTATAGAAAAGAATGGAGTATTGATTATCATATTTATAGGTATACTAAAATTATTGATAGAGCAATAAAGTATAATGCTGTTTGTAACTTTTGGTTTCATCCTTCCTTTGATAAAGAATTTTTATTATATGTTTTACCTTCAATTTTTGAATACATAAATGAAGTAAGAGATAATGTTTTTATTTCAACTGTTGGAAACTATGTAGATTGGTTGAATGGTGAAAACAGATAACCCTGCATTTATTTTCGGGATGTTTGAGACAGGCTTAGGTGTTGCAAGGAGCCTTGGTAGT
>FWPU01006840.1_pt1 | contig 22036 bp, 18 predicted proteins | sample 2228361 | NCBI WGS metagenome assembly FWPU01 (sample SAMEA103939777, study PRJEB20133) | metagenome
TATCACCATTTGGAAGAATCGCGGTGAAACGTTGAAGATTTCGAGAGAAGACCCCCATTAAACGATCGAGGATTGTTTCAAAGTCTTCCGAAGTCGAAGGAGTCTGAATAAATGCCTGATAGAGATAGTGATAGTCGTACATGCGTTGAGTGATTGCGGTAACAAGATCTGAGTATTTAAATTTGGCAAGAAGAGTGATACGATGACATCCGGATTGATAATGTTTCTTGAGAGTTTTCTTTTTTCCGTTACAGGTCAATTGGACCAATATAGATTTTCCATCTTTCGTTGAAAGGAGGGCGTAGCGGTCGTTGAGTTTGGGTGGGTTATTGACGTCGAGAGTTGCTTTCAGGTTGGAACGAATAACGGGAAATGACATTTAAGAAGGGGTAGATTTTCTTTGGGAGAAAAATATGTTTAACCGATGCAAATTGAAAAGGTTTTTGGTGTCGAGTTGACTTTTCGACAAAATTAAAGTTAAATCTGTCGATGGAGACTGTTGTAAAGATTTACAAAGAGAGAGGTCAAATGGATTATATTGGAGAGTCGATTTCACAGCTTGAACATGCCCTTCAAGCTGGATGTTTGGCTTGGAGATATGTTTCGACGTGTCCGGAAGTTCCGTTTCAAAGAGAGGCTTTTGTGGTTGCGGCTCTTTTACACGATATTGGTCATCTTCTGACGGTAGAGGACTTTTCCGAAGATCCGAGTATTGTCTTATTCCGGGGGGATCTGTTGGATGATAATGAGAGGTCCTTGGGGCGCCAAGGACATGAACATCTTGGATTCCATTTTTTAGAGCGGCTTTCCTTTATTTCTCCGATACCTGAGTTGGTGAGGAGTCATGTGAATGCGAAGAGATATCGAGTTTCGGTCATGCCGTCCTACTTCGATCTTTTGTCCGAGGCGTCAAAGAAGACCCTGGAACTGCAAGGAGGACGGATGTCTTTGGAAGAGATTGAGAGGTTTGAAAGGGATCCTTTGTATTTGTGGAAGCTTCGGATTCGAGAATGGGACGATCAGGCTAAAGTTCCGGGTCTCTCCTATAAGAAAGGGAGGGACATTCGAGAGGAAAGAGGAGAGGGTGATTATTATGATCTTGAGGCATTTATTCCATTGATAGAGGAGTGTATAAGAAAAGACTGATTTAAGAGGACGCGGAAGATGAAAATAACAAGGGTCCTCTTAAATGAGTTGAAAGTTAAAACGGTCTTAAATTTCGACTGGAAATAGTAAAAGCTAACGGATAAATATGAGTGTCGATGTATCTGACGATACGATTGTCATTGACAATTCGACCTTGGTTGTCGTTTTTGGAAGTGCATTGGTTGGAAGTTTATTAGGTCCTTTTGTTGTTCTCTTGATAATCGTTGGGCTTATCTTTTATAAGAATCGGGAGTTAATTCTACAACAGACCCCGTATACGGAGATGTTTTTGCGACAGATGAAGGAGCGTCTTGTGGTCATATTTCGTAGATTGAGAGAAAGTCGGAAAGTATTTTAAGGTTTTTTTTCTTTGGGAGAGATTAAGAAGATCTTAAAGGGAGGTGGTTTTTTCGGAAAGATGTCTCAGATGAAAAGTCAGACGAAGAGTCAGACGAAAGTGAGGAAGTCGAAAGAAGGGGAAAAAGTTCTTGCAGTGTCAAGGTCAAAAAGCGAGTCAAAGAGTCGGAAGAGGAGTTGTTGTTCGTCATCATGTCCGAGGAGTTCGATGATGAGCGAATATGAGAAGGTGTGTAACATTTTGGAGGAGATATTCATTTTAGTTCCGGAGGGGATACGGAGGATTGCACAGGAGGAACCGCAAAGAGTACGAAGAGGGTTGGTTGAATTGGTTGAGAAGTCATCGTGTCTTGCGCTGTCAGTTGTAGAGACGATGCGTGTTTGGAACAACATTCTTTTGGATGAGGATGATTTTTCAAGTAAGGAGGAGTCGAGAGACAAGAAGTCGACTCGATTCAGTGAGAGTCAACAATTTTTCGATGAGAAGAAGTTTGAGAGTGACTCGGAAGACAATCAGACGACATATCCAGATTTTATTAAGGATACCGAGAAACCGCTGTCTCTTCAACAGGAGGCTCCGAAGGAGGAAGAGATAGGACAGACTTATTCTGAGACGGAGAGTGATAGTGGAACAGATTATGAGAGGCCGCCTGGAAAGACGGAAGAGTAAGCTCATGATATTAAGAGTTCAAGAAATATCATGAGTTTTAGTGAAGACTTGATGTGGAAAAGAGTCGTAATGAGCTTTTAATTGCATTCCAGAGGAGAGAGAGTGTTGATTCATGTTGGACGGGATCGAGGTGTTTGAATTTAGGGGATTCGTCTTTGACACGAGAGGAGGGTTTATTGTCTTTGAGAGAGGAGGACTGACGAATCTTTATAGGTTCTTGAGGGGTGTGATATATCATTGTGTCGGTGATATATGAGGGAAAGTCTTTTCCAGGGGAAGACAAGGCACTTGAGATATAGTCATCGATGAGATGGGGAGAGTAGGAGAGACTGATATTCGAGGGAGGAGATGGTATTGGGAGGGGTTGAGTGGGGGTAGGACGACAATTTTCGAGAGAGTTGGTTGAGGTATGAATATTGGGAGAGTCAAGAAGAGGGGATTGGCGAGTAGCTTGGAGATCGAGGGGGTTAAAGACGGGAGAGAGAGGATCGAACCAGGGATGATGAAAGAACTCTGACCAGCTGAGACGAAGAACGGGATCCTTTTGGAGGAGACCGCGAAGAAGATGCATGGCCTCAGGGGAGACGTGAACATTTTTGGGGTAGGAAATGGGTAGATCATGTAAGACGTGTAAAAGGTCGAGGCCACTGAGAATCTGAGGATATAAGTGGCGTCCATATAAGGCTCGATACATGATGACGCCGACACTCCAGAGGTCGGATTTGGAGGTGTACTTTCGATGAAAGAGGAGTTCGGGAGCCATGTAAAGAGGAGTGCCACAGAGGGTTTCCGCCAGAGTGGAGTCAGGAAGAGTTCGAGCGAAGCCGAAGTCAGCGACTTTTAAGATTCGGTTATCACTTGAGAGGAGAAGATTGGCGGGTTTCAGATCTCGGTGGAGAATATTTTTACCTCGGAGATATTGAAGTGCTTGCATTAACTGGTACATGTAATAGCGGACCTTGTTTTCTTTAAGTTTGACATTGGTTAGGAACTTTTCAAAGTCACCACCTCCACAATATTCCATAATAATATAGACATAGCCCGCATCTTCTTCCGATGGAAGAGGAGTAATAACATCATAGGTTTTAACAAGATTGGGATGGTCGAGAGTACGTATAAGTTTTATTTCCTCGGTGAGACGATCGCGTTGTTCTTTTGACGCGATTCCAAGGTCGATCTTTTTAATGGCGAGATTTTCTCCGGTGGTTATATCTTGGCCCAGATAGACCCGAGAATAAGATCCTCTTCCAATTGCATTTGATTGAATAATTTTATATCGAGAGTTAAGTAACATTATTTTATCTATACAAGAGAGGAATATCTTGGAAATAATATTGACTTTCCTTTGGTTTGAACCTTTCAAATGTTTTATCCGCGTTGGGAAAAGAAGGATCGCCTGATGAAAGTTGGTTCGGGCTAACTTCAAAGATGTTACTCTCTTTGGAGTTAGGGGGTGTCATCAGTTTTAGAGTTTTCGGGAGACGACAAAGAGCGAGTTTCATTTGGCAACATCTTGACACGCTTATATTTTAATTTCCGGGGAATGCCTGGTTTGATGATGTATTCTCGGATTTGTAAAATCGTGGTCATAAACAGGTAGTACGCGTCTCGCATCAGCTCCTTTCCTGGTCCTGACTGTGTGACAAGACCTGACTTATAGACGAGAAATGTATGACACGGCTTCTTGTTTTTACGTCTCAGAGTGCGATGATTTTCTGGAACGTCATAGGGAAGTTCAATCGTGACATTATGTTCGATCGAGTTGTTATATCTGGCGTAAAATCCATTTAAACCGGAAATTCGAGTTACCAGTTCATATCTCTTAATGTCAAAACCAAGATCATAGTTATAGTTAACCATGGCTGTACAGACATCCTCAATCTCTAGTGGCTGTGAGATTACCGTTTTAACATTGGAGATCCAATTCAACTCCGCACAGAAGTCGGAATAGAATCGAAATTCATCTTTATATTTTAACAGGAATCTTACAATTCTTTCATCGATCTCTTCTGTTAACTTCTTCAAGATCTCCTCGTTCTCATTTAAGAGGTAGTCCGGAACAGAGTCTTTGTTTTTTGAGAATGGGTCAATGAAACTGTCGGAGAGATTCTCGTTGGAGGAAGGAGATATGTCAATTTCCGGCAGATATCTTTGACACTCTTTTCCTTTGACAACCTCTTTCAGCCAGATAATTGTTCGGGAGGTTTCCTCAGGATGACTTGACATATAGTTTAACTCCTCTTGAATATTATTTAGATGAGAAATGATGTAGTTTGCTCCTTCGATTCCCTGTTCGACGGATGAGGCACCACACATTTGCATTTTCGTTCGAGACAACTTCAGAGAAACGTTCTTCTCCCGAGTTGAAATGTCACATGTTATGGAGTTCTTAAAGGTTTTCTTTGAGACGGTTCTTATAATTCCCTTGGTATATCCATTATATCGAAGACTGAGAATACTTCCGGGAATCTTACAGTGTGGAATCTTAAACTTCTGAGAAATTCTCTTTGAAGGAGGAAGCTCAATTTTCGTGATGGGAAGAAGGGCAAATGCCTCATCAAGGAAGATAGATCCGGAGAGACTGATTATCAGGGTTATCGTTGTAATCTTGAGAGATTCAAATGGTTCAATATCAAGGTGGACGTCTCTCGTTATTAAAGGACCGGATTTTGGTGGAACATCGGAAAAGTATTGACTTGGATCGACGGAAAGGGCTTCGATCATCTTCTTTAAGTTAATCTGTGTTTTGTCTTTAAGCTCGGATTCAAAATGGCAAGATAGACGTTTGTTTCGAGCTCTTTTCCAGTCATAATGATGTGTTTCGGGGACTTGAATCTTTGTTTAAATTTAATAAAAGATCGAAGAGAGAGTTAAATTCGAAGAATTGATTTAGCAAAGATAAGAATCAACGAAGAGAAAGATAGAGATATTTTGGAAGAAAAATGGAGGCGCAGATTCTAAGTGTTCTGTCACCGGATGTTCCGATGAAGACATTGGATATTGCACAGCAAATTCTTGGAAAGATGGCTAAGGCGAAAGATGTAAATCCGACTCTCTATAAATTACAAAGGGAGGGTAAAGTTACAAAGATTGCGGAGGAAGATGGAAAGAATCCGCGCTGGGTGCGGAAAGTGTTTTCTGGAGAGAGTTTTCCGAATCGACGGAAGTCAGACTGTGAGGAGACCTCCTCAAGTTCGGATATGTCATCGCCAGATTTATCTTCTGACGATCTTGAACAGAAGATCTTGGAAATTTTGAGGAGAGAGTCGGAACCTGTTCCAACTCAGAGGATTGCTCAGATGATCTTTGGAAAGGGTGCGACGAGGAAACTCGTCAATCCGACATTATATTCTCTGAAAAATCGAGGGATGATTAAGAAGTTCTGTGATGAAGATGGAACACGTCCAAGATGGACTCTTTCGGAGGATCTGTAAAAGGAGAGGTAAATAAAATTCAGAGTTATGGAAAAGAAATAACTCTGAAAGTGAGAAAATGAGACTTGGAAAATTAAGTTTTAAAGGAGAAAGAAATTGAAAACAGAAAGATTTTATTTTGATAAGCCAAAGTTTATGAAATGTCACGTTATAATTCAACACTTTGGGGGATTTTAACGAAGATGGTGGGGTGGATATATCCACTGTCGACGCCACCATCAACGTTAAAGACGGAGGAAGATGATTCTGTTGCGAAGGAGTGGGAGTGGTTACTTTCAACTGCGGAAGAGATTGTGATCAAACATGGGAAACAGAGAGCTAGTGAAATTCAGGAGGAGTTGAATCAGATTAAGAAAGTTTCACCGAGTGTGAGGTATCAGAAACTTCTGAAATCGAAGAGTTTCGAGTTTTTTGGGACTCTTGATCCCGAGACGGTAAAGATCTTAGCCGAGTCTCGTCTTGATCCGTCAAAACGAGACCGTATTATTCGGGATGCGGTTCGGTCTGTTTCTCCAGCGTGGGTTTTTGATATTTTAGGAATGATTTTTTCTCGTTCCAGAGGGAAGGAGACAGAACGAGCCAAGGATAACAGTTTCGAGTCTTTTTCGGGACGGTGGTATGAGCAGCCATATAAGAGGAATATCTGTGGAGAGCTCATTTCAATGGGTTGGCGAGCTTCTCATTTGGCGTCAGAGAAGGGTTTGACGTCGGCTATTCTTGGAGACATTTTATGGAGTTTTCATCTATGTCTTTCGCGAGAGATTTCGAGTGATCTTCCATGTCCTCTTGAGGAGGTTGACTATGAGTATCTGTGTGAGAAAGTCATGAGTATTGCTGATCCTCTTGTGAAACTGTGGAGAGAGACAAGTGTCAAAGTTGGTTCGATCTCGACACGAGAGGGGATTCTTCCGAAGAAGTGGGAGCTTGAGCATGTAAAGGAGGTGGCTCGTCTGGAGAAGATAAAACAGAATGGAGTCTCAGCTCGTTTTAATGATGGTCCTACGGATCCTTTGTGGCGGAAACATCTGGAGTCTGTTGCCGAGGGAGGACAGACTTCAAAAGTGGAGTCGTCAAATGGGGAGCCACTTGTTTCAAAGACATCATTTCGAGATCGACGGAATCTTCTTCAGAAGAGTCTGACATTTCATCTTCCGGAGAGACGAATGCCAAACGAGAATTTAAAACCGAAATTGGGATGAGGAATTTGGCATTGACCTTCTGTCAAAGAGATGGAAGGTCAATGTTGGAAGAGTCGTTTTTGGAGAAGGGGGACGGATTAGGTGTCATCTTCCTCGTCTTCACTTGCAGAGACTTGGACGAAAGTATCGATTGAGACACTGCGTCGGGGTTTGGAGCCATCGGGGAGAGAGCAGTTATAATGTTTACAGTAGGCAATTTCGAAGTCTTCAAGGTCAGAGAGCCAGAGGTCTGAGGCGGAGATCTTGGAGTAACTGTCAAGAGTGAGTTGAAGTTTCTCGATTTGTTTTTGTAACTCTTCAATCTCATCTGCGGAGAAGTTGGAGGCTCGGGTATGAGTCAGGAGTTGTTTCAACTGAGTTTCAGGAAGTTGAGGATAGAGTTTTCTCAACTGAGAGAGAATGTCAGTCTTCTTTCGTCCCATGATGTCAATTTGTCGACTCACGACGGCTGAAATAAAGATCTTCTTAATATTAAGTTGACTCATTTGTTTGTCGAGAGTTGAAATGATGTACTCTCGTCTTTTCTCATAGAAGGGGAGTCTTTCTTGATAGAAGGCTTCTAAAATGTCCGCCACCGTGCTATATCTAACTGGTTGGTTATTTCTTGAGAGGAGGACCATATTAGTCATGCCGTAAGATTGCTGGAGTCTCAAGTCCTTGTGTGTTGGAACTCCCTTAAATCCGTAGATTTCAAAGTAGACATCCTTTGTCGTGGAACAGGACCGGAAATCGCTGATGAGCTTATTTTCCAGAAGTGATTCAAGCCACTTTCGATATTTGACGGGCCATTTCCCGATGGGAAGTTCGGTGACAACGATCTTATTTCCCTCATGATAAAAGATCCCCTGTGTCACCATGGAAAGTCGAGGTTCGCCGGGGTTTTCGATTTCAGGGACAAGGACTTCGGGTTCTGGTTCTCTCTCCTCACTGTCTTCCTCATCTGATTCATCGCTATCTTCTTTTTCAGGGAGGTCGTTGGGAGCCTCGGCTCGATTAACAACAGAAATGGATCCCGAGAATCCACGATACCAGGGAATAATCTCGGGAAGAGCCGAACCTCGTATTCGAGCCTTGATCCAAGCACAAAGAGAAAGAGGATCATGATTAGGAATGATGGTGGAGTGTCCCGTTCCAATTCCATTCGATCCATTAATTAGTTGCATCGGAAGAATCGGAAGGAAGGTGACTGGCTCGACTGGTCTGCCATCATCAATGACATACTCAAACAGAGGAACGTCTTCCTTCTTAAAGATAAAGGGAATCCACCACTGGGGATACAGATTGGGATAACGAGCGGCGGCAGCATCTTTACCACCATTTTTCCGAGTGCCAAATTGGCCCTCTTTAACAAAGTAGGGGAGATTGTTCGTCCCAACGAAGTCTCGGGTCATTGACAAAATGACTTCTGTGAGACAGTTGGGACCATGATGATAGTTGGTCTTTTCGGAGGCAAACGTGCCTAAATTGGCTAACTTCACCTCCTGAAGCTTCTTCTTAAATCCCTTTTCCGGTTTCCCATCGATACACCATCGGAGCATGGTGGCCCAGAGGACCTTTCGCTGGGAGACCTTGAGACCATCGAGAAGACGAGGAAGAGATCGGTGAAGATCAGCAATGGAATATTGGATGAACTCCTTATGAATGAAGTCGGAGATGGGCTGATAGAAGACCTCTTCCACATCGAAGATGGGCTTCCAACTTGCAATCCACTTCTTTCTCTCATCAGCCATTTTCTCATCAAAGGCGAGCCTAAAGTTTTCCGGCGCCTTGTCATCATAGAGACAAACAACGACTTTCTGTTCCTTGAAGTCATCGGCCACATCTTTATCTGAGGAGGTGCCGAGACCCTTGTAGTACTTGATAGTCCAGGATCGGATGTCAGTCTTTTGTTTCCACATCTCAAACTGTTGTTGATTGTAAAACTTCTTTACCTCAGAACCTTTCCGGGCTCGAATGATGGGAGTTCTCAGGTACATGATGAAGCCGCTACCATCTTCTCTCAACGGCCGTCGCAGAAGAGACGGAAATCGACAGTGAAAGTAGTTTAAGATGAGACCTATGATATGTTTACCATCGTCATCCGCATCCGCTAGAATGACAAAGTGTCCATATCGCAATGTTTTAAAGTTGTTGTCATCTGTATAGTCGACACCCTCTCGAAGTCCCAACATCTTCTTAAGACGTTCAAACTCCTTATTCTCCTTTATTTTGTCGATTGACGCGTTCATCACATTCAGAGGTTTCCCCTTAAATGGAATGATACCGTTATAGTCACGGCCGTTCGGCATCAAATCAATCATGACCTCGGCATATCCCTGGGCTGATCCTCCCTCCACGGCATAGAGAACACACAGATGAGAGTTGGGTCCTCCGGCAAAGTTAGCGTCTTCTCCCTTGTCCAGATTAATGTGACGACGCTTCTTGCCATCGGTCTTGGACAGTGTTCGAAACTGTTTCGCTTCCAGGGCTCGATAAAGACGGTCAATGAGCTCCCACTTCGCGATCGGTTGAAGTGTCTTTTCCGGAATGACAATACGAGGAGTTGGACTAGATAGACAACTCTTCGTCTGTCCGACAAACTCCGGATCGACGAGACGACACGTAAGAATAAAGGAAAGATGTTGTTTGACGTCCGTCTGTGTCAGTTTAATCTCTTTCTCCTTCTTGTCCTTTTTGTCTTTCTTCTTTTCTCTCTTTTTTCCGCTACTGGAGTTGAACACACTTAGAATACTTGTTGATAAAGCTTTGAGAACGGCATTGACATGAACACCTCCATCCTTCGTCATCATACCGTTGACAAAAGAAATGATCTCTCCCTCATCGGGAGTGTCCACCACACAAAGTTCGAGAACGGGAAGAACATGAGCGTTCTTTCCGCTCCTCGTGCCAGAAACCAAACTTCGCTTACTCGGAGGCTGGATATCGGGTGGCCACTCATAGTGAATAATAAAGTTTCGATCCTTTCCAAAGTATAATGACATGTAGTCGCGAATATCACTAAGATTGAGAGAAACTCCATTAAATGTTACCGGGACTTTAGCATTAAATGACATATCGGCAGCATGACGAGCAAAGAGATGAAAGGCTTCTTGAGGATACTCTGTATAACCAAAGCGCTTAAAGTCCAGACGATAGATAACCTGAACCGACGATGGTCCTGTATATTCTTCAATAATGGGGTCTCCTCGATACAACATATTGTTATTCCACACTTGAGTGTACTTTAACTTGCGAATTCCGTCACAGACGATGACCATAAACTGCTCGGAAAAGATGTTGACAAGTTTGACACCAAGACCGTTAAGTCCTGCTCCGGTTCGCTCCTTCTCCGGGTCATAATTGGAGCTACTTCGAAGAGTTCCAAAGACGAGTTCGGGAACGTAGACATTGTACTCCTCCTGCTTCGAAACGGGCATGGGGGCACCTCCATTCGTAATGGAGATGATATATTCATCCATGAGGATGTCGATTGTGCCAAGGTCCATCTTTTTGGGTAACTTGCGAGTGCGATCGACATTATCTCCGGCATTTGAGAGAACTTCTAAGAAAAGTCTTTCCACGGCCTGAGGAAGAGAAATCTGTGTTTTTATCATCTTTCGATTCTCGAGATCGAGAATCCACTCATCCGATGGAACCTGTTTGACACTTCCAATATACATTCCGGGTCTCAGAAGAATGTGTTCAATCTCACTCAGTTTCTTATAATCCGTGGCTTGAGGAATGTTACTTATCTCATTCTCCTTCCCATTATCATTACCATTATCATTCCCATTCTCATTCTCATCCGGAGAAGCGTTTTTCCTCATCTTCTGACGATTTTTTTTTCTTTTCGGAAAATCTCAACTTTCAATCATTTTTATGTGAATAGGAACCTTCGCCAAAGAAAAATACAATAGAATTCAGAAGTAATTCATCCTTTATTCAGGCTTCTTTTTCGCGATTTTTCGAAAAATGGGGGTCATCTTCATCTTGAGAAAGAGAAAAAATCGCGATCGAGGGAAATGGAAACGCGATCGACGTCTCGTCCAATCAAGGGAGGAATCTATGTCTTGGTTTCCTCCCTTGATTGCGGTTCTGGCTTGGAAATACATTCGGTCAAGATTTGTTTAATCTAGGTGTGACATGCCAGACACTTCTTTATCTTTTCCTCGGCTATGGTTGACAAAGGGGGACGTTTCTCAATGGTATTGACGGGGACCTGCGAAAAGGGAGGGAGATGTTGACTTAAAAAGTCAAAGAGTTCAATAATTCCGATTCCGTCTTTCGCTGATGTTTGCCAAAAGAGAAGGTTCTCCTGTTGAGCCAACTGCTGTCCGAGAGGAGTTAAATTACTTGTCCGCTGAAGATCGATCTTATTTTCGAGAAGAACAAACTTTAACTGTGTCGGATCGCTAAAGTGAGATCGAGAATAGGGAAGCCAAGAGTCAACAATGGCCTTAAATGAAGAGAAATCAGTGGCATCATAAACGAGAACGATGATATTTGCTCCTCGGAAGTAAATGGGAAGAATGGAGAAATAGCGTTCTTGACCTGCGGTATCCCATATTTCAAAGACAACGGAAGTGACGGTTTGATCCGGGGAAAGAAGAGTATGAGTATGACGATAATAGGCAACTCCAATCGTGGAATCTGTATATAAAGAAAAATGTTTAGAAAAGAGGTAACGGACGATTGACGATTTACCGACTCCTGAGTTACCGATGAAAATTGTTTTATAGGAGGGAAGTGGCATTCGATATTCTTTGTTCTTTATATGAGAAAGATTTTCTATCGTTTTCAAGTGTCTTTTAAGTCGATTTAAAGATTGTTTAAGGGAGAAAATACAGACAACCTAAAGATTATTTCGTCTTTGGGAAAGACGAAGATGTTTAAAAAGTCCCGACAATCGAAAACATTCGATGAGTTAGTTGAATGGGCGGTTCAACACTCTGCCGAGGCGTACCGACGAAATAAAGCTCGATCTTCTGGAAACGATTTTAAAATTTTCTATATTATTGGAGGAACTATCTGTCTTTTTCTTCTTATCTGGTGGATTTTCTCTCTCTTTTCTTCCGGAAATCGTGTGAAAAAAGATAAGTCGGTAACTCAGACGGAATCTCTGTCGGAACGTCAAGACGCTCCCTCTGAAAATGATGACGATGCCAGTAATATCGACGAACTTCATGACATCGCCTTGAATGCGAAATCCGATTAACCGCTTCTCGACTTCAAAGGATAAGATTCTCCTTTAAAGTCGTTATTCTGAATTACTTCTTCTTGCGACTGGCAAGAAAGGCTGATGCATTCATTCTGCGAACTCGAGAAACCTCTCGAGGTATGGGTTTGTCTGGCGTCTTTAGAGAGATTATCGGAGGTTCAGGAACTGTCATTTGAGAAAGTGCGGTTGGCATGGGCATCTGAGATCCCGTTTGAGAAACTTCTGTCTCGAGTCCAGGTTGAGCCGTCATGGGAAGCGTGGGAGGAGGACCCTGAGGTTCTTGAGGAATCGGGAGAGTTTCCTTCGGAGGAACCGTCTGTAAGGCCGAGACAAGAGATGGCGGAACACCAACTCCCGTTTCTGTTATGTCTGGACGAGACTGCTTCAGAGGTCCTCCCGGAAGTGGAGTTGAAACAGCGGAAGAAGGCTGCGTTTGCACCACAACTGTTGGTGGTGACGGCTCCGGATACGATGGAACCGATGAAAGTTGTGGCAAAATGGCCTTCATCGAAGGTGAAATGACGGGCTTCGGCTTGATCGTCGAAATGTTTCCAGACGTAATATTCTCTCCAATGGTAACTGGAGGAGTGACCGATGGAGTCACTTCACTCGTCGCTGGACCAAAGAGGTATGTCATCGGATCTTCAGAGTCTTCCATATTAATTTCCTCAAACTGAAGGGATTCGGTCCCGAAGGTAAGTTCCTCCAGAGTATCTGACAAGACCTTAAAGGCATTTTCATCGACCTTTCGTTCGGGCTGTTTTGTCATCTTCTTAATAAACTCTTCCACCTTTTCTTCATCAACCATAACATCAAATGACCCCGTTCCAATCTCAGCTCGTTTTCCAACGAAGATGTTTGCTGACACACCCTTCAGTGATTCTAAGGTTCCAAATCCAGCCGCATCTCGAAAGATGTCCGCAGATCTCTGGAAGGACGCCGTCGAAAATGTGCCAACAGCCTGTCGAGCCACACCTGTAAATGATATCGGAAGAGGCGTTCCAAGTCGTGTCATAAAGTCAACAAGAAGTGTAATGTGTCGAGGATTTATGTAGTCACCATGATGTGAAATAATATCAATGAACTCCTTTATTAAGAAGAGACGCGCTGCCTCAATCCCAAGTGTCCTGTAGACCTCGTGTACACTGTTACTTATCGTGTGTGTCGGATCAATGTCATCTCGAGCCAGCAGGGCCCGAAGATTTGACCCCGTCGCCTCCGCATATGTAAACGTCGCCGCTCTCGCTATCGCCGAGGGCGGATGCACATAAAACCTCTTTCCAGCCGCTCTCTGTTTCGAAATCTCCGCCTCAGCCGCTTCCTGGTCCTCCTTTATCTTGTACTGGACCCATCGACTTGGAATTCGAAGATCAATCTTCTGCTTCAACAGTGCCTCTCGATGACCCTCCGGTATCTCTGGCATCTGCACAACAATCCGCTGTTTGATCGATTCCTCCGTCTCCTCGGGATCCGCTCGAACTGTATCATCATAAAGAATTTCCATTCCAACGGCTCGACAAAGATTAATAAGATTTCTCGTTGAAACCCCTGTCGCCTTCATCTGATAAACATTTAATAAAAGTATCCACGTCCGTCTCATATTATCCTGCACTTCTGGATTATCTTTATACTCCTCGATATCCGCATCAGAAAAGGCCCGTATCTCATCTCTCACCGTCTTTCCCCATACATTAGCTGTCACCGGATGAATACTTCGAATCCCCGGAATACCTTTAATCAGAATATTGTCCAATCCTGGAATAACAAGTGTCGTTAAATATGTTATCGAGGCATACACCGGTGAAAATAACTCCCTCTCCAATAAAGGCTCCGCAATCCTTCGCTCATCCGGATATACATCTACAATCCCCTGAGAAATAGGACTGGCAACACATGACAACGCTCGAGTATCCGGACTCTTTGATTCAATACTCTCCACAATCTGTTCCATTGTCACCTTGTAACTGTATAACAAGTTCACATCAAAATAGAGTCTCAACACCCATGTCGATTTGGGAAGATTCTTCCCTGTAACTTTCGGATAAATATGATGCCACCAGTACATCTCAAGGTTTTTCGGCTGATCAATATCATAATCTCGAATTAAGTCAGACACTTTCACTTCAACAAGATCCTCCCTCTTCGCATAAACCTCATCAAATGTCAATGTCGAATCCTTAAAGAAGATGGTACAAAGTTTATGTTTCCGTTCCTCTGACACATCAAGCAGTTCTCGTATCCCTTCAATCCCATAACTCGCCGCCTTCGATGACCCACTGACGTGAAACGTGTCTGCACAGTTTACCGCATTCCATAACGTAAAGTTCTTCGTCGTCTCCACCGTTAAATCATACACGTACTTCTCTGACGCCTTTCCTCTTGAAATTTTCACAATCGGATCCAAAACCACATTCGAATATATCTCATATGTCATCTCTGAATCACATCGCGTCCCGTAATTAAAAACCTCCCTTAATTTAATCCTCTTGGAAGAAGTCAACCCCACCTTTCTCTCAAACTCCTCTCCAAAGATCCCCCGAATCCGACAAATATGTTTCAGAATAGACTCCTCCTTACAAACCCCCTTCTCACCAAAGATTCCCAACCTCGACAATAAACTCAAAATTCCAAGAATTAACTCCTCCGATTTCGAAATCACCTCGAGAGTTCCATCCGTCTCACTTATCTGTCCCTTTCCTGAAAAGTATCCATCAAGAAGTCCCCTTATAAATTCCCTCGATGCTGTATACGCCTCCTCCGGAACTCTCTTTTGAAAGTCGTCTCCACACCACCTCTTCAATCCACAAACAAGAAGCGAAGACAAAATCTTCATATCAGTCCCTTTTGAAGTTAGAGAATACTTTATTCCATACTTGTCACACCACCGACACACCCGATCCAATACTCTCAGATCATCTTCCTCGATATGAAGATGTGCGTCCTCCCATCTTCCTTTCGCCAGATACATTCCAACGACAAATCCCAACTCCTCATCTAGAGGCAACGATTCCAATATCTTCTCGTCCGAACAATCTTGTCCTTCAATGTCAAGATATGTCCGAAGATTTACAACTGTCCCAATCCTCTCGGGATCCGGAAGATAGAACGTAATCGGCACCCGATCTCCCATCGAAAGATCCCAACCATTCTTCTCTAATATCTTCTTTTTCTCCTCATCAAAGATCAAGAAGGACTTCTGCTGCGTCGCTGTCACTGTCCTCCCAGATCTCGTCTGAATCGAAACCAGATCTCCAGATGGAAGATGTCTCGTCACTGCAAGAATCCGATGCCATCCACTCTCCCCAGTCTCATTAACTGAAGGCACATATACCAGATCCTTCAACTCCAAATACTCGGTGCGATTCTCCGGAAAAGAAACAACTCCCTCAGTATTGGCTGAAAGAAGTCCGTCAATCCATTTCCCAATACAAACAACCTTCCCAATGTTCCCTTCACTTATGAGAATTCTCTCCCGACTATCCACACTATTCATCGTCATCTGTGTCATGGGACCTCCCAGTGCCTCTGCCGCATTTATTCCCACCATCGTCCCAGGATGAATGATTGAACGCTCAAACCGAGTAATGATCTCATGTTTTAAGTCATTGATGGCAAAAGGTGTAATCTTAATCTCCCGAAGTTGTTCCGCCAACTTCTCTTGGATTGACACCAATACACTCTCCGATGTCATTTTATCTACAGATCTCACCCTTGGCAAACTATTTAAAATCTCTCCAATCTCCTCCTCCGTCAGATGCCGTGGTTGATTCGCCTCTCTCGACTTCTGATATTCTCTTAAGACAAAGTCACTCGGAGATTCACTCAAAGACGCCTCGGACGGCAATTTAACTAAAATCGCAAGTCCAACTTCCTTATCCACATAAATCCCAGGTCTCTCTTCGACTTTAAGAACAAGTCTCGGTATCTCTTCTAAAACTTCTATTCCAAATCTCTTCAACGTACTCCCAAATAACTCAAGAGTCACTCCTGATACCTTTAAATATTGTGGATCAATTATCAGATACCACTCTCTCTCATGTTCCTTTGTCAGAACCTCTTCCAGACCCGTCACCTTCCTCCTCTCCTCTTTAACGATAATCCAAACTGGAATCTGTCGATAGATCGAGTGCCGTTCCCCAGTTTCTCTCCGAAACGTCTTCAGATAACTGAGAGGTGCCTCGTACGTCGGCATCTCTACTATAATCTCCGATTCTCCCTCTTGAAGAACCGAAATATTTAAATCCAATAAAGCCCTTGCCATCTTACTAACCGACGGCACAGACGGATCTTGCCGGAGATAAAGCCTCCATCGACGTCTTAATGCATCTTGTTCCTGAGGACTCCTCGCCGCCAAAACCTCAGCTTCATTTACGAGACGCTTCTGTCCAACAAAAAACTCTAAATATGGAAAACTCATCAAAATACTATTGCCGGATAGAGATAGTATTTTTACAAAAAAATCAAAATTAATTAACTGCCGAAAAAAAACTTCCAACCTAAAAAAAAGATCTATCTCCGGAACTAAATTTGCACTTCTCTCAAAATGAGCCAAATTCCGGTTTATATTTTAAGTTCCGATGCTAACTCCCCCCGAGCTAACCAAGTGCAGTCCTTATTTTTTCATCCTCTCTTTCTCGTTAATATTGTAAGCATTAGTCCTCCCCCCGGACTTCAAGAAACTCCCACTCTCTCCTTGGGTGATGCTCTCGAGGCGTATCGCATCTCGTGGTGTCTCAATCATGCTCGTGAAAAATATCCCGATAAATATGTCATCATTGTTAAAGATACTTCTGTCTCCTCCGCCTCTGCTGACACCATTGCAGAAATCATCTCCGCCGCCGTCACCGCTAAAGATTGGCAAGTCTGCTATCTGTGTCGCTGGAGAGACCAATGCAATCTCTATTCCGATAAGCGCCCCATCGAAGGTACCTCCTCTCTTCTCGTTAAAACTAAATCTCCTCATGGCACTCAGGCCATCATGTTCAGTCCTTCAGGACGCGAAATCATCCTCGGACATGCTCCCATGAAAAATTCCCAAACCTTCACTCCCATTACCAAACCCTTCGAAGTTCAACTCAATGAAGCTATCGCCAATGATTGGATCGATGCCACCTGTATCGTACCCAATCTCATCGAATATGACATCACAGCTGCTAAGTCCCCCGACGACTATCTTAAAACTCACGACTGTGTCCCTCCCCCAACTCCTGTCCCTGAAACCCCCGTCATGACCCGTCAATATCAACGAAATGGAATCTCCCTCTGGTGGTTCCTTCTTCTTATTATCATCGTCCTTGTTATTCTCTGGCTCGCCGCTCGAAAATCCAACTTCCTCTCTCTCCGCTAATTCCCTCTCCTCTTCATCTCTTCTCTTAACTCGGTCTCCTTCTAACTCATTCTAAAACTCATTCGAAAACAATCTCACAAACAAAACCACTTTTTGAAATGATAATACGAAAGTTCGATGAACTCAAACTTCATATCTCTAAAACATGTTTGAATCTCTCGCCGAAACCGTTAAAGAAAAATTCTCCTCGATTCACAACATCCTAATTCCAGGACAGAGCCAGAAGAAGACACAAACTTCTTTTTCCGGTTTTCTCAAGCCAGATATGACTCAAGAAATCCCAATCTTGAAGAAATATTGTGGAAATGACCATAACCAAAACGATAACTATCTTTGTACAAGTTTAAGCAACCACCTCTCCATTGCAGCCAACTATTCCAAATACAAAGATAGTCCCTGTTTCTTCGCCGTCTTCGGTATCTCTTCCCGCCCAAAGCCAGATTCCATGATCCAACATGAAATCTGTAGCCATATCAACTTGTTGATGCACCAAAAAGAAGATGTTGACACAATATACCGAACCTGTCAAGATTTTCTTCATCTTCGAAACAAATATCTTCAGATGTCCACCGAATCACCTCCCATCTCAAAGAATCCCAATTAAACAAACCTCATCGGATGCCAAATCAACTGATACTTCTAAAGTCGTCCCTTTGAAACTCTTTCGTCATTCGAATTGATAGAATGTTAAGTAATGTCAATCTCTAAATCCAACTCAAAGTTAAACTCAACTCTCGATTCCAAATTCACAGGTGTGCTCTGACTCAGATGAATCTCAATGTTAATACAACACCCATATCTATCAACACGAATAGATTTTGGATATTTATTCGTGTTGATAGATATCCATTCTATTTCTCCGAATATATTAGATATCTATTCGTGTTGATAGAACTCCAAATTCTATCAACATTGATATGCCTCCGAAATCTATCAACACTGATATAACTCTAATCTCTATTTCTCCGAATAGAACTCCAAATTCTATCAATGTTGATATGCTTCCAAATTCTATCAACTTAATATGTCTTGGATATTTATTTCCATGAATATGCCTCCAAATCTATCAACTTGATATGTCTTGCATATTTATTTCTGGAAATATATCTTGGATATTTATCAACACGAATATGCCTCCAAATCTATCAACTTGATATGTCTTGCATATTACCAACACGAATAGATTTTGGATATTTATCAATACGAATATGCCTCCAAAATCTATCAATGTTGATAACATCCAAAATATAGCGGTGTGAATAGAATAAAGTTATATCAGTGTTGATAGATATCCAATTTCTATTCGTATTGATAACATCCAAAACCTATTAGTGTTGATAGAAATTGGAGTTCTATCAACGCTGATAAACATCTAAAAACTATCAGCGTTGATAGAATGGAGTTCTATCAACGCTGATAAACATCCAAAAACTATCAGCGTTGATAGAAAATGGAGTTCTATCAACGCTGATAAACATCCAAAAACCTATCAGTGTTGATAGAAAATGGAGTTCTATCAACGCTGATAAACATCCAAAAACCTATCAGTGTTGATAGAAAATGGAGTTCTATCAACGCTGATAAACATCCAAAAACCTATCAGTGTTGATAGAAAATGGAGTCATATTCTTGGAAATAAATATCCAATATATATCAGCATTGATAGAAATCCAAAACCTATTCGTGTTGATAAACATCCAAAAACCTATCAGTGTTGATAGAAATGAGAGTTCTATCAGTGTTGATAGAATTTGGAGTCCTATCGGTGTATCGGTGTTGATAAATATCCAAGGCATATCAATGTTGATAGATATTGGAATTCTATCAATGTTGATAAATATCCAAGATATATCACTGTTGATAGATTTTGGAGGTATATTCGTGTTGATAGAACTCCAAATCTATCGACATTGATAGAACTCCAAAATCTATCGACATTGATAGAACTCTAAATCTATCAACATTGATATGCTCCAAATCTATCAACATTGATAGAACTCCAAAATCTATCGACATTGATATGTCTTAGATATTATCAACACGAATAGAATTTGGATACTTATCAACATTGATATGTCTCCAAATTCTATCAACTTGATATGTCTTGGATATTTATCAACACTGACATGCCTCCAAAATCTATCAACATTGATAGATTTTGGATATTTATCAATACTGATATGTCCCCAAAATCTATCACATTGATATGCCTCCAAAATTCTATCAACATTGATATTCCTCCAAAATCTATCAACATTGATATGTCTCCAAGATCTATCAACATTGATATATCTTGGATATTTATCAACATTTATACACCTCCAAAATTTATCACATTGATACGCCTCCAAAATCTATCAACATCGATATGTCTCCAAAATCTATCAACATTGACATATATCCTCCAAATCTATCAACACTGATATGCTTCCAAAATCTATCAACTTGATATGTCTTGGATATTTATCAACACGAATATGCTTCAGGGATCCATCAACATTGATAGAACTCCAAAATCTATCAACACCGATACACCGATAGAACTCCAAATTCTATTTCCACGAATACGACTCCAATTTCTATCAACAGTGATAGAACTCTCATTTCTATTTCCACTGATAGAATTTGGATATCTATCAATGCTGATAGAACTCCATTCTATCAACACTGATAAGTTTTTGGATGTTTATCAGCGTTGATAGAACTCCATTCTATCAACACTGATAGGTTTTGGATATTTATCAACACTAATAGGACTCTTTCTATTTCCACGAATACGGCTCCAATTTCTATCAACAGTGATAGAACTCCATGATCTATCAACTTGATATGTCTTGGATATTTATCAACACGAATAGGTTTTGGATGTTTATCAACGTTGATATGTCTTGGATATTTATCAACTTGATATATCTTGGATATTTATCAACTTGATATATCTTGGATATTTATCAACTTGATATATCTTGGATATTTATCAACACTGATATGTCTCCAAATCTATCAACTTGATATGTCTTGGATATTTATCAACACTGATATGTCTCCAAATCTATCAACTTGATATGTCTTGGATATTTATCAACACTGATATGTCTCCAAATCTATCAACTTGATATATCTTGGATATTTATCAACTTGATATATCTTGGATATTTATCAACACTGATATGTCTCCAAATCTATCAACTTGATATGTCTTGGATATTTATCAACACTGATATGTCTCCAAATCTATCAACTTGATATGTCTTGGATATTTATCAACACTGATATGTCTCCAAATCTATCAACTTGATATGTCTTGGATATTTATCGACGCTGATATATATGTCTTGGATATTTATCAACTTGATATGTCTTGGATATTTATCAACACTGATATGTCTCCAAATCTATCAACTTGATATGTCTTGGATATTTATCGACGCTGATATATATGTCTTGGATATTTATCAACTTGATATGTCTTGGATATTTATCAACACTGATATGTCTCCAAATCTATCAACTTGATATGTCTTGGATATTTATCAACTTGATATGTCTTGGATATTTATCAACTTGATATGTCTTGGATATTTATCAACTTGATATATCTTGGATATTTATCAACACTGATATGTCTCCAAATCTATCAACTTGATATGTCTTGGATATTTATCAACACTGATATGTCTCCAAATCTATCAACTTGATATGTCTTGGATATTTATCGACGCTGATATATATGTCTTGGATATTTATCAACTTGATATGTCTTGGATATTTATCAACACTGATATGTCTCCAAATCTATCAACTTGATATGTCTTGGATATTTATCAACTTGATATGTCTTGGATATTTATCAACTTGATATATCTTGGATATTTATCAACACTGATATGTCTCCAAAATCTATCAACTTTGATATGTCTTGGATATTATCAACACTGATATAACTCCAAATTCTATCATCTTGATATGTCTTGGATATTTTATCGATACGGATATGACTCCAAATAAATTCTATCGACTTGATATATCTTGGATATTTATCAACAGTGATATAACTCCAAAATCTATCAACTTGATATGCCTCCAAATCTATCAACAGTGATAGAACTCCAAAATCTATCAACTTGATATATCTTGGATATTTATCAACAGTGATATAACTCCAAAATCTATCAACTTGATATGCCTCCAAATCTATCAACAGTGATAGAACTCCAAAATCTATCAAGTTGATAGATTTTGGATATTTATTCGTGTTGATACGACTCTTTCTATCAACACTGATATAGCTCCAAAATCTATCAACTTGATATGTCTTGGATATTATCAACACGAATATGCCTCCAAATCTATCAACACCGATAGAACTCCAAAATCTATCAACTTGATATATCTTGGATATTTATCAACAGTGATATAACTCCAAAATCTATCAACTTGATATGCCTCCAAATCTATCAACAGTGATAGAACTCCAAAATCTATCAAGTTGATAGATTTTGGATATTTATTCGTGTTGATACGACTCTTTCTATCAACACTGATATAGCTCCAAAATCTATCAACTTGATATGTCTTGGATATTATCAACACGAATATGCCTCCAAATCTATCAACACCGATAGAACTCCAAGATCTATCAGTGTTGATATGTCTTGGATATTATCTACACTGATATGCCTCCAA
>FWPU01006842.1_pt1 | contig 22013 bp, 23 predicted proteins | sample 2228361 | NCBI WGS metagenome assembly FWPU01 (sample SAMEA103939777, study PRJEB20133) | metagenome
TTCTATCAACATTGATATGTCTTGGATATCTATCAACTTGATATGTTTTGGATTTATTCATGCTGATAAGACTCCAATTTCTATCAACATTGATATGTCTTGGATAATCACGAATAGATTTTGGATATTAATTTCTGTTGATACGACTCTCATTTCTATCAACACTGATATGTTTTGGATATTTATTTCTGTTGATACGACTCTCATTTCTATCAACACTGATATGTATTGGACGTTAATTTCTGTTGATACGACACCAAGTTCTATCAACACTGATATGTCTTGGATATATATTTATTTCTGGAAATACAAAACCAAGTTCTATTTCCACGAAAAGATTTTGGATACCATCAATGTCGATGAAAATAGATAAATATCAGAGGGAATACATTTGGAATCTGAACGGTGTTGATGTATTTTGGATATTAATCAGGATTTCGAAGATTTGGACTTATGTCAGCGTCGATGAATATCAGCATCAATGAGTTTAAATTCATATCATCCCAGATACTATTGACACTGAGGAATACTCTTATCCCAATTTATTGTCATGGATATCAATCCAAATCTTACTTCTTCTGATACAGTTTCAAAGATATCGGTGTCGACAGAGATCTCAAACATCCCATGATGAAAGAAATTCATCAATAGAAATACAGATTTTAAATTCGTTGCCACCGAATAGTAATCTAAAACCCACGGGTGCCGATAGAAATACAATCTCTCAATGTTGAAATTCATCGGAATTCTATTGAAGTTGTTAATTAATCTTCATCAATGCGAATGAAGATCTAACTTTCTCTCAATGCCACTATGGAATCGGTTTGTGATAATATCGAATTGATTTAGTTGCATGAATCTAATTTATTCCTACTGATGTCGATCTATCTTTCATCAACCGAAATCTTCCCGATAAAACCTGTATATTTGTATCTTTCAGTCGTGACAAATTTAGACTGATATATGTTTAGTATAAATATACACATCACCAAAGAAAAATCGGAGCTAAAATCAACGTTGATGGACTCCAACTTAATATCGTCACAGTTAGGAATTAGATTAATATCCATACCTATATATCTGGATCAACATCAACACGAATGAATATTGATTAATATCAGTCCCGGAAGAGTTTGGATTTATATCAACGCTGACTGATTTGGGATGAATACTACACTAATTAATTCCAATCTCTATCAATCCCGGTAGAGATTGAAGTCGTATTTCCAGAAATAAATATCCAATCTATTCGTGGAAATAGATTTGAAGTTCTATCACTTGGAAATAAATATCCAAAATATATCAACGTCTATAGAGTTTGGAGGAATATCAATGTGAATAAATATCCAAAACATATCAAGTCGATAGAGTTTGGAGGTATATCAACATGAATAAATATCCAAAACATATCAAGTTGATAGAATTTGGAGGTATATCAACATGAATAAATATCCAAAACATATCAAGTTGATAGAACTCCAAGTTCTATCAACATGAATAAATATCCAAAACATATCAAGTTGATAAAACTTGGAGTTCTATCAACATGAATACATATCAAGTTGATAGAACTCCAAGTTCTATCAACATGAATAAATATCCAAAACATATCAAGTTGATAAAACTTGGAGTTCTATCAACATGAATAAATATCCAAAACATATCAAGTTGATAGAACTTGGAGGCAGATCAAGCTGATAGAATTTGGAGGAATATCAATGTTGATAGATATCCAAGGCATATCAAGTTGATAGAACTTGGAGGAATATCAACATGAATAAATATCCAAAACATATCAAGTCGATAGAACTTAGAGTCATATCAACATGAATAAATATCCAAAACATATCAACATTGATAAATATCCAAAACATATCAACATTGATAAATATCCAAAACATATCAACATTGATAAATATCCAAAACATATCAAGTCGATAGAATTTGGAGTTCTATCAATGTTGATAGAAATTGGAAACATATCAAGTTGATAGAAATTGGAGTTCTATCAACATTGATAGAAAATTGGAGTTCTATCAATGTTGATAGAAATTGGAAACATATCAAGTTGATAGATATCCAACACATATCAAGTTGATAGATATCCAACACATATCAAGTTGATAAATATCCAAAACATATCAAGTCGATAGAATTTGGAGTTCTATCAATGTTGATAGAAATTGGAAACATATCAAGTTGATAGAAATTGGAGTTCTATCAACATTGATAGAAAATTGGAGTTCTATCAATGTTGATAGAAATTGGAAACATATCAAGTTGATAGATATCCAACACATATCAAGTTGATAGATATCCAACACATATCAAGTTGATAAATATCCAAAACATATCAAGTCGATAGAATTTGGAGTTCTATCAATGTTGATAGAAATTGGAAACATATCAAGTTGATAGAAATTGGAAACATATCAAGTTGATAGAATTTGGAGGAATATCAATGTTGATAGAAATTGGAAACATATCAAGTTGATAGAATTTGGAGTCATATCAATGTGAATAAATGTCCAAAACATATCAAGTTGATAGAATTTGGAGTTCTATCAACATGAATAAATATCCAAAACATATCAAGTCGATAGAGTTTGGAGTTCTATCAACATGAATAAATATCCAAAACATATCAAGTCGATAGAGTTTGGAGGAATATCAACATGAATAAATATCCAAAACATACCAACATCGATAGAACTTGGAGTTCTATCAATGTGATAAATATCCAAAACATATCAAGTTGATAGAAATTGGAGTTCTATCAACATGAATAAATATCCAAAACATATCAAGTCGATAGAGTTTGGAGGAATATCAACATGAATAAATATCCAAAACATATCAAGTCGATAGAGTTTGGAGGAATATCAATGTGAATAAATATCCAAAACATATCAAGTCGATAGAGTTTGGAGGAATATCAATGTGAATAAATATCCAAAACATATCAAGTTGATAGAAATTGGATATATCTCAGTATCAAGAGAGATTAGAGTAACATCAGCATAGAGAGAAATGGATATACATCAATGTTGAGAGAAATCGGATAAACTCTAGAGAGGGATTGTAGATGTATATCATATAACCCAAATCATCGGATTTGATATGGAACGAAATTTTGTCGGGATTGGTAGAGATCCAAACTCTATTAGCGTTGATACCAAACTAATTAATATTCGGAACGATACGATTCCAAATATCGACAATGATGTTATTTCGAGTTTCAATAACGTTGATATAGCTGGAGATACATCAACTTTGAGACAATGAGACAATTCTAAATATATCAGTGTCGATATAAATTTCATCTTTATTAGAGGTGACGTTAATTGAAATACAGTGATGTTGATTTGGTTTCGAATGAATTTCGGATTAATTTAGTTGAAATGGTGCGGGAGGCGATCGAAATATCATTTGTATTCGTATTCGTATTCGTATTCGTATTCGTATTCGTAGAAGTATTAATCTGAAATTTCTTCATGTTGATACCGATTCATATTCCATTAATGTGAAGAAGTTTCAATTAAACCTCAACACGGATAGGAATTGGAGAAATATTCGAGTTGAAAAGATGTTGGTTTGGAGTAACTTTGATGATCGATATAATTTAAATAGCATAGATAGATATTATTAAAACTTCTCAGCAGAAATTTATATTTGGTTCTCTATTACATTCGAAAAGGCATCTGTTTTCGAATTTGATATCTTAACATCTATCAGCACTGATAATTATCGGATTCCCATCATCGTCATTAAGTTTCAGATTTAAATATAATGGTTTACATTTTGTTGGTGGTGATGAATAATGAAGAGGAGATATATCAATCTTTCGAATATTTAAAGGAGAATTATGGGTTTGTGTCTGTTGGGGAAAGGATAATGGTATGATGATGTTTTGATTCTTAGTCAAAGTGCCGTAAGAATCTAAAGTTTAAATGGCCTTTAATATCTTCGGCGATTTTTGTTCGATTGTCTTTTATAGCTCTTTTGTATATGTTTTTGAGTGAAAGAGAAGAATTATATCGATAATGATGCAGATAACTTGGCGAGGATATAAAAGCGCTAAGAATTGTAGCGTTATCATGTTCCAATGCGAAGTCAACAATGTCTTCGGGACCCATTAGGTTGTATTTAAGTAACCACTCGATATGTTCTCCGATATCGATGGGGGAGGATAATAGAAAACGAATCAGTTTATTAGGGGACACGGGAAGTTCGTCGTATTTTTGGATATATAGAGACAGATAGACTAAAAGTGGAGTTGTATTCTTGTGCTGAAACTGTTCCAGAGTTAAGGTCGGTGAGAGATTTTCCTGTCGAGCTCGTTCTAGCCAGAAATAGGGGTTCCTACAGAAACTGTACAAATTAATTTTGGACGTGAGACAAAAATTTAAAATATCTTCTAGGGATAATCGTTGTATGATATTCTGCTGAAGTTCTAAAGGAAGTTCTTGGAAGAAGATGAAGTAAATTTCTTCTTCCTCTTCTTCCCAAAGTTCTTCTTCCTCTTCTTCTTCCTTTTCTTCCCAAAGTTCTTCTTCCTCTTCTTCTTCTTCTTCCCAAAGTTGTTCTTGTCTGCGTTTCATTTAATAATATACAAAATATTTTCGGAAGTGAAATTAGGATGAAGATTAAAACCAAGTTTCGTGTCTTTTGACGGAAATGGATATCAAGAACGTTTGAACGATTATAATTGGAGACATTCATCTTGTTCTGATTCATTCTTGAAAATTTGGAGAAGAGGAGAAGATTTAAAATTGGTTGTCCGAAGAGACATTCGGAGTTCTAGAAGAAGCTGGAATGACTTTTAATTTGAGGAAAAGCTTTCCATTGAAGAAATCGGGATGAAAAGGATTGAGGGACATCGATAGTTTTTTGGGAAGGCGGAGCGATGTATTTCTTAAAATAGTCAAGGAGTTGTTGGATGGACCACCGATTGTTTGGATTGACTTGAAGCATGCGAGTCAACAGGTATATGATTTCTTTTCCGCGATTGTCAGGAAGACGTCGAGGATAGGGAGTCTCCTCATTAATAATGGCATCAACCTGATCTGACGTGAGAGTCGAGAGATATTCGAGAGTGCTATCGATGTCATCATCTGGAAAGGGGTAATAACCGAAAATGAGATCGAAGAGTGTGATTCCGAGACTCCAGATGTCACTCTGTTGAGCCTGTTTAACAGAGATAGGCTGTCTCGAGAAACGAACACCTTCGGGAGAGAGGTATCGGATATCTCCATAATAGAAACAGGAAGGTATTCCGCGATTCGAATCACAGAGAAGACCGAGGTCACCGATTTTAAAGATTTGTCCGTGTCTTCTTGTTTTTCGAGTCAGGATATTGCCGGGTTTCAGGTCACGATGAGCAAAGCCATGAGAGTGGATGAAGTGAAGACCGGAAAGAAGTTGAGAGAGAAGGGGAACAATTTCATTGTCATCCAAGGCGGCATCTTCCAAATCGGAGTCCATCAGTTCCGATACCATAATTCCGAGAGGAGGAAGGTCCATGTCTGGATAGGTAATAATAAAACTGTCATATAAACAGACAATGTAAGGTTGACAACTTGGCGTTGACGATAGAAGATGATAGGCGGTAACTTCTTCACGGAAGTTGTCTCGACTTGAAGAAGAGAGAAGGGGGATAACTTTCATTGCAAAGGAGGACTCGGTTTGAGTCTGGGGATCTCGGTGCTTTACGCGATAGACACTTCCAAAGGCTCCAGAACCAAGATAGTTTTCAATGACATATGTATTTCCCGTTTGAGGGTTAGTAATGATGTGTCCAGGAACTAGAACTTTTTCTCGTAAAAACTGGACCAGATCTTCCGACATAATTTTTATTGTAAAAGCGATTTTTTTTGACTTGTTCGAAACATCGTTTCTTATTTGGAAGCGATGTTTAATTTCTGACTCTTCTGACGTTGTTGAGAGGAGTCGATGACATTCTTAATTGAAGTCCTATTTAAGGTTTTTTTTTCGAGATCGTTCGAGATGGGAAGAGAAGAAGATGATTTAAAGACGAAACGAGATAATCGAAAAGAAACCATGAGTGAAACATCGACAAGAGAACTTGAGGCAAAGAACATTCCGAATATGATTCGGTTTGCGGAGTCGAATCTGAAAAATTATCCCGATCGACCTGTTAAACTTTTCTTCGACTATCGTGAGAATCTCGATTCTGCTTACCAGATTCTTTCGAAGAATCCGAGATTTAAAGTGAAACCGATTCTGGACCAATTTATTCTTGAGATAGAACTTCGTCAATAAGTTGATAAAGAGGAGACCAAATATTAGAATATTAGCGAAATATTCTAATATTTTCTGGGATAAGATCAGATACTTTATTCTATCCTGATTTGAAGGTTTTTCTTCAAGACGAGGATTCATGGAGGATCCGTTCAACAATTGAGAGGATGGGTCCGCTAACATTTTGAGATTTCAAGTTGGCATAGATTCGTTTGATATCGATTGGAGAGATGAGATCTTGTTCAAGTCCTCTTGAGAGGAGGGTTTCCAGTACGGAAGGTTTACTTCTTGCAAGTTTGATGGGACGATCGAGAACCGAAGTAATATCGACTCCATGATTAATTAAGGATATGACAATATCTTGTGAGACGTTTTCCGGGAGGTCACTGTTGTAAAGAGCTAATCTTAAGAGCCATTTGATATTTAACGGATATAAGAGTTCCGAATCAATGAGATAGAAGACAATGGAATAATTCTTAGAGACTATGGCGGTTCTGATTACCTCACTTATCATACAGGAGTTTAATTCATCTTTCTCCAATAAATAATGTAATAAGTATTCGAAAGTGGGGAGAAAGGGTTGACTGGCGGCAAAATAGAGAGACAGGATTATACTTCGGAGTGGAGCATAGCCATGACTTACGATATACTCGACAATATCCTGATATTGTTTTTCGATGGCGGTTTGGAGTGCGACTAACATCTCATCTACGTCAGAGAAATTATATTGTTTAAGGAGAGTTTCAACATGCTTTCGATCACCTCGACTTATGGCGAAGAGGAGGCGTTGATAGGGACTTTCCAGGAATTCAAGATAGCGGAAGCGAGGATCTTCAAGTGTTGTCTGATAAAATTCTCGAGTTGGAATGCCAAAGTCATGTTCAGCTTTCTGTGACCAAAATGACCAGTCCGAGCAAACATTCGCCAGATAGGACGATGTTAAACACAGATCTTGAATATCATCATATGACAATTCCAAGAGAATCTTGACTAAATCAACATAGAGTAATGACTCCAAATACGAAATGTCCATTTTTAGGATATCCGAAATTCTTTTTCCGACATATTCAGATGTCGGAAAAAGAAAAGAAAAAAGCACAAAAGAAGAATTTAACGACATCCACATCCGTTCTTACGTTTCTCATAAGGTTCATATTGACCATTGAAGGCTCCATATTGACCATTGAAGCTGTTGCGATGGATTTCATAGGAGTTGCGGTAAGGAGTAAGAGGACGGCGATATGTGGGGGATGTATTAAGTTTATAGCGATGACGATGACAGGAAGGAGAGCCATCATAGAGACCTTCATAACGTCCGCCATACCAACTGGTAGGAGTTCGAAGAAGGGTTTCATATTGACTGCGATAGCCATCAGAGGAGAGATGAGAAGGACTGGAATGATATTTATCATAACGAGAGAAAGAGGGACGAAAACGAGAGGGAGAGGAGAGATACCGGAGATGAGAAGGTGGAGAATGAGACATATTTTAAGAGAGGAATATTAAAAATGGGAACACTTAATACTTTTTTTCAACGAAAGAAGATTTAAAGTTTAAAGGAGAAGGGATTAACGTTCCCAATAGGAGATTTTATTACCGGGGGCGAAGAGTTTATCGACATACCAAGCTTTAATCTTGATTTTATCGGAGGAATCTTCGAGTTTGATACCGATGGCACTTGGGATTATGTTGGGGAGTTTTCCGGTGTAACTGACAGGACGACTGGTAAGATGTTCCGTGCCGATGAAGGAAACGGAGCCTGCGATGATGTCAGAGACGAGGATACAACCGAAGAGAAGTTTTGAGCAGGAGTTGATAATGCGGATACCTCGAGATTCACCATTACGAGAGACGATTGTTTTGGCGATGAGACGAGAGGAGATTATCTGAGAGCAGCGGGAGAAGTTGAAACCGGTACAGTCAGCGCCACGATATCCGATGTGTTCTTGGAGGTCATGAGAGGTTTGGTAAGGACCGCAGATGTCGGAACCGAGATTGCCTTCATTGACGAGGTTATCAACTACGAGTTTATGGAGAAGTCCTCGGGTGACGCAATCGAGACGGAAGCCGAAATTGCCTTTATTCAGATGAAACATGGAGTCACCACCACACTTATATTGATACTTATCTTTAGACAGAATATTGGAAAGTTGAAGTGAGGGGTTTTGAGCCCACTCGATAAGGTCAGACGTGAGGTTAAGTTTTCCAAAGATATCTTGAGGGACAGAAGGAAGAAGAGAGAGACGGACGGAACCGAGGGCGATTTGAAGATCTGAGAGGGCATTACCTTTATAGTGACCATGAGGATCAGTTACCTTTTCGATTTGAAAGACGGATTGGGTGGTATCGAACTGGACGCCTTTTCCGTCAGGAAGAGAGAGACCCACAATTTCATCAACTTTACCTTTAACATTCGAGACGCGAATGTTCTTGAGAAAGACATATTCGACGAATTTTCCGTTAAAGTTATTGTTAATGAAGTCATTGATGGCGACGCCAGGAGGATGAATGAGAACTCCATAGATATTACCATCAATCAGGCCCTCCTTATTTCGAAAGAGAGGATCGGTTGTTTTTCCGGTCTGCATGACCTCAGTAAACACCTGATTCATTTGCTGGACGAGACGATCTCTCTTAAGAGTCAGGTTTTGGATTTGTCCGGGAGTTAGAAGAGACTTATATTGAGACAGAATACGGTCGGTGAACTGGACGAGGAAACGGCCGGAACTGTAAGTGGCCATAACTGGAATATCTTGTCGATTCGGACCGATGTGGACATTTCGGATGACAATGTGATCGGAGCCGTTGAGAGCAATACCGGCGACTTCCCAGTCTCGAATAACTAAGTTTTCGATAAGAATCCAAGATGCATTATTACCGTGGATACCATGATGACTCGAAAGACCCAGTGTTCCATTTTTAATCCAGCACATATGACCGGAAGAAATGGTCGGACCGAAATCACCTGGTCCCTGTCCCGGAAGGAAGGGAGTGCTGGCCAAGTCGATACAGGCGAAAAAGCGTTGTTGGAGAGCGTGTTCTCGACTCTGTTGAAGAGTATGACCATTAAGATCGATACAGACTCCCCGACACTCGATGGAGATAGCACAGAAGAAACCGAGAGAGAATGGTTTGTCCTCGTAATCCTTTTGATCGAGATGAGGCATGAAGTCATTGTCTGGATTGGGAGAAAATATAATGTCTTCCTTTAAGATGTAATAACCAGGTTTGCGAATACGATAGGTTCCCGTTCGAAAGTCATTCTGTGTGAGCTTGATAACTGGAAGATGGGAGCAGAGGGAAACAATATTTTTTCGTATTTTCTTTTCGGTGTCCTTTAATTCTGCGATCATTCTTTTTCTTAAAGGAAAAAAATAAGAAAGGAAAAAGATATCTTAAGAGATTTAATCTTAACATAAAATCTCAGAGAATTAAATGACAGATCGAGCCATCGAATGTGAAGTTAATGATAGACTTAGTGAATGGATGCTACGTTTATATTCAGACAATCCTCATCTATACTATATTCCAAAGGAGCGCATAGATGAAGAACGAGAAAATATCCGACGAAAAGTTATTGAGAAATATGAGAGACGATGTTTCAACTTTTGGATGGGAGTATCGAAGAGTGTGTTACTTGTAATACTTGGAATGCTGGTGATCTCAACTATTTGGGCAACATGGACATGGGAGTCCACTCCTTCATAAGAGATAAAAGATCATCAGAGTTCTGATATTGTCCAGAGTACAGTTTATTTGGATAGCGAGACCGTAGGAAGATGATTTGAGCAAAACGTTCTCCAACCGGCAATTTCATATTCCAACTTGTGTTATTGGAAAGACAGACGGTCCATCGATTGATATAGCCAATGTTTCCCCAACCTCCTGTCACCATACTGATTCCGGCTCGGCCGAGGGAGGACCGAGGTTTCAACATGGTAGTGATGTCATGTCGAGCTCCAATAAATTCTTCCGTCGAAACGAGAATGATACTGTAAGCCGGAAGAGAAATAAAACCTCCCTCTAAAGAGGCATCAAGAACATTTCCCCAGAAAGAGGAGACATCTGAGGGAGAGAAAGGATTGATGATGTTTTGAGATATGACAGGTTGGGCTTGATAATAGTACTTTCCAAGACTCACGCCATAGGAACAGTTGCCAAGATTCTCTTCCTTAAAGGGGTGGATGACGATATCACCTACATCCATAGCAAATTTTATTTCGTTATCCGATAAGACTCCGGACATGATTTTTACCGAAGAACAAGGAAGAGTAATTCGATTCAGTTTCTCGTTTGGTTTTGTAGGACAGAATCATTGTTAATAGAGATTTTCAATTAACAATGAAGAAGCAATGAAGAAAGATTTAGAAGTTCTGATTCCAGATTTGGATAATCGAAATGATCTTGACGACAACATTGTCAAGAGCACTCGAATCGGATCCATCATAATTGGCCTCATCAAGAAGAGCTAAGAGAGCTGATTCTGGGATAACTGTGAGGATTTGACGACGATTGATCTTTGAGTCAGTAATTTCAGTGACACGCTTAATGAGTTGATTAATGAGGGATTTCTTTTTATTGTAGATGTCTTCGACGAGAGGAGAGGCAACATCGCGTAGTTGGACTGAAATCCAATTGTTTCGAATCTCGGGGTAGAGCTGATAGAAGGGCCGTTTTGTTATTGGAGGACTCCAAATTGATCGGGGACTCGTCATAACCTTTTTCCAGATCCACATGGGACGGGCGATATTCGATTCTCCAATGAGACCGACGACACCTTCAAATGACGACCAGGGGAGAAGTTGTTCAATAAATAAATTCATCGGTTCACATAAGTGAGTTTGGTAAGTATCTCCAATGTGAATGGCGAGATATCCTCCATCTTTGAGACCTCTCCAGGCTTTCTCGAGAGAGGAGAAGAGAAACTTTACGAGCCACTCCATAAATGTTGGATATCGGATAATCGACTGTGTCGGTTCCGACGAGTATTCTTCAAGATTATAAAAGGGAGGTGAGGACAGGACCAGATCAAACTTTCCTTCTGGAATATCTGCATCTTCAAAGGGAAGATATAGAACTTTGTGACGGTCTGGTGAGCCAAACTTCTTTATCATGAGATCGTGTCCTCCTTGAAGTTCTCTATTTGGATCAAAGCCGAGATAGTCAAAGTCGAGTGACATTGCCGTCAAAAGACGATCTCCCCATCCAGCTGAAATATCCAAGATTGACAGTCTTTCATGAGATCCCGAACTCATCGACGGATACATAAGATAAATAAGACTTTTCACCCAAGTCGGACGAAACTGTTTCGACTCTTTTACCTCCGTATTCAGAAGTTCTCGAAGAACTCGAGATGTGATAATCGGATAGCGAAGTGCCTTTGTCGCAATCTGTTGTGCCACGGAACGAGTATACCACGCATCAAAAGGACTAATCATTTGTTGATAATTTCGATGGACCGTTGACAGACGAATATTCTCCACAAACAAATCTGACAAAATATCAATCGTATCATAGTCATGTCGAGAACTTACGACCACAATCGGATTCCCTCGAAATAAGGGTGGAAGAAATAGCTTATATTTCGGATAATAGGCGTGAAGCCGATATTTAAACTGTTGAATCTTTGGCTGATACTCCTTTAGACGTGAAAAAAAATCCTCCGGTGGCTCTGAATATAACCTCCGATATGGAAACGGAATTCTCGATGAGACAATCTCTTCAGTGAGCCACTCAATCGCCTTCTTCTCGTCTCCACACTTTGTAATCAGATTCTTCGTATGAATTGGATCCATATTTCTTTCTTCTAAATTCTTTCCTATTAGGTCTTAATTTCAGATATTTCTCTGTTATCAAATTTCTTTTTATTTCCTTTCCTCGCTCTTAAAGAATATCAAACGAGAGAACATGTTTCTAACTTCGTTTATCGTTTGATATTCTTGCGGGGAATTCCGGAAACTGGAGAGGATATCCGATGTTTTTAAAACTTTCTTTTTTTTTCGGACGGAAAATTCAGTTAAAGGAAGAAGAGGGTTATTTATTTTTCTGTCAATCTAATTCGGGTATGGGGATAAACTTTCGACAGGGAGGAAACGAGACACTGAGAAATCGGTTCACGATCTGATACTGCCTTTCCAATAATATAGATAAGAAGAAGGATGGGTGTTAGGAACATGATGAGGGCGTAGATACCGGTGGCAAGAGTTCCATTGGTAAAGAGAGTGGGAATGGTAGTAATAGGAGCGAGTAAACCGAGAATAAGAGAGCCAATTAAGATGGCAAGAATGAGAGCGGACCAGACTCGAATCTGATAACGTCGGGCGATGAAAAAGACGACAATAACAGTAATTAACCAAATTAGAAGTGAAATAAAGAGTTCCATATGACGGTCTTTTCTATTAATGAATGAAAAGATTTTCTTTCTTTGTTCTTTTTAAAACTTTCTTTTTCACTGTTTAAATTGTTTGGAAAGGAGACATGGTTTTCGAGATCAGTTCGCTTCGATTTCCCAAGTTAGGGATATTCAAGATGAATGTTATCTGAAGAGCTATAAAGACATCTCTCTTCTCTGAAAAGAGAGATGTCATTTCCGGGTTGTACGTATGTTCTGACTCAACGAGGACCTCTCCAGATTTCCGATGTCACCGGAGAAGACTGTGTTCTTACGAGTGAGGGGACATATTCTCCAGTTCTTGGAGTTAAACGAGAGCGAGGGGCCAAACGAACTCTTTATTCGGTTGATGTGAGTTACACTCCTCTTCTTGTTACACATGGAGAGCAGAAGTTTCTCGCGATAAGTTCTCAAGACAAGGACGAACCAACATGGGTGGCAGCTAAGCATCTGACAGCGGACTCCTATCTTGGTATTCCGAATCGAGAGGAGGGGATTTACGCGACGAATGGAGTGATACGAGAAGCGATTAACTCTCTCTTAACTTCACCATATGAGGAACTTGGACGTTTTTCTCTTTTCCAGTGGAATCGCGAGTCTCTTGGTAAACTTATTACCAATCTGCCGAATCAACCCCTTTCGGCAGAGAGTGGACGTTACTTATATTATAGTCTTCGAGGGACCGGATTAATTGACGTCAACGGAAATGGACAGAGAATACGTCCTTCTTCCTCAGAGATTCGAATTTTGTCGGGACGGATTTTTCTCAAAGTCAAGGCTATTTCTCCTCTTGTCTTTAATGATCCGCTTTTCTCGCTTCTTCTGAATGAGAATTCATCCTACTCCGTTGAAGGAGTTATCGTCAAAGCTTAGACAAATGTTAGTTAGATTCTTTCTTCAGATAGAGGAAGATCCGATCATATATGCCCCACCATTGAGGAATCTTTACTTCTTTAAAGAGTGTCAACTGGTTTAAGAGGTCCCTCGATATCTCTCCTGTACATCCACCGCTGGCTTCCCCAATATATATAAACTTCTTAAGATTCCGGGAGAGAGCCAACTGGAGAGCATCATTGGCATAGGTTGTTGCGTAGTCAGGCCAACATGTCATCAGACATCCTCCGCTTGGAAAGTACTTTTCGACGGCATGTGTCGCCTCAGCGAGGAGAACTGACGTAAAGGAATTCTCCATAAGAAACACGTCTGTTGCTGTAATCTGGACTCCTTGTAACTCTAAGAGATGGCTCCAGAGACCTTTTCCGGCGTTAATTTCTAAAACGGGAGTGGGACTTCTCTTATCATTTCCAAGACATAAGAATCGAGTAATTTCCTCAATCGCCGAGGGAGAAGGAACTGCCCATGAGAAGTGACGAATGAAGAGTTGTCGTTTCCGATATTCTTTAAAGAGCTCAATATCAAAGAGTTCCGAATTTTCAAATCGAATGTCCCAACTTTCTGACATTGGATGAGGTCCAAACTTCCGAATGAGAGACCAGAGAGAGTCGGAAGACTTATTCGAAAGATAATTAAGAATGTGTCTTACCATCTCTTGTTCGATTGAATCCATCTTGTTTTAAGAGAGAAGAAGATCTCTCTTTCGGGCTTTCAATTAACTTCGGAATAAATTCTTTACTTCTTCTGTCTGTAACAAACTTGGGACTCTATTCAATAAAGGGAATCTTCGATATGATTCCCTTTATTGGGATTAAACTTTCTTAAATTTTAATTAAGAAGACGGGAAGACAGATGATAGACGCGTTCACCGGCCAGACCCAAAAGTCCCCACAAAGGAGCATAGGTTAGATTAGCATAACCGGAAAGGGATCCGACTCTATTTCCATAGTCCCAGGGACAAACTCCAATTATCTGTTTTAGGGTAAATCCGGCCACATATTCAATAAGAAGGAAGGAGACAGCATATTTAAACATGCGATAGATAGTTGGTGCCTTTGGGTTTGACAAGTAGAGAGGTTCAAAGACGTAGAGAGAGCCGAAGTAGTAGAGAGGAGCGACCCAGAGTTGACTCTCTCCAGCAAAAGTTGGAAAGTTTCGAAGACCGGTAAAGAGTAACTCCGTGTTAAGACTAAGCGAGGTGTAGATCAGACCCCGTAAATATTTCGATGACATTTATTTCGAGAGTATTTATTCTCGAAATAAAGAGAATGAATTTTCGTAATCAAATCTCAGAGTCATTCCGAGGAAGATAACGATTTTTCAGTGTGTTCCAGATATCATCTTCCAGCTTCTGGAGAGTTTCTTTCTTTAGAGAAAGGTTTTCCCACTTATTCCATTCCTGTCGATAGGGGAGATTATAGACGGAAAGAGGTAGATCAAGAAGGACAGCGGAACATACAAGATAGAGAAATTTGTCAACGGGAGAGGTGTAGCACACCGACCGAAAACTGTGTCTCACAAATCTTCGAAGCCAGAGGAATGGGATACTCAACTTCCGACATCGAGAGGACAAAATCGAAGAATATGTTAAAATATCAAGGAAGTAAGGATCAACATACGGTTGAATTGAAGTTGAGATACTGGGAGCCTCTTGGGAAAAAATGTTTTCATAAGTTAACTTGAGACTCTTTTCCGAAAGAGAGAGAGAGCATCGGTAATTAAAATCAAGTCCATATTTAACATTAAGTGGAATCGGGATCGAACGGTAGCCCATAAAAGAGAAATAGTCCGTGGGATCAAAATAAGAGAGATGATAAGGAAATGAGTTTTTAAGAGAGTGGAAGTGAGAGTTTGAGATATAGACACGGGAATAGAAGATTTCGGGAGTTTCATAAAAGATCGCGAAACGATCGACCTGAGAGGAGAAGTGGGATCGAATTTCAGTCATCTTGGGAGGAGTTGATAAGACGATTTGGATAAACTTGGAACGAACGATGTTTCGAGTCGTGGAACAGAGTTGCTGACTTAACTTAATGAGAGACTCATCGAATGTGAAGATGATATAGATAAGTTCACCAGGAAGATCTAAGAGTTCCATTATAGATAAATTCCAAATAATAAAATAGAGAGGTCTTTCGAGAATCAAAACTTTTTCGTCGAAAAAAGTTTTGAAAAAGAGAATGAAGATGTTCTGTCGAGAGTTAGAGTTCACACTTATCTCCGGTACAAGCGAGTTCACGTTTGACGTCAGTTCGATCTTCATATTCATAGTAGATGAGTTTGGAGAAGTCGATCCGAGGCAAGGAATTTACCATCTGTTCATAGCGTTCGGAAGAAATTTCTTCATATGGAGCCAATTGATAGACATGTTCGGAGTAGGGCAGAAAACTCAGACCACTGGCATAGTTCCAGTTTTTCCAGATCCAGTTGCCGACTTCCAACCACTCATGAGGTTTGACATAGATGGTGACGGAAGGATTATGTTCCACATAGTATTTCTTGACTTTCTTCCAATACTTAAGTTGGTCGAGAGAGGTCACATCTTTGACACAGATAGCATTATCTGGGGCCTTTTGAGGAAACTCAAGAACAAAGGTTGTTGCATTTTCTTCATTCTGACCAACTTCTGGATAGCATGGATAGCCCTGATCTCGCATGAGTCGAAGAAGAGGATCCGTCGCGGAGATACGGATTCTCCGAATGTAATAGGGAGCAAATCTTGGATGGACACCACTTGAGGCGTCCGTCATTTGAGAGACTGTGCCGGAGGGTTTTACTAGAGTGATGGCCGTGGAGACATTGATCCCGAATCTTTTGGCATACTCCTCATTTGTCGAGAGTGCGACTTGTTTGAGAGTTGAAAGAGTCTTTCTTTTTCTCACGACAGGACAGTCCCACTGTCCCGTCAAACTCACTCCTAGAAGACGTTCTTGTTCCTGATGTTGGGCCCACTCCGGTGAGATATAGTTAAACTTTGTCAGAGTTGACTGATAGGTCCCAAGAAGAGTTGCAATCCGAACCTTTCTTATTAGCGATTCGAGATTATCGTGTGGACGACAGACGACCTCTGACAAATTGCAAAACTGCTTCGACTGAAGAACAACCTCATTACAGTTATGAAGACGGATACCATTTCCACAGAACTCGGAAACCTGGTCGACTGTGACATCATAGACATCTTCTCTTCCCGAGGATTCGATTGAGAGCACCTCATCAACAAAAGGCTCTGGTGACAGATCTTTAAGTTGGGATGTGTCTTCTCCAAGAAAGTCGAGAAGGACTTTGGCGTTGTCTCCAGTGACGGTCAGACAATCTCCCGTCACCGTCGAGATGACACCGAGACGAGCCAACATTCTCTGAATAATGAAAAGCTGATTGGCCGGTCGAGAAAGTGAAAGTCCCTCTTCGAAGAGTCGAGAGAACAGTCCTCGATAGAACTCTGATGATGTCCGCTCCGGATCAACTTGGAAAATGTTGTCAAAGAAGAGGTCTCCCATTCGATAGCTTTCCTCAAATGTGCCAATACCGTTCCATTGGAAACACTTTCGATGATTTGAGAGGAAGACGAGGTCACCCGGAGACAGATCCTTGACCTGACGCCACTCCTCATTTCCAAAGATGTTCTTAACACAGACGGGGTGATTTTCGGTCAGACGAACAGAAAATCCACGTTTGAGACGCAGAGTAAAGACCTCCTTATATCCCGTAAAAAAGAAGCCGGGACTCTTTGTGAGAACGGGTTGACCATTGACAAGAAGTAGAGTCGGAACTCCAATGAGATCGGAAACTTGTTGAGGTCCGGTAACTGTGTGAACCCAGGTATCAGCCGTAACACATGGATTTCCTCCAAATTCCGTATAGCCAGAAAGAATCTTCTTTCGTCTTTCTGGAATTGTCGCCAGAATGGCCTGTCGATTGAAGATGCCTCGTTCCCCGGTTCCAGACTTGGCAAGAGCCAGCCACTCCTCCATAAATTCAATCGCTGACGGCTTACTATTGTAAACGGCACTGTTATTTGCCATCGCTCGATGAGGATGTGTGTTCCAGAAGGCACCCTTCTTTGCATCTCTCAGATCGTTGTCATGGAAGTCCGAGAGAGAAATCATCGCACTGTTATGAACAAGAACTCCTTCACAGACAAAACAGTGGTTCTCCTCAACCTCCAAGTCATATGTCTCCACCGGTTCCGGTAGCGGAAGAATCCTCGAAATTGAAATGGGACACAAAACATATTCTCTTTCTCTCTCTTCGGGATAGACGAGAACATCTTCCGTTGTCAGAATTCCAGCCTCCTTCCAAAGAAGACCGGAATTGAACAGTACTGCCACTCGATGGTTGGGTGTACAGTCCAAAACTCCGTGATGATGCTCAATTCGAAGAACGAACTGACGTCCCGACTCCCATCTTCGAATCACTCGTTTCCAGCCGGAAAACGTCAGAACTTGATCTCCAGAAGAAACCTCTTCCACGGGCTTTTCCCGGGTCTTTGAAAGAGTGTCAGAGTCTTTTACGAGAACTCGAGATCCCTTGGCAAGACATCGTCTCACTCCTCCGGAAACGACAACTTCTCCAATTTTACAGATAAGATCATGAACATCAATCGGACGCAGCTTTTGCCCCTGCCGACTGAGAATGAGACTCCGTGAAAACTCCATCAGCTCCTGAAGAACCCGTGGACCAGACGATCTTCCTCCCATGGTATTAAGTTTGGCTCCAGCCGGACGAACCTTACTGTAGTCGAAAGAACAGTCCTCTCCCGCAAACCAGGACTTCAGGCCAAAGAGGAAGGCATCACACCATCCCTCCGCCGAGTCCGCCACAACATGATGTCGCAGCACCGGCGGATTTTTCTGCGGCGAAACCACGGGAAAACATTCAACATTCTTTGACTCCACACTCCACCCAACACCCGTACCTCTCATACTTATATACATGATCTCGGCCAGATCCTCAAGAGATCGCGGTGCAGTGTAGGCACAGTTATACGCACAAACATTACATCTGTCAACTGCGGGACCGGAAAACTGAAGAAGTCTCATGGAAGGCATGACCTCCTGGTTCAAGATGGCTTGACGAACTTCCTCATATTCACTTGGAGTCAGTTTATTTAAAAGCTGTTTCCTCATGTAATTCATATATCGGTCAACCGTCTCAATCCAAACCTCACGTCTCTTCAACGTCTCGATCCAACGTGAATACGTCCGATAATAAACAAACTCTCTCATCGTATCCCAATTAAAATAGGCCGCACTCTCCTTAACAAGAAGAGAAACTTTATCTCCTGACACCTTCTGTCGTATCTGGGCCCTTTCCGCTCGATATAAGATGTAGCGTCGCGCTGTATCAAAGAACTGATGTTTCATCAAAGCCTCCTCAACATAGTTTTGTACTTGCTCCACCGTTGCCGTATTTCGGCCCTCTGAAACCAGTCTCTCAATCACGGACGTCGATATTAACTCACTATCTCTCTCAATATCACAACTCTCCTTACTCGCCTTAAACGCCTTCATAACCGCCAACCAAATCTTATTCTTCGAAAACGGAACGGAATCCCCATTTCTCTTGATGATGGTCTTCATTAATCAATGTTGACACGTTTGATCTCCAAATCTCCGACAAAAACATCGCATCAATTTTCCATTTCGAGAATCTGCCTTCTCGTCCAAGACTTTCATCTGTCTTTATCTTCTCTCCAACACTTCTCCTTATCCCGCCATTTCCCGTTAAAGTCTCTCGAACCGTCAAAGAAAGATGACAGAGTTCAATCGAAACATACCGAAACCTCCGTTCGAACGATATGTAAAACTGGTCTCCTATTATACAGACACCTATCTCCCAGGTACGGAAAATCATATTCCTCCAGTTCTCTGTCTTTTAAGACCAGCCCAACTGAACGATAAGATCACCGTAAAGTCATTTTCCCGGACAAAAAAAAATATCGGACATATCAGAGGGACATTGATCGGCTTTTGTTTAAATTTTTCCTCAATGAATCTGAAAGATTATTAAGAAATTACCACCGTGGTGTTTGAAAATCGTGTCTGTTTTCGAGCTGGAAAAGAGATCGACTCGGACAAGACTCTTTTTCTCGGATTTGTCCAAGGAGGTTTCTTTCATTCCGCCCTCGACATATTAGTAAAGGAATATCTTCCCTCTTTTCCTGACGTGAAGAGAATCTTTAAACTTTGCTCTTCTCGAGGGACGACCCGATATCGCTCGATCCTTGTTTTCGAAGTTCTTTCCAAACCTTCCCACTTCAAGTTCCCGTCGAGTGTCTTACGTTGCTCTCTTATTTAATGCCGCGAGATCTGATGATCCAGAAATGGTTGAAATCGCAATCTCTCTGGGAGCCAAGAATTTCGTATCAGCCCTTCTTAAAGCTGCCCTTTATATCTATCTTCAGTATGGTCATAAGATTCGAGATTCTCTGTCGGAGAATCTTTCTCTCGACTGGAAACGTCACTCTGCCTTTCTGAGACAACTTCTAACTGACACTGACTTTATTGCCATACAAAACTTATTCGTGTATCATTCTCATGCAGTTCCGCATCTACTTTTGTCTGTCTTTCTATAATTTCGCTTGACATATGTGGTTCCCAGATCTAACGTCATCGAGGATGACCATGAATATCATAAGTTTAAATCTCAAGAAACAAGTCATATGTTTCTTGAGACTTCTCACATGTTCTGACTTTCTAAAAGGGAGAAGAGAGAGGTCGCTTTCGGGTGATGATAAGTTCAAGATAGGGACCGAATCGACTCTCTTTTCTTCGGAGAGAAAAAGAACAGGAGAAAACAAGATGGGGAAGAATTTCTTTGACACAATGCATGAATTGAGAGAAGTTATACGAAAAGTGTCGGAAGAGGTTCCAATGAGGATCCGAGAAGAAAGAGTGGAATTGGTTGTTTTCATATCTTTCTCCCGCTTTTCTCAGAAACTGTTTAAATGCGAACAGTTCAGTCTCCATTATTTATATTCGTCAATGAATTTCTCATCCTTTCATCGGAAAAGTCAAATTTTCGACTTAAGTTCGGAGAGAGATCGACATCTTAATTCCTAAGGACTTGAGAGCATATTGAATAACTTCAGTGGGATAGTTTTCCTTCAAAAGAAAGTAGTTTTCTTCATGCATGTCAGGAAAGATGAGTTGAACAATATATTCTGGGTTTCGATTTTGGAGGGGATTGGAATTTCTTTTAACATTCTCAACCCAGGTTTGGGCAAGTTCATTACACGTTTCATATGTATACAAGGAGTAAAAGAGCCACCGCTTTTTAACTTTGAGAGTATTTGAGACGATTTTAAGTTCACGGATAGCGTTTTCATATTTAGTCATGGCTTCTTTCGCTTCTTCTTCGAGTTTCTTCTTATGAAGGACGAGTTGTTCGATGTCTGGATCGGTGAGAAGAGTATTTTTATCTGACATTTTAGAGGAGAGGAGATGTCTTTTGGAATATTTCATCTAGTCTTTATGATGGGTTTGACCAATTGTGACTGTCTGAACGTCACTGGTGCTTCCAGTGTTATCTGAAGGTTTGGTTAAATTGGGAGCAGAGTTGTTGGAAGACATGAGATCGATGATACCAGTTTTATCTTGAGTGTCATCAATTGACGTCTCAGATGAGTCATCAGCCATGTCAGAGGTTTCGAGCATCTGAAGCATACGTTTAATGTTTTCTCGACATTCAGAACAGGATGGATTAAGTTTCCGATAATAATGATGGTGGTGATTTTCGAGGGGTTGGCTATGTGTCATCAAGTGTAACTTCGTGTCATGTCTTCCTATCTTTGATGTTGTGTCGATGGTAGTCTGCATTTGCATAAGCTTCTTCAGTCGCAGAGCTTTGTCAACCTGGGTGGCCTCTGACTGAGATTCTTGCGTCATTTCTTCCTCCATTCGAGAAGTTGGTGATCTCTCTTCTTGAGGAAATCTCGCCCAGTTGTTCTTATCTTCCTCTTCAGAGTCGGAATCACTCTCATTTGGAATCTCAACTCGATATAAATTAAGTGTTGACACGGTTGAATTATGTCCAGATCCTCCAACGATGAGCCATCTTCCATTTCGACTGAACTCGACAAGAGGATGGCTGGCTGGTGCCACAAAAGGATCACTAAATGGCTTTATTTCAATAACCTTTCGGGGATACAAACTTTTAGTTACAGTGTCATTGGTTGTAGTCCTCTGAAATATCTGATATCTAATCAGTTCATACGCCATAAAAATATAGGGTGACACATTAAGACCCTCCGATGACCCAGATCTCATTGTCAGTACGATATATTTCCGATCTGGATAGAAGGCCACATCATAAAGAAAGGAGTCAAAGTGCTTCGACATAACAACATCAAGAGAGTGCCCATTAAACTCATACAGACGGAAGTTATTATTATCTCGAGGTAAAAAGGTGCGACTGACCTCCGTTTGAGTAAAGACCGACGTCTCTCCGGGAGACACAACAAGAGGTG
>FWPU01003333.1_pt1 | contig 22010 bp, 15 predicted proteins | sample 2228361 | NCBI WGS metagenome assembly FWPU01 (sample SAMEA103939777, study PRJEB20133) | metagenome
TTGCCAGTTGGAACGCCTATTCCACGCCCGAGACCATCACGGCCCAGATCCTGAACCAGTCCACGCCAGGGACCGAGGCCTACGTCATCTCCCTCTTCCAGGGCCATCCGACCCTGCGCTTTTTGACCCGGCCGGAAGTGCGAGGCGGTCACCTCGAGGGTCCGCCGGGTGCGACGGCCCAGGGAACGGTCGCCATCCGCACGCTGGAAACCAACGGGCAGCTTCCCATCCAGACATCCGCAGATCATCCGGTACTCCTCATCCTGGACGCGGACCGCCGGGCCCTCTTCGACGAGGCCCGCCGCCTCTATCCCCAGGCCCAATTTCAGGAGCACCGGCCGCCCTTTGGCGGCCCTACGGTGGTCTACGAGGTGCGGCTCACACCCCAGGACCTGGCTACCATTCAGGGGCTGACGGGCCGCTACTACCGGGGCACCGACTGGCAGGGTGAGCCAGTGCTGGAGCGGCAGGACAGCCAGCTCCACTTCGACTGGCGTCCCGCGCCGCAGGGGAGCCCTCCCCTGGACGGTCCCTTCAGCGTGGAGTGGGAGGGGGTGCTGCGGGTGGACACCTACGGCCCCCATCGCTTCTTCCTTCAGGCCCCGGGCCATGCCGAGCTCTACATCGGCGAAGAGCAGATCCTCGCCGGGGAGGGAAACCTGGCCGGCGGCGTGGTGCTGGCCCAGGGCAACCACGCCCTGCGGGTGCGGGCCGTGGGCGCGGCCGGGCCCTTCAGCCTCTCCTGGCAGACCCCCACCCGGGGCCCGGAGATCATCCCGCCCTGGTCCCTGTATGTGCCGCCGGTCACCAGCAACGGCCTGCTGGGGCGCTACTTCCCCAACGGCGCGTGGCAGCCGCCCGAAGCCCTGGCCCAGATCGACCCCAGACTCCAGCTCTATTTCCACAACCCGGTCCTGCCCCGGCCCTACACCGTGGAGTGGACCGGCAAGATCGCCATCCCGGAGTCGGGGCCCTACGTCTTTGGGCTGGAGTCCATCGACGAGTCTGTCCTCTACATCGACGGCCAGGAGGTCACCAGCAGCCTGCGTCGCAACGAATATCAGGAGGGGCTCATCCAGCTGGAGGCCGGCCTGCACGACATCCGCATTCGCTATGCCGACCGGACCGACCACACCCACATCAACCTCTACTGGCAGCCGCCCGTGCCGGCAGGCACGGACCCCGCCGCCCAGGGGGTGTCCCGGCGTCGCCAAATTGTTCCGTCGGCGGTCCTTTTCCCGCCCCAGGCCAACTACGACCGGGTGGAGATCCCCGCGCTAAGCCAGTTCATCTTTGACCAGGGCGTGCCCGGCGCTCCTCAGCCGCCTACCCTGGACGTGCCCCGGCTGGGCGGCCAGCTTCGGGTGGTGGCTGCCGGGCTGGCGGCGCCCCGGGGCATCGGGGTGGAACCCCTCCCGAAGACAGGCTCCTCCCAGGAACCGGCTGGCCCAGGCCGGATCTACGTGGCCGAAGGGGGCAGCCCGGGCCAGCCGCCGGCCCTGCGCATCCTCTCCCCCGATGGCAAGACCCTGGCCCTGATCACCGAGGGCGCAGAGCCCCTGGTGGAACCGGCGGACGTGGCCGTGGATGCCGCGGGCCAGGTCTACCTGCTGGATGCCGGCCGGGGCGCACTGGATCTCTTCGGGCCGGACGGCACCTACCTGCGCACCCTGCCCGTGGAGGCCAGCCTGCTGAACCGCTCCCGCGGGCTGACCGTGGATGCCGCCGGCCGAATCTGGGTGGCCAACACGCCGGGAGCGCGTCTGGTGGTGTTGGACGACCAGGGCAACGTGCTGGCCCTGGTGCCGGTCTGGCCGGATCCGGCTGGGCCCGATGCCCAGCCGGTGGATGTGGCCGTGGGCAATCACCAGGATCTGCTGGTCACCGATGTGGGGCTGCACAAGCTGATCCGCCTGGGCGCCGCCGTGGGTGAGGGGAGCGACGGCCTGCCACCCTTGGGGGTGCGTCGCCTCATGGCCTGGGACCGACCACCGGCCAACAGCCTGGATGGTCCCCACCTGGCGGCCACGCCTGATGCCTTCTACCGGACCGACCCGGAGGGGGGACGGGTGGAGAAGCTGGGTCCGGACGGCGAGTTGGTGGGCGTCTGGCAGCTGGCGGAGCTGCCCGGTGCAGCCGACCTGGCCGGGGGGCGGCCGGTCAAGCCGGTGGGCATCGCGGTGGACGGCGTCGGCCGCCTCTGGATTGCCGACAGTGAGGGTGGACATGTGCTGCTTCTGGCGCCAACGCCGTAATCTCCGCCGGCCCGGCCGCCTCCTTCGCCGCGCCTGGCTGCCGGCCATGGTGGCCGCGGCCCTCTGGGCCGGATGCTGGCTGCCCGGGCCCCGGGTGCTGGGCGCCCCGGGGGCAGCGCCTTTGTCCCAGGTCATCATCGTCTCGCCCGAGGACATCACCACCCCCGCGCCCACGCCGTCGCCTGTGGGTGCCACCCCTGCCCCCACCAGCCCACCGGTCGGCAAGGGCCAGGCCGGGATCTACGTGGTGCGCCCGGGCGATACCCTCTGGTCGGTAGCCCTGGAGATCGGCGTGGATTTGGCCGAGGTGCCCTGCGCAGTGGGCCCCCACTTTGACCCGGCCCAGCCCCTGGTCATCGGCGATGTGTTGCATGTGCCGCCGCCGGGCTTCACCTGCCACACGGTGGAGGCGGGCGAAACCCTGGCCACGGTCGCGGCCCGCTACGCCGTCGACCCGGCCCAGATCTATGCCGTGGCCTGGAATGGTCTTCAGGCCCAGCCCCTGGATGCCGTCACCCTCGTGCCGGGCCAACACCTGCGCATCCCGCCGCCCCGCACCGCGGCGGAAGCCGCCGGCTTCCTCCCCTGGATTCTCCAGCAGCCCATCAACACCTCCCCCTTTGGCGCCATCGCCCTCCGTCCACCGACGAACCGGCGGGTGGAAGGCCCCGCAGCCCCGATACCGGCGGATTGGCCCTACGGCAGCGGTTATTTCATCTGGCCGGTCTACGGCTGGCTCAGCCAGGGCTATCGCTATGACCACCGGGCGGTGGACATTGCCGCGCCGGCCGGAACCTTTGTCATGGCCGCGGACCGGGGCGTGGTGGTGCGGGCGGGGTGGAACGACCAGGGATACGGGCGCTTCGTGGTGATCGACCACAACATCGACTACGTGACCCTCTACGCCCACCTGACCGAGATCTTTGTGCAGGAGGGGGAGATCGTGGCCCAGGGGCAAGTGATCGGCAGCGTGGGCTCCACCGGCAACAGCACCGGCCCCCACCTTCACTTTGAAATCCGGGACTTCGGCCGCCGCATCAATCCCCTGGAGTTGTTGGTGCGCTGAGGCCGGGTGGAGGGCAGCCGTACGTCGGCCGCGACTGTTGTCCCGATAACAGGCGGGCCGGGCTGGCTGTGGTACAATGGGGCCAGATCATGCACACAGGCGCAGCAGATCGAAGACCGGCCCATGGATGCAGGCCCGGGTAACGCCGCCGGGTACCTCCACCACGCAGGCCAGGCACGCTCCCACACCGCACACCAGGTCGGCCTCCACCCACACCTGGGCGTAGCCCGGCTCCAGTCGAAAGCGGTGACGCCGGATGGCATCGGCCAGGGCCTGGCGGTGTGGGGCAGGGATGACGCCGCAGAGGGCGTCGGCCCAGGGGAGGAGCTCCGCCAGTTGCGCTTCCCAGCCTGCCCCAGGGAGGGCCGCCCACGGTTCTCCCGTGCGCACCTCCACGGCCAGGGGAAGCTGGGTCGCCAGGGCGCTGTCCATGGGGGCCTCGCCGGGCAGCAGCAGGGTGACCCGTCCGCCCCGGTCCAGCATGGCATCCATCAGGGGCAGCAGGAGGGGCACCAGGGGGGCCTCCGCCAGAAGCAGGAGGTTCCGCCCTTGGGGTGGCAGGGTGAAGCCCTGGCCGAAGGGCCCCAGCAGATTGACCGGCGCGCCGGGTGGGAGGCCGGCCAGCCAGCGAGAGCCGGGGTCGTCCAGGGGTGGCAGCAGCAAGCGCCACTCGGTGGGCTGTTCTGCCCGTCCGGCCGGGACCAGCTCCTGGGGAGCAGGGCGGTGGCCTGCCACGGTCAGGGGGCGGCGCAGGTAGAAACGCCAGTTTGCCCGCCGTTCCCGGGGGCTTTGGGCACCGCAACGGGCCAGGAAGAAGCGCCCGGTCTCTTCGGCCGGGTGACCCTGGGCCACATCGGCCGGCAGCAGCAAGGAAGTCCAGTGGGCCGGGCCGACCCCTTGGGCCGGGCGGGCCACCACGGCAGTGAGGGTACCGTCGGTGTTGTGGCTGGGTCGTATCATAGCCTCGTAGTTTGACACGGGTGAAGCCGCGGAGCAAATTGTGGCCGGGCAAAAAGTGGGCCGATGGGCCGCCAACAGCATGACGAGGACAGCGGCGCTCCCCGGGGGGCGATGGCTGGCGCGCCTGCCTTCGGTGACCGAGCTCTTGAATCGGGACCTTCCACCCCATCGCCGTATCGAACTTCGGGTCGCCTGGGCCTTGTGGCTGCTGCCCATCGCCCTGGTCAACCAGATCTTCGCGCCCCATCCGGTCTGGATGGTGCTCCTGATTGCGGTGGCCGGTTTTTACGGCCTGGGCTATTTTTGGGTGCGAAGCCAGGCCCCGGCGGTGTCGGTCTCCCGGGAACGTCTGGGGAGCATCCTGGTGGCCGGCGACCAGCTCCAGGAGGAGTTCACCCTGCACAACGAGAGCCGGCTGCCCATTCTCTGGGCCGAGTTCGTGGACGAGTCCACCCTGCCCGGCTACCAGCCGGGACGGGTGGTGGGATGCCCTGCGGCCAGCTTCTACCGCTGGCGCAGCCAGGTGACCTGTCGTCAGCGGGGCGTTTTCCGCCTGGGCCCCCATCGGCTTCATCTGGGCGATCCCCTGGGGCTCTTTTCCCTGCGCATGGACTTCGACTACACGGATGTGGTGGTGATCTACCCCCGGGTGGTGCGCCTGCCCCAGATCCAGCTGCCCAAGGGCAACACCAACGGCGTGGAGCGCCGCCGCTGGTCCCTGCGAGGCCCCCTGCCTGCGGCCAGCGTCACCGAATATCGGCCTGGGGACAGCCTGCGTCACATCCACTGGCGGACCACCGCCCACCAGGGGCGCCTCATGGTCAAGGAGCTGGAGACCGAGCCCAGCGGCGACGTCTGGATCGTGCTGGATGTGAACCGGGCCGTTCACCAGGGTGAAGGGCCGACCAGCACCCTGGAGTTTGCTGTCATGGCCGCGGCCAGCCTGGCCGCGGAGCTCCTCAGCGGCGGCACGTCCGCCGGTGGGGGAGGCCCGGGCACCCGGGCGGTGGGGCTGCTGACCGCTGCGCCGGCCCAGGTGCCTGGGGTTCCGGGGACATGGGGCGTGGACGGTGTCGGTGCTGCCCACGACGGGGCCCGCACCGTCCTGTTGCCGCCCCAGCCCGGCCAGGCCCAGCTCTGGCGTATTCTCGCTGCGCTGGCGCCCCTCCAGGCGGTGGACGTGACCCTGGCCGATCTGCTTTACAGCAGCCATGCCCAAGGGGGAGCGGTCCTGGGGCGCCGGGCCCAACGGGCGCCGGCCCTGGTGGTGATCACGCCCCAGTGGCATCTGTCGGATGCGCCTGTCCTGCCCCGCAAGTTGGGCGGCCAGGTGCCCCTTTCCACGCCCGACATCGGATCCACAGAAGATGGGGACCAGGCCCAAGAGGTTCCCGCCCGACGGGACAACTGGGTGGCCGAGCTGCTCCACCTGCAGGCCCAGGGGCTGGCCAGCAGTGTGCTGCTGGTGGCCCATGGCACGGCGGATAAACCGGCGGACGGTGCCCAGACGGACGGTGCCCAGACGGCTGAGGAGATGGCGGAGCAACCGGAACAGATGCGGGCCCTGCTGGCCCGACATGAGATCCCCACCCAGGTCTTGTGGTCGGGGCGCCCTCTGGAGGCTCTGTTGACCTACCGGCGCAGGCGCACGGTCATTCGGACCACGCCCACCGGCGGCGTGGTGACCTACGAAGTGGAGGAAGAGGTCGGTTAGTAAATCCCGGCAGAAATTCGCCGATGGTATCCACCAGAGGTAGTGCGCCCAGAGGGCACCCGGAATTTCTGCCGTGGTATCTACGCCAGATTGTATTAATCCCCAAAGGCAGGCACAGACAGCCATGACGGTACAGACGACGGGTGAGGCAACGATTCCGGCAGAGGAACAGTCGCCCTGGCTGTGGACGGCAGCCCGCTGGTTGGAAGCCAGGCTGCGCCCCCATCTGGGCTGGGCGGTCTTGTTGGCGTGCATGCTCCTCAGCCTGCTGCCGGCCATGGCCGTGCGGGTCAACCGCTGGGTGGACCTGAACAGCTTCCAGGCGGTGGTGGACTGGATGGGGCCGCTGGGCGTGGCTGGGACCTGGCTGGTCCTGGGCTGGCGCCGACCCAGATCGGGGGAGACCGGCCTGGGACGAACCCTGGCCGCCGGGGTGGCTCTGTTGCTTCTAGGGCTTTTTTCCCTCAGCCAGTTCCTGGTGGGTTGGCTGCCGGGGCCCCTGACCCTGTGGCGGGTGGCCCAGTCCGGGGCGTGGCCGTCCCTGTTGACAGAGATGGCTGGCGACTGGCTGCGCCTGTTCAGCCGCTACGGGACCTGGTGGCAGGGTGTCCAGGCGGGTGGCGCCGCCCAGGACGACCTGGTTTTTGCTGGGGTGGCGGGCTTGATGCTGTGGACGGTGGGGATGTTGACCGCCTGGCTGGCCCGGCGCTATCGGCAGGGCTTCCTGGCGGCCGCGCCTTCCCTCTGGCTGCTGGGCACGGTTCTGCTCTACAGCAGCGGTGGCCGCAGCCTCCTGGTAACCGGCCTGGCCCTGGCTGCCCTCCTGCACCTGCTGCTGGATGCCCACACCCTGCTGCGGCGTTGGGAAGCCCTGGCCCTGGACTTCAACCCCGGCCTGCTCTGGGATCGTCTGGCTGCCGCGGGGACCGCGGTCCTCCTGGTCCTCTTCGTGGCCGCGGTCATGCCCAACCTCTACATTGGGCCCATCGCCTATCGCTACTTTGAGTTCATTGCACCCTACAACGAGCGGCTCGAGGAGATGGCCAGGCGACTCTTTCCGGATATCAAAGGAACCTCCCGGCTGCCGGGAGGGCAACTGGCCGGTGGCCTGCCCAACGAGTTTCTGCTGGCCGGAGGGCCGGATCTGAGCGCCACCGAGGTGATGCGGGTGCGCACCAATGAAACGGTCTACAGCGATTACCCCTTCGAGGATGTCGCACCGCCGGGCCACTACATGCGATCCGGCACCTTTGCCCTCTATGACGGGAAGGGCTGGCAGAATCCGTCAGACCTGAGCACCCTGGACCAGGCTGCCGACGACCGCTGGGGTGCCATCTCCCTGGAGGGGCGCAAGCTCCTGGTGCAGACCGTCTTCCTCTCCATCAACAGCTCGGTCCTGTACGCCGCGCCGGAGCCCATCGAGGCCTCGGTAGACTACCGACTGCTCTACCGCCGGCCAGATGATCTGGTGGCCCTGCGGGCCCGGGAAAGCAGCTACACTGTGGTGTCGGCCATTCCCGCGGTGAATGAGGAGATGTTGCGGGCCGTGCCGGACTGGGGCGAAACCAACCCCGTGCCCGAGGAGCTGGCGGTCCACTTGCAGCTGCCAGACACGGTAACGCCCCGCATCCGGGAGCTGGCCCAGGCGCTCACCGCCGGTCTGGACGGTCCCTTCGCCAAGGCCCAGGCCATTGAGCAGTATCTGCGGACTTTTACCTACGATTTGTCGGTGCCGCCCCCGCCCGCGGATGTGGTGGACGTGGCCGACTACTTTCTCTTCGATCTACAGCGGGGCTATTGCGACTACTACGCCACGGCGTTCGTGGTGCTGGCCCGGCTGGCCGGCCTGCCCACCCGCTTTGCCACGGGCTTCGCTGTGGGCCACTGGGATCCCTATGAGCAGATCTGGATCGTCACTGAGGCCGAAGCCCATTCCTGGCCGGAGGTGTACATGCCGCCCTACGGCTGGATCCCCTTTGAGCCCACCGCGGGCCGCCCAGAGTTGAGCCGCATTGCTGCGCCCGGTTTCAGCGGCAGCCTGGCTTCCAGCCCAGGCTCATCCACGCCGGTGGAGGTGGACCTGACGCCGGAAGAATCGGCCTGGAGCTGGCAACTGCTCTTCTGGCTCTTGCCCCTGGGGTTGCTTCTGTGGGGAGTCTGGGCCTGGCTGGCCCGCTGGCGTGCTGGCCGGGAGGATCCCTGGACGGAGTTGCTGCGCCATGGACGACGGCTGGGGCGCCCCATGGAGGCTGGCGAGACCGTGCTGGAGTATGGCCGGGAACTGGCCGCCCACATCACCGCCCACCAGGTGCGCACGCCGGACACAGGCCGCATGGTGGCCCGGGAGATCCTGGCCCTGAGTCGTGCCGTGAGTGATATGCTCTACGGGGCGGCGACCCGCCGGGAGCTGGCCATGCGCCAGGCCGTCGAACACTGGGGGCGACTCCGGGGCTACCTCCGGGGCCTGCGCCTGCGGACCTGACCCTCAACGCTGTTCCACGTAGGCCTTCAGCGCAGCCATGGCCTGCCGCAGTTTGGCTTCCTGGCGTCCCCGCAACAGGGCCAGGAGCAGGGCGAGCCAGCCGTGGTAGGTGTGGCGCGCGTAGAGGCGGCAGCCACCCAGGTTGTCGCTGAACTGGGCCGTGTGGACCGCCACCATGCCGGCCCCCTGGCTTTCCCACACCACTGTCCTGCCGGAGACGTCCCGGCTGGCGGCCATGCGGACCACGGCCCTGGTGGTCACCACCCGGCCCAAGAGGCTGCAGTGGCGGAGCTCCAGGACGGAGCCCTCTTCCCAGGCCGGCCCCTGCAGCCAGCGGGCCGAGACGATCTCGGGGTTCCAGCGGGGCCACTCCCCCACCGGACAGAATTTCTCCCAGACGGCACCGGTGGCTGCGTGGATCTGGATGGTGGCTTCGACGGAGAAACGGGGCGCGGTCATGGGCGAGCCCCGGGCAGGACAAGGGCGCTCACGGGAGGTGGTGCCATTCCCGTAGCTTGCTGCCGATGAACTCCACGATGGCCTCCTGCTGGGCATTGCCCCGGCCCTGGATGGTGAGGGGTTCACCGAAGGCAAAGCGTACCGGCCGGGAAGGGTCGATGCGGCCAATCTCCTTGACGATGCGGCCGATGCCCCAGGCGTCGGTCTTGAGGGCCACGGGTACCACCGGCACCTGGGCCTTACGGGCCAGCTTGATGCCGATGGAGTTGAACTGGGCGGGGTCGAAGGTGAGGGTGCGGGTTGTCTGGGGGAAGACGATCACCGAGCGACCCCGTTGGAGGATGGCCGTGCCCTCTTCCAGGACCCGCAGCAGGTCTTCCCGGGGGCTCTTGCGGTCCACCACGATGGGGTCCCGGCTGAGCATGATGTGTTTGAAGACCGGGTACTCCACGATGCCCCGCTTGACCACGAAGGTGACGTCCTTGATGGGCTGGATGATGCCGGGCAGCACGATGGTTTCCAGGGTGCTCATGTGGTTGGCGACGAAGACGCAGGGGCCTTCCACCCGGTGCAGGATGTGCAGGCCGGAAATCTCCACGTGGACGCCCACCTCTTCCAGGAAGCGCAGGACCAGCAGGCTGCTGGTGCCCCATTCCTCGTCGCCATAGGCGCCCTGGCGGGCCAGGGCGCTGAAGCGGAAGACCTCCCGGATGAACCGCGCGTAAAAGTAGAGGGAAGGCATCAGCCGGGCCGGCAGGCTGGGCTGTCGGCCTGCTGTGCTGTAAAAACCGGTTGCGTCGACGATCGGTTTCATGTTGGGTTTGGTAGTCGGTAGGCAGTAGTCGGTTGGGTACGGTTTGATGGTCTGTGTTGATTATGGTCTCAATCAATCATACTGGCGTGAGGTGATCTCGTCAAAGGGCAAGGTTTGTAGGGGGGATAGTTCAAGAGCGCCGGGGTTCGCCCACTGGACGCCGCTGTAGGGGCGCTGCTTGCTGCGCCCGGCACGGACAGGGCTCGTTGACAATGGATTCAACAAGCCGGGTACCCTCTGCCCCGTGGAGTGCGTTTCAACGCACTTGGGGTATGCCAGCCGATGATTGAAATCATCGGCCCAAGGCCGGCCACGGTTTCATGCAGAGCTACCCCCAGAGGGGCAGGTACGGTTTCCAACCGCACGGTTTCATCAGACCCGGGCAAATGAGCCCCCCATTACAGTTCGGCCTGTTGCGCCCATCGGTCGAATTCGGCCAGGAGGCGCTCTTTCAGGGCGTGGGGAGCGCCGGAGACCTGGAACGCGTTGCGGGCCAGGCGGGCCAGGTCGGCCTGGCCATAGCCGAATTCCGTGGCCAGCAGGGCATATTCCCGGCACAGGTCGGTGTTGAAGAGGGGCGGGTCATCGCTGTTCACCGTGAGGATCAGCCCCATGCGATCCAGGTGGGGAAAAGGGTGTCCGGCCAGGCGGGGGTAGACGTGGAGGCAGATGTTGCTGGTGAGGTTGACCTCCAGCGGGATGGCCCGATCCCGCAGTACGGTCAACAGGGCAGGATCTTCCATGGCCCGTACGCCGTGGCCGATGCGGTCCGCCTGGAGGGCATCCAGCGCGCCCCAGACGCTTTCCGGGCCCAGGGTCTCGCCCGCATGGGGCACAGAGAGCAGCCCCGCCTCTTTGGCTGCCCGGAAGGCGTGGGCAAAGGGCTCCGGCGGCGCGCCCACTTCGTAGCCGCCCAGGCCAAAGCCGATCACCCCATAATCGCGTCCGGCCAGGGCATAGGCCAGGGTGCGTTCGGCCGGGCCCGGGTCGTAGCGCTGCTCCGGCCCCTGGAAGCTGACGTTGCGGGGGATGTCAAAGATCCAGCGCATCTCCACGCCAAAGTCCCGACGGGCCTGGGCTCGCCCCGCCTCCAGCCCTTCCAGCAGCGCGTCGATGGTCAACCCCTTCTGCTGGAGGTCGGTGTGGGTGAAGGGCGTGACCGTGATCTCCCGGTAGCGGATGTTCTGCGCGGCCATGTCGGCGCCACAGGCGTGGACAATCAGGGCGAAGTCTTCCGACGTGCGCAGCAGGTTGGAGATGGTCAGGTAGATTTCCACAAAGTGGGGGAAGTCCCGAAACACGAACCAGCGGCGCAGCTCGGCCAGGTCGTCGCTGGGGAGCTCGTGTACCCGGCCATGGCGGCGGGCCAGCTCCAGCAGCGTCTCCGGCTGGATGGACCCCTCCAGGTGAATGTGGAGCTCGGCTTTGGGCATGGCCTGGATCCAGGCCGCCAGATCTGGATCCAGGTTGGGGGGCAGGGCTGGCTGGAATGAATTCGATGCCACGGGCTCGTCCTCTCTGGTGCCGTTGCCTGGGGCAGTCCTGGGGAAAAGTGCACCGGCCGTGTGGACAACCCCGGCGTACGCGGCCGGTCTATGGTATACTGCCGTCGAATGGATGTGCCTGTGCCCTGCAGCCTCCCGAGGGGGCAGGGACAGCGGGCGGCCGATCCTGGCCGAAGATTCTAACCGATCCGATGGACAGCGAGCAAAACCACGAGAAAACCATCACCGCAGCCGTGCAAGCCCCCTGGGTAGCGCCTCTGGGGCGCCTGTGGGGTGCCCTCTGGGCGCGGGTCCAGTCCCTGCTCAGCCTGACGCTGACCCTGTGGCTGGTGTTGATGCTGGCCGGCGGCGGCGCCATCCCGGCCCAGGAGGCACGGGCCCGCCAGCTTCGCCTGGTGGTGGCAGGTTATGGCTTTGACCTGGTCTCCTGGGAAGTCCACGCCCTGGGGGAAAAGGCGCGCGCCTGGGTAACCCGGCCGGCGGCGGACCTGCCGTATCCAGAGGCGAAGGCGCTGGTCCTCACCTACCTGGAGCGGGCACAGGAGATCCGGCGCTTGAAGGAGGAGATGACGCGCCTGGCCAGCGCCGCCGCGTCCGAGGGGCTGTCGCCGGATGCCGAGACGGCTCAACAGCTGGCCGCCCTCCAGGAGGCCCTGACCGCGGCCCGCCAGGAACAGCAGGCAGTGCGCGCCACCGTGGAGCAGATCATTGAGGGGCAGGTCAGCTGGACCCTGGCCCAGGCCGGCCTGGCCCTGCCCATCGGGCAGCCGGGCCAACCCATTCCACCGGTCCAATTTACCTTCACCGAGCCACCTAAGAAGCTGGTGGTGAGCCCCCGTTACCGCATCGAGACCCTGTACACCCAGATGCTGACGCCGGAGATGGACCTGCCGGAGATCGAGCAGCGGGAGTCCTTCATCTACCATCACTACAATCTGAGCGCCTACATCACCGACATCGGTGGGCTGGGCGCTTTCCCCACCATGGTGGTGGACGACGCCGACCTGCCCTGGATCCTGAGCACCGTGGCCCACGAGTGGACCCACAACTACCTCACCCTCTTCCCCTTGGGTTGGAACTATTTCACCAACAGCGACATGACCACCCTCAATGAGACCGTGGCCGAAATCGTGGGCAACGAGATTGGGGAGCAGACCCTGGCCTACTTCTACCCGGAGATCTACCAGGCCCAGGCCCCGGCGCCCACCCCCTCGGAAAAGGGCGACCAGGAGCCCGAGAGCCCGCCGGACGAGCCTCCGCCTTTTGACTTCCGGGCGGAAATGCGGGCCACCCGGCTGGAAGTGGATCGGCTGCTGGCCGAGGGCAAAGTGGAGGAAGCCGAGGCCTACATGGAAGCCCGCCGCCGCCTGTTCGTGGAACACGGCTACCCCCTGCGGGTCCTCAACCAGGCCTACTTTGCCTTCCACGGCAGCTACGGCACCAGCCCGGCCAGCACCAGTCCCATCGGTCCCAAGCTGGCCCAACTGCGCGCCCTGACCCCGGACATCGCCACCTTCCTGCGCACGGTGCGCGGCTTTACCTCCGTCCAGGACCTGGAGCGAGCCCTGGCCACCTGGAGCCAGCGCCTGGCCCCTTCTCGTTCGTAGCCATGCGATTTTCCTTTACCACCGAGCCGGCCACCTTTCTGGAGCGCCCCAACCGCTTCCGCATCACAGCCCGGCTCCACGGCAGCGGCCAGGTGGTGGCCGCCCATTGCCCCGACCCTGGCCGCATGCGGGAGCTCCTGATCCCCGGGGCTACAGTGCACCTCAGCCGGGCAGACGCCCCATCGACCGCCGCCCGCAAGACCCAGTACGACCTGCGCTTTGTGGAGCACCCCCAAGAAGGGATCCTCATCAGCCTGGATACCCGCTTGCCCAATCAGCTCTTCCTGGAGGGACTCCAGCAGGGGCGATTCCCCCTCTTCCAGCACCACCGGGCGCTGCGGCGGGAGGTCCCCCTACCTGCAGACGGAGCCGGGCCCATCCGCAGCCGCATCGACTTTCAACTGGTGGACGCCCACGGGATGCCCTGGTGGATTGAGGTCAAGTCCATCACCCTGGTGGAAGCGGGCTGCGGCCTCTTTCCCGATGCCCCTACCCAACGGGGACGGCGCCACGTGCTGGAGCTGAGCCACCGGCTGGCCCACGGCGAACGGGCTGCCGTGGTCTTCATCGTCCAACGGCCCGATGCCGGGCGGGTTGCGCCCCACTGGGCGACCGATCCGGCCTTCGCCCAGGCCCTCCAGAGCGCCCAGGAGGTGGGCGTCGTGCTCCTGGCCTACACCTGTGCCGTCACCCTGGCGGAAGTGCACCTCCTGCGTCCGGTGCCGGTGGTGATGGAGCCGTGAGCCTACCAGAAAGCGGCTGACGCTTTCCCTTCCCTGCCATTCGGACTACGACAATCCTCCACCACACCCGTTGGAGCAATCCACATAATGTCTGTTGTGGAGCCCATTGTATCCCTGGTAGACTGGGCTACAGGGGCGGAGGGCGGCGCTTGTCCAGCCATGGGCCTGGTGGGGCCGCTGCCCGGGTGGCAGCGTACCGCGCCTTTACTCACGCTACGGCCGAATCCCCCCGCGGCCTGGACGCCAGAGTAGAGTAGATGGTTCGTAGGCTGCCCATTTGCCACCTGTTAGCCGGCTGTAACCCATTGGACCAGCACCGGCCGCCTGGATTGGGGACAATAGCGACCACAGCCGACAGGTGCGTATCCCCCTCCTGGCCATTTCCATGGCCATCGCAAGCTTCAAGCGGCTCATCCAAAGGTCTGCCGGATGGACATGACATCCTGTCCGCCTGGACCGGACCGAATCGTGGCGCATCGTCATCGCGTCTTAGTGAAAGGAAGGACCTATGGACAGCAGTGCACGACTTCCCCTGCGCGGCTTCCTGCGCCGAAGCCGTCCGGCATGGGTACGCTGGGCGGCCGTCCTGGCCCTGGTGATGCTGCTGGCGTTGCCAGGCCTGTTCCTGGTTGCCCCGGCTGCCCGGGCCGATCTCTGTTCCAATGCCCTGCCCAACGGCGGTTTTGAAAACCCGGACGGCTGGGCCGTGCAAAGCGCCGGCAGCTATGCGGTTATCAGCGACTTCTGGGCCCGCAGCGGCCAGTACTCGGCCTACCTGGCGGGGGTGGACAACGCCAGCGACCGCCTGACAGCCACCGTCTCCCTGCCCCAGGTGGATTCCATCACCCTGAGCTTCTGGTGGCTGATGCAGACCGAGGAGAGTGGCACCGGCTCCGATGGGCTCACCGTGCAAGTGGCCGATACCAACGGCAATCCGCTGCAGGTGCTGGCCACGGTGAGCGACGCCTCGGTGAGCGGCGTCTGGCAACAGGCAAGCGCCGATCTCACCGCGTATGCCGGCCAGACGGTCCAGATCCAGTTTCTGGCCCAGACGGACGATACGCTGTCCACCGATTTCTATGTGGACGACGTGGAGGCCAGCGCCTGTACCGCCACCGATGAGACCTTCTGGCTGTTCCTGCCCATCACCCGTCGGTAGAGGGGAGGATTCGCAATGAACAGGAGAACATTCCATCCCATGAACCATCAACCAAGAGCGGCTGCCGCTGTCCTGCCTGTGGAATCGCCCCGTGGCCTTTGGCGCTGGTGGCCCCTGATTTTACTCTTCAGCGCGCTTTTACTCCTCAGCCAGTTCACCGATGTCCGCTCCGCCAGCTCGGGCGGCACCATTCCCCCGCCCCCCACACAACCGACTGAGCTCATCGGCCCCATCGATGAGATGGTTTCCGACAGCGAATGGATCGTGGCCGGCGTACCCGTCCACCTGAGCGCAGAGACCCGGATCGCCGAGCGGGCCGGCCCGGCCCAGGTGGGAAGCTGGGTCCGGGTGCAGGGGGAAGGGGACGGCAGCGGCGGCCTCAACGCCCTGCGCATCAAGGTCATCTCCCCCCGGCTCTTCGTGGGCGTGCGGGGCCTGTTGACCGAGCTGACCCAGGACACCGTGGTGGTGGATGGCATCGTCTTGGGGCGCACCATCACCACCCGGGTGGTGGGCAATCCGGTGGCAGGCCAGCACCGAGTGGACGTCCGGGCCGCCATCCAGACCGATGGCCAGTTGCTGGCCCTGCTGGTGGTGAAGAAGGCGGCGCCCGGCGGCCATGATGACGACAGGGAGGAACGGGACACCGACGACCTCACCAAGCTCATCGGCCAGGTCCTCTCCCAGACCAACGCGGCCCAGGCCGGCAGTGAGCTCAACGTGAGTGGCATCCCCGTCCGCATCACCGAGGAGACTGAGGTGGACGAAGACGTGGGACCCATCCTGGTGGGTTCCTGGGTCAAGGTCAAGGGGACCGTTCAGGACGGCGTCCTGGTGGCCGAGGAGATCGAGACCATCGAGTCCAAGCGCCATACCGTGCTGGAAGGGAACCTGGACAGCCTGGGCGACACGGAGATCGTGGTGGCCGGCTTCTCTCTGATCCGCACCAACCAGACCGAGATCAAGGGCGACCCGGAGCCGGGTGACCGGGTTCAGGTGAGGGCCGAACTCAACGACCAGGAGATGCTGGTGGCCCTGGCGGTGAAGGTGGTGGACAAGGAGAAGGATGACGACGACGATCAGCCGGGCAACATCTTCCGCTTCGCAGGCCGCATCTCCAGCATCCCCGACGACTACTACGGGCCCTGGACCATCGGCGACTATACGGTGGAGGTGGTGCCCGACGTGACCGAGGTGGAAGAGCACAAGGGCGACGCCGAAGTGGGCGCCTACGTCAAAGTGGAAGCCCTGGTGGAGCCGGATGGCAGCCTGACCGCCCTGGAGATCGTGGTCCTGAAGGACAAGGATAAAGGCAAGGGCGGCAAGCACGGCAAGGACCTGGTGCACTTCGACGGCGAAATCGAGGCCATGGCCGACGGCCAATGGACCGTGGATGGCCGCACCATCCACGTCGGCGCGGAGACCCGCATCAAGCCCCACGACGCAGAGCCCCAGTTGGGCGACCGGGTGAAGGTGTTGGGCTACGAGCGGGAGGATGGCTCGGTGGACGCCCAGGATATTCACATCAAGAAGGGGAAGAAGGGGAAGGACGACGATTGATAATACGTCATCCAGCCCGGCAGCCGGGCGGCTGAGGTCCACCCCCGGCTGTCAGCGACCCGACCCTGTACAAAAAGGGGCGACGGCTCAAGCCGTCGCCCCTTTGAATTGGTTTTTGGGCTTTCCTTTGGACGCTGCGGGTGTCCCTACATCCGATGCACGTCGTGGGGATGGCTTTCCCGCACGCCGGCCGGCGTGATCTCGATAAATTCGGCGTGTTCCTGCAGTTCCCGGATGTTGCGGGCGCCGCCGTAGCTCAGCCCGGAACGGAGGCCACCCACCAGCTGGTAGAGGATCTCTTTCACGTGGCCCCGGTAGGGCACCACGGCCTCCACCCCTTCGGGCACCACCTTGTCCCAGTCCTCCTGGCTCTCAGCGCTCTCCTCTTCCCGCCGCTCCACGGCCTTGCGACCGATGGCCGCGCCCAGGGAGGCCATGCCCCGCACCACCTTCACCTTCTGGCCATCCCGGATCACAGGCGCGCCTGGCGCCTCCTCGCAGCCGGCGAAGAGGCTGCCGATCATCACCGTGCTGGCGCCCGCCGCCAGGGCCTTGACCAGGTCCCCCGAGGATTTGATGCCGCCATCCGCGATAATGGGCACTGGCCGGCCCAACTCCGCTACGCCTGCCGCGCTGTCCATGATGGCGGTCAACTGGGGCACGCCGAAGCCGGTCACGATGCGGGTGGTGCAGATGGAGCCGGGACCGATGCCCACCTTGATGGCATCCGCGCCTGCCTCGGCCAGATCCCGGGCCCCCTCCCGGGTGGCCACGTTGCCCGCCACGATCTGGGCGGTGGGGAAGGTTTGGCGCAGCTCTTTGACCATCTTGATGCAGTGCTCCGCGTGGCCGTGGGCAATGTCCACCACCAGCACGTCTGCTCCGGCGGCCAGGAGCGCCTCTGCCCGTTCCATCTCGGGTGCGGTGACGCCGATGGCGGCGCCCACCCGTAGCCTTCCCTTGCTGTCCTTGGTGGCGTGGGGATAGCGCTGGGGCCGCATCAGATCCTGGGCCGTGATCAGGCCCACCAGGTTGCCCGCCCGATCCACCACCGGCAGCTTTTCCAGCCGATGCTCATAGAGGATGCGGCGGGCCTCATCCGGCGAAATATCAGGCGGGACGCTCACAATCTGCTCGGGCAGGGTCATCACGTCCCGCACCCGCAGGTGCTCGTCGGGCGCCAGCATGATGTCCCGCTGGGTGATCAGCCCGATGAGCCGGGTGGTGCCATTGGTCACCACCAACCCGCCCACATCATGCCGCTCCATGAGCTTGCGGGCTTCCTCCAGGGTGGCCTCCTGGTCGATGGCGTAGGGGTTTTCCACGATGAAGCCCTCCGCCCGCTTGACCCGTTCCACCTGGCGTACCTGTTGGTCGATGGTCATGAAGCGGTGCAGGACGCCCATGGCGCCGGCCCGGGCCATGGCGATGGCCATGGCCGCCTCGGTCACCGTGTCCATGTTGGCGCTCAGGATGGGGACCTGCAGGCGGATTTCGGGCGTCAGCCACGACGAGGTGTCCACATCCTGCCGGGAGACAATGGGTGAACGGCGGGGGACCAGCAGGACGTCGTCGAAGGTTAAGCCCTTTCCCTTGCGGATTTTCATGGTGCGCACCTCGCTTACTGGCAAACGGACACGCCGGGCTGGCCGGGCGTCAGATCATCGTACTGCCGTTGGCCATGAAGAGCCACGTGGCATAGGCCAGATAAGCGGCTACGATCAGGGCACCCTGCCAGCGGAGCAGGCAGCTGGGCTCCCGGCGAATCAGCAGGTAGACCAGCAGGGTCAGCCCGAGCATCGCGGGCAGGTCGGTGGTGCGCATGCTCAGGGGAACCGGTAGGGGGCGAACCAGGGCACTGGCTCCCCCGATGAAGAGCATGTTGAACAGGTTGCTGCCCACCACGTTGCCCACTGCGATGTCCCCTTCCTTGCGGATCACCGCCACGATGCTGGTGGCCAGCTCCGGTAGGCTGGTTCCGACCGCGACCAGGGTCAGGCCGATGACCAGCTCGCTGACGCCCAGGGCCCGGGCCAGGACTTGGGCGGAATCCACCAGCCATTGGGCACCCAGAATCAGGCCGCCCAATCCCCCCAACACCAGCAGAAGGTCCCACAGCACGTGGGTGCTGGGCTGCCCGATGTTGGGGTCGATGGCCTCCACCACCTCCAGCGCCTCGCCGCCGGGCAACTCTCGCACCGCGGTGTAGCTGTAGTAGGTGAAGGCGATCAGGCCGGCCACCAGGAGAAGGCCCTCCAGCCGGTTGATGGATCCATCCCACGCCATGATGATAAACACCACCGAGACCCCGATCAGCAGGGGATATTCCCGACGGACCAGATGGCGCTCCACCGGGATGGCCGCAATGAGGCTGGCCATGCCCAGGATCAGGCCCAGGTTGGCGATGTTGCTGCCCACGATGTTGCCGATGGCGATGTGGCTGCCGCCGTCGCCCCGCAGGTTGGCAATAAGGCTGACCAGCAGCTCGGGCAGGCTGGTTCCGAAGGCTACCACGGTCAGCCCGATGACGATGCTGGAAACACTCAGGCGCACGGCCAGGCGGCTGGCCCCCCGGACCAAAAATTCGGCCCCGCCGGTCAACAACACAAAACCGGCAATGAATAGCAGGACATGAAGGGTCAGGTCGTTGATGGGCATAGAAGCGTATTAGGTGATTGGATGATTGGGTGATTCGGTGACCGGGGGATTCGGAGATTGGGTGAATTGAACAGGGATGGGCCATCACCCAATCACCAAATCCCTTGTCACGCCGTCATATCAATGCTGAAAACCCGCTTCGGCGTCTCTACCCGATCGGGGAGGGGCGAGACGTCCCGCACGAAGCGTCCCTGCATGCTCCAGGGGCCCGTCCAGGTGATCTGGGCCTGGATCAGGCGCCCCCGCAGGGGCAGGTCGCACTCCACAAAGACCAGCTTGTTCTGGCGGGTGCGCCCTCGCCATTTGCCCTTGTGGCGGTCCTCCACCAGGACCTCCACCGTCTCGCCCAGATAGCGGGCGTTGATGGCGGCGGAGATCTCCTCCTGAAGGGCCTCCAGCCGCTTGTGGCGCCGAATCTTCTCCGCCTCGGGGACGTCGTCGACCATGCGGCGGGCGCTGACCGTGCCGGGCCGGGGGCTGTAGCGGGCCAGGTGGGCCTTGTCCAGCTTCAGGTCCCATAAGATCTGGTAGGTGCGCTCAAACTGTTCTTCTGTTTCGCCGCAGAAGCCGACGATGATGTCGGTGTGGATGGCCACGTTGGGGATCACAGCCCGGATGTGTTCCACCAGGGCTCGGTAGTCGGCGCTGGTGTATCCCCGCCGCATGCGGGCCAGCACCTCATCGTCGCCAGCCTGGATGGGCACCTCGATGTGCTCGCACACCTTGGGCAGGTCGCGGACGGCCTCCAGGATGCGGTCAGTCATGTAGTTGGGGTGGCTGGTGAGGAAGCGGATTCGCCACAGCCCCTCGATCTCGTGCACCTCCCGCAGGAGGTCGGCCAGGTCATAGTGGCGCTGCTCCTGGTGGGTTTCCTGGCTGCCGGTGTAGGCTGTCACCGTGGCACTGTTGCCCAGATCGCCCCGCCAGTCGTACCCGTAGCGATCCACAATCTGGCCCAGGAGGGTCACCTCCCGCACCCCCTGCTCCACCAGCCCCCGGATCTCGTTGACGATCTCCTGGACGGGGCGGCTCCGCTCCACGCCCCGGCGGAAGGGGATGATGCAGAAGGTGCAGGCGTGGCTGCAGCCATAGACCACAGGCACATAGGCGGCCACCGGCGCCTCTCCGCTGAGGGCCAGGTGGCGAATGGACTGGGCCGTGCCGATGGGCTGGGCCTCGTCTTGAAGCTGGTAGCGCCGGGCCAGCTGTTCCCGTTCCATCTCGGCCATCTCCGCCTCGATCTCGTGCTGGCGCAGATGGTTGATGAGGGGCGTGGCCTCGCTGGGTGGCATGAAAACGTCCACGTAGGGGAAGGCGGACTGGAGCTGAAGGCTGGGTTTGATGCCCACCATGCAGCCCATCAGGGCCAGGGTGCGGTCTGGCTTCTGCTGTTTCCAGGGCTTCAGGCTGCCCACCTTGCCGATGGCCTTGTTTTCGGCGCTCTGGCGGACCACGCAGGTGTTCAGGACCACCACGTCGGCTTCATCCAGGTTGTCGGTGGGCCCGTAGCCCAGCTTTTCCAGCTCGGCGGCCACGTGGTTGCTGTCGGCTACGTTCATCTGGCAGCCGATGGTCCAGATGTGGTACTTGCGGGAAGCGTTGGAGTTCTGGTCGGTGGCCATTTCATAGGTGACCACCGGGGTTTCATCATGTTTGCGCGTAGACATGTGCGTTCTCCTGTGATCCGGTGTAAGCCGGGCAGGTCTTGAGACGGTTGGAATCTATTGCCGAAGGGTTATTCTAGGTGGGGAGGGCGGCTTCTGTCAAACCAGCCGCGGGGAAGTGGGGCGCCGGGATGTTGGGCTGATGGGGTAACGGGGGCGGGCGCGACGACCCGCCCCTACGGGAATTGGTGCCATGTCGTAGGCATAACTCGTCGCTGCACATTTGTCGCCGTCCCCTCATCCGTTTGGGCCTGGCGAAACCGTGCGGCCGGAGGCCGCACCTACGGCAAGGGCCGCCATCCGCGCGGAGTGGACGCGGCGGATCCGTAGGGCGGGTCTCCGGCCCGCCGGAGGTGGTTGGATCGACGGGGTACCGGCGCCGGTACCATCGGGCGGCTGGGAGCTGCCCCTGCCATCGGGGTGGGACGCCTTGGTTGTAGTCGCCCGCCGGGGACTCAGGCGGAGTGATGGTGGTGTTCGGCGGGGCCGGTGAAGGCCAGGCGGCCATCGGCCATGCGGGGGCGGCGCTGGGGCTGATGGCGCAACCCTTCCACCCACTGGACCACCTGCTCCAGCCCCTGCCCGGCTTTCAGGTTGGTGAAGAGGAACGGGCGTTCCCCCCGCATGATGCGGCTGTCCCGGTCCATGACTTCCAGGGCGGCGCCCACCTGCGGGGCCAGGTCGATCTTGTTGATCAGCAACAGGTCGGAGCGGGTGATGCCCGGCCCGCCCTTGCGGGGGATCTTGTCGCCGCCGGAGACGTCGATGACATAGATCCAGACGTCCACCAGCTCCGGGCTGAAGGAAGCGGCCAGGTTGTCGCCGCCGCTTTCCACCAGGATGAAGTCCAAGGGGCCGAGGCTTTCCTCCAGGGCCACGATGGCTTCCAGGTTCATGGAGACGTCGTCCCGGATGGCCGAATGGGGACAGCCGCCCGTCTCTACGCCCCGGATCCGTTCCTCGGCCAGCACCCCCCGACGCAGGAGGAAGAGGGCATCTTCTTTCGTGTAGATGTCGTTGGTCACCACGGCCAGGTTGTAGCGGTCCTTCAGGGCCCGGCACAGGCACTCCACCAGGGCCGTCTTGCCGCTGCCCACCGGCCCGGCGATGCCGATGCGGATGGCCCGCTGTTGGGTTGCTTCACTCATCACGACCTCGCTTTACTCTGAAGACGATTTCACTGCTTTACTGCCAAAACCACAGCACTATTTTTCTTTGGAGATTCGATCCACAGGTTTCCCAGATGAACACAGATTTTTTCCTGAGGTCTATCTGTGAATTCGACTTTTGACAATGAGCAAGTGCCTCAACGAGTGTTGAGTTGAGACAGCACCTTTACAATTGAGCAATCGAGCCAAGATCAA
>FWPU01006843.1_pt1 | contig 22009 bp, 14 predicted proteins | sample 2228361 | NCBI WGS metagenome assembly FWPU01 (sample SAMEA103939777, study PRJEB20133) | metagenome
AATTATGGAATTTCCTTAAAACTTTGTATAAGCCACTTCTTTTTATGGGATTTCATAAAAATATTTATTTTAAATCTTTTTTCACCTTTTTTGCATTGAAGTAAAAACATTTTAAATTTCCCAGGCAAATTAGGAAGGGGAATTTCCTTTACCTCTAAGATTTCAAAATTTTTCCCAAGAATAATAAAATAAAACTGCTTTGGCCCATATATCCCTTCAGGGATATTCAAAGTTAAAGAATATGCCTCTATGGGAATTTCTTTAAAGTAATCTTTAAATTCTTTTAAATTTTTTTTATATAAAAGGGGTTCCTTTAAATTTTGAAAAAGTAAAATTAAAAATATAATAAATTTCACAACTATTTAAACATAGGTATTTTAATTTTAAACTTTTTTGCTGCCTCTATAGCAGTTTCGTAGCCCGCATCTGCATGTCTTACAATTCCCATACCTGGATCTGTTACTAAAATCCTTGAAAGTTTTCTTTGGGCTTCCTTTGTGCCATCTGCAACAATGACCATCCCTGCATGGATTGAAAAACCCATTCCCACTCCACCACCATGATGAACAGAAACCCAAGTGGCACCAGCACAAGTGTTAAGTAAAGCATTTAAAATAGGCCAATCAGCAATGGCATCGGAACCATCCTTCATTCCTTCTGTTTCCCTATTAGGAGAAGCCACAGAACCAGAATCTAAGTGATCTCTGCCAATTACAATTGGTGCCTTTAACTTTTTCTTCCTTACAAGTTCATTAAATTTTAAGCCCGCTTTATCCCTTTCTCCATAAGCAAGCCAACATATCCTTGCAGGAAGCCCCTGGAATTTTACCCTTTCCCTTGCCATTCTTATCCACCTTTCAAGAGATTTATTTTCAGGAAATAGTTCCAAAATTGCTTCATCTGTTTTATATATATCTTCTGGATCTCCTGATAAAGCAACCCACCTGAAGGGACCTGAACCTTTACAAAAGAGGGGCCTTATAAAGAGTGGTACAAAACCTTGAAAAGCAAAGGCATTTTCTACACCTGCTTTCTTTGCTTGGGCTCTTATATTGTTTCCATAATCAAAGGTTATGGCTCCCCTCTCTTGAAGTTTAAGCATTGCTCTTACATGGACTGCCATTGTCTCATAACTTTTCTTAACATACATTTCTGGATCCCTTTTTCTTAATTCCAAAGCTTCTTTTAAAGAAATTCCCATTGGAACATATCCATTTAGTTCATCATGGGCAGAAGTTTGATCCGTTAAGACATGGGGAGTTATATTCCTTTCTATCAATCTTGGTAAAAGTTCTGCTGCATTTGCAACAACTCCTACGGATTTTGCAATCCCCTTATCTTTATATTCAAGGGCTTTATCTATGGCTTCATCTATTGAAAGATAATATTCATCAAGGTAAGCGGTCTTTATCCTTTTTTTAATCCTTTCTTCATCAACTTCAGCTGCCAAAAAAGTTCCTTCATTCATTGTACAAGCGAGGGGTTGGGCTCCCCCCATTCCCCCCAAACCTGCTGTAACCAAAAGTTTCCCCTTCAAAGAACCTCCAAAGTGCTGTCTTGCACATTCCGCAAAGGTTTCATAAGTTCCCTGTAAAATTCCTTGGGTTCCAATGTAAATCCAGGAACCAGCTGTCATTTGTCCATACATAATCAAACCCAATTTATCTAATTCTCTAAAGACCTCCCAAGTTGCCCATTTGGGAACTAAAAGGGAATTGGCAATTAAGACCCTTGGAGCTTCCCTATGGGTTTTAAAAATTGCAACTGGCTTTCCAGATTGAATTAACAATGTTTCATCATCTTCTAATTCTTTTAAAGATTCAATTATTTTATTGTAACATTCCCAATTTCTTGCTGCTTTTCCAATTCCTCCATATACAACAAGTTCCTCTGGATTTTCTGCTACTTCTCTATCTAAATTGTTCATAAGCATTCGCATTGCTGCCTCTGCTGCCCAATTTTTACAAGTTAGTATATTACCCCTTTGGGCTCTTATTTCCATAAAGTTTCTCCTTCTTGGGGACTTATATATATGGGAAAATTATTTACATTATTATTATTTGCTCCATAAACATAAAATAACCCATTGGCTTCTTCATTTTCTACAAAACAAATTACAGGCTCTTTTATTAGTTCACATTTAATATCCCAAATTTCTGGCCTTCTTACATCATTTAATTGTTTAATTTCCTTTGGATTTAAAGATATTTGTATATCTCTTCCAATTACCCTTGAAAAATTTCCATCATAACACTGAACCTTTAAAACTATAGGAACTGAAGAAAGGTTAACAAAACCAATATTTGTTCTCCATAGAGCTCCACCCAATTCCATTGGTTCTTTTGCATCTTTTCCACAGGGAGTTAAAGGATAAAGGAATACTTCCCCTCCTTTTCCAAGAAAAAGTTCAGTTCTTTCTGCAAAAATTGCACCTTCCCCTGCATTTGGGTCTGGAGTATACATAATTGTCTCTCCAATAAAATTTTCAGGAATATTTGAAAGCTCTACTTCTACCCATCCAAAAAAATTTTGAATTTCTATGCCCTTTTCTTTTAGCAAATCAATTAAGAGTTTTGAAATTGTAATCATTGGAGGAACATTAACATCAAATTTATAACTTGAACCATTTGATAAATATAAAGTAACAGGAATTGTAACATCAACTCCAGAACCATTTGTCAAGGTTAAAGAAGTATGCCAATAGGAACCATAAGCCCCCGGGGTATCTGCTGCAATAAATCCTCCTGTAATTTGAGGGTAAATTAAGGATGAAAAAAGAATTAAATAGATAAAAATTAAATACCTCATACTTCTTCCTTTCCTAAATTATTATAAAACATTAAATTTAAAATTTCAAACTTAAAACTCCCTTGCTTCTTAAAGATAAATGGATTATTATCTAATTATGAAAATTAAAAATATTTGCTCAATGTTTTTTTCATTTTTAATTTGTTTCCCCATAATTCCAGAAAAGATAAAAGGGGATGAGATGGAAGAAAGTGTAAATAAATTTAATTTTGACCTCTTTGAAAATTTTATGAAAAAAGATTTTGGGGAAAATGTTTTCTTTTCCCCTTTTAGTATTTATTCTGCTATAGAAATGGTTTATGAAGGATCAAAGGGTGAAACAAAAGAAGAATTGGAAAAGGTCTTTTATTTTATCAAGGATGAAAATAAGAGAAGAAATGGTTTTAAAATTTTTATGGAAGAATTAAATAAAAAAGATAAAAATTTTAACCTTCAAATAGCAAATGGAATATGGATTCAAAAAAATTTTAAGGTCTTAAAAAAATATATAAAATTGGTAGAAAAATATTATTTTGGAAAGGCAAAAAATTTAGATTTTGCATTGGATCCAAAAAACTCAAGAAAGATAATAAATGATTGGGTGGAAGAAAAAACTATGGGAAAAATTAAGGACTTAATTCCAGAAGGTTTCCTTAATTCTTCAGTTAAAATGGTTTTAACAAATGCAATATATTTTAAGGGTTTTTGGCTTCAAAGATTTGATAAAAATTTTACAAGGGATGAAGATTTTATAAAAAGGGATGGGAAAGTTATTAAAGTCCCAATGATGAGAATAAGGGGCTTAAGATTTAATTATGGGGAAGGAAATGATTTTCAAATTCTTCAACTATTTTATGAAGGGGAAAAAATTTCAATGGTTTTTTTGCTTCCAAAGATAGATAAAATATCTGAATTTGAAAATAATTTAAATTATGAAAATTATAGGAAATGGAAAGGATTATTAAAAAATAGAAAAGTTGATATTTTTATTCCAAAGTTTAAATTTAATTCAAAGTATTATCTTTCATCTATATTAAAGGAAAGGGGTATGCAAAAATCCTTTACTCTAGAAGCAGATTTTTCAGGAATTACAGGCAAAAAAGATTTAATGGTTTCAGAAGTGATACATCAAGGGTTTATTCAGGTGGATGAAGAAGGGACAGAGGCAGCTGCAGCAACTGGGGTTGTGATGAGGCTTACCTCTGTTCTCCCTGAAAGAATACCCCAATTTAAAGCTGACCACACCTTTTACTTTTTTATAGAACATAAAGAAACAGGTACAATTTTATTTTCAGGAAGAGTGGAAGAGCCAAAAAATTAAATAAATTTTATGTATTGGTTCAACGAAAAAGGGACAAATTGAACTTTAAAATAAAGCTTTAAAACATTCAAAATTACCAGGATGCATTTCGATCTTTTTTATTTTAATTTTTTTGCTTTTAAACTGCCTTAGGGTTTCCGACAAGCTTTCGGTTAGACTCCAATCCCTTCGGCTCTTTTTGCCCAATACTTCCTCGTCAAAAAAATATAACTTTTCAATTAGATAGAAATTCATAAAAACATCATATCAACTTGCTGATACCTTATGTTTACCTTAAAAAAATTACTTCCCACCATCAAATAATTGCTTCTCTCATTTGGGAAACTCCAACCCCTTCTTTAGCCCTAAAACTTCCTTTAATTCTTTCTGCCCCTTTTTCCTTCCCTGAAGCTAATTCTAAACCATATCATTGTCCCTTTACATCTTTAGCAAAATGGCTTTATCCACTTTTTATATTTAAATCCAGAATAAAACTCAAAAATTTATTTTAAAAATCACCTTTTCAATTTTAGTTGAAAAAAAATCTTTTGCCCCTGTCTTTGCAACTATAAATAGAAACAAAAATGCAATATAAGCAACTTTTTCATAATTGGTTTTCAGGTTTCATCCTTTTTTATTACAATTGGAGTTGTAAATTATTTTTTATTTTATCAATTGGTGGTTAAAGGAAAAGCATATAGAAGAAGATGGAAGGAATCTTATTTCTATTTTTTGCTGTAAAAAAACGGTAAATTTGCATTTTTTAAATTTGCATTATAAATCCCTTAAATTTCAAAGTATTATCTTTTGAAGCAATTCTTCCATATTTTTTGACTATGCCTTTTAGGAGTCCAAAATGTTCAATTACCCTATCTTTTTCAGCAAGTTTTCCATTAAGTCAAAATCTTGAGAAAATTTTCTATGAAAACAATTAAGCTATAAAATCTATCATCTTGAGGTATCCCTTTTTCATAGGAAGAATCCCCTTGTATAAGTATCCCTGGTTCCTCTGCTTCAAACCTTTTCCTACTTTAATATATCTTTTATAGAGCTTTGTAAAATGCCTTAAAGGATAATTTAAGAGCTTTGCTCCTTGCTTTAAGTTAAACTCTTTATTTTCTACTAAAGCAAAAACCTTTGCTTAAGTTTTTCATTTTATCCTCCATACTAACTTACCTTTTAACCTCCTTTTAAGGAGGAAATTTGCAATCAAAAGCTTTAAGATTTTAAAGTTACAACGACATGCCCCCCTTTTGCCTTATATATTTTTCCATTTAACAGTATGTATCGTTGCCTCATTTAAAATATACTCCAAATTTTTTGTTTTTTCAAATTCTTTTACCTCTCTTTTTGGCATCTTGACTAATTTATCCTGAAGTTTGTCTATTATTGCTTTTAATTCCATTGGATTTAATTCCTCATATATCTTTTTTAACTTTCTTTCTCCTTTTGCGATACCTCTTCACAATCTAATACCCTTTCAAAGGGTGTCTTTGCCTTATCATATATCTTTTTTTACATTGCTCCCTTCTTATATTTTCTTTTAACTTCATCATGGGCTGAAGGGGGTAGTATGAAAAATTTTGTAAAAAATTTTTGTTATAGAATTGTTTTTTAGCATATTATATTTGTAGAGGCGGAATTTATTCCGCCATTAATTAATTAGCACGTCGTGGCAAGTACGACCCCTAAAAAGCTGGAAAATGGATATTCCAAGAGGAAAATTTTCAAGAGAGATAATTTTCCTTTTTCAAAACTTAAAACTTTCCTTGGTGCATTTTCTAAGAAATTTAAAAAAGGTTTTGACTAAAGAAGAATATAGGTTAGAAAAATAATATGTTAGCTTAATAAAAAATGGAGAAAATGTGAAAGAAGGGGAGAAATTCTTGGAAAAAATACACGAATTGCTAAAAGAAAAAAGATCCTATATGGCAAATAAATTTATGAAGAAAAAGGAAAATTACCTTTTTTTTTGGAGTTTTCCTTATCCCAAACAATTATACATCTTTTCATTTCTATTACATTGTTTACACCTATTCCATATATATACATTTGAATACATTATGTCTAATAATTCTATTTCCCCCCTATTTATTATCCTTCCCATTGGGTCTGCTTTTATTATTTGATATGACTTATATGCTAAGGCAAGCACATATATGTAGCCCTTTTCATCTATTGATGTGAAATGTATTCCAAAGAACATCCCATTTTCATCTTTTATATATAATATTTTGTTTATCCTCCCCTTTTCTTTTAAAAAAAATATATCATTCCCAGATTCAACACAAATATTTCCTCTTTTATTATTTGAAATTGACCTTGCTCCAAAATACCAAGGTGGATCCTGCTGGGGAAAATGCATATCATAAACATAGGTCCTTGAATTTAAAATTTGTGAAATTAAAATTAATAAGGCAAATATGTATTTCATAATTTTGAAAAATTTTCTCCTTTGGGAAGTAAAATAAATATTGCCTTTTATGGAATATCTCTGTTGATACAAATTTTTAGAAAAATTATGGTTAGTAAAAAAAAGAGGTTGCCTTAGAACCTCTATCCCCAATTATAAAAGAAAGGAGGAATAATTTATGAATAACTTAGAAGATATACTAAAGAAGTTGATGAAAGTAAATTAAAAATTAAGGGAGTAGATTTAAAGGTGTATATATTGATGAGAAACTCAATCCAGAAGTGGCAAGAGCAGATGATCCAGCCCCTAAATACCCCCAAGATGTAAGAAAATTTATCTATACAACAAATATGGTTGAAAATATAAATAAACAAATAGAAAACCTAAGAATAAAAATAGGGGAATATTTTCAATCAGATGAAATACTCCTCCCTAATCTGTTCCTCCAATTCGAAAACCTTAAAATACTCTAAATGGGAAAAATCTGTTCCGTCACTTAAAAGTAAAACCTACAAGCAACAAACAACTCTTTAACCTTAAATTCTTTAGAGGTGACCAATGACCAGACCCAAAAACTTTGACAAGCACCTCCAGTTCTACCCATTTTTTCCTTAAATCTCCCCAAGATTTTTTTTAACTTTAATTTCTCTTCCTTAAAGCCACCTTATCACCTCTTTTAAGCTTCTCTTTTCTTTCCTTCAAGCTTCTTTTCCCTTGCACTTTTCCCATTGCCTGATACCCTGTGCTTACCTGATAATAATTCCTTCCCACCTTCAAATAACTGCTTTTCCCATTTGGTAAATTCAAGTAGGGTAAATTCCTTGAGTTTTACAAATTTGAAAGATAGGAACCCTGTTCTTTAGATGTTCCCTTAAAATTTCTAACTACTTTTTAGCACTAAAACTTCTTTTAATTCTTTCTTCCCAATTTGATTCTTTCATAAACTAATTTTACATCTTTACTTTGTCCTTTTCCATCTGAAGCATTACATGTACTTTGAAGTAATTAAAGAGTATATTCCCCCATTTTTGAATACATAAAATTCCCAATCACTTTCAAATTGGGGAATTGCATAAAATTCTTCAGTTTCTCCATTTTCCTTTTCCACAGAAACCCTTATTTTTTCTCCCCTTTTTATTTCTTCTTCATTTATGCTTATGATTTCACTCCCTTCTAAATTTAATTCAATTGTTTCTTCATCTGAAATTTTTAAAGGTAAAACCCCCATTCCTATAAGATTTTGCCTATGAATCCTTTCAAAGGACTTTGCAAAAATTGCCCTTACCCCCAAAAGATAAGTTCCCTTTGCAGCCCAATCCCTTGAAGAACCCATTCCATAATTTTTACCAGCAAAGATAACCAAGGGGATTTTTTCTTCCCTGTATTTCATTGCAGCATCATAAATAAACATTTCTTCTCTTTCTGGAAATTTTATTGTAAAAGGACCCTCTTTCCCCTTTAGAATTAAATTTCTTAATCTAATATTTCCAAAAGTTCCCCTTACCATAACTTCATCATTTCCCCTTCTTGCACCAAAGGAATGGAGAGAAGATTCCTCAACACCTTTTTCCATTAAATATTTTCCAGCTGGTGATTCCTTTAAAATTTGCCCTGCTGGTGAAATATGGTCTGTGGTAACATTATCTTCTAAGATTGCCAGTATCCTTGCTTTGTTTAAAGGAAATTTTTCAATTTTTTTTTCAAAAAAGGGGGGTTTTTTTAAATATGTGGATTTTAAATCCCAAGGGAAAAGGTCTCCTTTAATTTTTTCTAAGTTTTCCCAAGTTTCATCCCCATTGTATATTTCCTTATAGGTCTTTTTGAAATCTTTATGGTTTATGAATTTTTCTTTCAATTTTTTTATTTCATCTAATTTAGGCCAAATATCTTTTAAGAAAACTTCTTTTCCATTGGGGTCATATCCAAGGGGTTCCTTTTCTAAATCTATTAAAACTGTTCCCGTTAAAGCAAAGACAATTACTAAAGGAGGACTTGCTAAAAAAGAACCCTTAACATGGGGATTTATTCTACCTTCAAAATTTCTGTTTCCTGAAAGGACAGCAAAGGTAGTTAAGTTTTCTTTTTCTATTTTTTCTTTAACCCCTTTTGGAAGTGGTCCAGAATTTCCTATACAAGTTGTGCAACCATAACCAACAATGTGAAATTTTAATGCTTCCAAATAGGGCATAAGACCTGCCCTTTCTAAATATTCTTTTACAACTTTTGAACCAGGAGCAAAGGAGGTTTTAACCCATGGCTTAGGAGAAAGCCCCTTTTCCACTGCCTTTTTTGCCAGTAATCCTGCCATAAGCATTAAATTAGGATTTGAAGTATTTGTACAAGAGGTAATTGCACAAATTACGACACTTCCATCCTTTAATTCCTCCTTTGGTTTTTCATCTTTTAAATACTCATCAACCTTTTCTTTAAGTTGAAATAAAAAAACTTTTTGATGGGGAGACCTTGGACCAGCAAGACAAGGTTTTATCTCTGATAAATCAATCCTTATAGTTTCATCATATTGAGGCACACTATTTAAATCCCTAAAAAGAAAATTTTCTTTACAATAAAACTCTACTCTTTTTATTAATTCCCTTTTTCTCCCTGTAATTTTTAAATAATTTAAGGTATTATCATCTACAGGGAAAAAAGAAGTTAAAGCCCCATATTCTGGAGCCATATTTGAAATTGTAGCCCTATCAGGCAATTCTAAACTTTCAACTCCCCTTCCATAAAATTCCACAAGCCAACCCTGCCTTTGCTTGCTTCTTAATATCTCTGTAATTGTGAGGACTAAATCCGTTGCTGTGGCTCCTGAAGGGAGTTCTCCTTCCAGCTGAATACCAAATACTTTTGGTAGTTTCATATTATAGGGAAACCCTAAGATAACTGCCTCTGCTTCAATTCCCCCTACCCCCCATCCTAAAACCCCCATACTTGAAACCATAGGAGTGTGGGAATCGGTTCCCAAAAGGGTATCAGGAACTAAAATTTTTTTCCCTTTTCTTTTATAAATACCAACAACTTCTGTTAAATACTCCAAATTTACTTGATGAACTATTCCAGAACCTGGGGGAACTACTTTAAAATTTTTCAAATTTTCTCCTGCCCATTTTATCAATAGATACCTTTCAATATTTCTTTCATATTCCTTTTTAACATTTGAAATATATGCATAACTGGTCCCAAAGTAATCCACTATAACAGAGTGGTCTATAACAAGGTGTGAGGGAAGAGATGGTTGGGCAATTTTGGGATCTCTACCCTTTTCTTTCAAAAAATCCTTCAAAGCAGCAAGATCTGCAATTAAGGGAACTCCTGTAAAATCTTGCATAAGCAAGCGATATACCCTTAAATTAAAAGAAATATTTCTTTCCCCCTTTATAAAATTATCAAAGGTCTCAATTTCTTGAAACCTTAAAAGGTTTTCTAAAAAAACCCTGTAAGAAAAAGGATATTTTTCTATATCCTTAACCTTTGAAAGATCCACATAATAAAAATCTTTACTAGAAATCTTAATCCTTTTTAAAAATTCCATAAAACCTCCTTTCCATTATAACAATTATTTTCTCATTAAATTTCATAAAATGTTAAAATAATAAGATGGAAAAGGAAGAGATATTTAAGCTCACAGAAATGGCAACTTGTGCTGGTTGAGCTTCCAAGTCAAGTCCAGAGGTACTGGATTTAATTTTAAAGAAATTTAAAAGGCAGATCTTGCCAAGAGAAGTGTTGTGTGGAATGGAGGGCTTAGAAGATGCTGGTGTATATAAATTAAATGAAAAATTGGCTTTAATTTTTACCTTGGATTTTTTTACTCCAATTGTAGATTCTCCATACCATTTTGGCAAGATAGCTGCTGTAAATAGTATGTCTGATGTATATGCAATGGGTGGAAAACCCTTGATGGCTTTAAATATCCTATGTATGCCTTCAAATATGGATAAAAAAGCCATAGAAGGTATTTTAAAAGGGGGTTTTGACGCTGTTGTTGAAGCAGGGGCATATCTTTTGGGGGGACATTCTATTCAAGATAGGGAACCAAAGTATGGTTTGGCAGTTCTGGGAACGGCAAAACCTAAGGATATTAAAAGAAACAATGGAGGTAAAGCAGGAGATATTTTGTATTTAACAAAACCCTTAGGGGTTGGAATCCTGACAACAGCATTAAAAAATAAAAAAATAAAAGAAAAAGAGATCTTAAATGTTATAAAAGGGATGGAGGAGTTAAATTATAAGAGTTCCTCTCTGGCAGTTAAGTATAAAGCAAAAGGGGTAACGGATGTAACGGGCTTTAGTTTTTTAGGACATTTATCTGAAATGTTATCTAAAAATATAGGTGCAAAAGTTTATTTTGAAAGAATTCCCTTTTATGAAAATTCTTTAAAATTTGCCCAAGGCTACACTTTTCCTGGGGGCACCTATTCAAATAAAAAATATTTTGAAAAATTTTTGAAGAAAAATAATTTAAAGGACTTTGAACTTTTAGCCCTCTTTTCTCCAGAAACTTCTGGGGGGCTTTTAATTTCCCTTGATCCTAAGTATAAAAGGAAATTTGAAGAAGAGGCAAAAAAGATAAAGCAAAAAATATGGGAAGTGGGGATTTTAACGAAGGGTGATGGAATAACCATAGTATAATATGCTATTAATTCTTTATATTTGCTTAGAAATTTTCCTTTTTCCTTTTATAGTTATATATATATTTTTAAATAAAAAAAATAGGGTTTCCTTTTTTAAAAGATTGGGTTTTGGTTTGCCCCGTTCTTCAAAATCACTCTTGGTTCATACTGTCTCTGTGGGAGAATTTTTAGGGGGCAAAAAATTGATAGAATACTTAAAAGAAAATTATAAAGAAGAAATTTTTGTTTCAACGGTAACTTTAACAGGAAGGGAACTTGTAATAAAGGAAAATTTTAAACATCTTTTTTTCCCCTTTGACTTTCCAATTTGTGTTGAAAAATTTTTAAACTCCTTAAATCCAAAAGTTATTTTAATCTTTGAAACAGAAATATGGCCCTATTTTCTTTATAAATGCTCAAAGAAAAATATACCTGTAATAATTTTAAATGGAAGAATTTCAGACAAAAGTTTTAAAAGATATAAATATCTAAAATTTTTCTTTAAAAATTTTCTTGATAAAATAAATATGATTTTGGCTCAAAGTAAAGAAGATTTTGAAAAATTTAAATTTTTAGGGGCAAAAAATGTAAAAATTGTGGGGAATTTAAAATTTGATTTTAGTATAAAAGAAATAGATGGAGAGGTAAAAAAAATTTACGATTTTTTTACAGAGGGAAGGATTGGTTGGGTTGCTGGCTCTACCGTAAAAGGGGAAGAAGAACCCATATTAAATTTTCATAGGGAATTTTTAAAAGAAAATCCAAAAGGGTTTTTGATTTTAGCCCCCAGACATCCAGAGAGATCAAAGGAAGTAGAAGAGTTAATTTTAAAAGAGGGTTTTAAATATTTTAAAAGAAGTGATTTTCCCTTAAAAGAAAAGGGGGAAATCCTCTTGATTGACAAAATAGGTGAACTTGCCTTTCTCTATTCCTATGGAAATTTTGCCTTTGTAGGAGGAAGTTTAGTGGAAAAGGGAGGGCATAATATCTTAGAACCAGCTTATTTTAAAAAACCAATCATTATTGGAAATTCCTATTTTAATTTTAAAGAAATAGTTGATTTCTTTAAAAAAAATGGGGGAATCTTAATTTTAAAAAAAGAAGAGTTTAACTATAATAATTTAAAAAAATATGATTTAAAATCAATAGGGGAAAGGGCTTATGAAGTTCTTATGGAAAATAGAGGCGTCTTTGAAAGAACCCTTTCTTTTTTAAAAAAATATTTATGAAATTTCTCTATTTTTTATATAAACAAATTGCCTATACAAGAAGAATTTTGTATGAAAAAAATATTTTAAAGAAAAAATATTTAAAAAGACCTGTAATTTCTGTTGGAAATTTGACTTTTGGAGGAAGTGGGAAGACCCCCTTTGTTATAAGATTAGGTAAAGAATTAATTGATAAGGGGTTGAAAGTCAGTATTTTAAGTAGGGGTTATGGAAGGAAATCCAAGGGACTTGTTCCCATATCCGATGGAGTTAATCTTTTAACTGATGTAGGAAATGGAGGGGATGAACCCTTTTTGATTTCAAAAAATTTGCCAAAGGCAATTGTAACTTGTTGTGAGGATAGATTTTTAGCAGGAAAATTTGCAGAGGAGGAAAATAATGTAGATATACATATCTTAGACGATGGTTTCCAGCACTATAAACTCTTTAGAGATTTTGATATTTTAATGGTTAAAAATAATGAAAAATTTAAAAATAAAGAGTTTAGGGAACCCTTAAAATCAATAAAAAAAGCAAATTATATAATTTTTGTTAATGAATATGTAGAATATTTAAAAAAATTTTTGGAAATAAATCTTATACCCTTCCTAAAATTAGACCTTTTAAATTACGGTTTTTTTTCAAAAGATGACAAGCCCTTGGATTTAAAATGGATAAAGGAAAATGAATGGATTGCCTTGTCTGGTATTGAATCTAATTTTAATTTTTTTAGGGATTTGTTAAATTATCAAATTCCCATAAAGAGTATGATCCCCTACCCAGACCATTATTATCCTTCAAAGGAAGATTTAAAAAAGATAGATGAAGAAGTAAAAAGATTAAAAGTAAAAGGTATAATTACAACCCAAAAGGACATTTATAAATGGGAAGGTAACTTTGAAATAATTTATCACAAGGTAGGTTTCCCTCCTCTAAATCAAAAATTAGTTGAAAAAATTATAAGGATTTATGAAAGGAAAACTAAAAATTAAAACTGAATATTTTATTTATTTATTTTTTTTAAACCTTTCAAGGGTTTTCCCTCTTTTTTTACTCCAGTTCTTAGGTAAAATTTTTGGAATTTTATTTACTTTATTCTCCAAGAGAAAAAAAATAATTTGGAAAAACTTAAAAATAATTTTTCCAGGAAAAGATATTTTTTTTTATTTTAAAGTTTTGATAAAATGTTCAGCCCACTTTGGAAAAGTTGGTTTTGAGTATTTAAAATTTTCAGACCCAAAATTTAAAAAACTTGAAAAAAAAATTAAAATAAAGGGTTTAAACAACTTAAAAAATGGTTTAAGTTTAGGGAGAGGTTGTTTTATTGTTTCAGCCCATTTTGGAAATTGGGAAGTTTCAGCTCTTTCTATTTCAAAGGCAGGTTTTCCTCAAGGTATGGTGCATAGACCTTTGGATAACCCTTTACTTGAAAAGGAATTATCCCTAAGAAGAACAATTTATGGAAATTGGCTAATTCCAAAATTTGGTGCCTTAAAAGGAATATTAAAGGATATAAGGAAAGGAAAAATTATAGATCTTTTAATTGATCAAAAACCCCCAAAGGAACAAAGCCATAAGGTGTTTTTTTTGGGAAAGGAGGTCTTTTTTTTAAACTCCTTATCTAAAATTGTAAAATTAACAAAAGCCCCTGTCATCTTTTTATTTTCCTATCCAAAAAAAGATGGCTATGAGGTTTTTTTGGAAGAACCAATTTTTTATAAAGAAGAAAGAGAAGAAGTTTTAACTCAAAAATATGCAAATATTTTAACTGAAAGGATAAAAGAAAACCCCCACCTATGGCTCTTGCATCACAATAGGTTTGAAAAATAAAACTATAAATTGCTTTTTACTATATTAAATATAACGGAATCTTCATTGGCATTTTCATCAATTATTTGAAGCAAGTGTTTACCTTCACTGGCATTTATTGTAATTATATGGGGTTCTTCTGTCTTCCCTAAGTAATTTTTGTCCAAAAGCCAATATAAATTTTTTGACTTAGAATTGGAAACTGCTTTACATACAATTTTTTCTAATTTTCCATCGTATTCAATGGGAATTTTTATTAAGGTATCTTCTTCTGGATAAATTATTTTTATTTTTCCACTTTGGAGTTTTTTACAAGAGGGATTATGGGTAGGTAAATTTTCCTGCCTTTCTCCCAAAAGTTCCCTATAAAATTTCATCTTTGGGGAAAGTAAAAAGAAAATTTTTTCTTTATAACCTATAGCTTCCCAACAATTAGAACAAACCAAATATTTTTCTTCTAAATCCGTGTAATATTTTTTATGATAAGGACAAAAGGGAATATTTTTTGCCTCCAATGGTTTATAAGAAAAAACTAAATTGGTACACTCTTCTTTTGGCATATATCCACTATCTTTACAAATTAAAACTTTTTCCACCCCCTTTATTTCCTTTTCTTTTTTTTCCAAGTTTGGAATTGAAGAAAAGAGATAGAAAAGTAAAGGTCCTGCAACAGATGAACCCATAATGTTTTGGTTTCCCTTTCCCGAAAAGTTCCCTGCCCAAACCCCTATTGTATAACTTGGATTAGTTCCAATTGCCCAGCCATCCCTTTGCTTAAAACTTGTACCTGTCTTCCAGGCAAAGGAATTTTTTTCGGGCCATAGGGGGTAAAATTTTTCATCGGGTCTTTTTAAATCCAATAAAATATTGTAAATTAAAGAAGAACTCCCTTCTGATAAGACCCTTTTTTTAATTTTATTTTCCCCTTCTTTAAAGGTATAAGGACTCCAAAACCCATCATTTGAAAAAACTCTATAAGCGTTTGTAATTTCTATTAAGGAACCCTCAGCTCCTCCTAAGATTAAGGTCAACCCATACCTTGTATAGTCATAATTTAAAAAAGAAAACTCTAATTTCTTTAAAAAATTATAGAAGTTTTCCACTCCATATTTTTGTAAAAGCCAAACAGCAGGGATATTTAAAGAATTTGTTAAACCATCTTTAAAGGTGACAAAACCTAAATATTTCTTTTCTGAATTGGCAGGATAAAAGTTTCCAAAGTGCATTGGAAAATCGGGAAGAATTGTCTCAGGCAAAGCAATCCCTTGATCAAGACAAAGCGCATAAAGGAAGGGTTTTAAAATACTTCCTGTGGATCTTGGGGCTTGAACCCCATCTACTTGCCCATCCCTTTCCCTTTCAAAAGAAGGAGAACCCATATATGCCCTTACCTTTCCTGTCTTAGTCTCAATAACAACTATAGAAAAGGAAGAGATACCCAAGGATAAAAGTTTCGGGTAATAATTTTCCCCTATTTTTTCAACCAATTTTTGAAAATTCAAATCTAAGCTAGTTTTAAAATTTCCCCCTATTTTACCTTTCTTTAAGAAGAAACTAAAGTGGGGTGCCTTTTTGGGGAGGGGAAAAGTATCCTCAGGAAGAGGTTCCATTAAAGAATGTTTTAATGTATTTTCATCTATATACTTTTTTTCATAAAGTTTTTTTAAGATAAAATCCCTTCTATTTTTTAAAATATCCCTCCTTTTTTCCAAATTTGCCTTAGAAGGTGATTTCAATAGGGCTGCAATTGTTGCACATTCTGCCCAAGTTAAGTCCCTTTCTTCCTTTCCAAAGTATTTTAAACTTGCTGCCTTTATTCCAGAGATATTACCTCCAAAGGGAGCTGATGAGAGGTATAATTTTAAAATCCTTTCCTTTGAATATAATATTTCTAATTTAACTGCTTGTATTATCTCTTTAATTTTTGAACTTATCTTTCTTGGTTTTGGATCCAATATCCTTACAAGTTGCATTGTAATTGTACTTCCCCCTTGTAAAATTTTTTTATTTTTTAAATTTACATAAGTTGCTCTCAAAAGGGTTAAGGGATCAAAACCAAGATGAAAATAATACCTTTTATCTTCTGATAAAATTATTGTTTTTTTTATTTTAAAGGGAATTTCTTCTGCATCAATGGGAAATCTCCACTGTCCATCCCCTGCCAAAAAACCATAAATTATCTTCCCCTCTTTATCAAAAAGCAAAGTTCCATAAGGGGGAGAAAGATCAGGTAAAGGGAAAATTAAAATAATTAAAAATATAAAAGAAAAATAGGCAAGAACTTTTTTCATTCTATATTAATAAAATAATTGTGTGGCAGGAGAGCAAAAAATTCTGGGTTATACATTGCCTCTGTATAGGAAGGGGGAAATACAAATTTGCCCTTTGTTACTACCTTTAAGGAAATAATAAAAGAGTAAGTGTCCCCATAAGCATTATCAATAAAAATGTTTACTCTATCATCTCTTATATCTAAGTATGAGGGCTTTGTGACATCGGAAGCCCATTGGGGAAGGGAAAGCCCTAAGAGGCGTAAATTTATGGGCTCTAAGCCAGCAGGTAAGATTTGGGAAATAGCAATATATTTTTCTGGATTTAGCATCATTATTTCAATCCTTTCATACACAATTGCTCCAGCTTTAAGTTTCTTTTCATCTATGTAGGAACCCTTTTCATCTAAAAAGTAAGTTTTTAATTTTATGTTTCTAAATTCTTCTTTTGTAGGAAGTTCTAAGGGAATTCCAGAGAGGGTAAGGTTTAAAAATAGTGTATTTGTTCCTAAGTTTTTTATTTTAAACTTCTTTCCAATTTCACTTCTTAAATTAACTGTATAAATTTCCTTTTCCCTTTCAATTTTTTCTTCTTTTCCACTACTATAAATTATTGAAACATTTATTTTATTTTCTAAGTTTCTTAAATTTCCTATATATGAAGAAAAACCAGCCAAAAACCATCCTATATCATGTGTAGAACAGTATGCTTTTGTCTCTTTCATTCCTGAAACCCTTGAATAATAATTTGTTGCCAAATCCATATCAATTTTAGATAAAAAGTAAAGAAAGGTTCCATACTTTCCTAAGGGGTTATAAAAGTACTCCCAGCTTGAGTTTAATTCATCTTCTAATTTTAAAGTTCTTAATATTTCCTTTGAAAATGTATAATCCCTTGCTAAACCATAGGCAGAAGAAAGCATCAACTTATCCATAGGAGACATAAGGGGAAAATAATTTTCTTTTAAAAGGTTCATAGAAGCAAAGTCAGGATATCCAGCAAGAGAAAGGACATAGAGACGGTATGCTTGGATTCTTGTATTTTCTATCTTTAATTTTGCTTTAATCTTTTCATAGGATAATATTTTATCTACAAAACTTTGGATACTAAAACCCCTTTTACTTGCTTCCACTAAAAGATGAGCAACATAAAGATTAGTCCAAGAAGAAGCAGGGTACCTTTCCGAAGGCCAAAAGGAAAAATTGCCTTCTGGTAACATAAAATTTTGCAATCTATTAAAACCAGCAATTAATATATTGTCTAAATGCTTTAAATTTAAATCTGGAAATATATTCCCATAGGATAAAACCAAATCCCTTAAAAATAAAGTTGCAAAAAGCTTTGAAGAAGTTTGTTCAATACATCCAAAGGGATAGGATACAATTCTATCATAAAGGGACTTTAAGGGAATATTTTCATAGGCAGAAATTGTAAGTTGGGCATTGGAGCTTTCTCTAAATCCAAAAAGGTTTACGGGAATTTCTTTTTCTTCATCAGCTTTTAAGGAATAAAACTCTTCTTTCCATTGATAAGGATTTATGGGATGGATGGGAATTATTTGGGAAACTTCATAATTTTTATCCCCTAAAATTGAAAATTTTACATTTCCTTCACCAAATTTATCTTCCCTTGCCCTTAAATAAAAATAAAGAATTTTTTCTCCCCTTTCATAGGGAATTTCTATGGCTTTTTCTTTTAAAACATCAAAATGCTCTGAAGTTTCAAGCTCAACTTTAATTTTCCCCTTTTTACCTTTCTGGATAAATAATTGCAAAGGAACTTCAAACTCATCGCCAGGAGATAAAGCCCTTGGAAAAGTTGCAAGGGAAATAATTTCATCTATAACTTTCACATACTTTTCTGCACTTCCATAGGCACCATCCCAAGTGGCAACAGCATAAACTTTTACTTCACCCAAATAATTGGGAACGGGAACTTCAATTTCCTCTTCCCCTTTGACATAAATTGGCTTTTGAAAAAAGACCACAGGGGGAAAGGGGTTTGACTTAATAGGAGATGTAAGTTTTCCTACCCCAGCCCCCTCCCCACCTACCTTGTAAATATATTGAGCAGGTATTTCATTTATTCCATAAAAATAATCAAAGGTATCTAAAAATTTCATATTCCAACCAATTTTTTGATAAAAATAAGAAAAGGGGTCTGGAGTTTTTTCATTTGTGAGGTTTAAAAGTCCCACATCTACCATAGCAAGGGTAATTACTGCCTCTTTTTTATTTTGCAATTTTACATTTACCTTAAACTTTTCCATTGGCTTTACAGAATTGGGACAAGAAATTTTTAAGGAAATCTTACTATTCTTTGGATTTACATTTATGGGTAAAATTGAATATGCCCTTAAGGTTCTATCATTTTTTGCCCTAATCTTTTGAACAGCAGAAGCAAAAAGATAAATATTTGGAGCCATATCCTCAGTTAATTTAAAGGAGACATAGGTTTGATTATCCTTCAATTTTTCATTTTTCCAATCCAAAATCTTATTCCCTTTAACAATTGCATAAAAGAAAGTTCCCTCTGAGGGGGTAAAAAATCTTAAATTTACACCTTCTCCCACACTATATTTATCTTTTAAGCCATCATATTTTAAATAATTCCCCCCCACCTCTTCTTTTCTTTCAGCCCAATATCTTATGGGAATAGAAAAGAAAAGGGTTGAACCTTCATCTTTATCTTTAATTTCAACAAAATAGGAACCATAATCTTTATCAATGGGAATTTCCAATGTTTTTGGCTCTTTTTGGCTTTTAAATGGGATTGTACTTATCAATTGGGAATTGTAAGAAGAGATTATTTCCTTATAATCCCTATATTCCCACCACCAATGATAATTATTATAATAAATTTTAGCTACCATTTCCCTTTCAGGAGCTGGCTTTCCATCTTTATCTACTAAAATAATGGGTATCTTAACTAAATCTCCCCTTTTATAAGCATCTTCTCTATCTATTTTTGCACCAATAAAATAATTGTAGGGATATAAACTTAATGTTTTTTTGTCATAAGCAGGTCTTCCCCCCTTTTCATTTACTTCTAATAAAAGATCTCCTTGGATTAAAGGGGGAAAATCCCTTTCTTTTAACTTATATTCCCATTTTGCTTGGGCTTTTCCCTCTTCATTTAAGATACCTTCATAAATTTTTTCTTCTCGTTCAAATTTTTGGAAGGGGGTTGAAAAGATAAAATTATTCCATTCTCTAAAGGATAATACCCTTGCTTCCAATTTTGCTTTCAAAGAAAAAGTAAGCCCCGATGCCGGTGCTCCAAAAAGATAATTAGATGAAAGCTCAATATCTAAAGGAAAATCTTGAGGATAAAATTTTTCCTTATCAATTTTTATCTCTGGCTTTATCTTTGGAGGAACTACCATTTCAACTTTAATTGTTTGATAACCAATGGGTTCATTTCCAATATAAAAAGAAGCAGTCCATAAGCCCGTTGGAGAATCTATATCTGTCTTTAAATTAAAGTAATAGACCCCATTTATATTTTCCTTTTCTACTCCTTCCCATACCCTTTGCTTTAAAGGATTTTCAAAGATACACTTAATTGGTAAATCCACGGGTTTCTTTTCCCCTTCCCTTAAAATTGCCGTTAAATGAATTTCATCAGAGGGTCTATAGACACCCCTTTCCGTATAAGTGTATAATCTCAATCCCTTTGAAAAAAATACATTATAACCCTTTAAATCAAAGGGTTCCAAGGGAGGAGAAAAAGAGGAAGTTGAAAGAAAAGTTAAATTTTCCCCCTTTTTTCCCAATAAAAATGAAATTTCTTCATCTTCAAATTCCACAAATCCATTTTTGTTTGTAATTTTTTTTCCTAAGAAAATTTTTTTATATTCATATGCTTCTACTTCTACACCTTCTTCAGGTTCTCCCTTTGAAACATTATATGCCCAAATATTCCATTTACCTTCTCCCTTTAAAGCAAGTAAGGAAATATCGGATATAACTACTAAAACACTTTTTTTGCCATTTTTATAATAATAACCTGGACTGCAGGGATCACTGTAATAATTCCCGTAATCATAATAATATCCATAATCCTCCTCTTCTTCCATCTCCCCCTTTTTCTTTTTACATTTCCACAGGGTATCTTCTCTTGTAAAATTAAAGTCAACAAAAAAGATTCCTTTATCTGGAAGATTTTTTGGAAAGTTTAAATTTAAATCCTGTTCAATCCACTTATTTTTTTCAGCTGATATGGGTATCTTTTCATTAAATATTCTTTTTGAAATCCTTCTCATTGTATAAAGGTCATAATAATCATTATCTCTATAATCTTGTAAGAAATAAATTATGTTTTGGGGAGGGATGTAAGACACCTCTAAATTTATTTGGTTTATATTCATTGTCTTAAACCTTAAATTCCTTCCCCTATCACTGGATAAAAATACCTTACTTTCTACAATTTCCAATTGGGGAGGAAAATCAGCAAATTTTATGGGCTGTTCTATAGTATCTTTTATTTTTTCTCCAGAAAAGGACTCAATTCCCAAATTTACAGTTAATTTATAATTTACAGAAGGATTAAAGTTTCCAAAAACTTTAAGTTGGTTCCCTGAGGGGACAAACTGCAATTCCACATCGGGAGATAACCTTACAAAAGTTTTAAAATCTTGCTCCTCTTTTATAGGATGGCTAAAATTTATGAGAATTTTTGGCTCTTGACCTTCCCAAATTGCTTCAACTTTTTCTATGGAAAATTTCTTCAAAGGAGCTATGGGAAAACTAAATACTTGATCTTTACTCAAATATAATTCTTTTGCTAAAAATTTTAAAGTAATTATACCACCATTTTCAGGAGTTAAAAAGGGACTCCTTATCTCATAAAATAAATTTTCCAATTTTTTAAAGGAAAAACTTAAATCCCTATCATTTAAATAAACCTTAATCCCCCTTTTTATTTCTTCTTCATTTAAGTCCTCTTTTGAAAAGGAAAATTTCGAAAATAAAATTTGAGCTTTTTCATCTATAGATGTAAGATCCTTTTCAAAATTAGTATTAATTTGCAATATCTCATTTTCAAGTACTTTAAAATTAAAATATAAAGGAGGAAGATCCTTAAAATTTGCTGAAAGAGCACTTAATTTAAGTTTTACATTGTAAACCATTCCCGCCCTTAGGGGAGAAAAGGGCTTAAAAGCTAAAAGATCCTTTCTAAACCACCAAGCACTGCCATTTATATCTGGTTTAAAGGAAAAGACATCTCTTACATTTACTTCATTCATCATTTTTGCTTCGGGAATTTCAAAGGCAAAATCAAAGTATAAAATTTCTGAAGAAGAGACCAAAGATAGGGGAATTCTTTCAATAATCTTTGAAAATTCCTTAGGAATCTCTTGAGAGGTCTTAAATCTTTCCTTTTGGGGTGCACAAGAAAAATATAAAATTAAAAAAACTAAAAAAAATTTTTTCATAACCCCTCCTTTTTAACTCTATTATACCATTTTTATTTATCTTATAGTTTTTTTCATTTTACTTATTTATCAGAGGAAAAATTAAAAATATTCTGGAAATATGCCAAATAAAGATAACTATTTTTTAATAAATTATAGGATTTTTTTAAAATTTTAAAGGAGCTT
>FWPU01004062.1_pt1 | contig 21997 bp, 17 predicted proteins | sample 2228361 | NCBI WGS metagenome assembly FWPU01 (sample SAMEA103939777, study PRJEB20133) | metagenome
GTGCCTCCGGCCGCATGGTTTCACCAGCCCAGGCGGGTGACGGGAGGGCGACGGCTGCGCCTGCTTGGGCATCGCGAATGGACGGCGGGCCCTGTCCTCCGCCAGCACTCAAGGGGCCAGCCGCCGGCCGCTGGCTTCATCGAACCAGAAGAGGGCCTCCTGGGGGAAGTAGACGGTCACCTCCTGCCCCAGTAGCAGGAAATCGTCCATGGTAGCGGCGGCCGCCACCAGCCGGGAGCCCACCCGCAAATAGACTACCTGGGTGCGCTGGGCGAAGTCGGGCTCCAACACTTCCACCACGCCCTGCAGGGCCAGCCCCCCGCCGATCTTCTTCCAGCACGCGGCCTCGGGCCGGGCGCCCAGGGTCAGGGCCTGCCCCGGGCTCACCTGGTTCTGCACCCAAGGCGGCAGGGGAATCCGCTGGCCGGCGATGGTCAGCATGCCGTCGCTGACCAGGCCGCCGGGGACCAGGTTCATGGGATGGCTCCCCAGGAAGCTGGCCACAAAGGTGCTGGCCGGCTTCTCCCGCAGGGTGGCGTAGTCGCCCACCTGCTCCACGCGCCCCTGCCGCATGACTGCGATCTGGTCGCCCAGGGTGAAGGCTTCGTTTTGGTCGTGGGTCACGTAGACGGCGGTGATACCGAATTGGCGCAGCAGCCGCTTGATCTCCATCCGCGTCTGGGCCCGCAGCCGGGCATCCAGGTTGGAGAGGGGCTCGTCCAACAGGAACAGCCGGGGGTTGCGTACGATGGCCCGGCCGATGGCCAGCCGCTGTTGCTCGCCGCCGGAGAGGGTGCCGGGCTTGCGGCCCAGCAACTGGCGAAAGCCGATGCCCATGATCTCCGACGTGATGCGGATCCGCTCTTCTGTCTCCTGGTCCGGGGTTCGGCGCAGCCGGAAGAAGAAGGCCAGGTTGCCGTGGCCCAGGAAATGGGGATAGAGGGCGTAGTTTTGGAAGACCATGCCGATATGCCGTTCCTTGGGCGGCACATCTTCCATGGGGCGGCCATCGTAGAGCACGCTGCCCTGGTATTCCCGATCCAGGCCGGCGATCACCCGCAACAGGGTGCTCTTGCCGCAGCCGGAAGGACCCAACACCGCCAGGGTGGTGCCATCGGGAATGGTGAGGTTCACCTGGTCCAGGGCCCGGATCGGCCCTGTAAACGCCGCCGCTCCATTTTCGGTGCCATTCTCGGCGCCAGGTCGGGTGGGGGCGGGCCTGGTGAAGATTCTGCTGATGTTAACGAGCTGAATGGTGGCCATGGGGGATGGTGCTCCGAACGAGACGAGTCAAACCTGGAACTGGTAACGGATGGACCATGTGGCCGTTTCATGCCGGGCCAGTTCCGTCTGGAAATAGGGCTCAAACGAGAACGTACGGTCATTGCCCCAGATGGGCAGAAAGGAAGGCGGAAAGTCGGTTTCCGCCCTCACCCGGCCAACCACCGGGTGGCGCTGTTCCACCACCAGCGGTTCACCGGTAGGACGGAAGTCCAGGGCCTGGTAACAGCCTCGGGTCCAGTCGTAGTCGGGCTTGCGGCAGATGTAGCCGGCATCGTTCAGGTAGTAGCCGCTCCTGGCCACGTCCTGTTCGGGGAGGGTGACGGGCACGGAAAAACGACAGATTTCAGGGCCGTCCGGCCAGGGAAAAAAGGGGTGGGCAAACCAGACGATGGGCAGGGGCGCTTCGCCCAGGCTTTGGATATGGGTTCGGGAGAGGATCGTAGCTCCATGGAGTTCCACCTGGCGGGTCAACCGGTAGGCCCAGGGGCCAAAGGTGTGTGCCGTGGCCATGGTGACGGCTGTCGGGCCTGCCTCCACCGTCCAGGGGATGAACTCGATCACGTGTGGGTTGTGGCGGACGGAGAAGGGCTCCACAGGGCTGCTGCGGCGCACCAGGCCCACACCGATGATGCCCACCTCTCCGCCCACCGGGGCGGCATCTGCCCCCAACGCAGCCACGAACATGTCCGGCGCGCCCTGCCCGTCGAAGACATCGGGAAAGGGGTCCGGGTACTGGGGGCCGCTGAGGAGGGGACCCCGCTTCCGGTCGGTGACCTGATAGATGTAGCCGCCCACGCAGTAGCGGGATCCACACCGGTCCAGGTCATTCTCGGGGTCCAGGATGGAGACCACAAAGATGTCATTTTCCAGGGTAAACATAGGCTGGTGGCTCCTGCGGGCATGGCACCAGGTGGTGGTGTGCCGTGGCGTGGGTGGTAGCTACAGGGTCGGCTGCCAGGCACGGGACCTTGCGACGAAAGAACGGCAGATCCATTCTAGTACATGGGGCAGCATTCGCAAAAGAATCCAGTAGGGGCTCCAAAACTTCCCCATTTTTCTCCCGGGGTGGGATAATGGGAAAGGAACCCCGACCCATCGACGTTCCTTCTGCTCTTCCTAAACCAATCCTGGAAGGAGTTTCGCCATGAACCGTCCACCTGAAACCTTCGTGCTGGTATCCGAGGAGCGGCTGTTGGCCTTTGCCACCGCCTGTTTTGAAAAAGTGGGGCTGGAGTCCGACCATGCGGCCCTCATCAGCCGCCTGCTGGTCAATTCAGATCTGCGGGGGGTGCGCAGCCACGGCACCCGCACGGTGAACCACTACTGCCGGGCCTTTGAGGAGGGCCGTCTGAACCCCCGTCCCCACATCCGGCAGGTCCACGAGACGCCCACCGCAGTGGTCATCGACGGTGATGGCACCCTGGGCTACCTGCCCATGGTGCGGGCCACCGAGGCGGCCATCGCCAAGGCCAAAGCGGTGGGCATCGGCATGGGCCTGGTGCGCTACATCGGCCACTACGGCTCGGCCGGCCACTATGCCCGTATGTGCATGGAAGCCGGCTGCATTGGTTTCTCCGTCCAGGGTTACCGGGACCAGGGCCGCTTTGGGAACGACGGCGGCGGCCCCAACCCCAACGCCTACCTGGGCTACTTCGGCAACCCACCCATCTGCTTTGCCATCCCCTCGGGCCAGGAGCCTCCGGTGGTGCTGGACGCGGCCACCTGCATCCTGGCCGATGATCAGCGGGGGCCCGAGTATGAAGCCCTCTTTTCCCTGATACCGGCGGCCTTCTTCAAGAGCATCGGCTATGGTGCGGTGGCCAGCCTCATGGGGGGCGGCCTCACGGGCTTCACCCTGTCGGACGAGATCCGCCAGCGCTACCCCAACGCGCGCAACGGCGGCATGGTGCTGGCCATCCACGTGGACTCGGTGGTGCCTGAAGCGGTCTTCCGGGCCGAGGTGGACCGCATGGTGCGGGACATCCGGGAGACGTATCGGCCCATGCCGGGCTACGACCGGGCCCTGTTGCCGGGTGCCATCGAAGAGGAGCGCATGGCCCAGTATCGCCAGGAGGGAATTCGCTACGGCGAGATGGAGCAGGCCGCAGCCCGGGCCGCGAGCGAACGCCTGGGGGTGCCGCTACCCTGGGAGTAGGGACGGGTTCTGAACCCGCCCCCGCCCCCAAAAGGGGAACGCATCCCCGGTCACCGGGGGGTGATCCGCGCGTACTCCGGCCACTGGAGCACAAAGCCCAGCTTCGTCTCCAGCAGTGCCTGAAAGTCCGCCAGTTGGGCCTCGGTGTTGCGCACCTGGCGCGGGGGCACCCCCTTCTCCAGGCAGTAGGCGGCCAGTGCGCCGGCCGCCTCGCCGATGTTCCACTCCACCGGGTGGAGGCGATAACAGCCGTTGGTGATGTGGGTGACGCCCAGGTTCTTGCAGGCAGGCAACAGGTTCTCCACCCGGACGGGGATCAGCGCGCCCAGGGGGATCTGGAAGGGGTAGCTGCTGATGTCCACATAGGTGCGGGGCGCGGTGCTGGGGTGCAGGTCGATGCGGTAGCTGCCCACGCCCACGCTGTCGGGGAAAAGTTCCGCACCCACCAGCTTGCCCCGTTGTTCCACGCCTACGTGCTGCTCCAGCACGGTGAACTCGGCCCGGATGCGCCGGCTTTCCCGGATGTAGACGTACTTGGCCAGGCCATGGGAGGTGCCCACCACATCCGGCCGGAGGCGCAGGCCCGGGTAGCCGTAGCCACCGTCGTGGCGGGGCGCCTCCGTCTGCATCCAGTAGAGGAAGGAGAGGCTGAGTTGCCTGGCGCCCTCCAGGGCTGCTTCCTGCTCCTGGGCGGGGACACCCACTAGCGGCTTCAGCCAGTAGTCGATCTGGGGCCAGTTGACCAGGGTGATGTCGCTGGCGTAGAAGCCGGGCAGAAAATGGCCCTGGTAGAGGATGCGCCGATAGTGCCAGAAGTCGCCGGGCGTTTTCTGGCCGCGGCGCTCCTGCTGGGGGCCGAAGAAGATCCCCCGGTGGCGCGTCTCCAGGGTCTGGGGATGCACGTCCTTCCAGCCCAACTGGGGTCCTGGCCAGAAATCTGCCTGGTAGCTGCGCCAGAAGTCATAGCCCGCCGGCCGGTCGATGGTATGGTCCTGGCCGGGCAGGTAGTCCAGGGCAAAGCACCAGGTGATGGCCTGCTGGTCCAGGGGCTGGGGCGGGCCGGGGACCGCGTGGAGCTCCCCGGTCTCGTCCTGGCTTTCCGCGCCGATGACGTGCTCCACCTGGGCCAGCTCCAGCAGGTCGCCCAGCTCGGTGGCGTCCAGGATGTAGGGCGCGCGGAGGGTGACCTGATCCCCCGTCTCCTGGTCCAGGAGGGTCACCGCCAGGATCCGGTCGCCGTCGGTTTCGGCGGCGATGGGGCGGTGTCGCAGGAGCACATCTATCTGGCGGTTGGAGCGGTAGGGGGCCAGCATCTCCTCCAGGACGGCCAGGGCCACCCGGGGTTCGTGGCAGAGGCGGCTGACGTTGCCCTGGCCGGGGTTGAGGAGCATCTCCTCTCGAGCGGCCTGGGTCATGGGGTAGTTGCGCCAGTAGTAGCGGCGGATGCCCTGGCGCAGGCGTCGGTAGCTGGCCGTGCAGCCGGTGGTTTCGATCCAGGGGTGTTCATCGGGCGGGACGGCCTGGGCGGTCAGCTGGCCGCCGATCCAGTCGGTCTCCTCGGTGAGGATGACTTCTTTGCCCAGTCGGGCCGCGGCCAGGGCGGCCGCCACGCCCCCCAGGCCTCCGCCGGTGATGAGAATGTCGGTCTCTCGTTCGACCATGCCCGGTTTTCCTTCCTTCAGAAATGGCGCACCAACAGGTCGTGTCCTGCCGGTGGAATCCGGTACTGCGCCTTGATTTCCTGCCAAAATTCGTCGTACTCCCGGTGTTTCTCCGCCGTGAGTTCGTACTGAGCCAGTTTGGCGTCATCCAGCTCCACGCCCAGGCCGGGGCCCTGGGGTACCGGCATTGCGCCGTCCTCATAGATGAGCTTGCCGCCCACCAGCACGTCGTCCACGTATTCGTGGTAGATGGCATCGCCGGCGATGTGGATCTCCGGCCGGGCGGCGGCCACGTGGAGCTTGGCCGCCTGTTGCACGCCGATCTCCGTGCCGCTGTGGAGGGTGGCCGGCAGGTTCAGGACCTCGGCCACGGTAAAAAAATCAAAGAGGCCCCGGATGCCCATGGCCCCCTGGATATCCCCCAGCACCACGTCGCCGGCCTGGTCTCGGGCCACCTGCCAGAGCAGGTCGATGCGGTAGGCGCCGTCCACCGCAATGGGCGTTCGGCTGGCGCGGCGGAGGGCTGCCAGTCCCAGGGTATCCAGGCTGGGGACGCCGGTTTGGGTGGTGTAGGGCACCCGGGCCGGCACGTATTTGATGGGCTCCTCCACATATTCCAGGTCTAGTGCTTCCAGCCGCCGGAGCATGCGCTTGGCCGTGGCCAGGGACCAGCAGCCGTTGGGGTCGATGCGCAGCCGGACGTGGGGCCCGATGGCCTCCCGCACCTGGGCGACGGCCTCTGCCTCCAGCTCCGGTGGGTAGACGCCCAGCTTCATCTTGACGGTGCGGAAGCCGTAGGTCTCCATCAGTTGGAGCACGTGCTCCACGCAGTTGTCCAGGTCCACTTGGTGCTGGCCGTGGGCGTCTGCCCCCCGGAAGAAACAGTAGGCCGAGGTGGGGATCTGGGCTCGATGGCCGTGGCCGCCCAGCAGGCGGTAGACGGGCAACCCCGCCGCCTTGCCCATCAGGTCCCAACAGGCCAGCTCGATGGCGATGGCCTCCGGCATGTGGCGTAGCTTTTGGAGCAGGTAGCGGTAGTCGTAGGGACTCTCCCCCACCACCAGGGGCTTGACCACCTTCTGGAAGTGGTGGAGCTGTTCGTCATGGCGTACTGGGTGGGTAGCCGGCACGCCCGCCTCTCCGATGCCGACCAGACCCACGTCGGTGTGAACCCGAATCAGGGTGCGCAGGCGTGCAGGGTAGCTGACGCCGTATGCGCTGAAGATGGGCGCAATGAAGGGAATGGCTACACCATAGGCTTCCAGATCGGTGATCTTCATGGCTACCAGTTTCCGCCGTAGCCCTGGCCGTAGCGCAGGGGGCCTCGCCAGGCCCAGGGGTTGCGCACGTGCAGGGCGGCTTCGTCCAGGGTGGGGTCGGTCACCAGCAGCTCGCCATCCCGCACCATGGGGCGCCGGAATCGTTCCAGGTAGGCGACGAGCTGGCCCCGCAGCCGATCCTTGGTCCTGGCGTGCTGCGGTTCCCGAGCCAGGTTGTGTAGGTTATCCGGGTCCTGGTGCAGGTCGAAGAGCTGTTCGATGCCCCCCTTGGTGTAGTAGATGTACTTGAAATGGCCGTCGGTGGCGAAGGCCGTGCCATTCTCTGCCGGGCCACATTCGCCGCAGAGGATGCGCCCGGTATCGCCCCTTCCTTCTCGGATGCAGGACAGCAGGGAGACGCCGTCGATCTCATCGGGTGGGGAGAGGCCGGCCAGCTCCAGCACGGTGGGATAGAGGTCCGCGGTGAGGATGGGGGTGTCGATCTCCAGGCTCGGCCGGGCCATGGCCATTCCCCGGGGCAGGCGCACGATGAAGGGCACGTCCACCGACCCGGTGAGGTAGGTGCTTTTGCCGAAGAGGCCATGGTCGCCCAGGTGCTCGCCGTGGTCCGCGTTGAAGAAGATGGCGGTTTCGTCGTAGAGTCCCCTGGACTGGAGTTCGCCCAGGAAGCGGCCCAGCTCGTAATCAATTTGGGAGATGAGGCCGTAGTAGCGGCGCCGACTTTCCCGGACGACTTCTGGGCTCAGCTGGTGGGTCTTGCGGATGATGCGTTGGGCCCGCAGGTAGGGGGGATCTTCGTCGCTGTCGACCCAGCTTCCCCGCAGGGGATTGGGAATGGTGAAGTTGTCGTACATGCGATCGTACGGGGCAGGTGGGTCGAAGGGGCTATGGGGTGCCTCAAAGACAATCCAGAGGAAGAAGGGCACCTCTGGATCCCGTTCCACCAGGAAGCGGATGGCCTGCTCCACGATCCAGTGGGTGTGGGTGAACTGCTGGGGCATGGGTGCCGTGGCCGGGTAGACCTCGTTGCCGCCCAGACCATGGCCCCGATACATTCCGGCGTAGGGGGTCCCTTCCAGCCAGTTGACGTAATCGTTGGGCAGCAGGGTGACATGCTCGAAGCCCATGCGGGCTCGCCCGGGGGAGAAGTGCATCTTGCCGATGGCCCTGGTCTGGTAGCCGGCTTCCCGGGTCAGACGGCCGGGCAGGCTGGTCAGGCGGTCGATGGGCGAGCGCACGGTGAAGTTGCCGGGCAGGCCGAAGCGAGAGGCCACCTGGCCGGTCAGCATGGTGACCCGCTGGGGCATGCAGACAGGGCAGTCGGCGTGTGCCTGGGTGAAGCGGGCACCTTCGGCCGCCAACTGGTTGACGTGGGGCGTCATGGCCGGGTGGGGGCTGGCCACGCCGCCCAGGCAGTCGCCCCGCCACTGGTCGGCGGTGATCACCACGATGTTGGGTTTGGTCTGGGAACCCATGGCGGCGTCTCCTATCCCTTGAGCCCGGAGATGGTGACGCCCTGGATGAAATAGCGCTGGCCCAGGGCAAAGATGACCAGCATGGGGATGATCATCAACGTGGAGAGGGCCATCAGGTAGTGGGTGTCGGGCAGCTGGCCGCCCCCGCCCCGCAGGGTGTAGAGGCCCACGGCCAGCGGACGCAGGTCAGGTCGGCCGGCCATGTAGATGAGGGGCGCCAGGAAGTTATCCCAGCTGTCCCGGAAGGCAAAGATGGTCACCGCAGCCAGGGCCGGCTTGGAAAGGGGCATCACGATGCGCCACCAGATGCCGAATTCGCTACAGCCGTCGATCCGGGCCGCGTCGGAGAGCTCAAAGGGAATCCCCCGGAAGAACTGGCGCAGCAGGAAGATGAAAAAGGGATTGCGGCCCAGCAGTTGGGGGATGGTGACGGGCAAAAAGGTGTTGATCCAGCCGATCTGGTTGTAGATGACGTAGAGGGGGATCAGCCGCACAATGTAGGGCATCATCAGGGTGCTGAGCAGCAGGAGAAACAGCGCGTCCCGGCCGGGAAACTGGACCCGGGCGAACCCATACGCCACAAACGAGCAGGTAATCACCGAGCCGATGACGTTGGCAGCTACAATCACCAGGGAGTTCCGTAGCCACAGGGTGACCGGCGCCGCCTGGAAGACCTCGATGTAGTTGCGCCACATCACCGGGTTCGGTATCCATTCCGGCGGCCAGACGGCGATCTGCTGCATCGTTTTCAGGGAAGTGGAGATGGTCCACGCCAGGGGGATGAGCATCATCACCGATCCAACGATCAGGATGGCGTGGAGGAGCAGATGGCCGAGCAAGACTTGGGTGCGATAACTTCGCAGAACCATGGGCGTCTCCACAAGTTATCATCTGCCGATAGGATGCTGGATCCAGGGCTGGGACCCCGGTGGCAGAGGCCAGGCTCCCAGTGACCCCACGTCAGTGGTAGTGTACCCAGCGGTCGGAGGTGCGATACATCAGGAAGGTGACACCGAAGACCACGATGAAGAGCATCACCGCCAGGGCCGAGGCGTAGCCCATTCGGAAGTAGCGGAAGGCGTTGTTGTACAGGTGCAGCATGTAGAGCAGGGTGGCGTTGTGGGGGCCGCCACCCGTCATGATGAAGGCGTTGTTGAAAGCCTGAAACGCCCCGACCAGGTTCATCACCAGGTTAAAAAAGATGGTGGGCGTCATGAGGGGGACGGTGATCCGCAGGAGGCGTTGCAGCCCGTTGGCCCCATCCACCTCTGCCGCTTCGTAGAGCTCCTGGGGAATGCCCTGGAGGCCGGCCAGGAAGATGATCATCATGGCGCCGATGGTCCACAGGCTCATGATGATGAGGGCCGGCATGGCCCAGTTGGGGTCGCTCAGCCACCGGATGGTGGGCAGCCCCAGCAGTTCCAGCCCGTAGTTGAGGATCCCCCGCCGGGTTTCGAAGATGAAGATCCAGACGATCACCGCGGCCACGGTGGGCACCACCGAAGGCAGGTAGTAGATGGTGCGGTAGACGCCGGTTCCTCGAATCTGGGCGTTGAGCATCAGGGCCAGCACAAAAGCGGCGACAATGCCCAACGGCACGCTGGCGCCGATGAAATAAATGGTGTTGCCCACGGAGGTCCAGAAGAGGGGATCCCGGGTCAACGCCTCCTGGTAATTGGCCCAGCCCAAAAACTCCGATGCCGTGCCCAGGGCGTTCCAGTTGGTAAAACTGTGGTAGAAACCGGAGACGATGGGAATGGCATCGAAGGCCAGGAAGGAGATTAGCCACGGCGCGATGAAGACATAGCCGATCCAGCCGCGCAGGCGGGTGCGCCGCGGGCGGGAGCGGGCCGCCGCGACCCGCTCCACGCGCGCGCTCTGGGTGGTCATCCCTGCTTGCTCCAGAACTCGTCGATGACGGCCTGGGCCTGGGCTGCAGCCTCGTCCAGGGCCGCTTGGGGTGTCTTGTCGCCGAACATGGCCGCCTGGATGGCCTGATCTACCATGTCGCGGATGCGGGCATGCTCTGGCAGAATGTCCACCGAGACGTCGCTCTCCAGGGACTTCAACACCTTGTCCCACTTGGGATTGACGTCGTAGTAGCTGGGATCCTCATTGCATGCCTTCAGGGGCGATGGCCGGCCCTGTTGTTGCATGAACCAACAGCCGCCGTCCATGTCGTAGGTGATCTTCTTCATCCAGAGGAAGGCGGCCTCGTGTTTGGATTCGGGCACGCCGGTGGGGATGGGGTAGCCCCAGGCAAACTGCTCGCCCGAAAGGCCGTGGGATTCGGCCTGGGGATTGGCGTCGTTGTACGGCCGCAGCCCCATGTCCCACTTCATCTCCGGCTTGAAGGTCTGCATGTGGAAGAAGATGGAGACATTGGGGAAGTTAATGAGTTGGATGTCGTTGTACCAGGGCTGGGCTTCGTTGGCCTCCTGGCCCGTGATAAAGAAGTCGGTGATGTTCTGGACGCCCCCGTTGATTTCATTGGTGAAATTGACCATCCACTCCAGGGTGGCCACCCCTTCCGGCGAGTTGAAGGCCGTCTGGCGCAGGTCGTCGCTGTAGATGCGTCCGTTGTTGCAGTAGAGCCAGGCAAAGAAGTCGCCCACGCCGGTGCCCACGTTGGCGCCCAGGGTGACAATGCCCCGGTCGTCCAGCACGGTGAACTCCTTGGCCACATCCTCCAATTCGGACCAGGTGGTCGGCACCACCGGCTCCTTCCCCGCCGCTTCGAACATGTCCACGTTGATGAGGGTCAGGCTGGTGATGCCGCCGCCGGTGGGCATGGGCATGCTGTAGAGCTGACCCTGCCAGTAGAAGTTCCCGATCTCCGATGGGTAGAAGACGTTGAGATCCAGGTTGTGGCCCTCCACCAGGTCGTTGATGGGAATGATCAGGCCATCGTGGGCCAGCTTCAAGATCTCGGCCCGGGTGGCCATGACCACCTCAGGCGGGTCGTTGCTGGCCAGCGCGGCGAACATGTTTTCCTGGCGCCGTTCCCAGGGTTGGGTCAAATTTTCCACGTCGATGTGGGGGTATTCTTCCTCAAAGTTGGCAATGATCTGGTCCATCAATTCCACCCGGCCGGCAAGCCAGTGGTTCCAGAAGCGGATGGTGACCCGTTCCGCCCCTGGTGCCCCTGTGCCCTCTTCCGCCGCCGGGCCGGTCGCCACCGGGGCACACGCGGCCAGCGCGGCGCCGGTGGTGGTCACCCCAATCAGTCGGAGCAGTTCGCGCCGGCTGATTCCTCGTTTTGTGATGTGGGACATGCGCTACCTCCTGGTCTGAACTCCTGTTGGGATGGAAAAACGGCCGATACAACTGTCAACCATAGAGGGGGACTACTGGAACAGGGGGTAGACCGGTGACACCCGGGGCCACGGCTCGTCGGTGTTGCCTGTTCATCGGCCTGGCGACGGGGGTGGGGGCCCCACAGTGCTGCCGGGTACGAAGCGACACGGCAGGGTGAGCCGCCGCGGCCCTCCCCCCTCGGGGTTGCTCAAAATTTGGGTCAGGAGACGCACCGCCTGGACGCCCATCTCCTCTCGGGGAATGGTGAAGGTGGTACAGTCTCGGGGAAGGTCGTCATGGTCATCGTTCAGGTGTGGATCTCCCAGAAAGGCCAGGGAGAAGTCCCTGGGGAGGGACCAGCCGGCGGCGTGGATGGCGGCCATCAAAGCCGGGACATGCTCACCCATCTCGGTCACCATGCCGGTGATTCCCTGGGCTCTCAGCTCATGAAGCCAGGTGGCGGTGATTTCGGTTGAGGGACGTTGAAACAGCAGGCCGGGATCCGGCTCCAGACCGGCCTGGCGATGGGCCAGGCGGTAGCCGGCCCGCCGGTCCGCCATGGACTCGGTCTCTATGGGATGGGCCAGGTAGGCCACTCGGCGATGGCCGTGGGCGAAGAAGTGGGCCAATACCTGGGCGGTCGCCGTGGTGTAGTCAGCAGCCACATAGGAGAGTTCGCCGCCGGGCACTTCCCGTCGCCCCACGAAGACAAAGGGGTATCCCTCGGCCAGCAGGCGACTGAGTTCCTGTTTGTTTTCTTCATTGCCCAGCAGCACGGCACCGTCGGCCATGCGCAGACGGTTGTTCCCTCGCTGGTAGAGGCGGCGTTTACCGTCGGTGCCGGTGCTACTGGTGAAGAGCAGCAGGTCGTAGCCTAGCCGGCCGGCCTCCCGTTCGATCCCTACCAGGAAGGGGTAATAGAAGTCTCGCTGTTGGATGGGGAAGATGGCTTCAAAGGTAAAGACGCCCAGGAGGCGGTTCTGGCCGCCGGCCAGGCTGCGGGCGGCAGGGTCGGCCACGTAACCCAGCCGGGCGACGGCATCCAGGACCCGCTGGCGGGTCTCCGGGCGGATGCGCACATTGCCGCCGACGCGATTGTTGAGAACCAGCGAGACGGTGGTGGGAGAGACACCGGCCAACCGGGCCACATCGGCCTGGCGTGGCCGCCGTTTCACAGGATGGCTCATGGCGCTTGTTGCTGCAATGAGATCTTGCAATGAGATCTAAAGTTTACCGAAAGCGACTGATGAGAATTTACCGATGAGAAGTCGGACAGAGAAGTTAGACAGGGAGCCAATGCAAAGTTGATAATGCGCTTTATCAAAAGATATTACAAAAAGAGGAGTTTGTCAAGGGGGGGAAACAAAAAAATGCGCACATTGGGTATTGCAAAGTTGTTGCAATTTCTGCAAGACAGGTTGACTGCTTTCACATAGTAATGCAATAATTGCCATGAGCCACCCAATTTACAAGCGAATCTACTTCGACCTCTGCCCACGGCACATGGATGTCCTCAGTATATGGTCCAGAATGATGTATGCTGGCATCTCCTGTCCCTGATGATTGATCTAGTTGATGGGCTATTGAGATGAGATAGGAGTTCTGCTGTGAGTTTGACTTTGCGGGATGTAGCTCGTCTTGCCAATGTGTCACCCTCCACCGTCTCGCGAGTCTTGAACAACTACCCCTATGTCGGGGAGACGACTCGTGAGCTCGTGCTACAGGCTGCCCAGGAATTGGGCTATCCACTGACCAATTTGAGGCGACCCTTCGCTAAAAATACATGGACGGTCCTGCTACTGACCCGGTTTCAGTGTAACAAAAAGATTCAGGATATGACGTCTGGCATTGAGCGTTCTATTTCTTTGGGCGCGCAGGCTGTCCTGGATCAAGTTGGAATTACGGCTCGGATTCAACATACTTTGTTGGGGGCCTCGGACAACCCAGTTCAGGTGCCTGACTACCTCCGAGATCCGACGGTCGTGGGCTTTATCCTGTTAGGGGGAGTGGTTGATCGACATTTCCTCAGCATGTTGCAGGAGTCCCGGAAGCCGTTTGTGGTGGCTGGTGCCCACGTTCGTCCCTTGGATGTCAACTGCGTTATGGCTGACTACCGGGACGGCATCGAGCAGGTGGTGCTTCACCTGGCCGAACAGGGGCGTCGCCGGCTCGGGCTGGTCAATGGTTTGGCCGCCACCACCAGCAGTGAGGAGAAGTATAAGGGATTTCGTTTGGGGCTGAGCCTGTGCGGCCTCGACTTCAGGCCAGAACGGGTAGTCAGTGGTGATTTTACTTCCGACGCTGGTTATATCCAGACCCTACACCTCCTGAAGCAGGCCCCCGCTCTCGATGCTATTGTCTACGCCGATGACAACATGGCATTGGGCGGTTTACATGCCCTACGCGAATGCGGCCGCCGGGTACCCGATCAAGTGGCGATCACCGGTTTCTATAACTATGATGTTGCTCGCTACACTGATCCGCCATTAACGTCCGTGGCTTTCGATATGCGCGCCATGGGAGCGATTGCCGCCCAACGACTTAAGATGTTAATTGACAACCCCGACGACTCGGCATGGTCTGTACTACTACCCACCAGCTTGGTGATCCGCCACTCCACCACCCTTACGCTATGAGACGCCGTTGTTGTGCTCTGTATCTGTTTCAATTTCAATTCCCAAAGTTCCTGTTTTTAAGAGCTTGAGAAGAAAGGAGAAATGAACATGCGAAGCATGAAAGGGTTGTTGGTCAGTTTATGTGCTGTTGCCCTGCTTGTCGTCGGTTGTGCGCCAGCAGCCCAGGAGCCGGAGTCCAGTGCAGGGCAGAGTGCGGCCCAACCCGTTGCTGGGCAGGCAGCAGCAGGGGAGGAATGTAGTGAGCTGGTCACATTACGATTCTGGCACCATTGGGGTGGAAACCGAGTTCCGTTGATGGAAGAGCAGATTCGGCGTTTTGAAGAGCAGCACCCTTGCATCAAGGTGGAGATGACGTTGCAGCCTTGGGAACAACGTCTGGAGAAGATTTTGACTTCGGTGGCGGCCGGAGATCCGCCCGATGTGACCATGTTGGGCCGTCAGGATGTGCCTGCCTTTGTCGAGCAGAACGCGCTGCTGCCACTGGATGAATGGATGCAACGGGACGGAATTACAGCCGACATGTTCTACGAATCAGAATTCCGGGGCACCCAATACAACGGTCAGACCTGGATCTTGCCTTTGCCCACCGGTGGGGCCCTGAACATCCTCTGGATCAACAATCTGTGGTTGGAAGAGGCCGGACTCGATCCGTCCCTTCCCCCGCAGACCTGGGCCGATTTGGAGGAAATGGGCAAGCAGCTGACGATCATAGAAAACGGAACGCTGCAGAAGGTTGGCATCAATGTCCTGTCCACTGGCGGTGCAGAACCCGCCTTTCTGGTCTGGCTTTATACCAATGGCGGCACCTGGATTAGCGACGATCTGCGGACCATCCAGTTCAACAGTCCTGAGGGCCTGGAGACATTGCAGTGGATGGTGGATTTCACCAATGACATCAACGGGGGCATTGAAGAGGTGAGTGCATTCTACGCCCAGACTGGCGAATGGGAGAACGGTCCCTTTTACAATGACTTCGAGGCCATGCAGATCAACGGATCCTGGGAATTTTTCAAGATTAAGGAGTTTGCCCCCCATTTGGTAGACAACATGACGGTCTCCGTGATTCCCCATGGGCCCAACGGCGAATCCCATGGATCTGCTTACGGGGGGTGGGGCTATGTGATTCCCCGTAACGCGCCGCATCCTGAGGAAGCATGGGAGTTGGTCAAGTTCCTGACTACAGCCCCGGACGGTGCCTGTTGGTTCCTGCAACAGCAAAAGCGTCCCTCGCCGCTCAAATATTGCAACGAGGATCCGGCCTCGGCCGAGGGTAACCCGTATTGGAACGACATCATCACCGTGATGAGCCAGGACATCTGGGTGCCCATCAGTCCGGTGCAGCCCCAGATCGAGCAGATCCTCAATCAGATGACCGAGGAGGCCCTGTACGGCGTGCGCACCCCTGCAGAGGCCCTGGAGTGGGCCGCAGCCGAAGCCCAGCGTCTCCTGGACGAGTTCTGGGCTGAGAAGCAGTAGCTCTAGCGGAAAAGGCTAATGGCCCATCGGCTTCACAGCTTTATAGCCGATGGGCCATTAGCCTGGGCGGTTCGGACTCTTGTTCCCGTTAATAAAGGGAGAAGGTTCATGTCTGCCATCCCTACTTTTCGATTGAACCAGAGGGCGCCAAGCCAGGGTATGTCTCGGCTGCAACGCAAGGAAGCACTTCTAGGGTTCCTGTTCATTTCCCCCTGGCTCGTCGGCTTCTTGCTCTTCACCTTGGGACCATTTCTGACTTCTTTTTATTTGGGCTTCACCACTTACTCGATTCTACAGCCCGGCCGCTGGATTGGTCTGGATAACTACATTCGTGCCTTCAGCCAGGAACCGCTCTTCTGGAAATCTCTCTGGAATACCACCTACTACGTGTTGGCGTCGGTCCCCTTGCGCATTGTGCTGGCCTTTCTGCTGGCCTTGCTGTTGAACACCCAGGTGCGAGGGCTGACCGTATGGCGAACCCTCTTCTACGTGCCTTCTATTACGCCCATCGTCGCGACCACGGTTCTTTGGATGTACCTACTCAACCCCAAGTTTGGCCTCATCAACTATGGTCTTTCTTTGCTGGGGATTGAGCCGATACCCTGGCTGACAAGTCCGGCCTGGTCCAAGCCGGCCTTGGTATTGATGAGCATCTGGTGGGTGGGCGGCAACATGGTGATCTTTCTGGCCGGCCTTCAGAACATCCCGAATCATCTGTACGAAGCCGCTGAGCTGGATGGGGCGACGAGCTGGCAGCGGCTGCTCCACATTACCATTCCCATGGTGACACCCACCATTTACTTTAACTTGCTCATCAACATCATCAACGCCTTTCAGGTTTTTGTGCAGGCGTTCATCATGACCGGTGGCGGCCCCTTGAATTCCACCAAGTTCTACATGCTCTACCTCTACGACTATGCCTTTAGTTTCTTCAAAATGGGCTACGCGTCGGCGCTGGCCTGGGTGCTCTTTATCATCATCCTGTTGTTGACGCTGCTCCTGGTGAAGACATCCGACCGCTGGGTCTTTTACGGAAACTGAGGGGGCGATCATGAGTACCCTTGCGAAGGTGCAGACCGGATTCTACTTTGGCAAGGCATGGCAACGGCGCGTGGGGCTTTTCCTGACCTATGTGGCCCTGACTTTTCTCAGTTTGCTCTTTCTTATTCCGCTCTTCTGGCTTTTTGTGGCCTCGTTGATGCCCATCCAACAGATCGGCGCCTGGCCACCCCAGTGGATTCCCAACCCGGTGCAATGGGAAAATTATACCAAGGCGCTTTACTTCTGGAATTTCGGCCGTAGCTTCAAAAATACCACCATCATCACCGCTCTGAGCATGGTGGGCGAACTGCTTTCGTGTACCCTGGTGGCCTACGGTTTTGCCCGCCTGCGTTTTCCCGGCCGGGATACCCTGTTTATTCTTCTGCTCAGCACCATGATGTTACCTTTTGCCGTGCGCATGGTGCCGCTCTACATTGGCTTCAGCAAGATCGGCTGGGTCAACACTTTCCTGCCCCTGATCGTGCCCACCTTCTTCGCCAATCCCTTTTTTGTCTTTCTGCTGCGCCAATTTTTTATGACCATCCCTGAAGAGCTGGTGGACGCGGCCCGAATTGATGGTGCATCAGAGCTCGTGATCTGGGCACGGATCATGTTGCCCCTTTCAGCTCCTGCCCTGATCGTGGTGGCAATTTTCTCTTTTCAGAATGCCTGGAACGATTTTCTGGGGCCACTTATCTACCTCAATGACGAGCGGCTGCATACTTTGGCCCTCGGCCTCTACACCTTCCGGGCTATGCCCGGTCAGGGTTCCCTCTACAACCAGATGATGGCGGCCTCGGTACTTATGGTTCTGCCCATGCTGGTGATCTTTGCCCTCTTTCAGCGCTACTTCGTGCAGGGCGTTACCTTGACTGGCCTCAAAGGATAAGCAGTTCCTCGTTTCTGTATTGATTATTGACATTGAGATTGACATGGCGGGCTCCTTTAAACCATAGAGCCCACCGAGATCACGAAGAATTGAGGTTATGCTATGCTGAAAGAAGAACCGGTGGCCAAACGTACCTTCAAAACCGAAGAATATCAGGTGGATCTGGCCGTGGTCGGCGGTGGTATGGCCGGCGTCTGTTGCGCCATCACCGCGGCCCGGGCCGGGGCACAGGTTGTCCTTATCCAAGACCGTCCCGTATTGGGCGGTAACGCGTCCAGCGAGGTGCGGCTCTGGGTGCTGGGCGCCACCGCCCATATGGGAAACAACAACCGTTGGGCCCGGGAAGGCGGTGTGGTGGATGAGCTGCTGGTGGAGAACACTTACCGCAACCCCGAAGGCAATCCCCTGATCTTTGACACCATCCTGCTAGAAAAGGTGGTGGAGGAGCCCAACATTACCCTGCTCCTTAACACAGCGGTCATCGACCTAGACAAGTCGGACCCCGACACGATCTCGTCGGTGCGCGCCTTCTGTAGTCAGAACTCGACCATGTATCACATCGACGCCCCCCTTTTCTGCGATGCTTCGGGCGATGGCGTTGTTGGATTCTTGGCAGGCGCGGCCTTCCGTATGGGCGCTGAATCTAGTGAAGAGTTCGGCGAGAAATTTGCCCCCAGCCAGGAATACGGTGAGCTCTTGGGCCATTCTATCTATTTTTACAGCAAGGACGTGGGACATCCCGTGCGTTTTATCCCGCCCAGCTTTGCGTTGCATGACATTAGTCGGGTGCCCCGCTACCGCAGCTTTAACAGCCGGACCGATGGCTGCCGGCTCTGGTGGATCGAATGGGGTGGTCGGCTGGATACAGTCCACGATACCGAGCGCATCAAGTGGGAACTATGGAAGGTCGTCTATGGCGTTTGGAACTATATCAAAAATTCGGGTCAGTTTCCAGACGCTGAGACTTTAACCCTGGAGTGGGTAGGAACGATCCCTGGCAAACGAGAAAGTCGTCGTTTTGAAGGCCCCTATATGCTGCGTCAGCAGGACATCGTGGAGCAGCGCCATTTCCACGACGCGGTAGCTTTCGGCGGCTGGTCCATTGACCTGCATCCAGCCGATGGCATCTACAGTGAAAAGCCTGGCTGCGACCAGTGGCACGCCAAAGGCGTCTACCAAATCCCCTATCGCTGTCTCTACAGCCGTAACATCAAAAATCTCTTCCTGGCCGGTCGTATCATCAGCGCCAGCCACGTAGCCTTCGGCTCTACCCGAGTGATGGCCACCTGCGCCCATGCAGCTCAGGCCGTAGGAATGGCCGCCGCTATTTGTGTTCGGGAGGGGCTGCAGCCAGCTGATATCGCAGAACCCAGCTATATCCGTCAGCTGCAGCGGGAACTATTGCGTGTGAATCAGCATATACCTGGCTTGCGTCTGGAAGACCCGGAAGATTTGGTGCAAAATGCCAACATCACGGCCTCCAGCCAGCTTCGTCTAGGGCTGTTGCCGCCGAACGGGCCCCTGCTGGCCCTCGAGCGGCCATCCGGTCAGATGATACCTTTACCCCCAGGGCCTGTTCCACGCGCTACCTTTTGGGTAGATGTAGTCCAGCCTACTACCCTGCGCTTGGAGTTGCGGACTAGCAGTCGGGCCGCTAATCACACGCCCGATGTGACCCTTGCTGTCCGGGAGTATACCCTCCAACCCGGCGCCAATCAGTCCATTGTTGCCGATTTCGATATATCCATCGACGAGCCGCGCTACGTCTTCTATTGCTTCATGGCCAACAAACATGTGAAGATTCGGGCCAGCACCCTGCGGGTCACCGGTCTCCTCTCGGTTTTCTACCGACGGACCCAGCAGCCGGAACATGACATCGGGGTGGAGACCTTCGAGTTCTGGTGCCCCCAGCGGCGCCCAGGTGGCCACAACCTGGCCATGCGGCTCGAGCCGCCCCTGGCACTCTTCGAACCCCACAACGTGGCCAACGGCCTCTACCGGCCCACCGCTCAGCCCAATGCCTGGGTAGCCGACCCGGCTGACCCGCGACCGCGGCTCCAGCTCACCTGGGACAGGCCCCAGCGCATCGCTCAGATAGACCTTCACTTCGACACCGACTACGATCATCCCATGGAATCGGTGTTGATGGGACATCCCGAGGCGGCCATGCCCTTCTGTGTGAAGCATTATCGTATCCTGGATTGTACTGACAGCGTACTTTACGAGCAGACGGAGAACTACCAATCCTACAACCGTATTCGTTTTGCAGAGGTGGTGGAGACACCCGGGCTCAAGATTGAGCTGCTGGCCAGCCATGGTTCCGTACCGGCAGCTCTATTTGGGGTGCGTTGTTATGGGGTGAGGAGTACAACACGATGAACGTAATTCCCTTCAGCGTCAGCGGCGTCATTCCTAGCCTCAGCGTTAAGGCCGGGCTTGGGCCGCCCCGCAGCGAGTGTGGCGTGGGCGCGCTCTTTGCCTGGGCCAATCGTCTCTGGGTGATAACCTACGTTTCCCACAAATCCAGTAGCGGCGTGGGGACTGGCCTTTACGAGATCGATGAGAACCTGCGCATGGTCAAACGGCCTGAAAGCCGTACTGGTACCTACACCAATCGCTACGTCCACTGGCCCTCCAATCAGCTCATCATCGGGCCCCATGTCATCGATGACAAATGCCGGGTGCGTACCGTCGAATCACTGACAGAGATTCGCCTCTGTGCCACCATGGAACACCTGGAGGACCCGGAGAATAAGGTCTATCTTCTGGGCATGGAGGGGGAGTTCTTCGAGATGGACGTAGATACCCTAGAGACGAAGCAGCTATTCGACTTGACTCGGGAGCTGCCCCTGGCACCCGGCGCCTATCGCAATGGACGGCCCTACGTCCACTTTAAGGCCGGCTACAGCGGCTTCGGTCGAGTGGTCGTAGCCAATAATACCTACGACGAACGGGATTTAACCGACAAAATGGGCACTGGCCACCTGGCCGAGTGGGATGGCCAGCGGTGGAAGGTCTTGGCCCATACGGCTTTCTATGAGGTGACCGGCCGTGGTCGCTTTAGCGGTACCATTTTCGCCACAGGATGGGACAAGGCTTCGGCTATCCTCAAGGTCTACACCGCTGCGGACGACCGGTGGCGCACCTACCGCCTACCTAAGGCCAGCCAGACCTTTGATCACATGTGGCAGACGGAATGGCCGCGCATCCGGGAGGTAGAGCACGAGCGCTTCCTGATGGACTGCCACGGCATGTTCTACGAACTTTCGCCCTGGGCCTACGGCAATCGCATCTGGGGCGTGCGTCCCATTTCCACCCATCTTTGGGTATTGGGGGATTTCTGTACCTATCGGGGCATGCTGGTCCTGGGAGCGGACAGTGCGAGCCCACACCATGGAGCCAACCACCTGGCAGGAGAGCCTCAGTCGGGCCTCTGGTTCGGCAAAACGGATGATTTGTGGCATTTTGGCAAACCGAGTGGCTGGGGCGGCCCCTGGTGGGAAACAGAAGTCAATGCTGGCGAACCATCGGATCCCTACTTGATGACCGGCTTCGATAACAAGGTACTCCACTTGACCCACGAAAGTGACGAGCCGGTCACCTTCCGAGTGGAGGTGGACTTCCTGGGAAATGGGACGTGGAAAACTTACGACGCGTTTACTGTTTCACCCAGGGGGTATCTCCACCATGAATTCCCCACTGGTTTCAGTGCTCACTGGGTGCGCATTATCACAAATCGACATTGCACCGCTACCGCCCACTTCATGTATACTTAGGGCACCCGCGTTCGCGGTTAGGCCACGGCCTGCCGCGCGGGGCGGCCAGTCCCAGGTCCCCAGGGTGGCTGCAAATCCCTGACGATGGTCCTATCCGGTATCCTTGGAGGAGAGCACGACCATGCGCCGAGGCATGGCCTGGTGGGGAATCTTGTTGCTTGTTGCCTGGCTGGCCGCCAGTTGCGGGCCCGCTTTCCAGGGAAGATCGCCCCAGGCGACAGAAGCCCGTAGCCGGGCGGGGGATGCCGGCTCCCCGGCGGAGCTCGATGTCGAACCCTGTGCCGAGGTGGTCACCCTTCGCCTCTGGCACCACTGGGGCGGCAGCCGTCTGCCCCTCATGGAGGAGCAGATCCGCCGTTTTGAAGAGCGCCATCCCTGCGTCCGGGTGGAGATGACCCTGCTGCCCTGGCCCCAGCGGCTGGCGACCCTCCTGGACGCCATCGACGCGGGAGAGCCGCCTGACGTTGCCATGATCGGGCGCCAGGATGTGCCCGCGCTGGCGGAAGAGCACGCCCTGTTGTCCCTGGACTCCTGGATGGAACAGGATGGCGTCTCTCCGGAGCTTTTCTACGCAGCCGAAATCGCCGGGACCCGCTATCGAAATCAGACCTGGATGCTGCCGATGCCCACGGCCACCGGCAGCAAGATGCTCTGGATCAATGGATCCTGGTTCCGTCGAGCTGGCCTGAACCCGGAGCGCCCTCCCACCACATGGGCCCAGTTGGGAGCCGCCTGCCGCTCTCTCACCCGGTTCCGGCGGGGCGCCCTGGAGCGTATCGGCCTGAACGTCCTGGATGTCCACGGTCAGCCCGGGGCCTTTCTCACCTGGCTCTATGCCAATGGCGGCACCTGGATCAGCGATGATCTGCGCACGGTCACCTTTGACGGCCCCGAAGGGCTCGAGACACTTCGCTGGATGGTGGAATTTACCAACGCCGTCAACGGCGGCGTGGCGTTGGTAGAGGCCTTCTATCGCCAGACGGGCCTCTGGGAGGACGGCCCATTTTATCATGGCTACGCGGCCATG
>FWPU01006844.1_pt1 | contig 21997 bp, 14 predicted proteins | sample 2228361 | NCBI WGS metagenome assembly FWPU01 (sample SAMEA103939777, study PRJEB20133) | metagenome
CGCCGCTCGTGGCGGAGCGCGGTCGTCGACGCGGCCGCCCTGCGCGGGCTGCGCGTCCTGCTGATCGAGCACGCGGACCCGCCGGATGCGCTGCCGCCCGCGCCCGCGAGCGTCCCCGAGGAGGCGGCGGTCGCGGCGCTCGATCACCTGGTCGTCTTCTCGCAGGACATCGCGCCGAGCCGCGCCGGCCTCGCCGACGGGCTCGGGCTCGCCGAGCGCTGGCGGCGCAGATTCCCCGAGCGCTGCACGACGAACCTCGGCCTCGACGCCGGCGGGGTGCTCCTCGAGCTCATCATGCGGACCGACCGCGAGCCGCTGCCCCGGGGCGACGTCCTCTGGGGCGTCGCCTACCGGGTGCCGGACGCGGACGCCGCGGTCGCGCGGCTCCGCGCCGCGGGCGTCCAGACGAGCGACCCGCGCCCGGGGCTCGCGCCGGGAACGCGGGTCGCGAACGTCCGCTGGGAGCGCACGCGGACGCTCCTCCTCGCCGGCGCGCCGTCCGGATCGATGATGGCTTGACGCCTGGAAGGCGCGGTGGGATGATCCGCGGCGCACCAGCCTTGCCCGCCTGCACGCGAGCCCCCGCACCCGCAACGCCGAGATGATCCGACGTGTCTTTCTTGCTTTGACCACCGTCGTCCTCGTCGCGGTGACGGGGACCCAGGCCGGCGCGCAGGACAAGCCGAACATCGTCTTCGTCCTCACCGACGACCTGAACGCGCGCATCCTGCCGTACCTGCCGCGCCTCTCGTGGATGCTCGCGAGCAAAGGGATGACGCTGCAGCTCACCGCTCCGACCCCGGTGTGCGCCCCGTCGCGCGCGAGCATCCTGACCGGCAAGTACGCGCACAACCACGACGTGCGGACGAACGGGGTCTGGGCTGGCGGAATCATCGCGCTGAACCACCATGGCAACGAGGAGCGAACCTACGCCGTCTGGCTGCACGACGCCGGCTACACGACCGGTCACTTTGGCAAGTACACCAACGGCCACCAGCTCCCCTGGTGGGGCGTGCCGCCCGGCTGGGATGCGTGGGTCAGCTACGGCACGTCGGACATGAGCCGGCGCAACTTCATGACCCTCGAGCCCAACGGCGTGTCACGCGCCGTCGCCGACTACGACACCGACTTCTTCGCCGCCGAGGCTGCGAGCTTCGTGGCGAGCGCGCCGGAGCCCTTCCTCGCCGTCTTCTCGCCGATGTCGCCGCACGGTCCGTTCATCCCGGCGCCGCGACACCGCGGCCTGTTCCACGGCACGGTCTTCGCCTGGCCGCCGTCGTTTGACGGTGACGTTCGCTGGATGGAGAGGCGGACCCGCACCCGGCTCGAGATGATGCTCCCGGTGGAGGAGGGGATCGAGCAGATCCTGGGGGCGCTCGAGGCGCGCGGCGTGCTCGACCGGACGTACGTCTTCTTCACGAGCGACCACGGCATCTTCATGGGCGAGCACGGCTACCGCGAGGGCAAGGGCGGGTACAACGAGGAGACGACGCAGGTGCCGCTGTTCGTCACGGGACCGGGCGTCCCGGTCGGCACGAGCGACACGCTCCTCTCGATCAACGACCTCGCGCCGACCTTCGCGGAGCTGGCCGGCGTACCCGTGCCGGACGACGTCGACGGGCGGTCGTTCGCACCGCTGCTGCGCGGCGAGCCGCTCGTGAACGAGCGCAAGCGCATCCTGCTCGAGTGGTTCGATTCCTTCGGCCGTGTCGACTGGCAGGGGCTCCGCACGCCGACCCGCAAGTACGTCCGCTGGTCCGACGGGCGCTGCAAGACGTTCCAGCTCGACGAGGACCCCTACGAGCAGCACGAGCGAAGCTGCGACGGGGAGTGGGCGCAGCAGGCGGCCGAGTGGCTCGACGCGCTCGGCTCGTGCTCCGGCGCGGCGTGCGTGACGCTCGAGGAGCAGTGAAGCCGCGGCCGTCGGCGCGGCGCGTGACCGGGCGCTACTTGTAGCCCTTCATCACGTGCTCGACCCACCACTTTGGTGCAGCGGCGAGCAGCTTCTGGAGATCCGGGTAGTCCCACCAGCGGACGATCTTGCCGTCGCGGATCTCGTGCACCGACACGAAACGGATCGTGACGCTCTCGCCGCTCGGCCAGTGCCACTCCTCCTCGTGCTCGGTCATCACCAGGTTGCCCTCGGCGATCATGTGGCGCGGGTGGTGGTAGATCGCCTTGAGCGGCTCGAGGCCGAGCCGGAGCCGCGCCTCGACCTCCGCGGGGCCGCGCGCGACGTCGTCCTCGGGCGTCGGGACGTCGGTGTACTCGCCGTTCTCCGCGAAGTACGCGCCGACCGCGGCGAAGTCCCGCCGGTAGAGGTCGCGCCAGAACTTCTCGATGAGCTGCTTGTTGGCGGCAGGGTCGCTCAAGGTCGCTCCTTCGCACGCACGAAGCGCACCGGCATGTGCCGCACGCCCGTGTGCTTGTTGCTGCGCGTCCACTCGATCGGGCCGTCGAGATGGATCTCGGCGAAGCGATCGAGGAGGCCCGCGAATACGAGACGCATCTCGGTGCGGGCGAGCGCCGCGCCGAGACAGAAGTGGTTGCCGTAGCCGAAGGTGAGGTGCGGGTTCGGCTGGCGGCGCACGTCGAAGCGGAAGGGGTCGGGGAACACATCCTCGTCGCGGTTCGCGGACGCCCACCACAGCGTCACCTTGTCGCCGGCGCGGATCTTCTGGCCGCGCAGCTCGACCTCGCGCGTCGCGGTGCGCCGGTTGTAGGGGGTCGACGAGGCCCAGCGGAGGATCTCCTCGACCGCCGTCGAGAGCAGCGTCCGGTCCGCGCGCAGCGCCTGCCACTGGTCCGGGTTCTCGATCAGCGCCTTGACGCCCGCGGCGATCGAGTTGCGCGTCGTCTCGCTGCCCGCGGCGATCAGCAGGTTGAAGAACATCTGCAGCTCGAGCTCGGCGAGCGGCTCGTCCGCATGCTCGCCCGTGCCCGCCGGGATGCGCCCGTGCACGACCGCGGACAGCATGTCGTCGCCCGGCTTGCGCCGCTTCTCGGCGATCAGCTCGGTGCCGTAGCGGAAGAGCTCGGCCTGCGCGGCGCGGACCTTGTCGCTCGTCTGGCCGAGCTCGCGGTCGTCGTAGTCGAGCGTCGCGGTGGCCCAGGTGAAGAGCTGGTGGCGGTCGTCCTGCGGGATGCCGAGGAGATGCGCGATCGCCTGCAGGGGGAGCTCGGTCGCGACGTCGACCACGAGGTCGCAGGCGCCGCGCTCGGCGACCGCGTCGAGGATCGCCGTGGTGCGCCGCGCAAGCTCGTCCTCGAGCCGGGCGAGCGCGCGCGGCGAGACCGACGGCGTCGCGAGCCGCCGGAAGTGGCGGTGCCGCGGGTCGTCCATCATGTTGAGCAGCACGCCCGCGGCGAAGCCCGACGGCAGGTCCTCGATCAGCGTGCCACCGTCCGTGCGCGGGCCGCCGCGGTGCGACGAGAAGGTCGCGGCGTCGTGCGCCGCCTCGCAGATGTCGGCGTGGCGGGTGAGCACCCAGAAGCCCTCGCCGCCCGGCGTGTGCTCCGTCGGCGGGTGGAACCACACCGGCGCCTCGCGGCGGAGCCGCGTGAAGATGTGGTGCGGGAAGCCGTTCGCGAAGCGGTCGAGGTCGGTGAGGTCGAGGTCGGCGAGGTCGACGTCCGGGCCCATCGGGCCCGAAAGTCCCAGGGAAGCGGCGGATGGTCAATCCCCGGGCGCCGCAGGGGCGCGGCCGCGGCTGCTCACTCCTCCGCGTAGCCGAGCGCGCGGAGACGCTCGCGGAGCTGCGGCGTGAGCGGCTCGAGCTCGGCCCGGGGAGGCTCCGTCGCGGCGCGTGCCCGGTGCTCCGCAAGCAGCGCCCGAAGCGTGCGCACCAGCTCGGGATGCTGCGCGCTCGCCTCGAAGCGCTCCTCGCGGTCGCCGGGCAGGAAGAGCTCGACCGGCGCGACGGTGATCGGCGCGCGCCGCGCCTCGCCGTGCTGCACGTCGTCGAGCGCCTCGATCAGCTTCCCGTGTCGCGTGCGCACGCTCATCCGCGCGGGTCCGTGCCGGACGCCCTCGGCGAACAGCGGACGATCCACCTCCCAGCGCGCGCCCTCGAGGAGCGGGCTCAGGTCGATCGTCGAGCCGCTCGGGTGCCGTGAGCCCGAAGCGGGCGATCACGGTCGGAACGACGTCGATCAGGCTCGCCGGCGCGTCGACCGTGCGGCCAGGGTCCGGAAGCCCGGGCTCGTACCGGACGAGCGGCACGCGCAGCAGCTCGTCGTACAGCGTGCGCCCGTGTTTAGGCGGCGCGCCCGGTGTGCTGCTCGTGGTGAGGCCGAGCCGCTCGAGCGCCGCCCAGATCGCCGCGACCTCCTCGTCGGCGTGCGCCACGCCGCCGTCGTAGAGGGCGAGCAGGTAGGCGCGCTCCTCCGGCGTCGGGACGAAGCGTCCTCCGGTGAGCCGCAGGTGGAGGAGCTCGCGTCGCTTCTCGTCCTGCACGTACGGCTCGAGGCGGCCGCCCGGCAGGCCGGCGACGAAGCGGTGGTCGCGGTACGGCGCGTGCACCAGGTAGGTGTGGAAGAAGACGAAGAACGGCTCGGCGCGGTGCTGCTCGAGCCACCTGATCGCATCCGCGGCGGACCCCGAGGCGAAGGTCTCGAAGCCGCGGTCGAGCCGTCGCGCGCCGACATGAACGCGGCTCCGGTGAACCCTGCCGTGCGCACGCCGGCCGCGCGACACAGCTCCGCGAGCGACGGCGCCCCGTGGACCAGCCGGCGGTCGTTCGGGTCGGGGGCCAGCGACGTTGGGCAGCGTCCGGTGAGCAGCGCGGCGTGCGCGGGCAGCGTCCAGGGCGACGTGGTGAACGCCTCGTCGAAGCGGACGCCGCGGGCGGCGAGCGCGCGGAGCGCGGGCGTCGTGTCGCGCTCCGCGCCGTACGCCGAGGTGCGCGCGGGCGTGAGCGTGTCGATCGAGATCAGGACCAGGTTGCGCGGCCGGGGCGGCGCGGCGCGCTCGCACGCCGCGAGCGCGACGAGCGCCGCGACGACGGCGAGACGCACGGCGAGGAGCCGCGCTCGAGAGCCGGGGCCGGGGCGCGCCATCGCCCCCGCGCATGGCACAGGGCGACCGGCGCGGCGTGCTCGAGCGTCACCGGGGCGGCGTCAAGCGAAAGACGTGCGTGCCGCCGCGCGACAGCCGCCGCTGCTCGTCGCGGAACGCGAGCGTGATCGGCGCGGCGTGCGTCGGGTGGCCGCGGACGGTCAGCGTGTCGCGCGTCACGCGGACGTCGAGCGTGTGGCCGCGGTAGCGGACGCGCAGGTCGAGCCGCTCGAGCTCCTCGGGGAGCTGCGGGTTGAAGCGAAGCACGTCGCCCGCCATCTCCATGCCGGTCGACACGCGCTGCACGAGGTCGACGGTTCCGGCCATCGCGCCCAGGTGGATCCCTTCCTGGGTCGTGCCCTGCTGGATGTCGCTCACGTCGCTCTGCAGCGCCTCCGCGTGGTAGGCCATCGAGCGCCGGCGGTTCGAGCGCGCGAGCACCCAGGCGTGCACGACGCGCGACAGCGTCGAGCCGTGCGAGGAGCGCTGGTCGTAGTAGGCGACGTTGCGCGGGATGGCCTCCGGGTCGAGCCGGTAGCCGAGCCGCTCGAACAGCCCGCGCCGCTCCTCGGCGGAGAACAGGTAGAAGAGCATCAGCACGTCAGCCTGCTTCGACGCCTTGTAGCGGTTCGCGGTGTCGTTCTCGGCCTCGAGGATCAGCTCGAGGCGCTGGATGTTGCCGTAGCGCGCGCGGTAGGCCTCCCAGTCGAGCTCCTCGAGCTCCTCGTAGCCCTCGAACTGGCTGATGATCCCGTCGCCGTGGAAGGGCACGAACATCCGCCGGGTGATGTCCTGCCAGCGGGCCGTCTCCTCGGAGGTCAGGCGGAGCCGGGTCGCCAGCTCTGCGCGGCGGACGTCGCCGAGCAGCTCGAGCGTGTCGAGCGCGCGCAGCAGCACCCAGACGGCCATCACGTTGGTGTAGGCGTTGTTGCGCAGGCCGGGCGTCTCTGCGCCGGGGTACGCGTCGTGGAACTCGTCGGGGCCCATGACGCCGTGGATCTCGTAGCGCCCGCGCCCCTTGTCGAAGGTCGCGATGCTCGACCAGAAGCGCGCGATCTCGAGCAGCAGCTCCGCGCCGTAGAAGTGCAGGAACTCGATGTCGCCCGTCACCTGGAAGTACTGCCAGACGTTCCACGCGATCGCGCTCCCGACGTGGCGCTGCAGGTACGTGTTGTCGGGCACGAAGCGCCCCGAGCGGGGGTTCAGGTTGAGCTCCTGCGTCTCCTCCTGGCCGTCGCTGCCGCTCTGCCAGGGGAACATCGCGCCGCGGTAGCCCGCCGCCGCGGCCGCGGCGCGCGCCTCGTCGAGCCGGCGATAGCGGTACATGAGCAGCGAGCGCGTGATCTCGGGCGCCCGGAAGTTGAGCGTCGGGAAGATGAACAGCTCGTCCCAGAAGATGTGGCCCTGGTACGCCTCGCCCGTCCAGCCGCGCGCCGGCACGCCGACGTCGAGGCCGATCGAGTTGTGCGACGCCGCCTGCAGCAGGTGGAACATGTTGAGGCGCAGCAGCATCTGGACGTTCAGGCGGAAGCCCTCGCCCGCGGGCTTCAGGTGCACGTCGAACCGGCGCCACAGATGCCGCCAGGTGAGGACGTGCGCCACGAGCAGGTCGTCGAACCGTCCCGCGCGCGCGATCGCCTTGCGCGCGGCAAGCTCGCACTCGGAGATCGCGGCGTCGCGCGAGGTGTACAGGGCGATCACCTTCTCGACCGTGAGGGTCTGGCCCTGCTCGAGCGTGGCCGTGAGCTCCCGCGCCACGTACCCGGGCTCGGCCGTCGTCCGGTGCGGCGCCGTGACCGGCTCGCGGTCGCAGAACGCCCGGGTCCGCGCCGCGATCGCGACCTGCAGGTGCGACTGGTTGGTCTGCACGAGCAGGCAGGCCGAGTCGTCGCCGAACGCGTCGGCGCCGAGCGGCTCGAGGTGGCGGTTGTTGAACGACGCGTAGAGCTTGGCGCCGGCGTTGACCACGCGTCCGTCGATGGCCGAGCGCACGGTGACCTCCCCGGACCAGTTCTCCGCGCGCAGCGTGACCTCGAGCGCCGCGAGGTGCATGTCGGCCATCGACACGAAGCGCCGCTCGGTCAGCGTGCTGCGCCGCCCCTTCGGGTCCGTGAAGGTGATGGTCCGGAGCAGCACGCCGCGGCGCAGCGACAGAGTCTGGCGGTACTCGAGCAGCTCGACCTTGCGCGCGTCGAACCAGTCGCCGTCCCCGATCTTGATCTCGAGCGGCAGCCAGTTGGGGAGGTTGACGAGGTCCTCGTTCTCGACGACGCGGCCGGCGATCTCGGTGCGCAGCCGGTTGTAGCCGCCGGCGAGGTACGTACCCGGGTAGTGGACGCCGTCGGCGCGCGCCCAGGGCGCGGCGCCGCGGGTCGCGAAGTAGCCGTTGCCCAGCGCGCACAGCGCCTCGCGCACGCCCTCCTGCTCGGGGACGAAGCCGTCGTAGACCAGCGACCAGGTGGCCGGCGGCTCGCCGCTCACCCGCACCTGGGCGAGGTCGCCCACCACGGCGTCGGCGCCGGCGTCGCGCAGCGCCTGCGAGCGTCCGGTGCGGTCGACGCCGATCACGTAGCCGAAGAGCCCGGCGCGCCCCGCCTCCACGCCGGCGACGGCGTCCTCGACCACGACCGCGCGCGCCGGCACGACGCCCAGGCGGCGCGCCGCCTCGAGGTAGGCGTCGGGTGCGGGCTTGCCGGCGAGCGAGAGGCGCGCGAGGTCGTTCCCGTCGACGCGCACGTCGAACAGATCGGCGATGCCCGCCGCTTCGAGCACGGCCCGGCAGTTGCGGCTCGACGACACGACGGCGGTGCGCACGTCGCGCGCCCGCAGCGTCCGGACCAGCTCGATCGAGGTCTCGTAGACCGCGACGCCGTGCTCGCGCAGATGCTCGAGGAAGTACTCGTCCTTGCGCCGCGCGAGCGCGTGCAGCGTCTCGGCGTCCGGCGGATCGTCGGGCGTGCCCTCGGGCAGCTCGATCCCGCGCGCCGTGAGGAAGTCGCGCACGCCGTCGAGCTGCGGCTTGCCGTCGACGTGGCGGCGGTAGTCGAGCTCCGGGTCGAACGGCTCGAGCGTCTCGCCGCGCTCCGCGGCGCGGCGCGCGAGGAAGTCGTCGAACAGCCGCTTCCAGGCTGCGGCGTGGACCGTCGCCGTACGGGTGAGGACGCCGTCCAGGTCGAACAGCACGGCGTCGTAGTCGTACGGCGAGATCGTGACCAGGACGGCGGTGGAGGTCATGGCTCGGCTTCCCCGCTGGGCCCAGACGGGCGAGGGGCGCTCGCGGCGCGTCCCGCGGGTTTCAGTATGACGCGAAGCTTCGGTGCGGAAAAACGACCTTGGAGCCCGTGCTTTGACGGCGGGGGCCCGACCCGGGGACAATCGTTCGAGCACGGGACCGAGCGCGCTTCGCCTCGGTCGTGCGAGTGCAGGAGCCGCGATGGCCCAGAGGACCGAGCAACCCAAGCTTTCGAGCCGCTTCGAGGAGGCGCTCGTCTACGCGGCGCGCGCCCACTGGCGGCAGATCCGCAAGGTCGCCGACGGCGAGCGCGGGCGCGCCCCGGAGATCCCCTACGTCGCCCACCTGCTCGCCGTCGCCGCGCTCGTGCTCGAGCGCGGCGGCTGTGAGGACGAGGCGATCGCGGCGCTGCTCCACGACGCGGTCGAGGACGCGGGCGGTGCGGCGCGGCGCGAGGACGTCCGGGTGCGCTTCGGCGACGAGGTCGCGCGCATCGTCGATGCGTGCTCCGACAGCGAGGGCGAGCCGAAGCCGCCGTGGGCGACGCGCAAGCGGGCGCACCTCGCTCACCTCGCGGCGACGACGGACGCGAAGATCCGGCTCGTCGTCGCGTGCGACAAGCTGCACAACGCACGCGCGGTGCTCTCCGACTACCGCACGCTCGGCGCGCGGCTGTGGCCGCGCTTCGAGGGCGGGCGCGAGGGGACGCTCTGGTACTACCGGGCCCTCGCCGACGAGATCGCGCGCGGAGGTCCGGCGAGCGTCGCAGACGAGCTCGGCCGCACGGTCGACGAGCTCGAGGCGGTCGTCCGTGCGGCCGAGCCTGACTGGAAGCCGGGCGAGCCCGGCCCGGGCGCTACGCCTGGGCCGCCACCCCCGCGCTCTGCGCCTGGGAGCTCGCCGCCATGAACTGCATCATCAGCTCCACGAGCTCGTGCGGCGGGGTGACCTCGGGCTCCTCGACCGAGTCCTTCATGTGCTCGAACTTGAGCAGGTCGAGCCGCTCGTACTCGGCGCGCACGCGCGGCGTCAGCAGCCCGAGCCGCTTCAGGTTCGGGACGATCTTCGAGAACATCATCTGCCGGAAGCCGACCATGAACGGCGTCTGCTTCGCCCAGTCGACCCACAGCTTGACGTCCCACCCGAGCCGCTCGAAGACCGCCTCCATCAGGAGCCGGTCGCGCAGCAGGTGCGTCGCCTCGATGACGAACTCCTCGCGCTCGGCGAGCTCCTTGGACGACATCTGGTCGGTGTAGAGGTCGGCGAGCGACAGCACGCCGAACGCGACGTGGCGCGACTCGTCGGCCATGACGCGCGTCACCAGATCGCAGATCAGCGGCTCGTCGGCCATCTGCATGCGCGTCACGCCGAAGGCGGCGAGCGCGAGACCCTCGACCATGATCTGCATGCCGAGGAAGGTGATGTCCCAGCGCGGCTCGCAGATGATCATGTCGAGCAGCTTGCGGAGCTCCTCGTTCACGCCGTAGGAGACCCCGAGCTTCTCCGTCAAGTAGCGGTGGTACACCTCAACGTGCCGCGCCTCGTCGGCGACCTGGTTCGCGGCGTAGAACTTGGCCTCCGCCCACGGCACGCTCTGCACGATCTTCGCCGTCGCGAGCAGCGCGCCCTGCTCACCGTGCAGAAACTGCGAGAGCATGAAGGAGTTCATGTGGAGCTGCATGCGGATCAGCTCCTCGTCCGACAGCGAGATCGGGGGGCGCATCAGCGTGTTGATGAGCTGGGCCGCGCCGTTCGCCGCGCGCTCCCTCATCATGCGCTCGAGGTCGACGTCGATCGTCCAGTCGAGATCGTTCGCGTTCCAGGCGAGCGACTTGCCCTTCTCGTAGAGCGAGAGCAGGTTCTGCCGCTTGAGCTCGTACTGCCAGTCGAGGACGGTCTCGACGGTCGCGCGGAGCGATTCGTACGGGCCGCCCGGCGGAAGAGGCAGGGGGTTGTGCTGCACGTACTGCATGATCCCTCCGTCTAGTGTCGTTTGGCCGCGCGGGCGCGAGCCGCGGGCCGGGGCTCAGGCCTCGCGGGGACGAGGCCGACGTAGGCGACGAACATGCGCGCGATCTCGCGCTTGAGCTCGTCGAGCGTGAGCGTGCGGCCCGCGGCGTGGGTGCCATCGAGCAGCACGTGCTGGTTCATGAGCGAGAACGCCGCCTGCACGCCGAGGTCGATCGCCAGGATCGGGTCCGGGTGCGAGAAGCCGGGCGCGCGCGCGACGAGGAGCGCCGCGATGCGCTCGGCGGCGCGGTTGCGGAAGCGAATGGCGTCGTCGCGGATGCGCACGTCCTGGGTCGCGCGGAAGAGGAACGCACGGATCAGGTCGCGCCGCGAGTCGGTCACGTCGACCAGCTCGTCGACCGCCGCCGCGATGACCTCCTCGAGCGGCGCCCCCGCCCAGCGCCGCTCGTCGGCGAGCGCGTCGAGGCGGGCCTGCACCTCGAGGAAGAAGCGCTCCTCGAGCGCGCGCAGGAGTTCGTTCTTGTCGCGGAAGCGCGCGTAGAAGCCGCCGACCGACGACCCCGCCCGGCGCGCGACCTCCGGGATCGAGAGCCCGGCGAGACCCTTCTCCACGATCAGCTCTTCGGCCGCGTCGAGCAGGCGAAAGAGGGTGCGCTCGCTCCGCGCCTGCTTGGGGCCGGAGACCGTCTCGAGGACCGCTGGAGCCGCGCCTTGCATGTTCTGTCGCCTCGGGCTGCGAATCAGAATCGGATTCTCATTCTACCCACGGCGCCATCCGCAGTAAAGCCATCGGGAAGGCGGGATCGGGCGGGCGCCTCAGCCCACCCGCCCGGCCGGGCTGGGAGGGGCGGCCGGGGCGCGGAGCGCGTCGCGCAGGCCCGACGCGCGGTCGGTGGGACGCGCGACCGCCGCGGCGATCACCTCCTCGGTCGCGTGCAGGACGACCGACTGCCGCGCCCGCGTCACCGCGGTGTAGAGCAGCTCGCGCGTCAGCAGCGGCGACGGCCGGTCGCCGAGCAGCACCGCGACCCGATCGAACTCCGAGCCCTGGCTCTTGTGCACGGTCATCGCGAACACCGTCTCGTGCGGCGGCAGGCGGGCGGGCGAGAGGAGGCGCGGCTCGCCGTCGGCGGCGAGGAAGAAGGCGAGCTTGCGCCCGTCGCTCTCGACGATGGTGCCGACGTCGCCGTTGAAGAGCTCGAGCTGGTAGTCGTTGCGGGTCACGATGATCGGACGTCCGGTGTACGTCGCACCGCCGCCGCGCTCGATCCGTCCCGCGGCGGAGAGCGCGAGCTCGATCTCCGCGTTCGCGGTCTCGACCCCGTGCGGCCCGCGCCGATGCGCGCAGAGGACGCGGAAGCGCTCGAGCGCCCGCAGGCGCTCGCTCGGGCTCGACGCCTCGAAGTAGGGCGCGAAGCCCTCCATGACCTGCCCCTCCAGCGCAGGCGACAGCGCCTGGTCGCGCGCCGGGTCGACGCGCGTCACGTCCGGGTGCGCCGGATCGGCGACGATCGCGAGCGCGCGCGCCGCATCGCCGGCGTTGATCGCGCGCGCCAGCGCCTCGATGCCGCTGCCGGGGCGGTAGCGCCAGCTCCGCGTCAGGTGAACGATGCAGCGCCCGAGCGGACCGTGGTCGCGCGGCTCCGCGCACAGCTCGCCCAGCACCGCGCCCGCCTCAACCGACGCGAGCTGGTCCTTGTCGCCGAGCAGGATGAGCCGCGCTTCGTCGGGCACGGCGTCGACCAGGCGCGCCATCAGCGCGAGATCGACCATCGACGCCTCGTCGACCAGCACCACGTCCGCCGGCAGCGGGTTGTCGCGGTGGTGGCGAAAGCGCGTCGTGCTGCCCTCGATGACGCCGAGCGCGCGGTGGATCGTCGAGCTCGCCTCGGGAATGGCCGCGCGCACGTTCTCGTCGCAGTCGAGCTTCGCCTTCGCGTCGCGGATCGACTCGGTGAGTCGCATCGCCGCCTTGCCGGTCGGCGCGAGCAGCAGCGCGCGCGGCGGCGGCTCTCCCGCGCGCAGCCGCTGCTCGGCGAGAAGCGCCAGGATCTTGACGACGGTCGAGGTCTTGCCGGTCCCCGGACCGCCGCTGATGACGCACAGCCGTCGCGTCGCCGCCGTCCGCGCGGCCTCGCGCTGCGCGTCGTCGCCGCGGCCGATCGAGGCGGCGGGCTGAGCATTGCTCGACGGCACGTCGAGCTGCAGTGCGAGCTGCCGCTCGTCGCGCCCGGCGCGCGGCCTCGCGCTGCTCGGTGGCGGCGGCGCCTCGGCCGGGGCGGCCGGCGGAAACAGACGGTCGAGCGCCGCCTCGAGCTCGTCGTCCCGTGCGCCGCCGGACTGCGTGTCGTCATCGCCCGCCCGTGCGCGGATCGCGGTCGCGAGCCTCTGCTCGTGCGACCAGTAGCGGCGCAGGTAGAGCCGCCCGTGCGCGTCGAGGACGAGCGGCGTCGCCTCGTCGGGTGCGTCGGGTGTGCCGACGAGCTTGCTCGCGCGCAGCGCCGCGTACCAGCGCTCGAGCTCCGGCCAGCGAACGTCGGTCGCCGTCTCGCTGCTCTCGGTGCCGAGCGTGCGCTCGGCGGTGAGCCGGCGCAGATCGAGGCAGGTGTGGCCGAGCCCGACCTGCCGGCTCGCGAGAGCGGCCGCGAGCACGACGCTCGGGTCGCGCTCACCGGCGAGCCGCGCGAGCGTGAGCGCGAACTGCTCGTCGAGCGGGCTCAGCACGCCCGCGGCGCGCAGCTCGGCGACGGTGGTCACCGATGGGCTCCTTGCGGCGCGCCGCCGAGCAGGCGCGACAGATCCTCGATCAGCGCTTCGCTCGGCCGGTCGTGAAAGACGCCGCAGCCGGGCTCGTGCTTCGCCGACATGCCGCGCAGGAAGAGGTAGTAGACGCCGCCGAAGTCGCGCTCGTAGCGGTAGTCCCGCAGCCGCGCCGCGAGGTGGCGGTGCACCGCGAGCACATAGAGGTGGTACTGCAGGTAGTAGTGGTGCAGCGACATCACCTGTGGCAGCAGACGTGCCCGGTAGTGGTCGGCGCGCGGGCCCAGGAAGTTCGACTTGTAGTCGACCACGTACCAGCGCCCCCGGTGCTCGAAGACCAGGTCGATGAAGCCGCCGAGGAAGCCCTGCAGGGCGCGGAAGCCGAGCTTGTGGATGCGCGCGGGGTAGTCCGCGGGGTACGAGCCGCCTGCGTGGCGCGCGAAGCAGTTGGCGAGCCGCGCCCGGTCGAACGAGGCCTCGACCGGCAGCAGGAACTGCAGCTCGTTGAGCCGCCGCTCCGGCGCGACGTCGCACAGCGCGAACGAGCCCGGGCCATCGAGCGGCGTCGCGAGGACGTCGAGCAACGCCTCGACGAGCACGGGCTGCCAGCGCGGCTCGAAGCCGTAGCGCCGCAGCTCGTTCTGCACGACGGCGCCGAGCGCCTCGGGGTCGCGCTCGCGGAAGTCCGCGTGCTCGAGGATTGCGTGCAGGAGCTCGCCCGTGCGGGCGCCGCGCGGGAGCTCGTGCAGCGCCACCGCCTCCGGGCCGCGCGCGGCGCCCGCCGGCAGCGGCGGATCGGCGTCCGAGGTCGCGTCGTGGTCGAGCCCTTCCTCCGCCTGGTGCCCGAGCCTGCCGCCCGACGCCGCAAGCCCGGAGAAGCTCGAGACGCGCCACGACCCGTCGAGGGTGCGGTCGGCGGTCGGCAGCGGCGCGAGCGTGGCGGTCGGCTCGGTGGTGAGCGGCCGGCGCTCCACGTCGTCGTCCAGCGTCGCCTCGCGCACCTCGATCGCGCCGTCGGCGAGGCGCTCGAGGTCGCGGAGATCGGCAAGCAGCGTTGCCTGGTCGAGGTTCTTGACGCGCTCGCACGTCGCCTCGAGCAGCTCGAGCCCGTCATCGATGCCCGGCGGCTGGTGCAGCAGGTAGCCGAGCGACGCCTTCTCGTTGAAGTTGACGTTGCCCCAGACCAGCGTGCAGCGGTGGCGCGCGCGGGTCACGGCGACGTAGAGCAGGCGCAGGTTCTCGGCGAACGCCTCGATCTCCGCTCGCGCGAGGTTCTGCTTGCTCTGTTCCGAGCCGATGTCGAGGCGCAGCTTGCGCGCTTCGTCGTGAAAGCGGATCCAGCGCTGGTCCTCGTCGTGTAGCCCCATCGCGTCCCAGGTGAACGGGCAGTACACGATGCCGTACTCGAGGCCTTTCGCGCGGTGGATGGTGACGAGCTGCACCGCCTTCGCGTCGCTCTCGAGACGGATCTGCATCGACTCGCTCGCGACCTCGGCGCGCGCCGCCTCGTCGGTGCGCATCAGCGTCAGCCAGTCGACGAGCGCGAGCGGACCGCGGTGCGCCTCGCGCGAGGCCGCCTGCAGCAGCTCGGCGACGTGCAGCACGTTGGTCAGGCGCCGCTCGCCGTCCTCGAGCGCGAGCAGCCGCTGCTGCACCTCGCAGACGTCGAGCAGGCGGCGGAAGGCGGCCATGAAGCCGTGGTCCGTCCAGGTGTCGAGCCAGTCGCGCAGCCGCGCCGCCCAGTCGTCCCACCGCGCCTCGTCCGCCTGCAGCGCGGCGAGCGCCTGGGCGTCGAGGCCGATCAGACGCGTCGCCAGCGCGGCGCGCAGCAGCCGCGGGTCGCCGGGCTCGGCGATCGCGCGCAGCACGCGCTCGATCTCCTCCGCCTCTTCGGACTCGAAGACGCTGTCGTCGCCCTGGCGGACGCTCGGCACGCCGCGCTCGCGCAGCGCTTCCTGCACCGCCATGGCCTGACGGTTCGTGCGGCAGAGGACCGCGATGTCGCCGGCGTGCAGCGGGCGGTCGCCGATCGTCGCGTCGGAGGCGAGGAGCCGGACGATCTCGCCCGCGATCATGCGCGGTACGCGCCGCTTCGCCCAGCCCTTGTCCATGCGTCCGTTCTTCGCGTCCGGCGGCGGCGTCAGGACGAGCAGCTCGAGCGGCGGACGCGCCGCGATCTCGCCGCGCAGCTCGGTGCGCGCGCCCGCGCGGGGCTTGACCGTCGTGAACGGGATGTCGTCGAACAGAAACGGCGCGCGGGCGCGCGAGAACAGCGTGTTGACCCCGTGCACCAGCGCGGGGGTCGAGCGATAATTGATCTCGAGCGTGTGTGCGCGCGCGCCGGCATCGCGCTTTGCGTCGACGTAGGTGAAGACGTCGGCGCCGCGGAAGGCGTAGATCGCCTGCTTCGGGTCGCCGATCAGGAAGAGCGGCTGACCGCTCCCCTCGTAAACCTCGCGGAAGATTGCGTACTGCACGGGGTCGGTGTCCTGGAACTCGTCGATCAGCGCGGCGCGGAAGCGCTCGCGGATCTGCGCGGCGAGCGCGCTGCCGGTGGCCGGACGCAGGAGCGCGTCGCGCAAGCGGTAGAGGAGGTCGTCGAAGGACTGCGTGTTCGCCGCCTCGTGCCGGCGCTCGACCTCGCGCCGGACGTCGTCGACCAGCTCGCGCTTGAGGCCGAGGAACCAGGTCTTGGCGAGCTCCTCGAAGCGTTGCTGCGCTGCGTGCAAGCGATCACAGGCGTCGAACAGATCGTGCGCGAGCGTCGCCTTGCCGGGGACAGTGTTCTTGCGCAGCTCCGCGGTGGTGAAGCGGAAGAGCTTGTCGCACGCGCCCGGCTGGCCGTCGCGCGCCGTCGCGAGGAAGGCCTCGAGCGCGGCGCACCACGAGTCCACCCATCTCTCCTGAAAGGCGCGCCGCTGCCACTCGCGCGACAGCAGCAGCTTCCGGACCTCGTTACGCGACGCGCTCCAGATGCGCGCTGCCTCGTCGACCGCCCGCTGCCACTCGGCGCACACGCGCTCGGCCTCGTCGCGCGGCGGGCGGCGCATGCCGTCGGGCACGACCGGCATGTCGCGGTGCGCGAGCACCTTGCCGGCGAGGCGCGCGAGGTCGCTCGGCGTCGCCTGGTGCGCGCTCGCGCAGCGGACGAGCAGCGGCGGCGCATCGTGCAGCGCGCGCACCCAGAAGTCCTTCACCACCTTGCTGCGCAGCGGGCTCTCGTCGGTGACCAGCTCGGCCTCGAACGGCGCGCCGCTCTCGAACGCGTTCTCGAGCAGGATGCGCTGGCAGAAGCCGTGGATGGTGAAGATCGCGGCCTCGTCGAAGCTGCGCAGCGCGGTCGCGAGGTGCTTGCGCGCGTCGGCAAGCCCGCCATCGGCGGCGCAGCGCGCGGCGAGGACGGCGAGCGGGTCGTCGTCGCCGCGTCCGCCCGGACGTTGGTCGCCCGCCTCGACGTGCTCGAAGTACGCGACCGCCTCGCGCAGCCGGTTGCGCACGCGGTCGCGCAGCTCGGCGGTCGCGGCGTTGGTGTAGGTGACGACCAGGATCTGGCCCACCTCGAACCGCCGCTCGAGGAGCAGCCGGAGGTACAGCATGGCGAGCGTCCAGGTCTTGCCGGTGCCGGCGCTGGCCTCGATCAGCGTCGTGTCGCCGAGCGGCACGGCGAGCGGGTCGAGCGGCCTCACGACAGCTCCTCGCGGTGGTCGAGCAGCGGGCCGAACACGTCCTCCGCGACCGAGGCAAAGGTCAGCGGCGCGTCGACGTCCGGCACGACCACCGCGGCCTCGAGCGGGTCGCAGCCCGCGAACGCTAGCCGGTTGTAGTCGTCCGTCCGCTCGTAGCTCGAATCGCCGCGCTCGCTGTCCCAGGCGCGGCGCGCGTCCTCGAGCGCCCGGGCGGGCTCCTTCGGGTTCGGGGCTCGCAGCGCGGCGACGTAGACGCGCGACGTGCTGGGAAAGAAGGGCAGCGGGAGCATCGAGCCGATGCGGTAGAGCGCGAGCAGCCGCCGGAGGAGCTCCTGCGCATTCGGGGCGGGGCGAAAGCACACCTCGTAGGCGGCGCTGCCGGCGGGCCGGCCGACGATCGTCGTGCAGCGCGGGACGTCTGGGGGCGCGAAGGCGTCGATCAGCAGGTGGCGGATCCACGTGGCGACCTCGCTGCGGCGGCCGAGGCGCGAGAACTGAACGCGCACGTGACCGCGCTCGAACAGGTCGCCGATGCGTCCGGTGATCCGCACCCCGTCGAGCTCGGCGTCGACCTCGAAGGGCGGCCGCGGCTCGCCGGCCGTCGCGCGCCGGGCGCGCTGCGCGATCTCCTCGACCTCGGGAACGAGCTCGCGGTACACGCAGTCGCCGGGCACGCCGAGCGGCAGCAGACCCTTGCCGCGCAGGATCGTGAGCGGGAGCTCCCGGTCCTCGCCCTCGAGGACGCGCGTCAGCACCTGCTGGCCGATCGCCCAGCGGTCGAGCTGGTCGAGCTCGAGCGGCTCGCGGTTGTCGAGGGGTGCGGCGTCCTTGCCGAGCGAGAGCAGCAGACTGCGCTGCAGGAACGCGCGCGCCGGGTGCTCGAAGAAGCGCACCAGCTCGTCGACCGTCACCTCGCGCGGCGCCTCGGCCGCGAGCGGCGCCGGGACGAATCGCGGCGCCGGGTGGCGCGGCCCGACGAGCGCCTGCGCGCCGCAATAGTAGGCGGCGGCGTAGCTCACCAGACGCGGCTCCTCGCCACTGAAGTAGCGCGGGCTGAACGGCTGCAGCGGATGGCGCACGACCACGCGCTCGCGGATGCGCCGCTGCGCGCGCTCGGATGGCAGCTCGTTCGGATCGTCGTCGGACGACGCGCCGTCGTCGGGCACGATGAAGGACTCGCCGAGCGTGTCGAGCAGCTCGCTCACCACCACCGACGGCGGCAGCTCGGTGTTGTCGCGGACGCTCTGCCCGACGTAGCTGATCCACAGCCGGTCGCGCGCCGAGAGCAGCGCCTCGAGGAACAGGTAGCGGTCGTCCTCGCGCGCCGAGCGGTCGCCGCGCCGCGGGTGCCGCGCCACCACGTCGAAGCCGAGCGGGCGGCGCACGCGTGGAAAGGCGTCGCCGTTCATGCCGAGCAGGCAGACGACGCGGAACGGGATCGCGCGCATCGGCACGAGCTCGCAGAACGTCACGCCGCCGGAGAGGAAGCCGCGCGAGGTGCGCGCCTCGGCGATCTCGCTCCGCACCAGGTCGCGCGCCGCGTCGAACGACAGCCGATCGGTGAACTCGACGCTGCGTGCGCGCTCCGCGAGGCTCTCCAGCGCCTTGCGGATCGCGTGGTGCTGATCCGCGGTGTGGTCGTTGCTCGCGACCATGGCGCCGAGCAGTCGACCGAGGTCGTCGCGCCACTCGTCGAGCGTCCGGGGCGCGGACAGCTCGTCATGGAAGCGGAACAGCGTCGTACAAAAATCCGCAACCTTGCCGAGCAGCACGCCGGCGCTGCCCTCTACGTCATCGTAGGGCAGGGTGCCGGCGAACATCCTCCGCTCCTCGCCCGGCATCGCGTAGCCGACCAGCAGACGGTCGAGTCCGAAGCGCCAGGTGTTCTGCGCGATCTCCGGCTGGCCGTGCGCGCGACGGTGCGCAGCATCGATGCCCCAGCGGACGCCCGCCTGGTCGATCCACGCGCGCACGACGTCGACCTCCTCGGCCTCGATGCCGAAGCGCTCGCGGATCGCCGCGATGCGCAGCAGGTCGAGCACGTCGGCGGCGGTCATCCGGCCGTCGAGGACCTCGAGCAGCCGCGCGAACGCGTCCGCGATCTCGTCGGTCGCGCGCGAGCCGCGGTCCGCGATCCGGTACGGGATCTGCGGCCTGGTTCCGATCTCGCCGAACACCGCCTCGATGAGCGGCGCGTAGAGCTCGATCGAGGGCGTCATCACGACGACGTCGCGCGGCTCGAGGTCCGGGATCTCCTGGAAGAGCGCGACGAGCTGGTCGTGCAGCACCTCGACCTCGCGCATCGGCGAGTGGCACGAGTGGACGGTGATGGTGCGGTCGTCCGGGTCGAGCGGCAGCGCGGGCCGGCGCTCGTGCGCGCGCCCTTCGGGGACGGTGTGGCGGCGCTCGAGCAGGTTCAGGATGTCGGACTGCAGCGTCGCGAGCATGCTGCAGGTTCCCGGGTCGACGTAGAGGTCGTTGTCGTCCTCGACGTAGTGGCCGCCCGCCTCGAGCACGGCCTGGAAGTCGCGGCCGAGGCGTCCCAGCGAGGCGAGCAGCGGGTTGCCCTCGCTCAGGTGGAGCTCCTCCTCGGTCTCGTCGCCCCCGCGGCGCTCGATGGTGCGCAGGATCTCGCGTCGCGAGCGGATCTCCGCCCAGTACTCGCGCGACGGGCTCAGCACGAAGAGGTGCACCTCGACCACGCGCGACAGCGCGAACAGCACGCGCACGTAGAGCGGCGGCAAGGTCGAGAGGCCGAACAGGCTCACGCGCTCGGGAAAGCCCTCGAGCCGATCGAGCCGCTCGAGCCGCTGCCGGAAGCGCTCCTCGCGCGCGGCGAGGTGGTGCGGGCCGAGGCGCTCGACCAGCGCCCGCCAGAGGATCGCCTGCCAGTGCTCCTCCGCACGGCTCTCCCAGCGCAGCACCATCTCGGGGCGGAACACGACGTACTGGTCGAAGGTGGTGGCGATGCGCTGCGCGAGCTGCAGGCGGCGCAGCCCGCGCTCGTCCGAGGCGAGGTAGCTGCGGATCGACTCGAAGGCCGGGTGGTCGAGGTGCTGCGGCAGCAGGTCCGCGACTGCCCAGGTCAGCGTCTCGGGCTCGTAGACGGCGCCGGCGGACTCGTCACCGCCCGCCGCCGCCGCGAAGGCCCGCTCGATCAGCCGCCGCGGGAACGGGAAGTCCGGGTTCGCCCAGACCCCCAGCCGGCGCGCGAGCTGCATCGCGAGCCAGCGCTCCATGCCGCGGCCCTGGACGACGATGGTCTCCCGGGCGAACGGGCTCTCGAGCGGGCGTGCGACGACCTCGCAGAGGACGGCGACGAGCTTCTCGGTGCGGTTGCTGCGGTGGACGTGCACGCCGCGCGGAGCCTAGCGGGCCGGCAGGACAGCCGTTGTCAGGGTGAGAAGGAGTCGGCGGGCGGCAGCTTCTCGCCCGCGAGGTCGCTCCCCGCGTCGAGGCAGAGGAGCCGCACGCGGCCGGTCGCGACCACCTGCCCGGCCTCGTTGCGCGCCGTCGCCTCCCAGACCTGGGTGCGCCGGCCGCGCGTGACCGGCGTGGCGACCACCCGTACCGTCCCCGAGCGCACGGCGCGGATGAAGCTCGTGTGGTTCTCGAGTCCGACCACACCCTGGCCGCGCGCCATCGCGTCGAGCCCCGCCCCGGTCGAGCACACGCTCTCGACGACCGCGCAGTGCACCCCGCCGTGCACGATGCCGTACGGCTGCAGGTGCTGCTCGCCGATCGTGTACTCCGCCTCGACGCGGTCGCGGTCGGCGTGCAGGATCCGCAAGCCGATCACGCCGTCGAAGCCCGTCGTCCGCGCGATCCCCGGCAGGGTGCTCTCGGAATCTCGGTCGTGCGCCATGGCGCGCTCGTCTACAACGTGCGCCGCCGTCGCGCGAGGAGCGTGCGGGCGCTCACTGGACCGCGCACGTCTCGCCGCGGCAGCGGTTCACCTCGACGGTGACGTGCGACAGGTCGATCTCGCCCTCGAGGAGCTGCTTGTAGTGCTCCGGTGGGCGCGGGTCGTGGGTCACGACGCTGATCATGGCGCAGAGCTGGTGCGGTCCGACCCGCCACAGGTGAAGGTCCGTGATGCGGTTGTCGGCGTGGCGCTCGATGCGGTTGCGGAGCCGCTCCGCGAGCTCGGGCTCGACGTCGCCGTCGAGCAGGACGCGCGAGGTGTCGCGCAGGAGACCGTACGACCAGCGCCCGATGATCGCTGCGCCGACGACGCCCACGAACGGGTCCATCCACAGCCAGCCGAGGTACTTGCCGCAGAGCAGCGCGACGATCGCGAACACCGAGGTGAGGGCGTCGGCCAGCACGTGGAAGTAGGCGGCGCGGAGGTTGTGGTCGCGATGCTCACGCTGTGCGCGACGCACGATGGTCACGTCGTCGGCCTGGCCGTGCGCGTGCTCCTGCTCGGGGTGCGGCGCGTCAAGCATCCACGCGGAGACCAGGTTCACCACCAGGCCCACGACCGCGACCAGGATCGCCTCGTTGAAGCTGATCGAGAGCGGCGTGAAGAAGCGGCCGAGCGACTCCCAGGCGATCAGCACCGCGATCACGCCCAGCACCACGGCGCTCGTGTAGCCGCCGAGCACGCCGACCTTCCAGGTGCCGAAGGAGTAGCGGACGTTCTCCGCATGCCGCCGCGCGTACGCGTAGGCGAACGCGCTGATCCCCAGCGCCGAGGCGTGGCTCGCCATGTGCCAGCCGTCGGCAAGGAGGGCCATCGAGCCGAAGATCGAGCCGGCTGCGATCTCGATCACCATCATCGCGGCGGTGAGCAGGATCACCCGCCAGGTGTTGCGCTCCGCCCGCGCGTGCTCGTCCGTCAGGTAATTGTGGTCGTGCTGCCAGGCCTCGATCGATTCGTGCTGATGCATGGCCGTTCGAGGTATCTTCGGTCCGCTGCCGCGATAGTCAAGTCCGCGAGTTTCGGCCAGATGGCGCGCAAGGCCTATACACGCAGCAGCACGGCGCGGGCCGGCGCGCCGGTCGCCCGCGCCACGGCGCGCGCATAGAGCTCGACCTGACGGCGGTACTCGTCGAGCCGGCCCGCGATCTCGACGTCGCTCTTGAAGTCGACCACCGTCCAGCCGGCCGCCGGATTCTCCTCGCGGAAGGCGACGTCGACCACGCCCTCGACGAAGACGCCGTCGACCACGAGCATCACCGGGCACTCGCGGCGGCACGCGCCGCGCCTGGCCGCGGCGGCCGCGCGGACGACGAGCGGGTGCGCGAGCGCGCGCAGCGCCGCCGCCGCCGCCGCCTCGACCTCGTCCG
>FWPU01006845.1_pt1 | contig 21983 bp, 20 predicted proteins | sample 2228361 | NCBI WGS metagenome assembly FWPU01 (sample SAMEA103939777, study PRJEB20133) | metagenome
TCTATTGCAGCTGAAGAATTATTCAAAATTGGTTCCTTCCCGGTAACGAATTCTTTATTGGTTACTTATCTCACCATTATATTATTTTTAATCATCGTCATACTTGTTCGGCTCAAGAAGAACATTATTCCAGTGGGTCTTCAGAATGTTGTGGAATACATAATGGAGTATTTCTATAACCTTATCTGCGATGTCTTTGGTAGCGAAGAAAAGGGTAGGAAATTCTTTCCTCTGGTTGTCACAATATTTCTCTTTGTGCTTATTGTGAACTGGTTTGGGCTTTTACCAGGTGTGGGTTCTATAGGCTTTTACCAGGAGAAACATCAGGAACAGGTTTTTAAAGAAAAGGCAGTGCATACCACAGGAAAAGAATATGGTGAGAAACATCCACCAGCGGAAAAGGAAAACCATAAGGTCTTTGTCCCTCTTTTCCGGGGCGCATCAGCAGATTTGAATACAACTCTTGCCCTCGCTTTGATCTCTGTAATCTTTACGCAGATATACAGTATCCAGATTTTGGGCTTTAGAGGATTTCTCAAGCGTTTTATCAAACTGAAAAACCCAATAATGTTTTTCGTAGGAATACTTGAATTGATTGGTGAAATAGCCAAAATTATTTCGTTCTCATTCCGTCTCTTTGGCAATATCTTTGCTGGTGAGGTTCTATTAACAGTAATGCTCGTGCTCCTCCCATTTATAATCCCCTTACCATTCCTTGCCCTTGAGATATTTGTGGGATTGATTCAGGCAATTATATTTTCTTTTCTTACATTATTTTTCATAAAGATTGCAACGACTGAGGAGGAACATTGAAGATAAATGAAATTCTAATAACTTTAGGTATTTTTTAAGGAGGAAAAATGGAACAGACATTTAAAATGATCGCAGTTGCCCTGGCAATTGGTCTTGGTGCACTAGGACCTGGTATAGGCATTGGGCTTATTGGCGCCAAGGCGACCGAAGCGGTTGGGCGAAATCCTGAGGCAATGGGAAAAATACAGACATTGTTTATTCTTGCATTGGCATTTTGCGAAGCAATTGCTATCTATGCCCTTGTTGTGGCATTGATTATTAGATTCTTATAATTATGGAAGCCCTGACCAAACTTGGAATAAACCCACTTCTGCTCATTGCCCAGATTGTAAATTTCTTGATTCTCTTGTGGCTTTTAAACCGATTTCTTTACAAACCAATTCTTAAACTGTTTAAAGACCGTTCGACCAAAATTGAAACAGGAATAAAAACAGCTGAGGATCTGAAACGACAGGCAGCAGAAGCAGAAGAGCGCCATAGACAGTATCTTGACGAGGCGAAAAAAGAAGCCCATCGTATTGTTGAACAGGCTACAAAACTTGGTGATGAGGAGAAGAAAAAGATAATTGAAATGGCAAATGAAGAGGCAAAGAAGATCGTTGAAAAAACCATGCATGAGATTAATGCAGAGAAACAGAATATTATGGCGGACATTAAAAAGGAAGTAGGTGAGATGGTGGTTGAACTGAGCGCCTCAATGATTAAGAAAAGAATGGATGAAAAAACTCAACGGGCTATGATTGAAGAGGCGATAAAAGATGTGGAGCGAGAGCTTGAAAAAGTCAGCGATAAGTGAAAGCATAACTCAACACATCACTCCCGAGACAGTTATCAGGGAACTTGAGTTAATCAATTCCTCTTTGAGGTCTTCGCTGAAAATACGTGGTTATCTTGAAAATCCGCGCATTCCGCTTGCGGAAAAACAGAAGGTATTAACAGACCTATTTAAGGATTATGTCAGTCAAAAGACATATGAGTTCATTTTTCTTTTATTGCGAACGAATGCCCTGCCCAGTCTAAATGATATTCTGAAGAGTTACCGAAGAACGAAAACCGACACCGGCATTCTTGAGATTGAGGTCAAGACTACCGTGCCTTTAACCAGCGAAGAGAAAGGGGAACTCGCAAGCAATTTTGAAAAGAAATTGAAAAAACCTGTAACAATTAAAAATATTATTGATCCTAATATTATTGGCGGTATGGTTATTAAAACCGGTGATCTCTTGATTGATGCAAGTATTCGCGCAAAAATTCAGGGTTTGTTAAAAAATCTAAAACAAGGATAGAAAATCATGAGTCAGGATTTGAAAACAAAAATTCTTGAAGAATTAACGAAAGACATTATTAAATTTGAAAAGAAAATACAGATTGAAAGGGTGGGTACTGTTATTGAGATAGGAGATGGGATTGCTCACATTCATGGCTTGCAGGATTGTTTTGCTTCGGAGATGCTTGAATTTTCCAATGGTGTATATGGTGTGGCACTCAATCTCCTTGAAGATGAAATTGGTGCCGTTGTGCTTGGCGATTATGAAAAGATAAAAGAAGGCGATATTGTAAAGGGAACCGGTAGAATTCTTGAAGTTGGTGTTGGCGAAAATCTTCTCGGACGAGTAATCAATCCACTTTGCGAACCTATTGACGGTAAGGGCCCAATAAAAACCACAACATACTATCCAGTAGAAAAAATTGCTCCCCGGGTTATTCTACGGGAACAGGTAAATACGCCGCTACAGACCGGTATTAAAGCGATTGATAGTATGATTCCAATCGGTCGTGGTCAGCGTGAATTGATCATTGGTGACCGTCAGACCGGGAAAACCGCCATTGTGATAGATACGATTATTAACCAGAAAGAAGAGGGCGTTTACTGCATTTATGTTTCTATCGGACAGAAGGAATCGAAATTAGCCCGCATTGTCTCAGAATTGGAGAAAAATGGTGCAATGGATTATACAATAGTGGTTAGCGCGGGATCGTCGGATCCAGCAGCATTATGGTATATTGCACCCTATGCCGGTTGTGCCATGGGTGAATATTTCATGGACAAAGGTAAGGATTCGCTACTTATCTATGATGATCTTTCAAAGCACGCCTGGGCATATCGTCAGATTTCTCTGCTGTTACGCAGACCACCGAGCAGGGAAGCATATCCCGGTGATATTTTTTATCTTCATTCAAGGCTGCTCGAGCGTGCTGCAAAATTGAATAAGGACCATGGTGGCGGTTCATTAACTGCCCTGCCGATTATTGAGACTCAAGCAGGTGATATTACCTCATATATTCCAACCAATGTTATTTCAATTACCGATGGTCAAATTTATCTTGAACCCGAACTTTTTTACCAGGGTATCAGACCGGCAATTAATGTTGGACTTTCAGTATCAAGGGTTGGTTCCACGGCGCAGATCAAGGCGATGAAAAAAGTTGCCGGTAAACTGCGGCTTGATCTTGCTCAGTATCGAGAAATGGCAGCATTTGCCGAATTTGCCAGTGATCTTGATGAAGCAACAAGAAAGCAGTTAACACGGGGAAAGATAATGACCGAAATACTGAAACAGGGACAGTATGTGCCGATGTCAGTCGAAAAGCAGGTTATGATTATATATGCTGGTGTATCGGGTTTGCTCGATGACATTCCCCTTGATAAGATAAAACAATTTGAAAACGAATTTCTGAGGTTTATGGATACAAGCCATTCTGATGTTGGCAAGAAAATAAAGGAAACCGGAGACCTTGATACCGAAACCGAAGAAAGATTGAGCAGAGCGATCAAAGAATTTAGAGAGTTATTCGTAAAATGATGGTTTTTGCGGTTGTTTTGTTGTTTGCATATTGGAATTTGTTTGGGTCTTGGTACTTGGGATTTGAATAATAAATGGCTTCAGTTCGCGACATAAAAAGGCATATAAAATCAGTGGGCAATATAAAAAAAATTACTCGCACCATGCAGATGGTTGCCGGAGCAAAGATGCAGAAGACATTGTCCGCTTTGCTTGCCTCAAGACCTTATGCCCAGCTTGCCTGGAACCTTCTTTTGAATCTTGCACCAAAAACCGAACGTGAACTACATCCTTTGCTGCAGACAAGACCATTAAAGAACAGGTTGGTTGTTCTCATAACATCGGATCGTGGTCTGTGTGGTGCATTCAATATGAATATTATCGGTGAAGCCCTGAAGAATATTACAGAAAAGGAGCATTGCCTGATTTTGCCGGTGGGGAAAAAAGGCCGGGATTTTTTTGTCAGGCGTGGCTACAATGTCATTGCTGAATTTACCGGACTTGGTGCACCAGTTCCATTCATCAGCATTTTGCCGGTTTCCCAGATAATAATTGACGAATTTACCAGAACCAGAGTTGATGAGGTGATTCTTGTTTACAGTGATTATGTATCAAATGTGATTCAAAAGCCAGTCTCAATGCGGTTGTTGCCTTTACAACAGGAACAACCTGAACAGATTTTTCTTGCCCAGTTTGTCTATGAACCCTCGGCTCGAGAGGTTATAGCAACATTGCTGGAGAGAATCATTGAATACAAAGTTTATGCAGCGGTCCTTGAATCGCAGGCGTCAGAATTTGCTGCGCGCATGATGGCAATGAAGAATGCTACAGATAATGCTGAGAGCCTGATTCAACATTTAACACTTTCTTACAATAAAGCAAGGCAGGAAGGGATTACCAAAGAATTGACTGAATTGTCCACGACCAAGGCAGTTATTGAGAGGTTGGGATGAGGAGATGTAAAAGGCAATAAATGGGATAATTGTGAAAAGGAGTAGATTATGAATAAAGGAAGAGTTTTACAGGTAATAGGTCCCGTAGTAGATGTTGAATTTGCAGAAAAACTGCCCGAGATATATGGGGCTTTACAACTTAACTTTAAGAATGAAGAGATCGTGCTGGAAGTGCAGCAGCACCTTGGCTTCAATGTTGTAAGAACAATTGCAATGGGGCCAACAGAGAATATTGCCCGGGGGATGGAAGTGATTGACCCGGGAGAACCCATTACCGTGCCGGTCGGTCCTGAAACCCTTGGTAGGTTGTTTAATGTTTTGGGCGAACCAATTGACGAAAAGGGTAAGGTAAATGGCAAAAAACGGCGTCCCATTCACTGTAAACCTCCTGAATTCAAAGAACAATCAACACAGGTGGAAATTCTTGAAACAGGAATAAAGGTCATTGACCTGATTGCACCGATTATGAAGGGCGGTAAAGTTGGTCTGTTCGGTGGTGCAGGTGTTGGTAAGACTGTGGTCGTTATGGAATTGATCAGGAACATTGCTATTGAACATGGCGGTGTTTCAGTATTTGCTGGTATCGGTGAAAGAACACGTGAAGGCAATGATCTTTATTTTGAAATGATTCGTTCTGGAGTGATCAACAAGACGGTTATGGTCTTTGGGCAGATGAATGAACCACCCGGCGTTCGGGCAAGGGTTGGTCTGACTGCATTGTCAATGGCAGAATATTTTCGTGATTTGGAACATAAGGATGTACTACTATTTATTGATAATATCTATCGTTTCACCATGGCTGGTTCTGAAGTTTCTGCCTTGCTGGGCAGGATTCCTTCGGCAGTAGGTTATCAGCCTACTCTTGCAACTGAGATGGGAGAACTTCAGGAGCGAATTACCTCAACCAAACATGGTTCCATAACCTCGGTTCAGGCAGTATATGTGCCGGCAGACGATTTGACTGATCCCGCACCGGCAACGACCTTTGGTCATCTTGATTCTACTATTGTGCTTTCCCGACCAATAGCGGAGCTGGGTATCTATCCGGCAGTTGATCCACTTGATTCTACTTCGACAATTCTTGATCCACGATTTGTTGGTGAAGAGCACTATAATGTAGCACGAGGTGTTCAGCGTGTGCTCCAGCGATATAAAGATCTGCAGGATGTCATTGCAATTTTAGGATTTGAAGAACTATCCGAAGAAGATAAACTGACTGTAACCAGAGCAAGAAAGATTCAAAAATTTCTTTCTCAACCATTTTTCGTCGCAGAAACCTTTACCGGCAGGCCAGGGAAGTATGTACCGCTAAACGAGACCATCAAAGCATTCAAATCAATACTTGAAGGTGCCTGTGATGACTTTGCCGAGCAGAATTTGTATATGTGTGGTGATCTTAGTGATCTGAAATGAAATTCCATCTTGAGATAGTTACACCAGAACATCTGGTCTATTCGGACGATATTGATGTGCTTACAGTACCCACAGTTCAGGGTGAAATTAGTATCCTGGCAAAGCATGTACCCCTTGTAACAATGATCAATCCTGGTGAGATAATAATAAAGAAAAACAATGAAATTGAATATATGGCAATCAGCGGTGGTTTTGTTCAGGTAATTCCGAATAAGGTCATTATCTTAGCTGATGCTGCCGAACGGGCTGAAGAGATTGATCTGGAAAGGGCAGAACAGGCAAGGGAACGTGCCCAGAGATTAATGGAGGAAAAAAGGGGGGATAAGATCAGCCATGCTGAGGCAATGGCTGCATTCCAGAGGGCACTGGTTCGGATTAAAGTTGCCCGCCGAAAAACAAAGAAATAGTAAGCCTTATTACGCAAATTGTACAATAGCCACTAACATTTATTGACAGGTATAAAAATTTAGGTATTATTACAGATTATGGCAAGACAATACTGGCATACCCTATCAATAAACGCTATTTTTGAATCTCTGAGAACCCGGGCTGAGGGGCTCAATTCAGAAGAAGTAAGACAGCGCTTGGAAGAATTTGGTCATAATGAAATCAAAGAAACAAAAAAGAAGACTACATTTGAAATGTTCCTTGATCAATTCAAGGATTTTATGATTCTTGTTCTAATTGGCGCCGCGATTATTTCAGGAATTATTGGTGAACCAGTTGATACAATTGCGATAATTATCATTGTTCTTCTCAATGGTATAATCGGTTTTATCCAGGAATACCGTGCAGAAAAAGCAGTCCAAGCACTGAAAAAGATGGCTGAATCAAATATTAATGTGCGAAGGAATAATGCTATTCACAGTGTGCCTGTAAGTGAGATTGTTCCTGGTGATGTTGTCATGCTGGAGACAGGAAATATCGTACCCGCAGATATACGATTGTTAGAAGTTGCGCAACTAAAGATCGATGAATCCGCTTTGACTGGCGAGTCAATTCCGGTTGAAAAATTTTCACAACAGATGCATGATCCCTCGGTTTCTCTGGGCGATAGCAAGAATATGGCATATAAAGGTACTGTTGTCACATATGGTAGGGGTATTGGCGTTGTTGTAGCAACAGGCATGGAAACTGAGCTGGGCCGAATTGCAACTTTGATTCAGGAAGAAGAAGAGGTAAAAACACCACTGCAGAAAAGATTGGCAAGTTTTGGTAAATGGCTTTCGCTTGCCTGTTTAGCAATCTGTGCGATTATTTTTGTGCTTGGTGTGTTAAGAGGCGAACCGCCAGCACTGATGTTTTTGACTGCGGTGAGCTTAGCGGTTGCGGCAATACCAGAGGCTTTACCAGCAGTGGTTACTATCTCTCTGGCATTAGGTGCAAAAAAAATGGTAAAAGAGAACGCCCTGATAAGAAAGCTTGCAGCAGTAGAAACACTTGGTTCAGTTACCTATATCTGTTCTGATAAGACCGGTACCCTGACCCAGAATCGGATGAAGGTGCAGGAAGTTTTTATTGAAAATCAGATATTTGGTGTTGAAGAATTATCAAATATTACAACAAAATATCCAGACTTTTTTATTGCCCTTGTTTTGAGTAATGACGCCCATTTTGATAAGAATGGTAATATTATTGGTGATCCAACAGAAACTGCACTCTGCGCTGTAGCATTGGATAATGGTTTTAATAAGATGGATTTGGAAAAAAAATATCCAAGGATTGGTGAAATTCCGTTTGACTCTGAAAGAAAGTGTATGACGACGATCCATCAATTTGGAGACAACAGGATTGTAGCATTTACAAAGGGTGCCATTGAAGTGCTTTTAGAGAAGTCTAATAAATTCTTATATAGCAAAAAAAACATAGCAGATTTTCACAATGAAATTCATAAAGCAAGTTTAAAAATGGCAGGTGAGGGGTTGAGGATTTTAGGTATTGCAATGCGTGAATGGGATAGACTACCTGATAATCTAACGCCCGAGATCATAGAAGAGGAACTTACACTAATTGGTTTGGTCGGAATGATTGATCCACCACGTCCAGAGGTAAAAGAGGCAATTAAGGTTTGCAAAAGTGCAGGGATTGTGCCGGTAATGATAACTGGTGACCATCCAATTACTGCCCGGGCAATCGCTCATCAATTAGGTATTCTTGATCAGGAATGTCAGGGGATTATAACCGGTAAAGAGCTTGATGTTTTGTCATTAGAGGAGTTTGAAAGAAAAGTAGAGAATATCCAGGTTTATGCACGGGTCGCACCAGAACAGAAATTAAAAATCGTAAAGGCATTGCAGGATAAAGGTCAGTTTGCGGCGATGACCGGTGATGGTGTAAATGATGCTCCGGCTTTAAAGCGTGCTGATATTGGTGTGGCAATGGGTATAATGGGCACCGAGGTTTCAAAAGAAGCAGCGCATATGATCCTGCTTGATGACAATTTTGCAACAATTGTAAAGGCAGTAAAAGAAGGCCGGCGGATATTTGATAATATTCGCAAGTTTATCAAATATACAATGACGAGTAATTCTGGGGAGATATGGGCAATATCTCTGGCACCGGTCTTTGGTTTACCCGTTCCGCTTCTTCCCATTCACATCCTCTGGATAAATCTTGTGACCGATGGTCTGCCCGGGCTTGCCCTTGCGGCAGAGCCGGCAGAAAAAAATGTGATGAATCGTCCGCCCCGACATCCAAAAGAGAGTATTTTTGCCCATGGCCTTGGTGCGCATATTATCTGGGTTGGTCTGTTAATGGGTATAGTGCCATTATTGACCCAGATCTGGGGATTGATGATGGGTGAGATTCATTGGCAAACAATGGTGTTTACAATTTTGTGCTTGAGTCAGATGGGACATTCATTGGCGATTCGCTCCGAAAAAAAATCACTCTTTACCCAGGGACTTTTTTCGAACAAACCTTTGCTCGGAGCAGTGCTTTTGACTTTTGTGCTTCAACTTAGCACGATATATATTCCATTCTTAAATCAGATATTTAAAACCCAGCCTCTTTCAATTAATGAGTTATTATTGTGTATTGGGCTTTCAAGCATTGTCTTTATTGCTGTTGAAATTGAAAAACTGGTCAAACGTCTGCGTCGCGGTGCAGAATAGGAATGGCTTTGAACAAAAGATCGTTAAAATGTTTAGATTTGACCCCAAGATTTTGATTTTCTTCTTTGTTGTGTGTCGAAAGCCAGATACAGCATATCATTATGAAAATATTCTTGTTGGCGGTCCCTGTGAAATAAAATTTTATACCAGCAGTGAGGGTACAGGAAAAAAGGTATTAAATCAAATAGATGTTGAACTGAAGCGATTGGATTCACTGCTGAATTATTTTTCTCCACATAGCCTGGTGAGTTTGATAAACAGAGAACACCAGGCAGTAATTCCTTCAGACATTAGAGATATTTTTGTTCTCAGTGATTCAATTTCAAGACTTACTGATGGACTGTTTGATATATCAATCGCACCCCTGCTTGAGATCTGGGGTTTTTATAAAGGTGAAAAGCGAGTACCCTCAAAACAGGAGATAAAAAGCGTAAAGGTATTTGTTGATTACAGAAAAGTTACAGTGAAAGGAGATACGATTATCATACGAGATAGCATGAAGATTGACCTCGGTGGTATTGCCCAGGGTTATGCTGCTGATCGGGTGACAAGCATCCTGAAAGAACACAAAATAAAATCTGCAATAATCAATATTGCGGGTGAGATTGTGGCAATTGGTAATTCTCCAAGAAATAGACCCTGGACAGTAGGTATCAAAAACCCGCGTGGTGAGGGGATAATTGAGAAAGTATTTTTGAGCAACAAAGCACTATCAACATCAGGAGATTATGAGAAATTTTTTTTAGTAAATAATATTCGTTATGCCCATATCCTTAATCCAAAAACAGGCTATCCTGCAGAGGATTATGCTTCAGTTACGATATTTTCGGAAAACGCCGGCTTTGCTGATGGCTTGGCCACGGCAGTTTCAGTAATGGGTGCCGAAAAGGGCAAGAAATTTCTTGACTCAATGGGGATAGCAGGTATAATATATTATGAAAAAGATGGCCGACTTGAAAGGTTGGAAAGTGAATGAAGGTTGAGGCGCGATACTACGAGCAATTTGAGGGTTATGTTCAGTGTAACCTCTGCCCCCATTTCTGTAAGATTTTACCGGATAAGAAAGGGATTTGCCGTGCACGTTTGAACGAAGGTAATAAGCTCTGGGCAATAGACTATGGAGAAACAACATCAATTGCCCTGGACCCCATAGAGAAGAAACCTCTCTATCATTTCTATCCGGGTTCGCAGATTCTTTCAATCGCCTGTAATAGCTGTAATATGCGCTGTTCTTTCTGTCAGAACTGGGAAATATCTCAACAGGATGTGAAGACTGAGTACCTATCTCCAGAAATGCTCGTCAAAATTTTTCTTGAGCATCCTTCACTGGGTGTTTCCTATACTTATACTGAACCTTTAATGTGGTTTGAATACTTGCTTGATGCAGCAGAGCAAATTAGTAGAAACAATGGTAAGAATGTTCTTGTGACGAATGGTTTGATTAATGAAGAACCATTGCGAGAGCTACTGCCATTAATTGATGCGATGAATATTGATCTCAAATCAATCAATCCTGATGTCTATAAGAAGAAACTGGGCGGAGATCTTGAAACCGTAAAGCGAACAATTGAGATTTCCCAGAAAGCCTGTCATGTTGAAATAACCAATCTTGTTGTTACCGGGTTAAATGATAAACCTGATGATATTGAGAAATTGATTGACTATGTAGCAAACATCAGTCCTGAAATTCCACTGCATTTTTCCCGGTATTACCCAAACTATAAATACACAAAACTACCAACCTCTATTGATGTATTGATGGATGCATATGAAAGGGCAAAGGCAAAGTTGAAGAATGTCTATCTCGGTAATGTGCCAGGGGAAGATGGTTCTAATACCTATTGTCCAAAGTGCGGAAATCTTTTGATAGAGCGATTGTATTTTAAAGCACTGATCAAGGGTTTAAAGAATAGTTGTTGTGCAAAATGTGGTGAAAGAATTAATATAATTTTATGATCGTGAAACAATTGGGTTTGTGGTCTGCCGGAATTGTGGACCGGCATTTTGAACTACATTTGCAAGGAGGCTTATGGCAGCAAGAAGAAACCTTCGGACAATAATTCTGGGAATAGTAATTGGTGGCATCATTGGTTCGGCATTATCGTATTTTTTTGCCAGTATTTTTCCGCCTGGACCGGTGAGAGCATTTTTCTTCAATGCCTTAAAGATTGGTTTTTCAACGGTTCACATCAATCTGGGATTCATTGCGTTGTCTTTTGGACTGTTCTTTAATATTACGGTGTTGACAATTGCCTTTGTATTTTTGATGATATATCTGCTCTACAAACTATAGGAGAATAGCCGGGAAACGATTCTGAGTATATAGATTCAAAGAATGTCAGGCTGTGGTTTTGCATATATCTTTACAATACTCTTATTTTGAATATAATACATTATGTTTGTTCTCGGAAGGAAAATAACTAAAGATAAAACTGTCAGTGTGCTTAATCCGTACAATAATCAAGTTATAGAAGAAGTGGCACTGGCTGATGAAAATGATCTTACTCGGGTAATAACAATTGCCCAGCAGGGATTTGAGATTCTAAAGAATATGTCTGCTGGTGAGAGGGCAAAAATCCTTGAACGTACAGCATACATCATGACCGGAAAGAAAGAAGAATTTGCCAGGATAATCTGTCTGGAGGTTGGCAAGACCATAAACGAAGCAAGGGCAGAGGTTGATCGGGCGATCAATACGATCAAACTCTCCAGTATCGGTGCAATGACCTTAAAGGGCGAGACCGTACCTATGGATCTTGGTGGTCCGTCAAAGAAAATCGGATTTTACATGCGGGTTCCTCTGGGAGTTGTTCTTGCGATTTCGCCATTCAATTTTCCACTAAACTTAAGCTGTCACAAAATTGGTCCGGCAATTGCTGGGGGCAATGCGGTTATTCACAAACCCGCGACAAAGACGCCATTATCGGGCATTATGCTTGCCCAGGCATTTGTGGAAGCAGGCTTGCCACCCGAAGGGATTTCTGTGATCGTCGGTTCTGGCAGTACAATTGGTATGGCACTGGTAAGAGCGCCTCAGGTACGAAAGATCAGTTTTACTGGGTCACTAGAAGTCGGCGAGACAATTATGGCGAATTGTGGGATGAAACGCGTGACCATGGAACTGGGTTCAAATTCTGCAGTTGTGGTATTTAAAGATGCACCATTGGAACTCGTTGCTAAGAAAGTCCGCAAGGGTGGTTATACACTTGCTGGCCAGGTCTGTATATCTGTACAGCGGGTTTATGTGGAAGAATCAATCGTTGATGAGTTCCTCAGGGCTTTGTCGCTTGAAGTCGGGCAGATAAGGTACGCTGACCCCATACTTGAGGATACTGAAATGGGACCGATGATTGATGAATCTTCTCTGAGAAAAGCAGAGGACTTTGTCGAGGATGCAAAAAAACATAAAGGAATATTGATTCTGGGTGGGTCAAGGCAGGGAACTATCTTCTTGCCGACAATCATTTTTGATGTTGCAGAACAGGCAAAGGTCATTCAAGAAGAGGCATTCGCACCGATTGTGGCGGTAAACAAATTCAGGAGTCTGACAGAGGTAATTGAAAAGGTAAACAATACAAAATATGGACTTCAGGCAGGCGTATTTACAAGAGATATGGACCTTGCCCTGGTGTGTGCAAAAAAGATTGAATCTGGGGGGGTGCTGATAAATGAAATACCAACATTCAGGGTTGATAATATGCCTTATGGTGGTGTAAAGGGCAGTGGTATTGGTAGGGAAGGACCAGATTTTGCGATTAAAGAGATGACCGAAGAGAAATTGATTATCTTTGACCAGGTTGATCAAAATCTATAAGACTTTATGATATTTGAATACCTGAAAGACTGGCTTTCACGAATTCAGCGCGATTATGGTGTAAATCCGATTATTTTTGCAATAATCTATTTTGGTTGTGTGCCATTTTTCTGGTTTTCAATATATAAAATCATTGCAGGATTAAAAAACAGGAATGCGAATCAGGTAAGGATTTTTGGAGTTATCCTCGGCATAACGACCATTGCTCCATTTGTTTATGTTGCCATCTTCGGTCACAATGTACCTTACTGGTTTTGGCTATTTGCCGGTATCATAATTCTCTATGCAGCATACAATGTGTTCAGGAGAATCAGAACAACTACGAAGTAATAATGGTTAGGCACTGGTTCTATTAGAGCCAGCAGTTCGTCAAATTTTACTTTACAAACCAGCCTGTCTTGTTTGTAAAGCAATCTGAGGATTCACTATTTGCTAATGAGAAGTCTTTTTGCAAAGTTAAGATTAAGTTTGTGCGAGGTGTTGCGTGCCTTGATTCTGCCGCAAAGTTTCTTTTGGAGAAAAAATAGGTCACCCAGGAGATCCAGAATTTTGTGCCGAACTGGTTCATCAGGAAAACGCAGTGGTTCTGCACTGTATATGCCGTTTTTCGTAATGCCTATCCCGTACGGTGGAATGTTATTCAATCGTGGGTCTGATTCTTCTGTGAATACAAATGTTCTTGCTGGCGCAATTTCGTTAATGTAGGTATTTCTATCAATGGGCAGATAAACACGCTGTTTTCCAATATACGGGTGTTCAAGCTCCATTTCAATAGCTAACTTATTGTCATCAGTTGGTTCGTATATGATAAAAGAATCTCTATGTTCAATGCGAATCTTCTGGCACGTTTTGTAATATTGAGAATTATTTTTATTCAAAAACCCTGCAAATAGTTTTACAAATTCGCGACTTGAGCCATCAAAAAAAGGAACTTCATTTGTATGAAAATCAATCTTCACTCCAAAGACTCCTAATCCGTAAAGCGCTGAAAACAGGTGTTCTACAACCCTGATTTTGTTTGCTATGGTAATAGTATGGTTTTCTACACGGGCGCCGTTTAGTACTGATGGAATTTCAATACCAGGTTTTCCGTTTCTATGAAAGTTAAGTATCAAACGTTTAGCTGGAGATATTTCTATTCTGCCACACGAATTGCTGAGGCAATTTCCTTCTATGATGATATTTTGCATACTATAAATTTTTATACAATCGGGCGAGTGCCTTTAAGACAATATAGTGCTCACGCGCAGGAATACCTGAATATTTCTTGTCTGGCGCAAGATTGGAGAAAACCGCGCTCTTGGCATGGACAACGACATTGTTGCCGACTTTCAAATGGTCACTAACTCCACTCTGTCCGCATAATATCACATTGTCCCCGATCTTTGTTGAGCCAGCAATTCCTGTCTGTCCCATGATCAGACAGTTCTTACCGATATGAACATTGTGGGCGATGTGCACGAGATTATCAATTTTAGTACCTCTGCCAATAATGGTATTGCCCATTGTAGCACGGTCAATGGTAACATTGCCACCAATTTCCACAAAATCCTGGATTATTACGCCGCCGATGTGATTGATGCGTTTATAGGTTCTGGATTTGATATACCCGAAGCCCTCTTTGCCAATCACTGAATTAGCACCAATCCAGGCATAATTGCCGATTCTTGTATTTTCATAGATTACCGCATGATGCTCTATTGTGCAATAATCACCTATAACTACGTTCTTATCAATATAGACCCCGCTGCCAACGAAACATCCTGTGCCGATCTTCACCCCTTGCTTGATAATGGTATACGATTCAATTGTGCAGGATTCTGGAATGTGAACATTTTTTTCAATCAGCGTTTGTTGAGCAATATAGGGTTTGTTTTTTGTCCGGGAAAATTGTTTTAACAACAGATACATTGCTTTTTTGCAGTCCTTTACGACGATTGAAATTTTCCCAGCCACTCTTTGTTGGGTGATGACTGCACAGGCACTGGTTTTTGTATTTGGATCAAGAAGAAAAGTCAGGGAATGCCTGTCTGCTTCTTCAGGTGGCAGGATACTAATTATTTCAGTATCTTTGCCATACAGAGTGCCATTGACTATCTTTGCCATCTTACTGAGTCTCATATGAAATAGTATCCAATAAACGCTTCTGTGTCAAGGTTTCTGCTTGTTGACTTTTCAGTGATTTCTTCTATAATCTTTTTATGCGGTTGGACTTATTTTTAAAGAAAACATTGATAATCAAACAACGTTCTGCTGCAAAAGAGCTGTGTGATAAAGAACTGATCAGGGTTAATGGTGTGATTGCCAAGCCCGCTCATGAGATTAATCCAGGTGATACAATAGAAATAGAAACAATCAAAGGTGTGGCGAAATATCGGGTGTTAAAGATGCCCGAAGGCAATGTAAGAAAAAACGAAGCGTCTGAATACTATGAAGATTGCAGTCACAATCGGTGATCCTTCAGGTATTGGTCCTGAGTTGGTTTTGAAAACAATGCCTGCTTTTTTGAAATACAAACCTATCATCTATGGTAATGCACGATTACTTGACGCGGTTGCTCGAGATCTGGGTCTCAAGAGAAATTTTCGCCTGATAAAAAATCTAATTGTTGATGTAATTCCCGCAGTAAGATTTGTGTATGGTAAACCTGATGAGAGAACTGGCAGGGTTGCGCTGTATTCAATTGAATCTGCGCTGGCAGATAATCCTGATATTCTGATAACCACGCCGATTGTAAAGAATGTGATACGAAAATTTGACCGAAATTTTGTCGGACATACTGAATATCTTGCAGATTATTATAACTGCAAGAATTTTGCAATGGTTGGTTTATTGGGTAATAAACGCATCATGTTTTTGACAACGCACCTGGCACTTGCTGATGTGCCAAAGAAAATTAACAAAGATGAGATTTGCCAGAAACTGACTCAATTTGATTATGGTCTGAAGGAATTTTTTGGTATAAAAGGGCCAGAACTTGCTGTTTCATCACTCAACCCGCATGGCAATGAATTTGGTTATGGTGAAGAAACAATAATTGAGCAGGGTATTATGGAGGCAAAAAGAAATGGTGTTGCTGCTTCAGGCCCTTATCCTGCAGACTCACTGTTTAATCGTAGATTTGACGGCTATCTGGTAATGTATCATGACCAGGGGTTTGTTTATTTGAAGTCAAAGCCGGGCGGCGTGAACTGGACCCTTGGTTTACCAGTTATCAGAACATCACCACTTTATGGTGCCGCACTGGATATTGCGGGCAGAAATTGTGCTGACCACACAGGGATGATAAGTGCTATAAAGTATGGTATCATAATGTATGCAAAAAGTAAAAGGAGCAGATCATGAGAAAGTGTTATGTTATGCTTGTTCTATTTCTCATCAGTATTCTATTGTTCAATACCTGCAAGTCCCGAGCAGATGTGAAAGGGGTTTCAGACGCAATCAGGAAAGGGAAATATGCAGATGCTCTAAAATCATTGAAACGTGCACTTACCAGCGATTCACTCAACCCTGATGTCCATTTTAATATGGCGCTTGCCTTTGCGCATCTTGATTCCATCGCTAAAGTCTATCCCCATCTTGCGAAACTCATAGAATTGAATTCACCATTGAAAGACAGCATAGAGTTGAAACTGATATTGTGTTCTTATTTAAAGATTGAACCTTATAGTTCCAGTCCCATACCCATGGGAAAGATGAATCAGTTCAAGGGTTGTTTTGGGTCAGATAATGAACTGCTGGCTGTTGCTGCAGCAAAAAGGGATATTGCGGATATCTATCTTGTAAAAATTGATGGGACAATAATCAAAAAAATCACCAGGGCAGGCATGAATACTGATCCGTCATTCTCACCGAAAGGTGATAAGATTGCCTATGTTTCGAACATTGATGGTGATGAGGAAATCTATATTTATGACATAAAATCTGATTCTACCATAAAACTCACTAATAATAACTACACTGATTTTTCACCGGCATTCTCACCTGACGGCAAAGAACTTGCTTATGTTACAAATCGTGACGGCGGTTGGGAAATCTATAAAGTAAATCTTGCATTAAGACAGGCATTCAGGTTGACAAAAAACAAATTCTGGGACGGCTTTCCATCATACACACCCGACGGCAAGTTTATTGTTTTCTCTTCTAAACGCAATGGCAGTGAAGATATCTATATTATAAAACCCGACGGTAGTGATGAGCGTCTGCTTTACTATACAAAATTTGACGAAACTGATCCACACCTTGCTGGTAATAGTCTGTTCTTCAGGTCAAACCTTGATGGTGAATTTGAGATTTATAAATTTGATGTGAAGACAAAAGTTCTTACCAGATTAACTTACAATGATGTTCCTGATTGGAATCCGCGTGTTAGCAGTGATGCACAGAAGATAGTGATAGCCAAAAAAACAAAGAGACTCTGGCAGCTTTACTTCATTAATCTATCAAGCCCAATTTCTGCAGAAATAATTGCGCAAAAAATGAAAGAAAGGTTGGATATACCTAACTGATTTTTCTTGCTTTGATTAGTAATACTACACCCGCCAGGACAATGACAGCAGAAATTATCTGGTTTATCAAGAGGTTTGCTGAATTTTCATAGAATCGCACAAAGTCAACACCGAACCTGAATCCTCCATAAAGTATTAAAAAATACGAGAAAATCTCGCCCTGACGATGGGGTCGGTACAGCATTTTCTGGAGAAAAAAGAAGAGCAACAAGCCAAACAGGGATGAGTATAATTGCGTGGGATGAATTGTACCATCCAAACCAGCATTGCAAGCAAAAGAGCCACGGGGGAAGTGAACACCCCAGGGTAGATCAGTAGGGAGACCAAAACAGCAGCCATTCAAGAAACAGCCGATTCTCGTAAAAAACTCGCCCAGGGCAATAGAAGGGCTTACTATGTCACCGAGCAAAGTGAGTGATAATTTCTGTTTCATTACATAGATTGCTCCTGCAACAAATGCGCCGATAAATCCACCAAAAAACATCATCCCACCATTCCAGATTTCAAAAATACTGATTACATCCTTGAATTCGTTCAGATGAAATAATACATAAAGCAATCTACCACCAATGATTACGCCAACCATCAACCAGAATGCAAGATTTTCAATGAGTACGGGCGCAATACCATGTTTCTTTGCTTCTCTTTTGACAAGGAATAATGCAATAATAAAAGATATGACGAGCATCGTGCCATAACTGGGTAGCCCAAATCCGTCAAACTTGATCAGTAATGGCCTCATTTATTCTCTTTTTTTGATTCCTCAATTATTTTTTGCGTAATTTCTTTTGGCACCTCTTCGTAGTGATGAAACTTCATTACAAAATATCCCCTGCCCTGAGTCATGGAGCGAAGGCTTGTAGAATACTTATACATTTCTGCTTCAGGTACCATTGCTTTGATAACCTGTATTTTGCCCATGGCGTCCATACCCATAATTTTCCCTCTTCGGCTGTTAAGGTCGCCAATCACATCACCCATAAATTCTTCAGGAACATACACTTCTACCTCATTGATTGGTTCCAATAGAACAACACCACCTTTTTCTGCGTTGGATTTAATTGCCATGGAAGCAGCAATCTGGAACGCAATATCTGAAGAATCAACTGGATGATAAGACCCATCATAGACCGTGACCTTTACATCAGTAATGGGATAACCAGCAAGAAATCCTTTATCAAGTGCTTCTTTTACGCCTTTTTCTACAGAGGGAATATATCTTGACGGAATGGCGCCGCCAAAAATTTCATCGGCAAATTCATTACCCTGTCCTCTTTGTTGCGGTTCAACTCTTAACCAGCAGTCGCCATATTGACCATGTCCACCAGTTTGTTTTTTGTATTTACCCTGGGCTTCAGTTTTCCTGGTGAATGTCTCACGATACTTGACTTTGGTCTTTGTTAAATCAACATTGACTCCATATTTTCTCTGGAGTCGCGCAAGTATTACATCAAGATGCAATTCACCGATTCCAGAAATAATTAATTGCTTTATCTCTGGGTCATAAGCAAAACTAAATGTTGGGTCTTCGGCGCGCAGTTTGCTCAAACCATTTGAAATTTTCTCCTCATCTCCTTTGGCTTTTGGCACAATTGCCATGGAAATTGATGGCGACGGAAATTCAACCAAAGGTAGTTTGATTTTCGTCTTTGTCAGGGTATCACCGGTATGGGTATTCTTTAATTTGACAAAGCCACCTATCATGCCTGCTTTTAACTGGTTTATCTCTTTCTTGTCCTTACCCTTGATCAGGTATAGTTGATTAACTTTCTCTTCGCCACCCTGTGTTGTATTGTTTGTTGTATCACCGAAACTGATTTTACCACTCAGAATCTTTGTATAGCACACTTCACCAAGATGTGGTTCAACAGCAGTTTTGAACACATAACCCAGAAACTGCTCATTTTCGCTTCTGCCTATTTTGGTATCATTAATTATAATTTCGCCAAGCTCTTCATAGGAAGGTAGAAAGTCTATCAATGTGTCAATCAGATCCTGGATACCAATCAGTTCAAGGGTATCGCCACAAAGACAGGGCGCAATTTTATTTTCTATAATACCTCTCTTAACTGCTGGTACGCACTCGTCAAGTTCCAGTGACCCGGTCTCAAGATATTTATTCATTAGATTGTCATCGCTGTCAGCAGCACCTTCAATGAAAAGTTCTTGATACTTATTGAGTTTTTCCTTTAAATCAGCTGGAATAGCGGTTTCAGAGGTTTTACCATCTTTTGTTATATAAACCTTTTCTTTGAGGATATTTGCCACTCCTTCAAATTTCTCTGCGCTGCCCACTGGAATGTTCATGGGCAGAACCTTGCGTTTGGTAATTTCTGTCAAATTTTTCAAAACTGCATAGAAATCAGTATTCTCTTTTTTGAGTTTATTTACAAAAAAGACAACAGGCAGATTTCTTTTTTCTGCTTCATGCAGGATTCTTTCTGTTCCTACGGCTATGCCGGTACTCGCATCTACGACAATAATACACACATCAGCGGCATAAATACCACTCATCATTTCGCCGATGAAGTCAGCGTAGCCCGGCGTGTCAATAATATTAAAAACAATATCCTTATAATCAAATGTTGCCAGTCCTAAATTTAAACTGCAGCCTCTTTTTTGCTCATCCGGATCAGTATCAAACATGCTCGTGCCATCACTTACCTTACCAAATCTGGTATTGGCGCCACATAAATAAGCAATGGCATCAGCAATTGTAGTCTTGCCTGAACCGGCATGTCCAAAAAGACCAATATTTCGCAATCCCTTTTGTGCCATAATAAATACCTCCTCAAATAACGATTTTAGGAAAACGCTTCAAAGATTATATCCCAAATTGTGTTAAAGTCAACTATTTGGATTGAATATCAAGCATCAAAGACTTTCTGCCCGGTTTGAGTTTGGTCGAAGCCTGCGGGGTTTGGGAGGAAATGCTGAAATGGCAGACGTCCGGGCGCGCTACGCTTGGTAAAAACAAATTCCAGGGAAATTCCAAATTAGAAAGTTCGAACAAACAAAACAAACCATATAGACTAAAAAGACAGTATGGACGGGATTCAAGCCCCTACGCCAAAGATTTCCTGCGAAAAGACTAAAGAAACCAGAAAGACCAGAGAAACCAAAAAGACCAGATTATACGGGCTGCGAAAAACAAACAACGATAAAGGAATTCCAATATTTTTTATTAAGCAGGGGTAGGGAATTTGTTTCCGTAAGAAAAATGATTTGTAGCGGTTTGATTTTTCAAACATCATTAATTAAATTGTCAAGGCTGAAGCCTTGAGTTACAAATGTTTAGCTCTTTGTCGCACCCGCCAAACAAAGCGGCGGGCAGGTAAATGTGACCGCTACAGGGGTTATGACTCAGCCTCTAAAGTCTTGTCCTACATCCTGAATCCCCATCAGCATTTTGCTGTAATGCAATATATGAGGTTATGTTCACTTTCCCTCTTGACATTCTTTTTATGCTGGATATAATGGAGAATCTTTATGAATATTGAGACGATTACCATATTAACGATATTCGTCCCGATAATCGGTTCGCTCACTGTCCCGGTGGCGGGTTTAATCTCCAAATCCTTCAGGTCTTTGTGGTCGGTTTTAATAGGTTTAGCCACTGCAATCCTGCCGTTATTACTATTGCCTTTTGCATTCAATGGCGGAGAGCATATCTTTGGGCATTCCCTTGTTATGGGAATGGATTTTTATCTGGTGGTTGATGGCCTTTCTGTTTTCATGTCCATAGTATCTTCTTCAATTGGTTTTTTGATTGTTTTATATTCTGTGGGCTATGTAAGCCATGATGAAAATCAGAGCGAGTATTATTTAATGGTGCTTTTGTTTATCGGTTCAATGATGGGTCTGGTTTATTCAGCAAATCTGATATTTATGTATCTATTCTGGGAGATTACGGCAATCTGTTCCTGGCGACTCGTTGGCTTTTATCGGGATAAGATTCATATCTTAAAGGCAGATAAGACATTTCTGGTTACATTTGGTGGTGCAGTATTTATGCTCTTTGGATTTATTCAAATCTATGGTCAGACCAACAGTTTTAATGTCTTTGATATGCGCGGTACACTTGTGCCTGGTTCTGCAGTCTTACTGATTTTAATCGGGATGTTTGCCAAGTCTGCAACAGTGCCGATTCAGACCTGGTTGCCTGATGCTGGTGTTGCACCGAGCACGGTCACTGCATTGTTACATGCAGCAGTACTGGTAAAGATTGGTGTCTATGCCTACGCAAGGATTTTCTGTTATACATTCCAGATTCCTCAAGGCTGGCAGATTGCAATTCCTATCCTTGCAGTGATTTCCAGCCTCGTTGCAGCTGGTGCTGCAACTGTTGAGAATGATTTGAAGAGGATCCTTGCCTATTCAACTGTGAGCCAGATTGGTTATATATTCTTAGGTTTGAGTGTAATGGAGCCGACTGCAATCACTGGTGCAATTCTATATTTATTAATGCATGGGCTTGCCAAGGCAGGACTCTTTTTGTGTGCGGGTATTATTGAGCATAATACTCATACAAAGGATATTCGCGAGCTGGGTGGATTAATAAAGACAATGCCCATAACTGCAATCAC
>FWPU01006846.1_pt1 | contig 21981 bp, 12 predicted proteins | sample 2228361 | NCBI WGS metagenome assembly FWPU01 (sample SAMEA103939777, study PRJEB20133) | metagenome
GCGGACGCCGTCTATCTGGAATGTGCCAGGGGCCTGGTGCGGGCGGCGCACGGCGAAGAGCCTCCGTTGGTAGTGGACCCGTTCGCGGGTGGCGGTTCGATTCCTCTGGAGGCACTGCGCCTCGGCTGCGATGCCTTTGCCAGCGATCTGAATCCCGTCGCCTGCTTGATCCTGAAAGTGCTGCTGGAAGACATTCCCCGCCACGGGCCGACTCTGGCCGACGAGCTCCGTGGCATCGGGAAAGAGATTAAGGATACGCTCGAAAAGGAACTGGCTGAGTTCTATCCAAACGACCCTGACGGAGCGTGTCCCATAGCTTACCTTTGGGCACGAACGGTGCGATGCGAGGCTGTAGGATGCGGTGCCGAAATTCCACTGGTTCGGGGATTTTGGTTGTCCAAAAAGCCAAATCGAAAGCGTGCGCTGCGCTACAAAGTAGTGCGTCCGAAGGGCAAACCTCCGGAAATCGAATTCGAACTCTTCACGCCGAGGTCGGATCAAGATGTCCCAGGTGGATCCATATATAGGGCCAAAGCTACGTGCCTCGCCTGTCGAGCTGTCCTATCGCCGGACCGCGTACGTGCCCAGCTCTCTGCACATCGTGGAGGAGCCGATGCAGTTTTTGACAAAGGCGGCAGGCGAATTGGCGGGGCTCGATTGTTGGCGGTCGTCACACTCAGCGACGAAGAGCGAGGGCGCGATTTTCGATTGCCGACTGACCTTGACTATGAAGCCATTTTCAAAGCTGCGAAGAAACTCAATCTCGTCCGCGGCGAGCGGCTGACCAATGGCCTCAGCCCAGTCCCGGATGAGCCCACACCAATGGGTGGTGGTTCTGGAGCTGGTCGCGCATTCTCAGTGCGTAAGTACGGGATGGACACATGGGGCGACCTTTTCACTGCCCGTCAAAAACTGATCTTGATTCGCCTAATTTCCGCGCTATCGAGCTCAACGAGCACAAACGATGCCGCCCGAGAGATAGCCGCCCTAGCGGTTAGTCGACTGACTGACATTTACAATGCTCAAGGCGTTTGGGAGATGACGAAAACACAGGTCAGGAACCTGTTTTCTAGACAGGTTCTTCCCATACGTTGGGATTTTGCGGAAGCGAGCGCAGCGGGTGAACAGGCAGGCGACTATATCACCACGCTCAGTACAATGGCTCGCGTTATAGAGGGGGTATGGTTCGGCGCCATGCTTGGACAGGTACGCATGGCAGACGCCAGGAAATCACCTCTTCCGGATGAGTCCGCTACGCTCTGGTTCACTGATCCTCCATACTATGACGCGGTCCCCTACGCCGATCTCTCAGATTTCTTCTTCGTTTGGCTGCGGAGGGCGCTGCCCGACCATCTTTTGCTGAGGAATCGCTTGGAACAGGACAATGAGCTCACGCCCAAGTGCCTAGAGATCGTGCAAGACGAGACCAAAAAGACATCCGAAGGGAATACAAAGGACAGGACTTATTTTGAGCACTCAATGGAAGAAGCCTTTTGTGAGGGTAGGCGAGTCCTTCACCCTGACGGCGTAGGCAGCGTGGTATTCGCGCATAAGACAACTGAGGGATGGGAGGCTCTGATTTCGGGGATGTTAAGCGGCGGCTGGACGGTGACTGCTTCTTGGCCAATTACGACCGAAATGGCCACTCGCCTCCGGGCGCGCGAATCGGCTGCGCTCGCTGCCAGCGTCCATCTGGTTTGCCGGCCCCGCCCTGCGGGTGCAGGGATCGGCGGCTGGGAAGATATCCTGCGCGAGCTGCCGAACCGCATCGGTGAGTGGATGGAGCGGCTATCGAATGAAGGCATACGAGGCGCGGACTTGGTTTTCTCCTGCATCGGGCCGGCGCTGGAACTCTTCAGCAAGTACGACAAGGTAGAAACCGCCGAAGGCCGCGAGGTCAAGCTGGACGAGTTCCTGGAAAAGGTCTGGGAAGTCGTGGGCCGCACTGCGCTACAGCAAGTGCTGGGCACGGCTGAGGCTCGTGCGCGGAATAGCGCTGCTGGTGCACTGGAAGAAGATGCTCGCCTGACAGCCCTATTCCTGTGGACGCTGCAGAGTACGGACAAAGGCCTTACCGCAGAGGGCGCGGAGAGCGCAGAAGAAGAACAGGAAGAAGAAGATGAAGAGGAGGCAGGGAAGCCCAAGAAGGGCTACACGCTGATCTACGACGTGGTGCGCCGCTTCGCCCAGCCGCTGGGCATCCACCTGGACGACTGGAACGGGCGCATTATCGAGACCAAGAAGGGCGTGGTGCGGCTGATCCCGGTGCTGGAGCGCGAAGGGCAGATATTCGGCACAAGCGGCACACATGCTGTAGCCCGCGCGCTCGAACGCACGGGAGGCCGCGAGCCGCAGTACATGCTGTTCCCTGACGAGCAGCCCGCACGTCCGGCTCGTGGCCGTCAGCCGCGCCGCAGCCGTCGCCAGGAAGAAGCAGAAGCACTGGCTCCGCGCCGTGAGGCCACGACGCTTGACCGTGTCCACGCCGCGATGATCCTGCAAGCCAGGGGCGAGGCAACGGCTTTGCGGGCGATGCTCCAGGCCGAAATCGAACGCAGCCCCGACTTTCTGCGGCTGGCCAACGCTCTTTCGGCCCTGTACCCCAAGGACTCCGAGGAGAAACGCCTCCTCGACGCCATGCTCTTGGCTGTCCCGAGGTGATCTGGCTCATGAGACCAGTCGAGGTATTCAATAGTGGGAGAGCAAGGGCGGAGCACCTGCTGAAACTGTCTGAATTGCTCCTGAACAGACGCCGTCGAGGAATCAGGGCTGATTGGGGGAAAAGATTCAAGACCCTAATGCATTGGCGTCAAGCTGAGCAGATTGATCGAGTGGATGGAAATGGGGCCGTCCTGATCCTGCGCGAGGGCTCAGGGGTAACGGCCGAACACTTCGCCGAAGAGTACTTGGATGAGCTACTCAGAGCGGCGCATGCTGGGATCGTTGCCTCTCTAGACCGGTATTGTCACGAGGTCATCATCTCACGCGTGGTGGCTCAGCTAGCTAAGTCACCAAGAAGGGCCAGCCGAGAGCTTCGTCAATTGACAATCCCCATTCATGCAGCCCGGAAAGCAATTCTGCATGCTCGCAAGCCCGGAACGAGACCCATGAATCTTATTCGGGACGCCCTCCAAGAGGTTCTTCACAGAGAGGAAACCTTTCAGCGTCCTGACGACATTGCTAGGGGTATGAGGATCATAGGAGTTGACGACCTTTGGAGACGGTGCGCCGAACGTATGGGGTGCACGCCGGGTGATATCACAAAGAGGCTGAACAAAATTGTTGGTCGGCGGAATAGAATCGTCCACGAAGGTGATATCCTGCGTCGCAAGCGAGGGGGAAGAATAGCGTACCACCCGATTCGGGCTTCTGAAGTCGCTGACGACATTCGGTGGCTCGGAGCTCTGGTCGAAACTATCGAGAATGTGGTGAACCAATAGGCATGGAACCCTGGTACAAGGTTACGACGCCACGTGCTGAGGTCCGCGAAGGCCGCTCGTTCAATCCGGACGAATTTGCGATCGCTTTGGAGCAGGTCGTCGCGGGCACGGCGCCCGAGGACTACCGCAACCCGCAGAAGTTCTTCGATCGCACCTGCTTCACCCGCGCCTTGACAGAGCACATGGGTCTGGTGCTGCGCCGGCTGGCCGGGGAGACGCAGAACACGGCACCCGTGATGAGCCTGATCACGCAGTTTGGAGGGGGCAAGACGCACACTCTCACTGCGCTCTACCACCTGGTCAAAGCCCCGAAGATTTCGACTGGGCATCAAGATGTGGCGACGCTGCTTAAGAGCAACGGCCTCGGAAAGGTTCCGAGCGCACGTGTAGCTGTTTTCGTTGGGAATGCCTGGGACCCTGCAGAAGGAAAAGAGACACCCTGGATTGACCTGGCACGACAACTGGCCGGTGCTTCCGGAGTCGAAGCGCTGGGGGCCAAGGCGCGCACGACGCCGCCAGGTACAGAGGCTCTTGCACGTTTGTTTCAGGCGGCAGACGGGAATGTGCTGCTGCTCTTTGATGAGGTCCTGAACTTCTTCAACCGACACAGGGATCTCGCAGACGGGTTTTACGCTTACTTGGACAACTGCGTCCGGGCCATGACCGGCACGACGGGCAGCGCCGCGCTGATTAGCTTGCCGCGCAGCCAGGTGGAAATGACCGAGTTCGACCAGCAGTGGCTCGACAAGATCAGCAAGGTCGTGCACCGCGTGGCCAAAGACCTGATCGCCAACGACGAGAGCGAAATCAGCGAGGTCGTGCGCCGGCGTTTGTTTGAGGATCTCGGGAAGAACGGCGCGCGCAAAGCGGTATCGAAGATCTATGCCGATTGGTGCTTCGAGCGCCGCGCGCAACTGCCGCCAGAGTGGACAGCCGTGGACACAGCGACCACGGACGCTAAGGCCAGGGAGATACTCCGGGCGCGTTTCGAAGCTGCTTATCCATTCCATCCGGCGACGATCTCAGTTTTCCAGCGCAAGTGGCAGGGACTTCCGCATTACCAGCGCACACGCGGCACGCTGGCCATGTTCGCACAATGGATTTCCTGGGCGGCGCGTGAAGCCTTTCGCAAGGCGCGGCGCGAGCCGTTGATCACGCTGGGCTCCGCTCCCCTGGACGTACCGGAGTTCCAGGCCACGATCCTGGGACAAGTGGGAGAACAACGGCTACTACATCCCATCGAAGTGGATATTGCAGGTGCCAACAGCCATGCTAAGGCGCTGGACGCGGACAGCAGGGGCAAGGGGAGAGGCCTGGAAGACCTTCACCGGCGAGTAGGGGCAGCGATCCTCTTTGAATCTACGGGTGTCGCGAGCGACAAGGCGGGGCATTTGCCTGAACTGCGCTTTGCGCTCGGTGAACCCGACCTAGACATCACATCGATTGACAACGCAGCAGTCGCTCTCGAACGGCGATCCTACTTCATCCGCAAAGTAGGCACGGATGGTTTCCGCATAGGCTACAAACCGACCTTGCGTAAAGTTGTTGGTGACAGGCGGGCTGGGCTGGACGAAGCCGAAGTGCTGGCCGCAATGCGCGACACCGTGAAGAAGGAAACAGAAAAGGGGCGGGTAATTCCAGTCTATTCGCTGATTTCGGATGGCGCTGAAGTGCCAGACAGCCCAAAGCTCACCTTGGTTGCGCTGGACCCTGAGATTGAGTGGAACGCTGGCGGCGAAATTAGGCAGACGATCAGCGGCTGGACACGCAACAAAGGCACATCGCCGCGATTCTATCCTGCTGCGCTGGTCTGGCTGGTTCGCAAACCAGGACGCACTCTGCGGGAGAAGGCCGAGCTCCATCTGGCGTGGCGGCGAGTGGCGAATGACCTTGAGGCGGGCGCTCTGGGAAGCGACATCGAGCCTGCGGAACGGCGAGAGGTTGCTGGTCACATCAATGAATCGGAAGATTCGCTGCGAGATGAGGTTTGGGCCAGCTATCGCTACGCAGTGATTGCGGACTCACAAGGTGCTGAGGGTTTGCGGGAGATTGATCTTGGCGCTGGCCACGCGAGCGCAGCTGCAAGCTTGAGCGCGCGTGTGATCGCGGCCCTCAAAGCAGAGGGATTGCTGAACGAATCGGTCGGTGCGGGATACATCGAGCGGAATTGGCCGCCAGCCTTGAAGGACACGGGGGCGTGGCCCCTGAAGGGACTCCGGCAGGCTTTCCTAGACGGCACCCTAACTCGGCTTCCCGATCCAGAGGAGGTCCTTCGAAGACAGATCGTGGCGTTCGTAGAGCGTGGAGACTTTGGACTCGGATCAGGCCTGAAACCTGAGGGAAGCTTTCAGCGACTCTGGTGGAAAGAACCTATCGGTAGCGAAGAAGTAGTTTTCGACGACAAGACTTTCCTTCTGACACGAGCCCGGGCGGAGACACTAAAGACGGTGCGCGCTGAGCCGACGCCGGCCCAGCCACCGACTCCTAGTGAACTCGTGCTGGAACCACCGCCGGGACCAGCCCTAGTTGAGCCGAGGGGCGACCAAGCCATCCGCCTCTCACTCCGGGGTAAGATACCGCCTGAGCAGTGGAACAAGCTCGGAACGAAGCTGCTGCCAAAGTTACGGACGGCAGGACAAGAACTTTCGCTTGGCTTGGATGCTTCTCTAACTGTCCGTGCTCAAGACCTTCAGCACGTCGAAGCTGAGATCCGCCAGGCTCTGCGCGATCTTGGGCTAGATGGTCTGGTCCGCATCGAGAAAGCCTAGTGGCTTGATCCAGACAACAGGACTTGATCCGGATTCTTGCGGCTATCAGTGACAGATCCCAATAATCGCCCAAGGAGTCGTCTTAAATGTCTAGAAGCTGTTGCACAACCCCATACAAGGCTCTGAAATGACGGTGGTTGGGTTTTCCGAGATGAAGCATAACTGGGGTCAGCAGCGCCGAGGGAGGGCCGATGGCGCGATCCGGTCCGTTGCTGACCGAAGCGCAGTGGAAGAAAATCGCGCCCTTGCTCCCGAAACTCCCGAAGCCTCGCCGTGGCGGTCGCCCGTGGATCGAGAATCGCCGAGTGTTGGAAGGGATTCTGTGGATTCTGCGGAGCGGCGCTCGCTGGCAGGATCTGCCGGAGAAGTATCCGCATCCCTCGACCTGCTGGCGGCGGCTGCGGGACTGGGAGGAGCAGGGCGTCTGGCTGAACATCTGGCGCGCGTTCCTGAGCGAGTTGAACGAGCGCCAGCAACTGAAGTGGAGCGAGTCGTTCCTGGACGGGAGTTTTGCTCCTGCCAAAAAAGGGGCGGCGGAGTCGGAAAAACCAAGCGGGGCAAGGGGACGAAGTGGATGGTGGTGGTCGACGGCACGGGTCTTCCTTTGGGAGACCACCTTCACGCTGCATCCCCGGCGGAAGTCCGGCTCGCGGAGACGACGCTCGCGGCGATCCGCGTAGCACGGCGGCATCATCCGGGCCGCCCGCGGCAGAAACCAGAGCGCGTGATCGCCGACAAAGCCTACGACAGCGATCCGTTGCGGAACCGCTTGCGGCGACGCGGCATCGAGCTGATCTGCCCGCACAAGAAGAATCGCGTGCGTCCTGCCACCCAAGACGGTCGCAAGCTGCGTCGGTACAAGCGGCGGTGGATCATCGAGCGCACCATCGCCTGGTTGGGCAACTTCCGCCGCCTCGCGATCCGTTATGACCGCTCGCTCACCATCTACCGGGCGTTCTTTCATATCGCCTGCTTCATGATCGTCTTGCGGAGGGTTTTGCAATAGGTTCTAGATCTCACGGTCGCGCGGAATCCCACTTAGCGCAGATTGATTCGATCCGGTCAATCATTACCTCAACTTCTTCCGGCGATGGACGTGCGTCAGGGTGTACAGCTTTGTTACGCGTCTCCCATATGCGGCGCAATTCCGGACCATCGGATTGGGACACGTGACCGTCTCTGACCAGTGATTCAAGCAGCGCCTCGACGGCGCCCTTCCTTCTAGACAAGGGCTGTTTGTAAAACTTGCGGGAGGCGCACCGTAGTAGTCGCTCATATTCCTCTGCCGCGATCTTCCCCGCCAAGTTCGCATCTTCTTCGAGCAGGATTCTCGCCAGTTCGAGGGGGCCGTGGTTGCGAACGAAGGGTCGGATGACTTGCGCGGCTCGGCGGCGCTGAATCCAGATGTCGCCTTCAAACTCTCGGCGAGCCCTTGCCACCTCCTTGGAGCCAGTCCCGCTGCGAATGATCTGGTCGTAGGTCCATAGTGCCATTTCCGTCTCGGCAACCGAGCTCATCCCGAAATGGCGTTGCCACTCCAACAGTTCGTCGCATAAGGCCAAGTAAACGTCAATTGCGGTTGGACGATGTACCTGTAGGAGATTCACGACTGGGCTGCTGAAAATGCCAAAGCGCAGAGGATGAACAAAGCGGAGAACAATGGATACCGAGCCGATGTTGTGAAAAATAGCGAGAAGCTTGATCACAGCCTCTCTGGGATCGGCGGGAAGCGGAGCCAAGAACAGGCGGCCTTGCAAACCTGTATCAAGCTCTTTTTCAGCGGGTATCGGCCAGTAGCGAGCCAAGGGCGTGTTCTTGGGATCAAAAATCTCTAGGACATCCTTGGTCACCAGCCAGCGCTTACCCGTCCGAATATGCTCAAATCTCTTCTCAAGGCGAGTGAAGTCGTACGTCTTGCCGAACTTTGCGGCGCACACCGATTCGAATAAACCCAGGTAATGCTTAGGATCGAATTTGGCTGGGCCAGCCAACGCCGATTCTCCATGGGCCAAATGCTGACTGTCACCGTAAGGCTAACACCCCAGCGTGGTGTCTGGCATGCCCGCAACGGCCAAACCCGACGCCCCCTTGGGGCCGTGTGCGGGTCAGCTTGCTATCCTACGTGATTTGCGTGAGAACTTACGCATAATGCGTAAGGTTCAGGCTATGGAGACTCCTGGTTTCCCCAAAATTTGAAAAAGGGAGTCCTCAGCGAGGCCGAAGAGTCGGGGGCTCTGGAAGAGGTTACCGAATCCTGTGGGGAGGCCTGGGTCCCAAGAGGGTATTCCAGCATTCCAAAAACATGCCGGTCATTGAGAGTTGTGCAAGCCGCAGCACTCGGTCCTAGGTTTGGGCTTGTTATCAGCTTTGAGTACAAGTGTACTCAAAACTGAGTACACCCAAGCCCTTGGCTATCTTTCCGCTCGCGGCCCACCCCTCCTTGGCTCGCCCTTCCTAACAGCCCGTCGATGTGGATAGATTTACCAGCAAATGTCCACAAGAGCCGGTGTTCTTATCCAAGCCCTCTCCTTGAATAGGCTTGCTTCTCGTTGTATAATTGTGTGCGAGAAGTCTAACGTAGCTAGACTATTTGCACACACATGACCAGAAACAGTAAACGAAAAGAGCCGGATCAGGACGAGCTGTACCAAATAGCGGAATCACAGGGCGGCCACTTCACCTCAGCCCAAGCCGCCAAGGCAGGCTTCTCTCGAAAGCTGCTGTGGCACCACGAGAAGATGGGGAAATTTCTCCGGGCGAGCCACGGTATCTATCGGCTTGCCCAGTTTCCGTCATCACGTTTCGAGGATCTCTATGTCGCCTGGCTGAAGTGCGGCCCGAAGTCTGCCATCTCCCATGAGAGTGCCCTTGCCCTATATGAACTGTCAGACGTTCTGCCTGGGGATGTTCACGTCACCGTGCCGCGGACTGCATCGCGGAGACGAAAAGGCATTCGCCTGCACACGAACCGACTTCGCCTTGCCGATGTGACAAAGCGTGAGGGACTTCCGGTAACCTCGGTTCCGCGCACGATTGCCGATGTAGCCCGAGCAGGGCTGTCAGAAGACCATGTGGCGCGTGCCATACGCGACGCGCTGGAGCGCGGGCTTATTACCAAGCAAGCGCTCCTGGCCGAAGCGAGGCGCCGGGGCGGGCGGGCTGCGCGTCTAATCAGGGCGTACTCCTACTCGTCGAAAGGGGATTCGTGAGATACAAAACTGCAGCAGCATTTCGTCGCGCCCTGGAGGAGCGCCTGCGCCGGCAAAGCCTCGGGGGCGGCCAACCACTCGCGCGACTTCGGAAAATGGTAGCGTTCAACCGGTTCCTGGCGCGACTGGCCAAGAAAGAGCCTGACGCGTGGATCGTGAAAGGCGGATTTGCGCTGCAACTGCGCCTTGGTGAGCGGGCCAGAACAACGAAGGACATTGACGTCTCAGCGACCAACCGCTGGACCCAAGGAGAGACTCTCGCGCATCTGCAAGCGGCGGCGTCACTTGATCTCGAAGACTGGTTCGAGTTCGAAGTCGGCGAACCCGCAGAAGCCGCAACAGGAGCGCCCGGACGCGGATTTCGTTTTCCGGTTCGCTGCCTGCTCGACGGCCGCCAGTTCGAGAATTTCCACCTGGACGTGGGGTATGGTGATCCCGTTCTTGAACCCCCTGAAGAGATCACTGCGCCAGACCTACTCGGGTTTGCTGAGATTCCTCCTGTTAGGGTTCGCTGCTATCCGCTGAACACACAGGTAGCGGAGAAACTGCACACGTACACTCGGACCTACGCAAGCGGAGAGACGAGCCGGGCACGCGATCTTGCCGACATTCTTCTGGCCGCCTCGATGAAAGAATTCGATAGCGCAAAGCTGAAGCGGGCCATCGAGGCCACATTCCAGGCAAGGGCATCGCACCCCGTCCCACAAGAACTACCCGAACCACCTCGCCGCATTAGCGCATCCTACGGGAAAATAGCTCGTGAACTTGATCTCCCTTGGCCCACAATTGGAGACGCAGGCAACGCTGCCTCCCGATTTTTGGGCCCTGTGCTAAAGGGAAACGCCCGGCCAGTGTGGGACCCCGGTACATGGAAATGGCGCTGACTTGACCTGACACTTAGCGAGCCGAAGGCCGACTAAGCCAGCTGTCACGCTCGCTCTGCACAACGAAATCCGGATTGGATTTAGCCAAAGCCAAGTAAAATGGCGCGACCTCTCTTCTTGAAGCGCGGCTCGATCCGAGCGTAGGTCATGAAAGCTGATTCCGGATTCGTGCGGTTAGCAGCGACCGACCTCAGCAATCACTTGGAGTGTCGTCACCTTACATCCTTGGATCTCGCGGTTGCGCTCGGAGAAAAGCCTGCGCCGAAATGGCGATCCCCTGATCTCTGGGTCCTCCAGGAACGCGGTGCAGAGCACGAAGCTGCGTATCTTAGACATTTGGAGCGCAGCGGATTGACCGTCCTTAATCTGCGCGACATCGAGGATGAGGAAGAAGCATTAGAGGAAACGTGCTCTGCGATGGCCCGCGGCGTACCCGTCATTGCTCAGGCAACATTGGCGCACGGGCGGTGGTTCGGACGTGCGGATGTTCTCCGCCGCGTGGAGTGTGCTAGCAGGCTGGGTGCATGGTCCTACGAAGTCTACGATTGCAAACTCGCCCGCGAGACAAAAGCTGCGACCATTCTGCAGTTGTCGCTCTATTCGGGCCTCGTTCAGACCATCCAAGGGCTCTTGCCTGAGTTTATGTATGTCGTGCCTCCCTCCGAGAACTTCACCCCGGAGGCCTACAGGGTTTTGGATTTTGCGGCCTACTACAGGTACGTGAAGAAGCGTCTGGAGAGCGCGGTCGATTTAGAGGCCGAGCGCGCTCAAACATATCCGGAGCCGACTCCCCATTGTCCGGTATGCCGCTGGTGGTCGGAATGTGACTTGCAACGACGCAAAGATGACCACCTGTCTTTAGTTGCGGGCATCAGCAAGCTCCAGCGGAAACAATTACGCGCTTGGGAAACGGATACGGTCGAAAGGCTAGCCCAGCTTCCCTTGCCGCTCCAGCGAACCCCGGAACACGGGTCGAGAGAGGGATACGTCAGAGTACGTGAACAGGCCCGAGTTCAAGTTGTCGGGAGAAAGCAGGGCAAACCTGTTTACGAGTTGCTTGACCTCACTGAAGGGCAAGGTTTCTACCGCCTGCCTGAGCCGTCGTCGGGGGATATCTTCCTTGATCTGGAAGGTGACCCTTTTGTGGAACCTGCGGGCAGAGAGTACTTGTTTGGAATTGTGGCCGAAGACGAATCAGGAACGCCGAGCTATAAGTGTGAGTGGGCGATCACACCCGAGGAAGAAAAGCAGGCGTTCGAGCGGTTTGTTGGTTTCAGAGTTGATCGGTGGGCGCGGCATCCCGCCATGCACATCTACCACTTCGCAGCATATGAGCCGGCGGCGCTGAAAAGGCTGATGGGGAGGTATGCAACGCGCGAAGGTGAAATCGACAGAATGCTTCGGGCAGGCCTGTTCGTCGATCTTCACACCATCTTCAAGCAGGCAGTTCGTGCCAGCGTGGAGGAATACACCCTGAAGGCCCTTGAGGCCATTCATGGCTTCGAGCGTAGCATGCCTCTGGATGAATCACGCCGCGCCATGCGACAGGTAGAACATGGCCTTGAGCTGGGAAGGTTCGGTGAGCTGGACGAAGGAATCCGGAAGACCATCGAAACTTACAACGCCGATGACTGCCTTTCCGCACGATTCCTGCGCAATTGGTTAGAAGCTCAGCGAAAGACCCTTGAAGAATCTGGAAAAACAATTCCTCGTCCCACGGTCTCCGAGGGCGCTCCTCCCGAAGCTGTGGACGAGCGGCAGCAACGTGTGGCGAAGTTAGTGGAAAGCTTGACGAAAGATGTCCCCGCCGATCCCGGAGTCCGGACGGAGGAAGAGAAGGGCCGATGGTTACTGGCTAACCTGCTCGATTGGCACCGACGTGAAGATAAAGCGGATTGGTGGGAATACTTCCGGCTCAAGGAACTGCCTGACGAAGACCTTCTCCATGAGAAAGCAGCGATTGCACTACTCACCTTTGTTAAGCGCGTAGGCTTCGACGGAAAGCTGCCAGTTGACCGATATTCTTTTGAGAAGCAGGACACCGATATCCGTGACGGTGACAAGCTTCGCGCAAAGGGCGAGCCGTTTGGCAAGGTTATGGAGATCGACTTTGTGAATCGCACTGTCGATATAAAAAAGACCACAAAGACAGCCGATGTGCATCCAGTCTCCCTGTTCGCCTTTGAGTATATAGATTCCAAACAGCAAGCTGAGTCCTTGTACCGGTTGGGCATGTGGGTTAGCACGAACGGGATTGACGCGCCAGGACCCTACCGAGCCGCACGGGACCTATTGTTGCGCCTGCCCCCACGTCTGCGCGAAGGGGAAGTGCGTGTTCAGGCTGGGGAGTCAGCGTTGAATGCCGCAAAGCGAATCGTTCTATCCCTCGATCACTCAGTGCTTGCCATCCAGGGGCCGCCAGGCTCCGGCAAGACGTTTACAGGGGCGCAAGTGATTTGTGAGCTTGTTCGGCAACGTAAGAAGGTCGGTGTCACCGCGGTAAGTCACAAGGTCATTCGCAAGCTGTTAGAGGAAGTCCTCAAGGCTGCAAAGGAGATGGGTCTTAGTGGGGTCACATGCCTCCACAAAGTCACGGAGAAGTCTGACGAAGCTTTACCAGACGGCATAACCGAGACAACTAAAAATGAGGCGGCGCTGGCCGCATTACAGGGCAACGGTCGCATTGTTGTCGCTGGCACAGCGTGGTTGTGGGCACGAGAGGACCTCTCCCGTGCAGTGGACGTGCTCTTTGTTGACGAAGCAGGCCAAATTTCCTTGGCCAATGCCCTGGCTGTCGCCCAGGCGGCCAAAAGCGTTGTTCTCTTGGGTGACCCTCAGCAATTGGACCAACCCCAACGCAGGAGTCATCCGGAGGGTGCCGAGGCTTCCGCGCTTGAACACTTGCTGGCGGGAGCGAAGACCATTCCTGAAGGCCGCGGATTGTTCTTGGAGAAGACCCGGCGGCTTCATCCAAAGATTGGCGAGTTCACTTCCGAAGTATTTTACGAGTCTCGGCTGCAATCACTTGAAGGACTGGAAAACCAGCGGATTGAGGGCCACGCCTTCGTGAATGCTTCGGGATTGTGGTTTGCTCCAGTGAATCACGAAGGAAACCAGAATGTCTCACCTGAGGAGGTCGAGAAGGTTGCCGCGATTGTCGAAGGCTTCTTGAAGCCCAGAGTAAAGTGGATCGATGACAGGGGGAAGAGTCGTCCTTTTCGGGCGGACGATATCTTGATCGTTGCGCCTTACAACGCGCAGGTGTCCGATTTGGGCAGACGCCTTAGAAAAGCACGAGTCGGAACCGTGGACAAGTTTCAGGGTCAGGAAGCACCCCTAGTGATTTACTCCCTGACAACTTCTTCACCTGAGGATGCACCACGAGGGATGGAGTTCCTCTATAGCTTGAATCGACTCAACGTGGCGACCTCCCGGGCGCGCGCCGCCGTCGTTGTGGTTGGCAGCCCCCGACTCCTCGAACCAGAGTGCCGCACACCACGCCAAATGCAGCTAGCCAACGCCCTATGCCGGTACGCTGAACTCGCACAAATTCTACCCATCTAGCGACCTGGGATGAACTCAGCTTAGTGGCGGCAGCTTTGGCCTTTTCCGCAGCAGTAGGCCCGCGTACTTTTTTGTCCAGTATCCTCGACCGGGGACCGGTATTCTAAGAGCCTTGCAGATCTTCGATAGCCATACGTCTGATATGCCGTAGGACTTAGCGATTGTTCGCAATGGTTCGGACCAAACTCTCTCATACAGCTGCTCGCGATTGAATCGAGCCATTAGCCTTGGTGACGGAGGCTTTTGCTTTGGCTTCTTGCCTGCGTCAAGGCTCAATTTCAAGCGGGCAAGGTGCCAGGTATGCGATGCCAGGCGCTCTTTCATCCGTGGGTGACGGAGTAAGTCTTCCATCGTTTCTTTAGAGCAAGCGTTTTTTCTTGTGAACAACTTCAGCACTTCGATACTCACATCGGCTTCGCATTCAAGAAGGGCGCGCCTGATCCATTTCATCTCCTCTGGGCTATTGGGCCTCCACTGTGCCCCGTGCTCCACAAGCACCTGGGTGCACCCGAGTGCGCAAGACACCGAATACACGGATCGCAACTGGCTGTATGTGCCGGGCAATCCGAACCTGAAATTAGCCAGACACGAAGCCAGCGCGGTCGATCCGCCATTCGCTTGGTCGTTCGGGTTCGCGCCGAGCGCCAGAAGATAGCTGATAGCCTCCTTTCGCGTCATAAACGCCGCACGGCGGAGCAGGAGTGTCAGGTCATCCCGGCTGGGATCGGGCTTCAGCTTCTTGAGCACATCCACACTTTCTGCGTAGCACGCCTGTTCGAGACCTGTTGTGAAGTTCTCAGGCTCGTTTGTGTAGTCCTTGCCAACCACGGGGCCCTTTGTTCTCGGATTCGCCCCGGCCCAGAGCAACAGGCTCACCCACTTCAGACTGCCTTCCCTGCAAAAATGACGCAGCGCAGAATCCAGTTGTCCTTGAAGCTGTTCGGCCAGTTCAGGGTGCGCACGTTTGTATTCAAGGAATGGGCCAATCGCGGTTCGAATCTTGGCCTCAAACGCCTGAGCAAATGGAGCGCCGCTGAATGCATCTGCGCCCTCAGCGAGGAAGAAGCGAATCATTCTTGGGTCCCGACTGAGTAGAATGCGAAGGAAGGAAACAGACCTGAGGTCCGCACCATTCGCGAGCAGTAGTTCCACGAAGTCCAAGCGCGCATGCTCTGCGGCTTCGCAAAGTGCCGCGTCCTTGGTAGCTTGATCACTTTCGTGCCGGGCGATTAATTCGACCAGGCTGTGAAATCCGGTCTCCAGCGCAACTTGGAGCGCGGTTTTCTTGCACTCGACAGGAACCCGCAGAGACTTGCCCGAGGCAATCCACTTCTCGATCTCGTAGAGCCTTCCTGCACGGCACAGCCCGAGTAGGATTTTGGACTCTTCGTGTGACAAGACTTCGCTCATACGTCAAGTTTTGGAGCCTTTGCAGTAGTTCAGGCGAATCGAGATCTTACCCCGAGTAACGTCGGACCAGGAGGCTCGGGACTCGCAAGGACATTAGGAACTCAGCGGCCTCACGGGCAGTGCTTCTTTCGACCGCTTCTTATTCAACATTATAATGGGCGCTTCGGTTGCGGACCTTGCTACTGACGATTACCAACTCGACGAAACCGGCCACGGACCTGGGCTATTTGCTGCACAAGAGCCCGGATCGCCTGCACTCGTTCGAGCTGGCCTTCGGGCGCGCCCATGTGTTCTACCCCGAAGCTACGGCAGAGCGCTGCACGGCGGCGCTACTTCTCGACGTTGATCCTGTGGGGTTGGTGCGCAATCGACGCGGCCCGGCGGGCGAAGGCGGCACGCTGGAACAGTACGTGAACGACCGGCCGTACGTCGCTTCTTCGTTTCTGAGCGTGGCGCTGGCGCGCGTCTTCACCACGGCGATGACTGGCCGCAGCAAGCACCGTCCGGAACTGGCCCAGATGCCGCTGCCGCTCGAAGCGAAGCTTGCGGTACTGCCCTGCCGGGGCGGCGAAGATTTGCTCAAGCGCCTGTTTGAGCCGCTCGGCTACCGGGTCGAGGCCGAACGGCTGCCGCTGGATGAGAAGTTTCCCGAGTGGGGCGAGAGTGCCTACTTCCGTGTGAGCCTTGCAGCTCAAGTGCGTCTGCAGGAGCTTCTCGCGCACCTTTACGTCCTGGTGCCCGTCCTCGACGACGAGAAACATTACTGGGTTGGCGAAGATGAAGTGGAAAAGCTTCTGCGCCGAGGCGAAGGCTGGCTTGGCCACCATCCCGAGCGGGAACTGATCACGCGCCGCTACCTGAAGTACCAGTTTCGGCTGACGCGCGCGGCGCTGGCGCGCCTGACCGAAGAGGATCAGCCCGACCCGGACGAGGCTCTGGCCCAGCACGAAGCCGAAGAAAGTTCGGTCGAGGAAAAGATCAACCTGAACCAGCAGCGCATCGGCACCGTCCTTGCTGCGTTGCGGCAGAGTGGCGCACGGTGCGTGCTCGATCTGGGTTGCGGCGAAGGCCGCCTGCTGTCTGCGCTGCTGGCCGACCGCAGCTTTTCCGAAATCGTCGGCGTAGACGTGTCTCACCGCGCGCTGGAGCGCGCCGCCGAACGGCTGCATCTCGACCGGCTCCCACCGAGGCAGCGAGAGCGCATCCGCCTGCTGCACGGCTCGCTGACATACAGGGACAAGCGCTTGGCTGGCTATGACGCTGCGGCGGTGGTCGAAGTTATCGAGCATCTCGACCCGCCACGGCTGGCTGCGTTTGAGCGTGTGCTGTTCGAGTATGCCCGGCCCAGCGTCATCGTCCTCACGACCCCGAACCGTGAGTACAACGTGCGCTTCGAGTCGCTCCCGGCAGGACGGTTCCGGCATCGTGACCATCGTTTCGAGTGGACACGGGCGGAGTTGCGCGATTGGGCGAGCCGGATGGCTGGGCGGTTCGGATACGAGTTCCGGTTGCTGCCTGTGGGCGCGGATGATCCGGAGGTAGGCTCCCCGACACAGATGGCTATCTTCACGCAGAGACAGGAAAAAGGCGTTGGCTGAGCTGCGGATTCCAGAGTTGTCGCTGGTGGTGCTGGTCGGCGCGTCCGGCTCGGGCAAGTCCTCGTTTGCCCAGAAGCACTTCAAGCCAACAGAAGTTCTCTCTTCGGATTTCTGCCGCGGACTGGTCTCGGACGACGAAAACAACCAGGCCGCGACGAAGGAAGCCTTCGAGGTACTGCACTACATTGCCGGCAAGCGACTGGCCGCTGGCCGGCTAACCGTCGTGGATGCAACCAACGTACAGTCCGAGGCCCGGAAGCCTCTGGTTACGCTGGCCCGGCAATATCACTGCATCCCCGTCGCAATCGTCCTGAATCTTCCCGAAAAGCTTTGCCAGGAGCGTAACCGCGGGCGTCCCAACCGCGACTTCGGGCCGCACGTCGTGCGCCAGCAGGCGCAGCAATTGCGGCGCTCGCTGCGCGGGCTGGAGCGCGAAGGCTTCCGGCACGTGCACATCCTGGCCACGCAGGAGGAGTTGGACACCGCGCAGATCGTCCGTGTGCCGCTCTACAACAACAAGCGCGACGAGCACGGACCGCTGGACATCATCGGGGACGTGCACGGCTGTTTCGATGAGCTGGTGGAGCTGCTGGATAAGCTAGGCTATCAGGTTCACACCGACACAGAGCGGTCGTACGGATTTCGCGTGATTCCGCCGGAAGGGCGTAAGGCCGTGTTTGTCGGCGACTTGGTGGACCGAGGTCCGAAGATTTCGTTCGCGCTTCGACTTGTCATGGCTGTGGTTTCCGAAGGCCTCGCCTACTGCGTTCCTGGAAACCACGACATCAAGCTCGTACGAAAGCTGCGCGGTCGCGACGTACAGATCACCCACGGCCTGGCGGAGTCGCTGGCGCAGCTCGAACAGGAACCCCCGGAGTTCCGCGAACAAGTGGTGCGGTTCCTCGACGGGCTGGTGAGCCACTACGTCTTTGACGATGGTCGTCTCGTCGTAGCCCACGCGGGGATGAAGGAAGAAATGCAGGGGCGTGGCTCGGCCAAGGTCCGCGACTTCGCCCTCTATGGAGAGACCACCGGCGAAACGGACGAGTTTGGCCTACCCGTGCGCTACAACTGGGCCGCCGAGTATCGCGGCAAGGCGCGCGTTGTTTACGGGCACACGCCGGTCCCGGAGCCGGAGTGGCTGAACCGGACCATCAACATTGACACCGGCTGTGTATTCGGTGGGCGACTGACCGCGCTTCACTACCCCGAGCTAGAGCTCGTCTCCGTCCCTGCGCGGCGCACGTACTTTGCGCCCGTGAAGCCCTTCCTGCCCGCCGAGGCACAGCCGCCCGCGCTGACCGCGCAGCAGCGGGAAGACGAGCTGCTCGACATCGAAGACGTGATCGGGAAGCGCATTATCTCCACGCGCCTGGCCGGCACGGTCACTATCCGAGAGGAAAACGCCACGGCGGCACTTGAAGTGATGAGCCGCTTCGCTGCGAATCCGAAATGGCTCATCTACCTGCCGCCGACAATGGCCCCAACCGGGACAAGCAACGCGCCAGGCCTGCTCGAATATCCGACAGAAGCGTTCTCCTACTTCCGCCACGAGGGCGTCCCGCGCGTCGTCTGCCAGGAAAAGCATATGGGCTCGCGCGCCGTGGTCATTGTCTGCCGTGACGAGGAGGTTGCGCGAAAGCGGTTCGGCGTCGTTGGCGAGGGCATCGGCATCTGCTATACGCGGACCGGGCGACGGTTCTTCGAGGATTCCGCGCTTGAAGCAGCCTTGCTGGACCGCGTGCGGGCAGCAGCAAGCGGTGCAGGGCTTTGGGACAAACTGGTAACGGACTGGCTGTGCCTGGACTGCGAGCTGATGCCCTGGTCGGCGAAGGCGCAGGAGTTGCTACGTCACCAGTACGCTGCCGTGGGTGCTGCGGCGCGCGCCGGGCTGGACTCTACGGCTGATGCCCTTACGAAGGCCGCGGCCCGAGCCGTCTCGCTGGATAGCTTGCCTGAGAGAGCCCGCGAGCGGGCAGCGCTAGCGGACCTGTTCGTCGGAGCCTACCGCCGTTACTGCTGGCCGGTGGGCTCGCTGGACGACTTGAAGCTGGCCCCGTTCCACCTTCTGGCCAGCGAGGGCGCCGTTCATGTGGATAAAGACCACGTCTGGCATACGGAGACACTGGCCGCGCTTTCCCAAGCCGACCCACTGCTGACGGCAACTCCGTTTCGCGTCGTTGACCTCACCAGCCCGGAGAGCCAGGCCGAAACGACCGAGTGGTGGACGGAGCGCACATCGTGCGGGAGCGAAGGCATGGTGGTGAAGCCGCTGCCGTTCCTGGTGCGCGGCCGGCGCGGGTTGGTGCAGCCAGCAGTGAAATGCCGAGGTCGCGAGTACCTGCGCATCATCTACGGTCCCGAATACACGCTACCAGAGCATCTAGAACGCCTACGAACGCGCAGCTTGGGGCGCAAGCGCTCTCTTGCACTGCGGGAGTTCGCCCTGGGCATTGAAGCGTTGGAGCGCTTCGTCCGCAAAGAACCCCTGCGCCGTGTCCACGAGTGCGTGTTCGGCGTCCTCGCCCTCGAAAGCGAACCTGTCGATCCCAGGCTTTAACTCGCGCTGCGCCGCGCAGGTTCCCGAACGAACTGCTTATGCCGGTCAGGTTTCATAGAGTGCCTTCTACATTCTGGAGCTTGCGTGCCCGCTCCAGCGATTGCTGCGGGATCGAGTCGAAATCACGCGCTATTTCCGGTGCCTTCGCTGTGTCATGTGGGGCGCCAATTTCGGACCTGAGTCTGAGCAAGGCGGTTGACTCAACCGGTATTTCGCCCACAAGTGTGGATGGAACTACCACCAAACGTTCAGTGGTGGGTTCATTCGAGAAAGGCAAAGGGCTTACAAGTAGAGTTGGCGCAACTTCTCGTCGTTGAGTGAGTCCTTAAGACCGAAGAACGACACCTGTCCATTTCGGAGCATACAAACACGATGCGCAATCTTGAGCACCTCGCGGACCTTCTGCTCTACGATCAGAACTGAAGCCCCTGACTCTTCGCTGATTTGGCGGACACACGCAAGAGCTTGGCTGACTAGTGGTGGAGCGAGACCGAGAGATGGCTCGTCAAGCAGAAGAAGGCGCGGCGAGAGGATCAGTGCACTGGCCAAAGCGAGCATCTGCTGTTCGCCCCCAGAGAGGGTTCCGGCTCTTTGTCGCAGCCTGGGCTTGAGTACTGGGAAGAGTGAGAAAACGCGCTCAATACGGTTCTCCAGCTGCACCTCATCGGACAGCGTGATACCAGCCATTTCCAAGTTCTCGCGAACAGTAAGGTCAGTGAAGACGCGATTTCCCTGTGGAACGTAGGCAGCCCCGAGCTTCAGCATCTTTCGAGGGGTGTGCGAGTTGAGGTTGGTTTCTTGGAATACGATCCGTCCCTGCCAAACGGGCAAGAGCCCGAAAATCGCCCTTAGAAGCGTGGACTTCCCGGCGCCGTTGTGACCGATGAGAGCAACGATTTCGCGGGGGGCCACATTGAGCGAAATGCCGTTTAGAACCTGCTTCTTACCGTAGCCGGTGACCAAGCCATCGACTCCTAGCAGATAGGCGGCGTTTTCAGGCAAGGTACGCCTCCAAGATTTCGGGGCGCTCCAGTACATCGCCAGGTGCCCCTTCTGCGATGACCTTGCCTTCATCCATGACGATGACGTGATTGGCGATTTCCCGTACTGCAGAAATCTCATGCTCAATGAACAGCACAACCTTTCCTTCAGCACGGAGCTGCCGAAGGAGGCCTAGGATTTGCGAAGCCATTTGTGGGTGTACGCCTGAAACCGGCTCATCGAGCAACAAGACCGTGGCTTCCGTCGCAAGGCAACAGGCAAGTGTTAAGAGCTTTTGCTGTCCGTAAGAGAGTTCGCCCGCCAAGTCATCGGCTTTCTGGTCCAAATCAACGAACTTCAGAAGCCGCATCGCTTGTTCGCGGTTCTGAGACTCCTCCTGATTCACGCCAAAGCCCAAGACTGCGCCTAGTAGGCGCTCGCCTTTTTGGTGCGGGCGAGCCAAGAGCACGTTATCCAATACGGAAGCCTGGAGGATCAAACGTAGGTCCTGAAACGTGCGGGAAATACCAAGCCGGGCAATCCGTTGGGGTGCTAGGTATGTGATCTCATGACCGCCCAAGAAGCAACGGCCTGAGTCAGGCTTGAGAAACTCAGTCAGAATGTTGAGGAGCGTCGTCTTGCCCGCACCATTAGGGCCGATGATGGCACTGATGCCGGAAGGGGGAATCTCAGTGCTGACGTGCTCCAAAGCATGAACGCCGTCAAATGCCTTTGTGAGTTTCTCACAGCGAATAGCGTCCATTGGTCGTCACCGGCCCAAACCATAGCGCCCCACCAACCCACGGGGACGCACCATCATCATGACCACGAGCAACACTCCGTAGAAGATTTGGCGCATGTTTGCGGCAACAGAGCTTGGGAACCCAAGGAACCGAAGTGCCTCAGCAAGGGTCACCAACACCGTGGCTCCAATCAACGCCCCCCAAGGATTGCCAGCGCCACCGATGATGACCATCGAAATCACCAAGATAGATTCCATGATGGTGAAACTTGTTGGGTCTATAACCGCCATGTAGTGCGCGTATAGGCTTCCCGCTGACGCAGCCAGGGCCGCACTGACTGCAAACACGGTTATCTTGAAACGAAAGCAGTTCTTACCGAGCGAGCACGCAAAGATTTCGTCCTCACGGATCGCCCGAAGAACACGCCCGAAAGGGCTCCGGGTGATTCGCTCAACTAACACGAAGGTGAAAATTGCAAGAAATGCAGCCACGATCAGAAAGCCAAGCGTGGACCTGACAGTCCAGCCAAGAAGTGTGATCGGCGGAATACCTGGGATTCCCAAAGGTCCGCGGGTTACGGCGGTCCAGTTGTTTAGAACACTGAAGACAATCATTTGAAAGCCAAACGTGGCTACAACAAAGTAGTCCTCGTGGAGACGCAGCGAAGCAAGAGAAACCGCAAGAGAAAGTGCTGCGCCGACCAACATCCCAAAGAGTGTGCTAGCGACGAAGGAGAAAGTGTCCGGAACTCCGTTGGAGGTTGAGCGGCGGTTCTCAGGCCCGGTTCGTTTAGAATCGGGCTGCAAACCCTGTTGAAAGGAGAG
>FWPU01006847.1_pt1 | contig 21979 bp, 18 predicted proteins | sample 2228361 | NCBI WGS metagenome assembly FWPU01 (sample SAMEA103939777, study PRJEB20133) | metagenome
TCCTGACCAGACAGCAGGATGGCACGGGAGTGCGGGAAGCGCCGCGCGCTGATCTAAAGATGATTGGACACCTAAAGTTGGTATAACCCGCTCAAGCCGCTCCTAAACGAACTGTCATCCAAAAACTGCGGTGACAAAGCAGAAATTTATATAGTGCTGCTACAATCGCATCATCAGAGTTCGTTACTATGCGTCATGCCGTCGAGACCAGCCATGCAGCAACGAATATACGCCAACGGAGTCACCAATTCCACTGCCGATCACGAAGCATCGGCACTTGAGACGTTGCGGCAAAAATTGCTGGTTGCTTACGATGGCGCGTGTGCGATCAGCGGATGCCAGGTCGAAACCGTGCTGCAACCTGCCCTGATCGATCCGCAGGGGCCAGTAGAGGTCAACAATGCCCTCTTGCTCCGCGCCGATCTGCAACTCCTCTTCCAGACCGGACTGATCACTATTGATGCAATGAGCCTGGAGGTGATTGTCGCGCCGCAGCTCCGGGATAGCGAGTATGGGGTCTTTGCCGGTCGTCGGTTACGCCAGCCGGGTCGGCTTGCATTTCGTCCCAATCGATCGCAGCTCGCTACTCATCATCGACTGTTTCAACTTGAACAACCCACTGATCAGTTTTTCCTTCAGCGCCCATTACTCCGCCAGCTTTTGCCCGTGCAGAGCTGGGTAAACAGCATTGCCTTCAGCCCCGATGGTCAGTTCCTGGCCGCCGGTTCGTGGGATGGCATGCTCCGTATCTGGCATTTGCCAGAAGGCCATCTCTTCCGCGTCATCAGGGCCCAAGTCGGCGAAATCAATGGCATTGCCTTTAGCCCTGACGGCGAACGAATTGCGGTTGCCGGTCGGCACAACGGCGCGCAGGTCTGGCAAGCTTATAACGGTGAATTGCTCTTCCATCTTGATTACCAGCAGCGCTACGGCGCGTTCTTTGGGATTGCCTTTCATCCACACGGACATCTGCTGGCGACAGCGGGTTGGGAATCGACCATCTATCTCTGGGATGCGACCAACGGGCATCTACGGGGAAGCCTATCCGGTCACGAGGGGGTGATCAACAGCATTGCGTTCAGTCCTGATGGCGCCATGCTGGCATCAGGCGGTCATGATCGCGTGGTGCGGCTCTGGAACGTCGAAACGCAATCGATACGGCAAGTCCTGCAAGGTCATAGCGATACCATCTTCAGTGTCAGTTTCAGCGCTGATGGCAAACTGGCGGCCAGCGCCAGCAACGATGGCGCGATTATCATCTGGCGAATTGGCGATGACGAACCAATCCAGATGATGGCGACGCCCTCAGGCGCTTGTTTCAGTCTCGCGTTTAGCCCCGATCATCGTTATCTGGCCAGCGCCCACTACGGGCGCATCGCGCGCATCTGGAGTGTGCGTGATGGCACGCTGCGCTGGGAATTGAGCGGACACAACGAGAGTGTCACCAGTGTTGCCTTTGCTCCGACTGGCCACCTGCTGGCCAGCGGCAGTTTTGATTCTTCGATCCGGATCTGGTCGTACCAGTAACCCTGGGATAGATACCGGTCGTGATCAACCATCATCGCGCAGTGCGAGCATTTTATCGGCAGACCGACTGGATGTTCCGCGTGTTCGGGCTGATGCGCGGTTCTCAGGCTATGCACGCCGGTCTGTGGCGCAATGCTCGCACGCACCGCGCTGCCCTCAGAGCGATCGACGATGCGCTGCTGACCCTGGCCGCACTGGCGCCTGGCGAGTGTCTGCTCGATGCCGGCTGCGGCGCTGGCGCGAGCGCCAACCGAATTGCCGCCAGCCATCGCGGCCTGGTAGTGGGGTTGACCATTGTTCCTGAGCAGGCCAGGCGCGCCCGGCGCGGCGGGCGCGCCACCTTCCTCTGCGCCGATTACGCCGCCGCGCCATTGCAGGACGCGAGCTGCGATGTGGTCTGGATGCTGGAGAGTCTCTGCCACTCTCCCGATAAGCCAGCGCTCCTGGCCGAAGTGGCGCGATTGCTGCGCCCCGGCGGTCGATTTGTGGTAGCCGACCGCTTCGCTGCTCGCCCAAATTTGACGCCAGTCGAACGCGCGCAGTTACGGGCCTGGTTGCAGCCGTGGGCGATGCCCGATCTGCTGACTGTTGATGAGCTGATCGAGCTAGCCCAGCGCTACGGCTTACGACTAGGCGCGCGCGAAGATGCCACCCTGAGCGCCGGGCCATCATTGCGCTTTCTTGGTCATGTGGCCCGTCTGAGCCTGCCAGCGGCCCTGCTGCTGCGCGCGCTGCGGCTGCAAACCGAGCTGCAAGTCGCAGCAATCCGCGGCTGCATTGCTCAGATGACCACCCTCCACGACGGTTTGTGGCGCTACTACCTGCTCAAGTTTGAGCGTCGCTCAACTGACAATTCGCATTGATGACAAGCCAGCCATAGCCGGGAGACGCTGCGCTGCCGCCGGTAAGCGATCGGACTATGACCGCGCCTGACGGTTCGCAGATGCCTTTCGGGCATATCCCGCTGCCCCCATTCCAGATAGCCCCTCTTGCAAACGCTTCCACCGGTGAAAGGATATGAGCTGCCTGCGCGCGCATCCGGCGTATCTGCGCCGAGTATACTCTTACAGAACAACAGACTCAATGGCGCCAGTCTGGTGGAGCAAACACTATGCAGGACTCTATGCAAAACGCAAACGAAACATCGCCAACGCAACAATTTCGCACCTTGCAAATGACCGTCTTGATGACGCCTGACATGGCCAATTTTGCCGGCAACGTGCATGGCGGTCATATCCTGAAATTGCTTGATCAGGTGGCCTTTGCCTGCGCCTCCCGCTATTCTGGCCGCTATGTGGTGACCGTCTCGGTCGATCAGGTTATTTTCCGCGCTCGCATCCACGTTGGCGAGCTGGTAACCTTCCTGGCCTCGATCAACTACACCGGCAACACGTCGATGGAGGTTGGCATTCGCGTGATGGCCGAGAACATTACGGCGCGCACGCAACGTCACGTCATGACCTGCTATTTCACGATGGTAGCCGTCGATGAGAATTTTCGCCCCTGCCCGGTGCCGCCGGTGCGGATCGAAACCGCCGAGCAGCGACGACGCTGGATGGCCGCCCGGCTCCGGCGCGAACTGCGCCGCGAAATCGAGCAGCGCAGTCTGGAGATTCGCCAGCATCCAGAAGATTTTTTGAACGAACTCGATAGCGAACCGCATTAACAATTGACGCTGACGGCAACGCTTCGTATACTACAGGTATGGCGCGCATCTTGATTGTTGAAGACGAAACCGAAATTGCTTCCTACCTGCGTCGCGGGCTGATCGCCGAGGGCTTTCAGGTCGAGGTGGCATTTGATGGTGTGCATGGCCTGACGCTGGCGACCAGCAGCAGTTTTGATCTGATCATCCTCGATCTGATGTTGCCCGGCATCGATGGATTTGAGGTGGCACGACGCATCCGCGCCGAGTCGCAGGTACCGATCATCATGCTCACCGCGCGCGATGCCGTGCGCGATCGGGTGGCAGGCCTGGAGTCGGGGGCGGATGATTACCTGGTCAAGCCGTTCGCCTTTGAAGAGTTGCTGGCCCGCATCCGCGCTCAGTTGCGCCGCCAGCAGGCCAGTCAATCGCCAGATGTGCTGCGATTCGCCAATCTGACCCTCGACACCCGTTCGCGCGAGTTGCGGGTTGGCGATCGTCGGGTTGATTTGACGGCGAAAGAGTACGATCTGCTCGAACTCTTCATGCGGCATCCCAATCAGGTGCTCACCCGTGATGTGATTTACGACCGGGTCTGGAATTACGATTTCGGCGGCGAGAGTAACATTATCGAGGTGTACGTTCGCTATCTGCGACAGAAGTTAGAGGCAAACGGCGAACCGCGCCTCATCCATACCGTGCGGAGCGTGGGCTACATTCTGCGCGAAGAATGATCGCCACGCCTGCCGCGTTCCAGCGGCAAATCGCAGCCAACCCTTGATGTTGCCCAATAGGCGCGCTCGAAACTCGATTGTCCCGCCAGATTAGGCGATGGCATGAAGTGGCGCTATTGCGGCGGCTCAGCGCTCGTCGCGTTGCGGTTGCTGCGCAATGATGTTCATCAATTCCTGCACTGCGCTAACGACCGGGATGGCGCCCTCGATCACGGCGCGCTCAAGCAACGGCAGCCGGTCGCGCACTGCCGGGACGGCAAAAAACAGCGCGCGCAACTGTTCATCAATCAGCGCATAGAGCCAGTCACGGGCCTGTTCGCGCCGCCGGGCAGCGAAGACGCCGCTAGCCGTCATCTCGGCGCGAAAACGCTCGATCTCCTGCCAGATCTCGGCAATCCCTTCACCGGTGAGCGCGGAGCAGGTGCGCACTGGCGGTTTCCAACCCGCAGTCGCCGGGGTTAGATAACGCAGCGCATGCCGATACTCGGCCTGGGCGGCCAGCGCGCGCGCGCGATTGTCACCATCGGCTTTGGTGATCAGCAGCGCATCGGCCAGCTCGATAATCCCCTTCTTGATCCCCTGCAACTCATCACCGGCGCCCGCCAGCATCAAGAGCAGGAAGAAATCGACCATCCCGCGCACGGCTGTTTCGCTCTGGCCGACCCCAACTGTTTCCACCAGCACAATATCAAAGCCGGCAGCCTCGCAGAGCAGCATCGTCTCGCGACTCTTCCGCGCGACACCACCCAGACTGCCGCCGGTTGGCGAGGGGCGAATGTAGGCGTTGGGATGGCGCGCCAGCCGTTCCATGCGCGTCTTGTCGCCGAGAATACTGCCGCGAGAGATCGTGCTCGATGGATCGACGGCAATCACTGCCACCCGATGCCCCTGCTCGCAGAGCATCGTGCCCAGCGCTTCGATGAACGTGCTCTTGCCGACGCCGGGAACGCCGGTAATACCGACGCGCAGCGCGCCGCCGGTGTGCGGCATTAGCGCGCGCAACACTTCCTGCGCCATTGCAATATGCGCCGGCGCGTTACTCTCGATCAGCGTAATGGCGCGGGCCAGGATTGCCCGATCGCCGCTGAGCACTCCCTCGACATATTCAGGCGCCGTGAGCTGGCGCCGCCGCGGCCCTGACGGCGCTGGCGAAGCGCCACCGGGCAAACCATCGTGACGGCTGGCTACCCCGGCCAACACCGAAATGGCAAACGGCATTTCGTCCGATGCAGCAGTTGATTGTTCGTTGGTCATGGAACGTCGATCCTGCCTCACGACGCGGGCGCCGCCACACTATCACCGTGCAGACGCTGCTGCAACTCGCGCAACAGCTTCTCGGCAGCCACGGGAATGATTGTGCCCGGGCCAAAAATCAGCGCTGCGCCATGCGCGCGCAGAAAATCGTAGTCTTGCGGCGGAATGACGCCGCCGATCACCACCATGATGTCTTCGCGACCCAGTTTGCGCAACTCTTCGACCAGTTGCGGCAAGAGCGTCTTGTGACCGCCGGCCAGTGAGCTAATGCCCACCACGTGGACGTCGTTCTCAACCGCCTGGCGGGCCACCTCCTCCGGCGTCTGGAAGAGTGAGCCGATGTCAACATCGAAGCCAAGATCGGCAAATGCCGTCGCAACGACCTTCGCGCCGCGGTCGTGACCATCTTGCCCGATCTTGGCGACCAGAATGCGCGGACGACGGCCTTCGAGCGCGGCAAAGGCATCGGCCAGGCTGCGCACGTGGTGAATCTGCTCGACATCGTTGTATTCGCTGCTGTATACGCCGGACACTGATCGTATCTCCGCTTTGAAGCGACCAAACACCTTTTCCATGGCCAGGGAAATCTCACCGAGCGTTGCCAGCGCGCGCGCCGCCTCGATCGCGGCAGCCAGCAGATTGCCTTCGCCGGTTGCGGCCACGCGAGTGAGTTCATTGAGCGTCGCCTGCGCCCGCGCCTCATCACGCTCGGCGCGCAGTTGCTGCAAGCGCTCGATCTGCTTCTGGCGCACAGCGGTGTTATCGACTTCCAGAATCTCGATCGGCGCTTCATAATCGAGCCGGTACTTGTTGACCCCGACGATCGTTTCGCGTCCCGAGTCGATATGAGCCTGACGGCGCGCCGCCGACTCTTCGATCCGCAGCTTGGGCAAGCCGGCTTCGATCGCTTTAGCCATGCCGCCCAGCGCTTCCACTTCCTGAATGTGCTCCCAGGCTCGCCGGGCCAGCGCATCGGTTAGCCACTCCAGATAGTACGACCCGCCCCACGGATCGACTATCTTGCAGATACCGGTCTCTTCCTGCAGATACAACTGCGTATTGCGAGCAATGCGGGCCGAAAAGTCGGTCGGCAGCGCAATCGCTTCATCGAGCGAATTGGTGTGCAGCGACTGGGTATGACCAAGCGCGGCAGCCATTGCCTCGATACATGTGCGCGCCACGTTGTTGAACGGATCCTGCTCGGTCAGGCTCCAGCCCGATGTCTGACAATGGGTGCGCAACGCCAGTGAACGCGGATCTTGCGGGTTGAACTGCTTGATAATCTTTGCCCACAACAGCCGGGCTGCCCGCATCTTGGCAATCTCCATGAAATAGTTCATGCCAATCGCCCAGAAAAACGAGAGACGCGGCGCAAAGGAATCGATTGTTAGACCCGCTTTCAAACCGGCTCGCACATACTCCAGCCCATCAGCCAGCGTGTAGCCCAGCTCCAGATCAGCGCTCGCGCCCGCTTCCTGCATGTGATAGCCCGAAATGCTGATGCTGTTGAATTTGGGCATGTATTTGGATGTAAAGGCGAAGATATCGGCAATGATACGCATTGACGGCTCAGGCGGATAGATGTAGGTATTGCGCACCATGTACTCTTTCAGAATGTCGTTCTGGATCGTGCCGGTAAGCTGTTCGGGGCGCACCCCCTGCTCTTCGGCAGCCACAATGTAGAAGGCCATCACTGGAATGACCGCGCCATTCATCGTCATCGAGACCGACATCTGATCGAGCGGGATGCCATCGAAGAGGATTTTCATATCGAGCACCGAATCGATGGCAACGCCAGCTTTGCCCACGTCGCCAACAACCCGCGGATGATCCGAGTCGTAACCGCGGTGGGTTGCCAGATCGAACGCCACCGACAACCCCTTCTGGCCGGCAGCGAGATTGCGGCGGTAGAAGGCATTGCTGGCCTCGGCAGTCGAGAAGCCGGCATACTGCCGGATCGTCCAGGGTTGGGTGACATACATCGTGGGATAGGGGCCGCGCAGGTAGGGTGGAATGCCGGCAGTGAACCCCAGATGCTCCAGACCGGCCAGATCGGCGGCGGTATAGAGTGGCCGCACCTCGATCTGTTCCATCGTGCGCCAGATCAGCTCAGCCAGCGGACGACCAGCTTCCTGCTCGGCGCGGGTCTGCCACTGAGCCAGATCGGGCGCTGGTCGCTCATCGCGATATGGCAAGGCGGTGAAGTCGGGATTTTTCACGCAACCACTCCTTTCAGGCGTTGCAGCCGGGCAAGGGTTTCATAGCAGTTGGCGCGCAGATGGATAAACTCATCAACCCCGGCAGCGCGGTACATATCGATCAGATCGGTTGGATACCCGGCCAGCGCGACCGTCACCTCAGGACGTTGCGACTTGATCGCGCGCGTAAGGGGCGGCACCAGATCCGGGTAGGTCTCATCAGTCGAACAGATAGTAACAATCTCGGCGCCAGAGGCAAGCGCTGCCGCGGCAGCGGTCTCTGGGTCAGCAAAGCCATCATTGCCGATCACGGCGAAACCGCCGGCAGCGAAGAAGCCGGTGGCGAAATCGGCGCGCGCTTTGTGCTGACTGATCGGCCCCATATTGGCAAGAAAAACCGTCGGTCGGCGACCGGTGCGCGCCGTGAAGTCGTCAGCAGCCGCGCGCAATGCTTCAAACTGCTCGGCGGCGCGATGAGCGGGCAACGGTTCAGCCTGTGGGGCAGGGGTATCGGCGGCTGCCAGCGCGCAACTCAACTCGCCGAGGGTTGCCCCGGCCCGCACAGCCGCCAGCGCTGCCGCCACCGAGCGCTGTTGCGCGAGCGTGATTAGCGCTTGTTCGCACATGGTATCGGCGCGCGTCTCGCGAGCATGGCGCAGATCGACAGCGCGAGCCGCATGGAGCTGCACGTGATCGATCTGCCGGATCTCAGGCAGTTTTTCGCTCAGGTTGGGGTACATATTGACGCCCACAATCACCTCGCGCCGATGCGCAATCGCGCTCAGCCGTTCTGCGCGCGTCGCGGCAATTGCCTGCTGCGGCATCCCGGCGACGAGCGCAGCCGCCATCCCACCCTGGCGCTCGATCTGCTGGAATAAGGCCCAGGCTGCCTGCGCAATCTCATCGGTCAATTTTTCAACCGCCCACGAACCGCCCGGCGGATCAATCAGGCGGAAGAAGTTGCATTCCTCTTGCAGGATCACGTGGAGATTGCGCGCAATTCGGCGCGAGAATTCATCGGGCAGGCCCCAGGCTTCATCAAAGTGACTGACATGAATGCTCTGCGCACCCCCCATCACAGCGGCCATGGCTTCGCCGGTAGCGCGCAGCATATTGTTGTAGACATCATAGCGGGTCTTCGTCCACGCCGACGCGCGAGCGTGGAGCTGCATCCGCTGGGCCATCTCGTCGCCATCAAAAGCAGCGACGACTCGCGCCCAGAGCATCCGCGCCGCGCGCAGGCGAGCCACTTCGAGGAAGAACTGACTGCCCACCGAGCACGAGAATTGAATCCGCGGCGCAACTTCATTGACGCTCAGCCCGCGCTCTTGCATCGCGCGCAGGTAAGCCACGCCGGTGGCCAGCGCGCAGGCCAGTTCCTGCACCGTATGGGCGCCGCTATTGTGATAGACGTGGGTAGCAACGACAATCGTGCGCAGGCGCGGCGCATGAGCAATAGCCCAGCGCGTCCATTCCGCCATGCCATCGTAGCAGCGATCGAGTGAGGCCGGCAACGTGCCGCGCGCGGCCAGTGCTGCCAGCGGGTCAGCGCCCAGGCAACCCTGCAACCGATCAGGTGTCACGCCCTGCTCTTCCGCCGCGGCCAGGATGAGCGCCGCAACCGGCAGCGCCTGCGCCCCGACCTGAATGAAGAGCGGCAAACTGCTCAGATCAAGGTTGGCCAGCAAGCGCCGCGCATCGTCGCGGGTCGCCAGCGACAGCCCGCCGGCGCCGACCTGCGTCGGCGCAGCCACATCAGGATCCATACCGGTGAGCGTCGCCTGATCAAGCGGCAGATTGAGTGTTGTCAGGCCGCGCGGCAGATCGGCGAGCGCAGCCTGATTGACTTCCGCTGCGGTCGGATAGGGCAATTCCTGCGCAACCTGCCAGCGTTCAAGCACCGGGCCAAGCGCGCGCGTATCACGCGCAAACGGAGCAAAACCGGGCAGCGAGTTGAGGTGCGGCACCTCAGCAATATCAGTTGCGTTATAGATGGGCTGAAGCAGGATCTGCTCGTAAGTCTTTGTGATCAGTCGCTTCTCGAAGGGAGCGCCCTTCAAGGCTTTCTCGGCGGCAGCCCGCCATTCTTCATACGTAGCGGGCGCAAACATATCGAACATTGGCGGGCGTTGCGCTGTCGTAGCCGTGGTCTCTTGGGTCTCTGGAGCCATCGTTATACTCCTTGCCGGCAGCACGTGAAGCACCCTCGGTGTTGTCAGTATACCAGCAAACTCACGTAGGCGTCAGACATGGGCGAGGGAATGGGATAGCCGGGTGTTGCTTGCCTGAATTACAGGATATGTGAGTGATGCCCGGAGTCAATAGCCTAGTGTATGGGAATGAGTTACATTCTGATAACCGGCGCCACTGTCAGTGAGGAGGGGATCGCGTGCTGCGGGCTGGGCAATGTGAGAGGTGGGTGGTGACGGCAACGGCCATCGAACAACATGTATTTCTTGCTGCGCAGTCTGCAAACCATCACCCGAGGCATCGCCCAATGGATCGAGCGAATCCCTTCCGTTTGCGGTCGGCCATCGCTCGTGGTACGATCCACAACAGAGAGCCTGCCAGCCGCTTCAATTCATGCCTGCCGGGGCAGGAATGAGCGAAAGATGCATCACATGCTGCGTGAACTGACACTGACCGCGACCTACAACCTCTTGATCCGCCTGCGCTTGCTGGCCGGGCGGATCCTGCGTCCGCGCGCCATTGGGGTGCGGGTGCTGGTGCAGCGTGGTGACGAGATTCTGCTGGTCTGTCATCGTGGGGGGGCGGCGCCGTGGAGTTTGCCGGGCGGCGGTATCGACGCAGGCGAAGCGCCGGCGCTTGCCGCGCGTCGGGAAGCGCTCGAAGAGAGCGGCTGTCCGGTGACCATTACCGGATTGCACGGCGTGTTCCACTATCTGGAACATGGCCTGAGCGATTACGTTATTGTCTTTACCGCTACGGCTGATGGTCCGCCAGCGCCGCCGGTTGGCGACCTTGAGATTCGGGACGCTCAGTTTTTTCATCCTGATCGGCTGCCGGATGGGACTGAAGCGGGCAGCGCGCGACGCATCGCCGAACTGCGGCGCGGTGAACGCGGACTGTTCAGCGCCTGGTAGTTGTTCTGAGGTTGTTATGCCGTACACACCCACTCTCGCCACACTGGGCTACGTCCTCTCGCCTGATCGACAATCCGTCTTGATGGTTCACCGCAATGCGCGCCCTGGCGACCAGCATCTCGGCAAGTATAACGGTCTGGGCGGCAAGCTCGAGCGCGATGAAGACATCGTTGCGGGCATGCAGCGCGAATTGCGCGAGGAAGCGGGTATCACTGCGCTGGAACTGACCCTGCGCGGCACCGTGAGCTGGCCTGGATTCGGCAAACATGGTGAAGACTGGTTTGCGTTTGTCTTCCTGATCACACGCTTTGCCGGCCAACCTCCCGCCGTTAACGAAGAAGGCGCGCTAGAGTGGATTCCCCTGAGTCAGGTCTTGAACCTGCCGCTCTGGCCGGGCGATCGCTACTTTTTGCCACTGGTCTTCGACACCGATCCGCGACCGTTCCATGGAGTGATGCCGTATGCCAACGGCCAGCCGGTAGGCTGGAGCTTCAGCCGGATCGGTCCAGCCGAACGCGACGTGGTATAATTGCCGCAGCGCAAACGATCGCAGGGAACGACCGCTTGAGGCGAGCGTCGCCCATAGTTGCACATTGGCAGAAAAACCATGCTTGACATCAAACTCATCCGCGAGCAGCCCGAAGAGGTGAAACGTCAACTGGCCCGTTGTGGCGTTGATGGAACGATCGTCGATCAGGTGCTGGCCTTCGACGAACAGCGCCGTCTGCTGATTCGCGAGGTAGAAACCCGCAAAGCAGAACGGAACACTGTCTCGAAGCAGATCGGCGCCATGAAGGATGCTGCCGAGCGGCAGGCAAAGATCGAGGCGATGCGGCAACTGGGCGATGAGATTGCCGCGCTCGATCGCCAACTGGCTGAGATCGAAGAAAAACAGCGCGCGGCAATGCTCGAGATCCGCAACCTGCCTCACCCCGATGTGCCCGATGGGGTTGACGACCGCGATAACGTGGTGATCTATCAAGAGGGCGAAGAGCGCCAGTTACCGTTTCCCGCCCGCCCGCACTGGGAACTGGGCGAGGCGTTGGGCATTCTCGACTTTGAGCGCGGAGTGAAACTGGCCGGTTCTCGCTTCTACGTGATGCGCGGCGCGGGCGCGCGCCTCCAGCGCGCCGTCATTCAATGGCTGCTCGATCTCCATCTCCAGCAGGGATATCAAGAGGTTTACACGCCTTTTGTGGTCAAAGAGTCGGCGCTGTGGGCTTCCGGTCAGTTGCCCAAGTTCCGCGATAATCTCTACCGCGATGAGGAGTCGGGCCTGTGGCTGGTGCCTACCGCAGAAGTGCCCATCACCAGTCTCTACGCCGACGAGATTCTCGACGCAAGCCAGCTACCGATCTATCATGCCGCGTATACCCCTTGCTTCCGCAAGGAACAACTCAGCGCCGGGCGTGATGTGCGCGGAATCAAACGCGGCCATCAGTTTGATAAGGTCGAGATGTATATGTTCGTGGCGCCTGATCAGAGCTATCAGGCGCTGGAAAAGCTGCGGCGCGATGCCGAAGAGTGCGCGCGCCTGCTTGGCCTGCCGTTCCGCACCAAATTGCTCTGCGCCGGCGACCTGGGATTTGGATCGACCAAGACTTATGATATTGAGGTGTGGGCGCCGGGCGTGGGCGAATGGCTGGAAGTAAGTTCATGCTCGAATGTTGAAGCCTTCCAGGCCCGCCGGGCAAACCTGCGCTACCGACCCGAACCAGGCGCTAAACCGGAATTTCTCCATACGCTCAACGGCTCCGGCCTCGGTCTGCCGCGCACGATCATCGCTATTATGGAGAATTATCAGCAGGAAGACGGCAGTATTTTGATTCCTGAGGTGTTGCGCCCGTACATGGGCGGCATGGAACGGATTGGCCCTTCATCACGCTCGTGAGGAGAGCAACGCAATGCCAGTTGTGATTAATCTCACCAGCGCTCTGCACGGTGGAGTCACGCCTTCCTGCGGAACCGGCGATCATAGCAGTTGCGGGCCGGATTGCGGTTGCGGCTGCCCATATACCGGCATGGTTGAGCGTGGCCGGGTTGAACCGGTCGCGCTCATTGAGCAGCGTTACCCCGAACACTGGCTGGCGCTCGTCATCCCTCCCGGCGAAGACGAAGAGCGGCCCGAACAGGCCATGCTGGTTGCCTACAGCACCGATCCCGATGAGGTGTGGGATGCAGTCAGCCGGATCACGTTCAATCAGGTCGTTCACGTCTACTACAATGGCTCGCTCGACGCTTATCTGGCCTGGGCCGAACAAGAATCATGACTGACCACGCTGCTACGTCGCCGGCCACAGCTTCGGCATCCTGTCAGATAGCAGGCATGCATGGCCCACTCTGGGTCACGCGCCTTGAATTCGCTTATGCTCACCGTCGCTGATTATCTCGCCCAACCGTCAGTGCCTCCTACCGCGCGCATCGCCTACGGCGATCATCCCGATCAGTTCGGCGATCTCTATCTGCCTGACGATCAACAACCGGCGCCGGTCGTGGTGATGATCCATGGCGGCTGCTGGCGCGCCGACTATGATCTTGCCCCGCTGGGGATGTGTTGCGCCGCGTTACAGGCCGCCGGCTACGCCGTGTGGAGTCTCGAATACCGGCGGCTGGGGAATGGCGGCGGCTGGCCGCAGACCTTTCACGACGTTGCGCGCGGCGTCGACTACCTGCGCAATCTGGCGGCAGCCTATCCGCTGCATCTGAGCCAGGTCGTAGCGATTGGGCATTCGGCAGGCGGCCAGCTCGCCCTCTGGCTGGCCGGGCGCCACCGTCTGTCGCCTGCCAGTGCGTTGTATACAGCCGACCCATTCCCGCTTGCAGGCGTGGTCGCGCTGGCCGCAGTGGCCAACCTCGCGCAAGGCGCGCAGGCAACTGCCTGCGGATCGGCCTGCCACGAAGTCATCGATCACGATCATCGTCATCTCGCCGAAGCATCGCCCCATCTGTTAGTGCCGCTAGGAGTGCCGCACCACCACATTGTCGGGGCCGATGACCAGATTGTGCCGGCAGCGTATGTGGCCGACTTCGTGGCTGCGGCGCAACGCGCCAATGATCCGGCGGCATTGATCGTAGCGCCTGAGTGCGGTCACTTTGAGCTGACCACGCCGCACAGCGCAACCTGGCCGCTGATCATGGACGCCGCGCGCCAGATGCAGAATCAGTCTTAAGGCGGATAGACGGTTGTAACCTCGTTTGCTATACTTTTCACAGGTCGAGCGATGGAGCAACAGACATCGCTCGACGTGTATCCTCCCAATCCTCACTGTTGCTCCCCATAACCCCCCACGGCCACACAGATGGCCGTTGCCACACGGATGATGGTCGCGGCGGCGGAAGCCCCGCGACCTTTGCCATGTTGCCACACTAATCTGCGCTATAATACTGCTATTGATGGGAGCTGTTCACCTCGTGGTGCGGAACCAGACAATCTGATAGCGAGCCAGCCTGATCGCAGTCTTTGCGCAGCGTGACGCAGCAGACAGGGATTATTCGAGTTGCCTGGCTCGTTTAGAGCGCGCGAGTTTACGTTGCCATCGAGCGGCAGAACTGGCAGTACACCTGTGCGCCGTTCGCCCCAAAGGCAGCGAGTTGCGCTATACTAGAAGAGCAACGATGAACGGTCAGAGGAGCGGACGTGTTGACCTCGGATGAGCTAAAATCACCCAGTAATGGTCATACGCAGTGCGAACTGGATCTGCTGCGCAAAGAGTTAGTGGAGGCGCAGGCGATGATACGTTCGCTGCGACGGCAACTGGAAAAGGCGATCGCCGCTGCCAGTGAAGCGCAGCGCGCGCACGCCAAGATGGTCGAAACGCTCACCGAAACGATGCGCGAGAATACCATACTCTGCCACGAACGCGATATGTGGCGCGCGCGCGCCCAGCGTTTGGAAGCATCACTGCACGAGGAACCGCGACCTGGCCATCATATTGACATCAGTTCGCTGGCCGGTCAGATTAGCGAAGACGAAGCCAATGCCATCCGCAAAGCGATGGCGCGCCTCCATCATCCAGATGTTGGCGGCGACCCCGAACGAATGAAGGCCTGGAACGCTGCTCTCGACCGCCTCTTCCGCCAGTGATACCAGCTACGGCAATATCCCCAATGACCACGTCTTCCGAATCGGTCTGGATTTTGGGCGATCAGCTCAGCCCTACGCACCCCGGTCTGGCGCCCGGTCGGCGCGTTGTCTTGATCGAATCGCTTGCTCGCCTGCGGCAACGCCCGTACCACCGCCGAAAACTGGTCTTGATCATCAGCGCCATGCGTCACTACGCCGCCGAGCTGCGCGACGCCGGCTACGAGGTCGATCTGCGCGTCGCCGCAGACTTTCTGCAGGGCCTGCGCGATCATATTGCGACCTACGGCACCCGTCATTTGATCTGTGTCGCCGCCGCCGAATACGCCACGCGGACGTTGCAGCGGCAGTTGGCCGACACCCTCAGCATTGCTGTGACGATCCTGCCCAATACCCTCTTCCTGGTCGAACGCTACCCACCCGCCCGATCGCCAGCCCTGATGGAGCCATTCTACCGGGCGATGCGGCGACACACCGGCCTGTTGATCGAGCCGGACGGTCAGCCTACCGGCGGGGTGTGGAATCTCGATCACGAGAATCGGCGCCGCTACGACGGTCGTCCGGTGCCGCCGCCGCTGCGCTTCGCGCCCGATGCCATCACCCGCCAGACCATCGCCGATCTGGCGCTGGCATGCCCTGATGCGCTCGGCTCAGCGGATGATTTCGATCTGCCGGTGACACGCGCGCAGGCGCTGGCGGCGCTGGCCGATTTTATCAGCCGGCGCTTGCCCGATTTCGGCCCCTTCGAGGATGCGATGAGCGCCGAGCACGACCAGCTCTTTCACTCATTGCTATCACCGTTGCTCAACATCGGCCTGCTCGACCCGCTTGAGGCGGCACAGGCGGCAGTTGCAGCATACCAGCGCGGAGAAGCGCCGCTGGCTTCGGTTGAAGGTTTCGCGCGGCAGATTATCGGCTGGCGTGAATACATCTACTACCGATATTGGGAACTAATGCCCGACCTGCTGCAAGCCAATGCCTGGCAGGCCGAGCGTCCGCTGCCGCAATGGTACTGGACGGGCGACACGCGCATGCGCTGCCTCAGATGCGTCATCCAGCGCGTCTTGCGGAGCGGCTACTCGCACCACATCGAGCGCTTGATGGTGCTGTGCAACTTCGCGATGCTGGCAGGCATTCAACCGCAAGCGGTCAATGCCTGGTTCCTCGAATGTTATGTCGATGCGTATGAATGGGTTGTCACGCCCAACGTTATCGGCATGGGTCTCAACGCCGACGGCGGACGAATTGCCACCAAGCCGTACATTGCCAGCGCAGCGTACATCGACAAGATGAGTGACTACTGCCGGGGCTGCGAGTACGACCGGCGCGCCCGCGTAGGCCCGCGCGCGTGCCCATTTAACACCCTCTACTGGCATTTCCTCATCGTTCACGAAGAGCGGCTGCGCGCCAATCCCCGGCTCGGCCCGGCAGTGCTGGGGCTGAAGCGGTTATCAGCCGAGGAGCGCGCAGCCATCGTCGCCCAGGCCAATGATATTCTTGCCCGCCTGGATGAGATATAGGGCGTAAAGCTGCTGGAGAGTATCCGAGGTTCCCTGAACAGCACTGCATGCAATGATTTTTAGGAGCAAATAACGCTTCACGCTTACGTTTGCGTTCCAAATAGGGCGAACTTCAGCAAACACCCCGACCAGACATCCCCCCGCGAAAGGCAATCAAGTCGTCTGGTCACAGGTCATGAGTATTACTCGATGGGTCGTTCCCCCGGCAGATATGTTGTCTGACTGACCGAAGCGGCGGCTATCTGACGGGCTGTAGCCAGATCGGGGATGTGCCCCATAGCAATAGCCTGCACCAGCACATTGCCCAGCGCCGTGCCTTCAACTGGACCGGCCACCACCGGACGCTGACAGGCATCGGCAGTGAGCTGGCAAAGCAACCGATTCTGGCTTCCCCCGCCAACAATACGCACAGTCGTGATTGTTTGACCAGTCAATTCAGCGAGCGCGTCGATCACTTGCTGGTAGCGCAAGGCCAGACTGTCAAAACAACAGCGCGCAATCTCACCAACCGTTTGCGGCACCGACTGCCCAGTGCGTTGACAGTGCTCCCGGATACGCGCCGGCATATCACCGACTGCCAGAAATTCCGGCGCATCGGGATCGATAATTGATCGCCGCGGCGGCGCCTGCGCCGCCAGTTCGACGATCTCATCCCAATCCAAGCGCAATCCTTCTTCCTGCCAGCGGCGCTGACATTCCTGCAGCAGCCACAAACCGCTCACATTCTTCAGTAAACGAATGGTGCCATAGACGCCGCCTTCATTGGTCACATTCAACTGACGCGCTGCGTCGTTGATCAACGGCTCGGTTCGCTCTAATCCCACCAGGCTCCAGGTGCCGCTGCTGATATAAGCGCTCTGTTCATCAAGGTGAGGCACGGCGGCAACGGCGCTCGCTGTATCGTGCGTGCCAACAGCTACAACTGTGACACTGGCAGGAAGATTAAGCGCCGTTTGCAGCGCAGGGCGCAGCGATCCGAGTCGCGTGCCCGGCATCACCAGCGGCGGCAACAGGCGGGGAGGAATGGCTAACCGCTCGAGCAGATCGGTGGCCCAAACTCGCTGCCGGGCATCGATCATCATCGTTGTGGTTGCATTGGTATACTCGGCGACCTGCCGGCCCGTCAGCCAGTAGTGAAACACATCAGGGATCAGCAACATCGTTGCTGCGCTGGACAAGCGCTCACCCTGTCGCTCGGCGCACAACTGGTAGAGCGTATTAAACGGCAACCGCTGCAAGCCAGTGCGCTCGTACAACTCCGCAGGTGGAATGACGGCGTCAACCTGCGCGGCGATACCATCGTTTCGCGCATCCCGATAGGCAAAGGGGTCGCCGATCAACTGGCCCTGCGCGTCGAATAAGCCATAATCGACTGCCCAGGTATCAATACCGATGCTCGCAAGTAACGTTGATGGCTCGTTGCTAGCATACTGGCGTAGACCGGTTTGCACTTCCTGCCAGAGCCGGTTGATATCCCAGAACAGATGGCCATCACGCTCGATCATCCCATTTGGAAAGCGATGCAACTCTTCCAGCGTAAACCGACTCCCATCCCAACGCCCCAACATCACGCGACCGCTGGAAGCGCCAATATCCACTGCAATAAAATGCGCTAATTCGCCCATAGTATGTCCGTCATCGCAAAAAGGCTTCGTGCAAGCCGCCATCAACGGTAATGATTTGACCGGTCGTCTGACTGAGGCGCTGACTCAAGAGCAAGAAGAAAGCCTCGGCCTGATCGGCGGGAGTCACTGGCCGTTTAAGCAGGGAGCGTTCCGCATAAAACCGGGCCAATCGTTCCGTAAGCATCTCAGTCGGTTCATCAGGCGCAAAGGGGAGACCATACTTGTTCAACGAGGCGATCACGCGCTCGCGGGGGAACATACTACTCCCCTGCACAACGGTAGCTGGAGCCACCCCGTTCACCCGCACCAGCGGCGCCAGCTCAATGGCCAGCTCGCGGATGAGATGATTGGCTGCCGCTTTGCTGGCATCATACGCCAGCGATCCCTTCTTGGCTACCACCGCATTGACCGAGGTCGTCAGCACGAGATTAGCCGGCAGGCCCTGCGCGCGCCAGATAGTCGCCGCCTCGTCGGCAACCAGATAATGACCGGTAACATTGACGGCGAAGGTCAAAGCCCACTGGTCGTCGCGGATCCGACCTTCTGCATCAGGAGCAATGAAAACGCCGGCAGTCACGGCAATTGCATCGAGACCGCCATACGCCAGCACGGCCTGTTGCAGCATTGCGCGCACACTTGCCCGATCGGTGATGTCAGCAGACAGGCCAATTGCCGGGCCGCAAGCGGAAATATCACTACCGGCAACACCGATTCCCATCCCGTGGCGATCGATAATGGCCTGTGCAGTTGCCTGGGCGGCGGCACCATCCTTATCGACGCTTACGATATGCGCGCCTTCGCTGGCTAATCGGAAAGCCACCTCGCGCCCGATCCCGCTGCCGCTCCCGACCACGGCAATCACCTGCCGGGCCAGCTCTTTTTCCGGCGGCATCCGCCGGAGTTTCGCTTCTTCGAGCTGCCAATACTCAATATCAAACGCTTCTTGCAGCGGGAGCGCCGTGTATTCGTCGATCGCTTCAGCGCCGCGCATCACTTCAATCGCTGCCGTGTAGAACTCGGCAGTCACGCGCGACTCGCTCTTATCTTTCCCCCATGCAATCATCCCCAAACCGGGGATCAAGATGACGGTGGGATTAGGATCACGCATCGGCGGCGAGTCAGGATGGCGGTACGTCTCATAGTAGCGAGTATAATCCGCCCGGTATCGCTCCAGCCCTTCCGCAAGTTTGCGCTTGAGATCAACCTGCGTCTCTGCCTGTGGATTCCAGTCAACGTAGAGCGGCTTGATCTTGGTGCGCAGAAAATGATCGGGGCAACTCGTGCCCAGTTCGGCCAGACGCGGCGCATCGACACTGTTGACGAAACGCAATGTGTTCGCATCATCCTGCACCGTTGCAATAAAGCGTCGCTGCTGGCTGATCTGTCCACGCAGCCAGGGTAAAATAGCAACCAGCGTCGCTCGCCGCTCTTCAGTCGGCAGGGTCAGATATTTCGGCCCGCCAAAGGTGGCTTCTCCTCGATCGTGGGCCTCGATATAACGAGCCGCGCGCTCGATCAGCTCTAACGTGCGCTCGTAGCATTCCTGATCATCGTCTGCCCAGTTGATCAATCCGTGTCCGCCCAGGATCACTCCCTTTGCCTGCGGATATTCGCGGCAGATCCGTTCGAGCGTCATCCCCAGATCAAAACCTGGTCGTTGCCATGGCGTCCAGATAACCTCATCGCCATAGATTTCTCGGGTCAGACGCTCGCCATTGCGCGCCGCAGCAATCGCAATGACTGCGTTTGGATGCATGTGATCAACGTGACGGTAAGGAATAAACGCATGCAGCGGCGTGTCAATTGAAGAAGCGCGCGGATTGAGATTGAAAGTGCAGTGCGGGTAAAGATCAACCATAGCATCTTCAATCGGCGTCTTCGGGCCGCGCTTCGGGTCGCGGAGATAGATGGCGCGCAATTCATGAAGTTTCGCCAGCTCGAGCGAGGCGAAATTGGCGCGCGTGCTGGTGCGCAAATCTCCGCCAGAACCCTTCACCCATAAGACATCGACCGCTGCCCCGGTTAATGGATCGCGCTCGACAATCTTGGCTGAGGTGTTCCCACCGCCAGTGTTGGTAATTCGTTGGTCGCTGCCGAGCAGATTGGATCGATATACCAGCCGCGTAACCGGATCGAGCGTAGCAGCATACGCGGCATCCCAGCCATAGAACACATGACGAAAACGCGAGGTGTCAGCGCTCATGAAACTACTCCCAGCTCTACAAATCGTGATGGAAAAGGTGGCGGCGTGAACTGCGACTCAGTTGCGTTCGGCCAAGACCTCTACTTCATATCGCCGGATTTCGTTGAGAAAACTGATCCCTACCGGCACATTGTGGCGATCGCAATACGCATCCCAAACTGCCTGCCAAGGCAGACCCTTGGCTTCTTCGAGCAACGCCAGCCGACCTGTAGTATCGCCGGCCTGTTCCAGCTCGCGCAGACGCTCAATTGGTTCAAGGAGCGCAATCAGCAACGCGCGGAGCGCATTGCGCGCCCCGATCGTCCATGCTGCAACTCGATTGATACTGGCATCAAAGAAATCAAGCCCGATGTGCGTGCGCTGCAGAAAGCCACCGCGCACGACTTCCTGCATCATCGCCTGCGTCTCATCATTGAGGATGACCACATGATCGCTATCCCACCGCACGCCCCGGCTCACATGCAGAAGTAACTCATCAACAAACAACAGAATCGATGATATCTTATCAGCGATAACTTCGGTTGGATGGAAATGCCCGCTATCGAGACAGATCAGCAGACCTGGATGACTGACAGCATAGCCGAGATAGAATTCGTGAGAGCCAACCACATAGCTCTCGGAACCGATCCCGAAAAGCTTGGACTCGACGGAGTCGCGATGATGACGCGGATCGAGCGGCTCGGCCAAAATTGCATCCAGCGATGCGCGCAGCCGCTGGCGCGGCCCCAACCGGTCGGCTGGATGGTCTTTGCTGCCGTCAGGTATCCAGATGTTGGTGATGCAGGGTGTGCCTAATACCTGACCGAAGTGCGCTCCAATCCGCCGGCAGGCAATGCAGTGATCAATCCAAAACTGCCGGATTGACCGATCAGGATGGGCAAGTGTCATCCCGCTCGAGGCCAGGGGGTGGGAAAAACAGGTAGGATTGAAGTCGATGCCATGTCCATGCATCTTCGCCCAATCGAGCCAGGCAGCAAAATGGTCAGGACGAAGTTCGTCTCGCGGCACCACTTTCCCACCGGTCTCGGCATAGATCGCATGGAGATTCAATCGGTGCCGTCCTGGCAGCAGGCGATAGACAAGATCGAGATCACTACGCAGCTCATCACCGTTGCGGGCCTTGCCCGGATAGTTGCCGGTGGCTGCAATACCGCCTTCCAGTGGCCCGCCAGGATTCTCAAATCCACCAACATCGTCACCCTGCCAGCAATGCAGGCTAAGACTAACCTGAGACAGGGTCGCCATTGCGGCTTCAGTATCCACTCCAACAGCGGCATACCGTTCACGGGCAACGGCATACGCAGCTTCGATCTGCGCTGAAGTGGGAGCAGGAAAACTCATAAGCGCCTCCGTATTGCATCATTAACGGTTGGCGTATTGCTCGTGATTGATGATCAGGAACGGTTCGATCACGATTTAATCGAGGTGAAAGACTTCTTCTAGCTGAACCATGCTTTGATCGGCATACGCGCCGCTCAGATTCTCGAAATAGGGCGCCATCATAGCCTGCCAGCGCGCATTAACCTCTTCGTTTGCCATCCCCGCCAGCGCCTGTTCAAAACTCTCCGGCACTTCGACATATCCAAACAGTAACCCATCATCGCGCAGGAATAGAGTGTAGTTGTGCCAGCCGTTTCGGCGGAGCGCTGCGAGCATCTCAGGCCAGACATTGGCATGATGCGCTTTATATTCGTCGATCAGTTCGGCTTTTACTTTCAGGGTGAAACCAACCCGCTTCATGGATGTCCTCACTGTTGAGGCAGGCGACAGAATTGCAATTCTGCCGCCTGCTCGCTGAATACTGCGCTATTCGTTCACGTTTGCCGCCGTGTAGACGGTGAACGGCCCCATCAACACCCGCAAACCGTTCGGACGAGTGGGATCTTTCTCAATGGTGTAGGTTCCCATCCGCCCGGCGTTAAACCGCTCGCCTTCAATGCCCTGCAACTGACCGGTTGCCAGACCGTAAGCCAAATAGTAGGTCAGGTAGCCGAGATCCTTGAAGCTCCAGAGAGCAAACTCTGGCGCGCAGCCGCTCAGGGTGTAGCTGGCCATCTCCGCCGGCAGCCCCAGCCCCGACACCTTCAC
>FWPU01004131.1_pt1 | contig 21974 bp, 14 predicted proteins | sample 2228361 | NCBI WGS metagenome assembly FWPU01 (sample SAMEA103939777, study PRJEB20133) | metagenome
GACACCGAGGTTGTGCCAGGCGTCGACGTATCGCGGGTTGATCGCAATGGCCTCGTCGAAGCACCTCAGGGCGTCCTTGAGGCGCCCCAGGTCGTCCAGGGCCACCCCTTTGCTGAACCATATCTGCTCATCCCTCGGCTCGAGCTCCAGCGCCCGTTCGAAGCACTCGATGGCCCTGTCCAGCTGACCCTTCCTACCATAGGCATTGCCGCGGTTGTACCAGGCCTGGCCGTTGCGCGCGTCCAGCTCCACTGCTTTCCCAAAGCACTCAAGGGCCTCCTCCTCCCTGCCCATGCTCCAGAGGAGCGTGCCCTTGTTGTTCCCGGCCTGAGACTCCGATGGGTCTAGCTCCATTGCTCTCTGGAGGCTCGCCAGCGCCTCCTCCTCCCTCCCGAGCTCCTCGAGAAGCGAGCCGCGGCTGACCAGGGCTGGAGAGAAGCCCGGGTCCGCGCGCAGTGCGGCCTCGAAAGCCTCAAGAGCCTCGCCGGGGCGCCCGAGGCGCCAGCGCAGGACCCCGACGTTGTACCAAGCGGGCGCGAAGTCCTCCTTCAGCTCCAGAGCCATCTCGAAAGCCTCGAGAGCCTCCTCGCTCCTCCCCAGTTTGCTCAGGGAGACGCCCTTGTTGTACCACGAGCTCTCGTCCTTGGGGTGCCTCGAGATGGCCCGGGTGAAGCAGAGGACGGCCTCCTCGTCCATCCTCATCTCGCCAAGGAGGGCTCCCTTGGCCGACCACAGCTCTGCGGAGAGGGGGTCGAGCCTCAGGGCCTCGTCATAGGCTCTGAGGGCCTCGCTCCTCCTGCCCAGCTTCTCCAGCACTATCCCCTTATAGAACAATAAGCCGATGTGAGCCCCATCGATGGCCAGCGCTCTCTCGAAGCACTCCAGGGCCTCCTCGTACCTAGCCACGCTCCCAAGCGCATGGCCTTTGATAAAGAGAGCTTGGACGTTGGCTGGGTCGAGCTCGAGGGCGCGGTCGAGGTGGGCCAGAGCCTCCTCCACCCTCCCCTCGTCGTAGGCCCTCATCCCCAGATGGAGGATCTCCTCGGATGGGGCGGGCATGCTGGCGAGCATTCGCAAGGTGCGAAATATATTTTGCCCCAGGGAGCTCTCGACCAGAACTGTCGCACGCTCGGATAAAAAATCATTAAATCCCGCCACCCCGTTGGGGAACTGGGTGCGGCGATGGACGCCGAGATCAGGGACAGGGGGCTCGCCCCAGAGGGGCGGCTGCGCGTCGAGTGGGCGGAGAGGCAGATGCCCGTCCTCGGGCTGATAAAGAGGCGCTTCGAGCGCCGGAGGCCCCTGAGGGGTGTGAGAATCGGGGCCTGCCTGCACGTGACATCCGAGACAGCCAACCTTGTGCTCGCGCTCAGGGCCGGCGGGGCGGAGGTCGCGCTCTGCGCCTCCAACCCCTTGAGCACCCAGGACGACGTCGCCGCCTCGCTCGTCGAGGACCACGGCGTCAGCGTTTTCGCCATCCACGGGGAGGACAAAGAGACCTACTACAGGCACGTCAACCGCGTCCTTGACACCCGACCCCACATCACAATGGACGACGGGGGCGACCTGGTCTCGACACTCCACTCCGAGAGGAGGGAGCTCATCGACGGAGTAATCGCGGGGACGGAGGAGACTACCACGGGGGTCATCCGCTTCCGGAGCATGGAGAGGGAGGGGGTCCTCAGGTTCCCGATTGTCTCGGTCAACGACGCAATGACGAAGCACCTCTTCGACAACAGGTACGGCACCGGTCAGAGCAGCATAGACGGCATCCTGCGCGCCACGAACGTCCTTCTGGCTGGAAAGAGCTTCGTCGTCGCGGGATACGGCTGGTGCGGGAGGGGCGTGGCGATGCGCGCCCGGGGCGCCGGAGCGAACGTCATAGTTACGGAGGTTGACCCGCTGAGGGCGCTGGAGGCGGCGATGGACGGCTTCCGCGTTCTGCCCATGGCGGAGGCGGCTCGGGAGGGGGAGGTGTTCATCACCGCCACGGGCAACAAGAGCGTGATAAGGGCAGAGCACATGAGGGCGATGAGAGACGGCGCCATCCTTTGCAACACCGGTCACTTCAACGTCGAGATTCAGATTCCCGCTCTTGAGGCGCTCTCGGTTTCGAAGCGCCGCATCAGGAAGGACGTGGAGGAGTACAGGCTGAGGGACGTCTGGTCAACCTCGCAGCCGCGGAGGGGCACCCGGCGGCTGTGATGGACATGAGCTTCGCCAATCAGGCGCTCTGCGCGGAATACATTAAGAAGAAAGGGAGGGGCCTCGGGGTCGCTGTCCACCCAGTTCCCGCAGAGATAGACGCAGAGGTCGCTCGGCTGAAGCTACGCGCGATGGGAGCCCGCATCGACGAGTTGACACCGGAGCAGAAGAGATACTTGAGGAGCTGGAGCGACGGGACCTAGCGAGAGGTGGCCGATGGAGGATTGTAGGGGGAGCGGGGGCGGGGCGCTCCCGAGCGTCGAAATGGTGAGGGCCTTTCTGGAGAGGCGGTTCGGCCCCCCGGAGGTTCTGGAGCTCGCCCCGAGCGCCGGTGGAGCGGTGGCGAGGTTCGTCGCCGGAGGCAGCGAGAGGGCACTCGAGCTCAGACCCTACCGCGAGAGACTGGCCCGAGTGGCGGAAGAGGGCGAGCTCACGGGCGAGGACGTGAATCTGGCGAGGGGGCTTGGCCTGGAGCTGGCCGAAATCCACTCGGAGAGTTGCGGGGACCCCGCGCTCTACAGAAGAGAGCTGAGGCGCTCGCTGGAAGCCTATCTATCCCTTCTCGACTCCCTGACCTCCATAGGACTGATATCTCCGGATGAGGGCGCGGAGCTCGCGGTGATGGCGGCTCGCTGGTGGGGGAGAATACGGCTCAGGCCCGAGAGGCTCTCAAGGATATGGGGCGGGAGGCTCCCGGATGAGCTTTGGGCGGCCGGCGGGGAGCTCGTTCTCGGGAGGGCGGCGGAGGGCTTTGGGGACCCCGCTCTGGAGCTCGCCTCGGGCTCCATTCTTTTCATCTCTCGAGCTCTCCTCGACGCAGGCGGCTTCGCCGGCCCCTTCAGGGAGCTCTTTCTGGCCTTCTTCGGCAGCTACGTTGAGGCGGCCGGTGAGAGCGCTCTCTATGCCCTGCCGTTCTATATTTCCGCGTCCGCACTCAGGTCTGCAAATGATTATATTTCGAATGGCGATGCCGGGGGCGTCGGGAGGATGTCCATGGAGCTCGCCCGGGGCTCGCTAGAGAAAGAGGAGTTCAGGGTCGAGGACCTGCACGACCTCCTTGGGTAGATTTCATGAACCTCGCGGGCTGGCTGAGGGTCTTCAGGGCGCTCGGGAGGCGGGCCGAGGGGCTGGCCCGCTCCCTCACAGGGGCCACCAGGGCTCGGAGGGCGCTGGGCAGGGGGGCTGGTGGAGACACCACAGTCTTCATCGACAGGGCCCTTGAGAGGCCTGTGCTCGAGGCCGTCAGAAGCGCCGGGCGCGCAAGGCTGATATCAGAGGAGCTGGGCGTGAGGGACTTCGAGGTCTCTGTCGTCGCCGACCCCCTGGATGGCTCTGTGAACGCTAAGCTAGGCGTTCCCCTTTTCGCGGCCTCCTACGCCATTGGCCCGCCCGAGCCCACCCTGGGCACCATAAAGCTCGGCTATGTGCGGAACCTGGTCTCGGGCGACGAGTACTGGGCCACGCGGGGCGGGGGCGCCTACAGGAACGGCCTCAGGACGCGCACGAGTCGGCGGCCGGGGCTGGAGCTCCTACTTATGGAGCTCTCCCCGGGCCAGAGGAGGGCGATGAGCGCCTCCGGCGAGCTCGTCTACCGCGCTAAAAGGGTCAGGTGCCTAGGCTCAGTGGCGCTGGACCTCTGCCTCGTCGCGTCTGGGGTGGCGAGCGCCATGACAGACCTCCGCGGCAACCGCCTTCGGACGCTGGACCAATGCGCCGGCAAGCTCATTCTTGAGGAGGCCGGGGGGCTGGCCACGGACGCGTGGGGGAGGAGCATCGATGGGCTGGACGTCGACCTCACCACCCGCACGGACATAATCGCGGCTGGGAGCCGGAGGGTTCTCGAGGAGATTCTGAAAGCGAGAGGGGGGTGAGCGAGCGAGGGGTGGGGGGGTCGGTGCGAAAAAGAGCGGGGCCGCACTGGTGGGATTGCAACCCACCCAGCTCGCGAGACCCGGGGCCCCCTCAGACGCCACCAGGGAGCGCCGCCCTCGATCCTCCGGTACCCAGCGCTGGTACTACGCCCACGGCCTGCACTACGCGGCCGACGGCGGTGCCAGCCCCCTCATACCCCTCTTCGTCACCGGCGCCCTCGGGGGGAGCGTGGCGGAAGTCGGCACGGTCACAGCCGTCAACTCCATCGCCTCCGTCCCGAGCTCGATAGGCTGGGCCGAGCTCTCCGACCACCTGCAGAAGCGAAAGCTCTTTCTTCTATTGGGCTACATCGGCACCGGTGCTCTCTTCATCGCGATGGGGCTCAGCACCACAATCGAGCAGTTCCTGGGGCTGAGCGCTCTCCTCGGCATCGTTGCGGCCGCCAGCGTTCCAGTCTCCACCCTCCTCATCACCGAGACGATGGGGGCGAAGCGCTGGTCGCACGAGATTGGGCTCCTGACGAGAATAGGAGGCGTTGGCTGGATTCTCGGCCTCCTCCTCGGCGGACTTTGGCTGGAGCTCAGCCTGAGACTGTTGCCCTCAGGCGAGTCCCTGAGGTCTCTCTTCTTCGCTCTCGGCGCGCTCTCCCTCGCCTCCGGTGCGGCGGCCTGGGCCCTGGTCAAGGAGCCCCCGCTCAGGCCCTTCGCCCCGCGCAAAGTGGACGTATTGGTCATCCTCCAGGGGAGGATAGTCGAGAGGTCCAGGTATCTGCCGCTCTGGATGTACCGGAGAAGGTACCACGAGGCGATGCACCGAATTCGCTCGAGCTTCGAGGCTGTGCCGCGGCCCCTGAGGCTCTACTACGCGGCCGCGCTGCTCCTCTTCTCGGGCTTCCAGACCGTCTACACGCCGATTCCCGTGTTCCTGGTGGAGGGCGCTCTAGCATCGGGCCTAGAGGTCTTCCTCTTCTACCTCTTCTCTTCAGTGACTGCCACGATGTTCTACTCCCGCGCTGGTGAGCTGATTCCAAAGTTTGGGGAGAGGTGGGTGCTGATGACTGTGAACACCATACGCGCCGGGATATTCACCGGCTTCGGCCTCATCGCCCTAGCCGTCTCCGTGGGCGCGAGGCCCCCCCACGTTTTGTTGATGGCCCTCCTCTTCGCCATGCAGATAGGCGCCGGCCTCTTCTGGGCCTTCGTCAGCGTCGCCTCCACCACACTCGTCTCGAGGTGCGCGCCGAGAGCGGCGAGGGGCGAGAACATAGGCCTCTTCAACGCCATGATCTCTATAGGGGGAATCGCGGGCGCCCTGACCGGCGGGGGCGTGGCCAGCCTGGCCGGCTACCCGGCCGCTTTCTTCTGCGGCGCGGCCCTAGTGCTCGCGGGTGTGCTCTGCCTGAGGAGGGGAGCTGAGCTCGACTCCCTAGGCAGCGCCCAGGTGGACAGGGAGTGGAGCACTACCCCACCCCCCAGGACCCAGCTCGACCGATGACGCTTTCAGGGCCTCTCCTCTAGTCTCTCCGTGATCTCCTCTATTGGCGATGGCCCGGGCCTCGGCCCCGCCTCGCTCGCTGGAGCCTCACTCTCGGCCCTCTTGTCCTTGAGCACCACATGAGCCTGCGGGGCCTCACTAGGCTCCGGAGGGGCCAGAGGGGCCATCTCAGGGAAAGCCTTGGGCGGCTCCTCCGGCGGGGGTGAGGGCTCCGGCTCCAGAGCCTCTGCTTCCTCCTTTCTCTTCCTCCTCCCGCGCGCCACCATCGCCCCGAGCGCAACCAGTATTAGAGCGACGACAAGGACCAGAATATAAGGCCCCCAGTCGTCGTTCCTCACCCGGAAAGCTTGGACCGTGGTCCCCTCGTTGCCCAGAGCGTCCCTCACGCGAATCTCGAATGTGTGCTCGCCGTTCTGGGCGACCGTGGTCGGATAGATGAAGGTGAATCTCCCGGGCGCCCTTGAGGCCGTCATCTCCCTCCACTGGCCGCCGTCGACCCGAATCATGACCGAAGAGACACCAGTGGCGTCAGAGACCTCGACATCAAACCTCACGTCCCCCTTCTGCTCCATGCTCCCCGGGGAGCGCACCCTCACGACGGGCGGGGAGTTGTCCACGCGGAACTCCCGCGTCGCGCTCGCGACAAGGCCGGAGCGGCTGGTCGCGCTCACACTCACGTTGTGCGCGACATCGTCGGAGAGAGCCCTGGTGCTCAGCCGGGCCTCGTAGTAGCCGGTGGCTCGGTTCATCGCCATCGGCAGGGGCGCGGCTCCATCGAGCGAGAGTGTAACTCCGCTGAGACCGCCCTCCTCCCCCACAGCCACAATCACGATGAGCTCGCCCGACACCGCCACCCCGCCCGCCATCGGCTCCAGAATCGACACCACGGGGCTCGTGCCGTCCGTGTAGATGGTGATGCGGAGCGTCGTCGTCTGGCCGGACTCGTCCCTGGCCCTGACCGCGAGCTCGTGGGGGCCGTCGGAAACGGCCGTTGTGTCCAGGGTCTTGCTCGTCGGCCTCCAGCCCGTGTTGTCCAGCTGGTACTCCAGCACCGTCCCGAACTCGTCCCTCGCCTCCGCCCTGACCTCGAGCTCACCCGTCATGTGCGCCCCGTCCTCGGGGCTGAGCACCGAGAGCTCCGGGGGGTGGTTGTCTATTCTCAGCCAGAGGGCCGCGCCGACCTCGCGACCCGCGAGGTCGGTGGCTAGCGCTGTGAATAGATAGGTCCCGTCCGCCAGTGCGCGTGTGTCTAGCGCCGCCTCATAGAGGCCGCTTGCCCGGTTGAGCACGGGGGAGCTCGCTCCGGGCCCCTCCAGAGCGACCCTAGATACGCCGGCAGGGTCAGCGGAGTTGCAGGACCACCATGCCGGACACGAAGGTATTGTTTGCGGGGCCGATGAATGCGCATGAGGGCTCCGAGTTGTCGATAGTTAGGCCGAGGGATATCTCTGTGCTCCGCCCAACCATGTCCAGGGCTCTGAGGGTGAGAGTGTGCGGGCCATCGGGGTGGAGGGATGTGTTCCATGGCTCAGAGGCGTCGAACCAGCCCAGAGAGTCGACCCTGTAATCAACCCTCAACAGATGGACGTCCTCAGCAGTGCAGTTGAGCGAGACCTCACCGCTGAGCACGGCTCCTTGAAGAGGCTGGTGGAGCTTGAGAAGCGGGGCGTTGTTGTCTATGCGGACCCTCCTCACGGACACATTGTCCCTATTCTGGCCCGAGAGCTCTTTGGCTGTTACGGTGATGTCCCAGGCGCCGTCCAGGCCCGCGGTCTCAAGGGGGTACTCATAGTAGCCGGTGCCGGCGTTGAAGGTCATGGGGTGGTCCCTGCCGCCCAGTGACAGCACCACCGACTCTATGCCGACCTCGTCCACGACCTTCACTTTGACTGTGAAAGTCCCGGAGATGAACGCAAGCTCGTCGGGGGCCGCCCAGTAGAGCCTGGGCTCGTGGTTGTCCACGACGACGCTGACCGAGGCGGGGCTGACGTGCCCGATTCCGTCGGTGGCGTAGAACGTGATGGTGTGCCTCCCGTCGCTCACGGAGCGCGAGTCCCAGGCACCTGAGTCCCCCTCCAAGAGAGCGGGGGGGCCGCCATCCACAGAGTAGGCCGTTAGGGCCGGGAAAGCGTCCTCGACCCGCACCCGGAGGGAGACCTCGCCAGAGACGTACTGGTCCTGAGAGGGCTCAACGACCGTGAGCCATGGAGCGCCGTTGTCCACGCTGAACTCGACGGCGGGAGAGGTCATTTTGTGCCCGTGCCCGTCCAAGGCGGTCGCGTTGACTCTGAACACTCCGTCCCAGAGCGTCGATGTGTCGAGGGCGGCTTCGTAGTAGCCGGTCAGGGGGTTGAAGCCGGGAGTGAGGTCGAGCATGAAACCTGTTGTGGCGTTGGAGACACTCAGCACCAGGGCCGCGACACCGACGGCGTCCCAGGCCGAGGCTCTGAAAGTGTAAACGCCTTCAATCCACTGATTCTCCATGGGGTCGTTGATGGCGCAGACCGGGTCGTTGTTGTCCACCACCACCGATATCGCGAGGGTGGCGATGTGGTCCAGCTGGCCCCTCGCCCTGAACATCACCCTGTGCGTCCCGTCGGCCACCTTCGTGGTGTCCCAGCTCGCCGTCCAGGAGCTCCCAGGGCCGGACGCCATAGACGCCCACGAAAGGCCATCGATGCTGTACTCCACCAAAGGAGCCGTTGGGGCGTCGTGAGAGGTCACGCTGAGCGAGACCGTGCCCTCGACCAGGGCCTGGTCCGAGGGCGAGACGAGGGCCAGAGTGGGTGGAACATTGTCTACGTAGAATCCGGGGTTGCCCAATGAGAGCGTCACAGGGGGCCGAAGGCCACGCGCGGCGGCGTTGTCCGTGACCTCGATGGAGAGGGAGTAGAGGGCGTCGCCCAGGAGGGTCGTGTCCAGCTCCCTCTCGTAGAGGTCCTCATCGCTGCTGTAGGTCATAGCGAGCGTCCCGACGCCCGGAATTGTCATCCTCACGCCGGCGATTCCGTTGGCGTCCCAGGCTTGGGCCTTGAACCTGAACCTGCCCTCGACGTACTGGCCTGCCGAGGGGGAAACGATAGAGCAGGTCGGGTCACGGTTGTCGACGACGACCGTCAGCTCCTGGTCGGTGTTGCGCCCTATGCCGTCCGTTGCCCTGACGGTTATCGTGTGCTTGCCGTCCTCATAGCCTGTGGTGTCCCAGCTCGCCGTGAACGCTCCGCCGACGGGGCTCATGCTCCGCCAGGAGCCCCCGTCTATTCTGTACTTAACAGTAACGGTGCCAGCCGCGTCAGACGCCGCGGCCGCCACGGTCACGGCTGCCCCTGACACATAGTCCCCGTCCGAGGGCGAGCTCACGGAGAGGCTCGGGGGGTTGTTGTCTATCGTGAACGCGGTCGCGGGCTGGCTCAGCGTGTTCCCGGCCTTGTCGCTCGCGGTGGGCGCAGCTGTGGCCGAGCCGTCCGAGTAAGCTCTGGTGTCGAGCTGGTACTCCCAGTGCCCGCTGGAGGCGCTGAGCGCGGCCGCCTGTGTCCCGAGGCCCGCCAGATTCCCCCCGAACGTCAGAGCCACGCCCCTCAGCCCTATCTGGTCGCTCGCCGAGACCTTGATCGTCACGACACCCTCGACGAACTGCCACGCGCTCGGAGACACGAGGGAGCAGAGGGAGGGGGCGGTGTTGTCCGATGTGAAGCTCTGCTTGACGTAGTGGTAGTTGTTGGCGTTGTCCCAGACCATGTACTCTATTGTGTGGCCCCCGTCGAGCAGCGCGCCCGTGGCCAGGGTAGAGACGAAGTTGTAGCCGACCTGCGCGGTGTAGGACAGGTCCTGCCATGCGCCCCCGTCGACGCGATACACGGGGTTGGAGGCTGTGTCCGTGATTCCGCTCCCATAGTCCTGGCAGTTCAGGCGGAGCTCCTGGTTCCCCCTCAGATAGGCACCGTCCGCGGGCTGCACGACTTGAATCGTTGGTGGAGCGTCGTCGACGCTGAAGGTGAATGTCGCGCCCGCGCCGGCGGCCCTGACAACCTGGATGTAGTGGTAGCCGTTGGTCGTGGCTGTGTGGGCGAGCGTCTCTGGGTAGGACGCAGAAAGGGCTGAGGCGAGCTGGGAGCCCGCGGGGCTGAAGAGGTACATGTCGAAGTCTGTCGCCAGCGCGGGGCTCCAGATCGCGAACTTCTGCTTGTCTCCCTGGCTCATGTAATATGCGTAGAAGTAGTATGGGTAGCCGTTGGCGCTGGGCACTGTGTCGTCTGGGTCGTTGGTGTACCCGCTCCGCACCTCCGCGACCGCGTCATTCCTGCTGCGCCAGTTGTTGCCCTCCGCTCCCGGGCCGTCCTCGTTGACGGTCCCGACCGAGTCCGCCTGCGCCGATAGAACGTGGGTGTCGGGGCTCGCCGTATTGTAGGATGAGCCGCCGCTCGATATCGAGCTCCTGTAGCTCAGGCCGGCGAGGTTCCAGTTGACGACGGGCGAGCCGTCGAAGTACATCGTCACTGTGAAGGCGCCCGCGTCGGAGTAGCCCTGGTTGTAGACCGTGACGGTATAGGTGTAGGGCCTGTTTTGCGGCACTACCGTGACTCCGGAGCATGTGACGGGGCTCGGGGATATCGATATAGAGCTGACCACCAGATCCGGCGCGCCCGCGACGAAGCTGTAGGTCGCGCTGGCCAGATTCCAGTTCATTATTACGATGCCATAGGTTCCAGCGGCGGCTGGTGTGACGGACCAGGGGGTCGAGGCGCCGTATGTGTAGCTCCCTCCCCCGATCGCGCTCGCCCTCGTGCCCCAGCTCCCAGCGTTGAGGTTGAAGACGAAGAACCTGAGGTCTATGGAGGAGCTGGTCGCCGATGTGAACCTGAATGTGTATGTAACGCCCGCCTGAACGCTCACGGTGTAGACCTCAACGATGTCGCTCGTGCTCATGGCGTTGGAGTATACGCTGTTCACTGTGATGCTCGAAGATACCTGGTACTCGATTCTAAAGAGGTTGTTCCACCCGCCCGCGCCGGAGTTGAAGACCTCGGCGCTCCTCCCGCTGTTGGTGTTGCATCTGCAGACGCAGAGCTCTGGCGCTGTGCCGGCGCTGCTCGAGCTCACCAGCACCGCGCCCCCTCCACCGCTCCCTCCCGTCGTGGAGTAGATTCTCAGGTCGTAGTCGGTGTTGGGAACCATCGCCACAGCCACATATCTCCCGCTGACTTCATTAAAGTCCCACCAGTCTGTCTGGTCCCCGCCCGTGAGAAACTCTATGTCCACAGAGTCGTTGCTCAGCCACCCCTGATAGGCGGCGACGGCATGCTGGGAGACGAGCGGGAGGAGGGCTCCCGCGGCCAGCAGCGCTGTCAACCCTAGGCACACGATTCTGTTCGCACCGCTCTTGCGCCTCATTTATCATCCTCTCCATTCCCTTTTCCTTGCCTCGCTCCAACGTTTTTTGACGCACTTCTCTTTAGTTCGTAATTCGTTACGAATGTATTAAAGTATATGGTCAATATCTCAAAAGGGCTGCAACTCCGCCCAGCTCCACAATTCCACTCTCCACGGGCACGAACTCGACTCTGGCCCTTCTCTCCATAGCTAGCTCGACAAGCTCCTCCACAGCGTCGACCTCGAGCGCCGAGCTGCCACAGACCGGGCAGAGCCTCTGCTCCCCCCGACCAAACGCCCGGCAGCTCTCGCACCTCCAGCCGCGCAGGACCAGACCCCTCTGGACAGCGATTGTGTCGACTCTGCCCAGCGCCGTGGCGGCCTCGACCTCCTCGAAGCCGTAGGTCGCCAGACCCTGCCTCAGAACGCCGCTCCTGATGCGCTGGACCAGCCCCGACTCCTCGGCGAGCTCGCGTGTCCTCAGTGCCTCCTCGGCCGTCCTGAGCGCCTCCGCGTCGGGCACATCCGCGCGGAGGTCGACCCTGCCGACGACCAGCCTGAGCAGCTCCTGCGGCAGGTGCCTCTCGAGCTCGATTCTGGCTCGAGGGGGCCCCTCAATTATCACCCCCCTGAGCCCCCCGAGGGACCTGCACCTCTCAACCTCTCGCGCTAGATGTTCAGCGACCTCTTTGAAGTAGTTAGCCTCGTAGCCATCGTGGAGCCTCTGAAAGCGCATCTGGGACATCCCGCCCCTTCTGTGCTTCCTGACTATCTGCTCAACCAGCTCTTCGCGGTCGAGCACTTTGTGCTGGGCGACCGCAAAGATGCGCGCGTGCGTGTGGTCCAGAAGAACGATGCAGCACTCCTCCCACTCACGGCTAGTCATTGCGAGCGGCCTGATGTAGGGCGATGAGTCGAAGACAAGGAGGTTCCCGACCTCCGGTGGGGCCTCATACAGCTCGAGAAAGTCCTTCCTCGGCGAGGAGAAAAGGGCCAGGCCGCTCGACACGGGAGCGGCCCTCTCCATGCTCTTGAGGGCCGTGTCGAGCGCATCCCTGAAAATCAGGAGGCCCTCCCTGTCCGCGGCCAGAGCCCTCTCGCACTCCCTCCGCCTCCTCTGCAGAAAGCCCTCGTCCAGCCCCTTTGAGATGTTCAGGTAGAGGCTCAGAAACGATGGTCTGGTGTCCCAGATGTTCGCGAGCCTGTGGAGGTCTGGAGGGCTCGACGCGCTCATTTCACCCCCTCGCCCCTTCCCGACAGCTGGGCACCGACCTCCGCGTCCAGCGCATCGAGAAAGGCGACCTCAGCGCCCAGAGGAATGGTGGCTCCGGAGGCTATGCTGTGTCCCCCGCCCTGTCCCCCGCCCCTCCGGGCCGCGAGCGATGCTGCTCGGGCGAGGTCGAGCCCGCGAGCAACCATATCACGCGTCCCCCGAGCCGAGACTTTTATGCTGTCGCCGCTGCGCGCCAGAGAGACCGTTGTCTTTGTGCCTGGGTAGAGGTAGTTCATCACTAAGGCCGCCAGTGCTCCCCCCATCGAGGCGCTTTCGGCGTAGAAGTACTGGATGTGCCTCATCTGCTGGAGGCCCCTCTCCTGCAGCTCCAGCATCCCCTTCATTATCTGCGCGCGGTAGCGTCTCCGGACCCCGCGGGCCTCCTCAAGCGCCTCCCTGCTCCCCATGCAGACGCTGAGGCCAAGCTCCTCGCGGTCCAGCCTCCCGCAGGCGTTGACCACAGCCGAGAGCTCCTGGGCGTCGATGCCCCACGCAGGGATTCGGTGGCGGTCGCTCACGACAGACGCGACGAACTCCGCGCCGGTGCCCTGCCTGAGCAGCCTGATCATTATGAGAGAGGCCAGGGCCCTCGCACCCTCCTCGTCGAGCTCCCCGGGGGCAGCGGCCGGGCTGAGGCCAGAGGCCTCGACGAGCGCTGCAGCCCCCTGTGGGTCGCCCGAGACCCCGCGGATGAACGGCTCATTGCTCTCGCTCAAAGCGCTGACGAGGCTCTCCCCCTCGAGCGCCACCCCCCTTTTTGTGCTCACGTGACCTAGAGCCTCAGCGGCCGCGAGAACATCTGCGTTCAGGCCCCTCCAGCCACCGATGTGCTGCCTGTCGCCAATCGCTCCAGCGAGCGCCAGGCCGGCTAGAGTCCAGTTGGCCTCGTCCATGGAGACCGCCACAAGAAGGGCGAGGGTGGAGGCGCACGCCTCGAAAGCGCCGTCGACGCCCCAGAGATGGCAGTTGAGCTGCGAGACCCTTTTTGAGACCCCGGACGGTTTGTGGTGGTCGAGAACGAACGCCTCTCCCTCGAGGCTCTCGAGCGCCCCGAGCGAGCCGCTGCCGATGTCGGATAGAAGCACGCGCTTGTAGTTGCTCAGGCCCAGACCGCTCATTGCAGCAGCGTCGAGGTTGTGGATGATTGTGCAGTGGAACGGAACACCCTTCCTCAGGAGGGCTCTGCAGAGGACTCCGGCGGCGCAGAGGCCGTCTGCGTCGTAGTGGGAGACTATCCGCACGGGGTCGCTGCTCGAAACTAGGGCGGTCGCGAGCCCGCCCACCTTGGCGAGCCAACTCGAAAGGGTCCGGGAAAGCTCCCTCTCAGGCATCCCTGCCCCCACGGCCCTACTCTACCAGCAGCTTGGCGCTCTCGAGCGAATACTGCCAGTTCTTGGGCAGCGCCCCTGTTCTGTGGTAGTACCTAACCAGCCGCCGAATCTTGGCCTCCGTCAGCTGGAGCCTTCTCCTGTTGCTGAGGTCTTTGGGCCTCGCAGCAAGGTGGGCCGAGAGCCTTATGGCCTTCCTCATTAGATTCCTGACGTCCTCGGGAATCTCGAGCTTCACTCCGCTCTCCTTCATAATACTCACAATGCTCTTGCCTGTAGCGAGCTTCACGGTGGGCACGCCGTACTGGTCCCTCAGCCGCATGCCTATCTGGCTGGACGATAGCCCCTCCCTCGCCAGCTTGCCCACGGTTCTCACTATCTCCTCCCCCCTGATGGGCACCCAATCGGGGTTGTTGTCCCTTGGGAGCCTTGTGGAGGAGGATGCCCCTCGCCGTCTAGCATGCATCCTTGCCATTCGATTCACATCCCAGAACTCTTAAGATTCAGCCCTGCCCTGCAGTCCACATTGGCCCGGAATCTTTCGACGCCCAAGTTTTGGCGGGCCACGCTCCAGCAGGCGGCTTGCTCGTCGCAGAGGAGACAGGCCCTCCCAAGAGGGGTCCGGAGCTTCAGCGCCCTCCCGCCACCCACATTCACCATCGTGACGGCATAGATCTCACCGCTGACCTTCTTCGGGTAGGCAATGAGCTGCGCCCGGGGTGCGGCCTGTCGAGGCGCTGGGGGCATCGCTCTGGCCGGCCTCGGAGGGGCTGGCTTCGCCCTCGCCTTTTGCGGCGCCCCCGCCCCCCCAGCCTCGAAGTCCTCCTCGTCCTCGCTGGTCCCCGCCATTCTGTCGAACGCGTGCGTGGTAACCAGAACAACGCACAGAATCAGCTGGAAAGCCACTGACCCGACCTTCCACCAGAAAAGGGGGAGGCCGAAATCGGTCAAGACACCCATTGAGATTAGAAAGTACAGGACTACATTCAGGACTGCCAGAACCGGCACTATCCACAGCCCTCCGCCCGCTCTCGGAGCGTCTCCCCGCGCGCCCCTCACTTCCTTCTTCGCCATATCTGCACCAAGTCAAGTGGATATTCAGTCCTATATAATTAAATATTATCCTCTCTCCTCTCTTCCCCCCTCTCCCCGCTCTTACATTGCCCGGCACCGCGCTCTTGTCCAGACCCACCTCCTCCGAGCCCCGATGTCCTCCTCACTTGTGTAACCACAGGGCTCCCCCTCTCACTCCAGGGGCTTGGGGCAGGGCGGCCTATACCTCTCTCGCTTCAATCTGGCCGAGACGCCTCGGGCGACCGGGGAGCAGTCGTGAGCTCCCTCATTCTTTGAGCGAGGAGGCCACACCTCGGCCCATTCACTCTGCTGAAAACCTCATGAATTCTCCTGAGGTCGCGGTTAAAGTCGAGCCTGCAGTGATATCTGCCGGTTAGGGGTGAGAGCTCAGGAGTCAAGCCCCCGACATCGATGGCCTCGAGCGGCGCACAGCGAGCCTCCAGCTCCGGTAGTGCGCAAAACACAATGATGGCCTCCGGCCAGTGGGACCTGACATCGGATAAAAAAGCGTGTGAGACCCAGATGGTTGGGCCCGGACCTAGACGGACCGGGACCACCTTCAAAAGACGCCCCTCCTCCCTCTCCCTGTCCAGAGCGTATAGCTCCGGCGCGGCCCTGAGCTTGGTCTGGGTCTCGGCGACGTCCTTTCTCCTCCCGGCCCCCATCCCTCTAACAACCCTCCGGTCGGGGCCGCAGCGGCGGACCTCGTAACCGAATGCGGAGAGGAGCGCCTCGACCCCCAATTTCGCCACCTCCTCTCTGAAGGCCTCTGCGCGCACCTCGAGCTCACGTCGCTCGCCCCTTTCTACAGTGCCGAGGTCCTTCTCGGACATCTCGTGGACCACTCGCGCGCAGTCCAGGCAGACGGAGTCCGTCGACACGTAGGCCGCCCCAAAGCTCTCGTTGTACTGGACCAGGGGCGAAGAGTAGTCGATGGGCACGAGCCTCTCCGTCATTTTTCCACACCTCTCGCACCAGCCGGGCACGTCCGACCACCTCGAGTGGCTCTAAACGCCCAGAAGCAGGGCGCACATCACGAGTCGAGGGACAATAGACACTTCGCACCCCCAACGGTTGAGGGGCTTAGTGGAGGCCTCCACCAGCACAATAATCTCTTGCGTGTCGAGCGGGTATTCCTTGAAGCTCGGTCTGTAGTGCAGCGGGTCCTGGATGCGGTGCCATGCCTCGCGCGCTCCTGTGGCGGCGTCCAAAGATTCGAATGTCCTCTCCCTCGACCCAGCCCTCTCGTTGATTGGCTCGAGAGACCCAATCGTGAAGTTGGCCCCCGCCGCGGTCTGGTTGCGGACGAGCCACAGGTAGAGGGCCAGGGTGAAGGTGCCTTTTTTAGTGTCTTGGCTGCCGAAGCTCAAGATGCGCATCCCGACGCCCGCAACCACCGCTTCAGACGGGGGCTCGCCTCGAGACCCGTCACCTGAAGCGTTGGCGGCTGGCGGCGTGAGAAGGAGCGGAGGGGCTGGGGCGGCCAGGCTGACGAGCCGCCTCGCGCGCCCCGAAAATTGATTCCCCTGCGTCATCGCCCCATGTCCGAGCTGCATGTGGTGTGAATTGGCGCGAGAGATTTGAACGTTGTGGAGCGCCCGTTCGCTCCTCCTTTACAACCCCCCCGCTCCCCTTGCTCTGCTCCTCACTCAGGCCGCGAAAACATCATAAAGGGGGATAGCCTTTGCCGAAGGTGCGCGGGAGTAGCTCAGCCTGGTCAAAAGCGCCAGATTCAGGGTCTGGTCCTGCAGAGGTTCATCGGTTCAAATCCGATCTCCCGCACATATTACCAGCGAGCCCAGATTATCCGGGGAGGAGGATTTGAACCTCGGTTCATCACCAAATTGGCTGGGCGAGACGATGGACATTATCGCGGATGGGCCAATTTGGTGAGAGGGCGACGAAAAAGATTGGACGCTCGTCGCCCGAAAATCCGATCTCCCGCACCCACTCATTGTTTTCGTCCAGCTCTTTGTTCTGTCCGTCAGGGGAATATTGATTAGTTCGTGAGCGTATCCATGTGCCGGTCGAAATGGCCCACAGAAGATACATCACTTTCGGCAAGGGCGCCTCCAGCACCAAGGGCACTCTCAGACCAGTTGTGAGGGTAATTGGGGTTGGGGGTGCTGGATGCAACATCGTCGACTCAATAGCGGACGAGACGGACGCAAGCCTGCGCTACATCGAGCTCGTCGCCGCGAACACAGACGCCCGCAGCCTATATAATGTTAAATGCCGGCGCATTCTCATTGGGAGGGACGTGACTCACGGTCGCGGGGCGAGCTCCCTCCCTGCGCTTGGGGAGGAGGCTGTCATGGCCGACCTGCCTAAGCTAAGAGGGGCTCTCTCCGGCACAGACGTGCTCTTCCTAATCTGTGGGCTGGGCGGCGGAACCGGGACGGGCGCTTCGCCGATTATTGCGAGAGCCGCTAAAGAGATGGGGGCTCTTGTGGTTGCGCTCGCCGTCAAGCCCTTCAGGGCTGAGGGGATCTCCAGAAACTACATCGCGCGGCTCGGGCTCGAGAGGCTTAAGGAGGCCGCCGACGCTGTGGTCCCACTCGACAACGACCGGCTGCTCCATGAGCATCCGGCGCTGGGATTTCAGGAGGCCCTCAGACGCGCGAATCGCCATCTCCTGGCCCCCGTCAGGAGCATCGCTCAGCTTCTGACGAAGGACGATATGCCCAACCTCCGAAGGGTCCTCGGAATCAGGGACATCGCCCACCTCTGCATCGGAGAGGGCAGCATCGAGCTCGACGAGAGGAGCGCGGTCAGCACCGCTCTCGGCTCTGTGGCGGCTGATGCGGATCTGCGCTCACACGACAGGGCTGTGGTGGTCCTCCACTGCCCCCCCGGCTCCAGCGACGACGAGCTCCACAGAATCGTCCAGGAGCTCCATCACTTCATTCACGAGGACGCGGAGATAATGTGGGGGCCGATAGTGGACCCCGCCCTGAGCCGCGAGGTCAGGCTCCTTGCGCTGGTCGGGAAGGGCAGGGCCGAGGCGCCCCCATCCGCCAACGAGGGGGGCGGCGCTGGGGGCCATGGCCCTTTATCGGGCCCGCCCGCGTGATACCTACCACAAAAAGCTTATTAACTCCAGAAATTGTTCCAATACTAAATTCCGTCGGGGAAGATGGGTGCCGGCCCGATAATAGGAGAGAGGGGAATGGGGAGGCGTGTGGTGCGCTCAATCGCTCTGCTTCTTGCAATCACAGCTCAGCTCGCCGCCACCACGCCCACAGCACAGTGCGAATCAATAACCGAGTTCCAGGGAGGGCTCGACGCCGCTGAGGCCCTTCTCGCCTCACCCGGGTCAGTGCGATTCGCGAATCTATCTGTTCCGGCTCAGTCGTTCATTACCGATGGCTCCCTGACCGTCTCGCCCATTGCCCTAAACGGCTCCCTACCCCTCCAGCCCGCACTGGACATCTGCGGCGACGGCGCCGTAGAGTGGAGGTTCGCCGGGGCGGGGTACGGAGCCTTCGGCGAGCAGGGGCTCTTCTCGGACGGTGCCCCAGAGAAAGAGTGGAGCTTCTCCTCGCCCAGCGCGGTCTCCTGCGAGGTCGTCCTGCCGGAGGGCGCCCGCATAGAGGCGGCCGCCGCATCAATAGAGGGGCTGCCGGAGCAGAGCTGGTGGAACGCCTCCTGGAGGAGCCGCATACCCATAAGTATCCGGGAGCTCGCCGGAAGGAACCAGACGGACTTCGTGGTCGAGGTTCTGCTGGACACTCGCAACTGGAGCCTGAGGAGCGCTCGATTGGAGCTCAGGGTGACCAGGCTCGACCCGACTAGTGGTGTGGAGACCGAAGTACCCATCCAAATTCTGGATGAGGTCTCCAACGGCTCCAAGTGCTTCGAGGCGTCCCTGCTATTCGCGGTCTCCAACCTCACCGCCGGCTCCACGCAGACCTACTACCTCTATTTCAACAACCCGGGGGCGTCCGAGCCCACCCCCCTCACCACCGACTTCCACGGAAGGCTGATAAAGAACAGGCTCTCCACACAGACCGAGGAGCGCTCCTTCCTCGGCTCGCTCTCCACCCCCCACGGATGCACCATTGACCCCTGGGGAAACCTCTGGGTCGCGGATAGAGTCCTCCACGCAGTCCTAGGTTACACCGGCACCCTTGGCACCGTAGGCATACCGGGCAATGACTCCAGCCATTTCAGGGTGCCGCAGGACGTGGCGGTCCGGAGGGATGGGTATATCGTCGTGACCGACCCGGGCAACTTCAGGGTCTGTGTATTCAAGCCGGATCGAGCTCTGGCCTTCGTCCTCGGAGTGACGGGCACTCCTGGTTCAGATGACAGTCACTTCCAGTACCCATCGGGAGTGGCTGTGGATGCTGACAACAATATATACATCTCTGACGCCGGTCTGCACAGGGTCCAGGTCTTCGACGCCAATGGAGCTCTGCTGAGGACCCTTGGCACCCCCGGGACGGCCGGGACGGGCAATATGGAGTTCAACCAGCCCTTTGGCCTTTTCGTAACGAGCTCCAGGGACATCCTCGTGGCCGACAGGATGAACCACAGGGTTCTGGCGCTGAAGCACGTCGGCGGAAGCAGCTGGGCCCACAACTACACTCTGGGCGCTACGGGAGCCTCGGGCAGCGACAGCCTTCACTTCAACCAACCACACGACGTTTGGGTGGACGGCTCGGGTAATACTTTCATCGCAGACACGCAAAATATGAGGGTTCAGAAGTTCGCCGGGACCGCCTACAGAGCCACAATCGGCGTCACGGGGCAGGCCGGGGCCGACAACCTCCACCTCAACTTCCCCACCTCAGTCGCCGTCTCCCCTTCCAGCGAGGTCTTCGTTTGCGACCTACCTCTGGGCCGGGTTCAGATCTATGACTCCGCCCTGAGGTACGTCCGCTCACTAGGCTCGCGCCACTGGAGCAACCTCGTCTCCCCGGGCGGGTCCGAGCACCAGTTCAACGAGCCCTGGGGAGTGGCGTCCAACGCCACGGGAGCGATTCTCGTCTCCGACACCCAGAACCACAGGGTCCAGGTCTTCACGCCCCTCGGCTCGTTGGTGCAGACTCTGGGGACCACTGGCATGTCTGGGAGCGACAGCGCCCATCTCTACTACCCGCGCGGAGTAGCGGTGAGCAGCGATGGGAGGGTGTTTGTGGCGGACGCGGGCTTCCAAGCCTTCTGGACCGCCTACTCCAACCACAGGGTCCAGGTCTACAACGACCTGCTCGACGGCGTGGCCGACGCCACCATCGGCGTCACGGGCGTGGCAGGAAACGATATGTACCACCTGAACCAGCCCTGGGACGTGTCGATAAGCGTCAACGACCGCACAGCCATAGCCGACCGGGGCTTCTCCACAGCCACCTATCCATTCACCTACTACGGCCACAGGGTCCAGATACTCAGCGACCTCACAGACTTCGTGCCTGACTTTACGTATGGCGTGTCCGGAACGCCGGGCTGCAGCACCACGCTGCTCCGCGGTCCCCAGGGCGTGGGCCTCTCCCCCTCAGGAACAACATACGTTGCCGACACAGACAACCACCGCGTCGTGGGCTTCAAGAGCGACGGCAACGCGGAGGCCGACTTCTTCATCAACCAGTTCGGCGCATATGGCAGCGGGACATACCAGTTCCGCTTCCCGTCGGACGTTGCTGTTGACCAAGATGGGAGGGTTCTTGTGTCGGACACCTGGAACCACAGGGTCCAGGTCTACAAGAGCAGCGGCGAGTACAGCCAAACCATCGGGGAGACGGGCGTCAATCTATCGGACGCGTTCCATCTGGATTCGCCCTGCGGAGTTCACGTCGCTCACGATGGAAAGATTCTCATCGCGGACACGGGGAACCACAGAGTCCTCAGAGTCACGCCCGCCTCTCTGATTTTTAGTGGGCCGGAGGTTCTGCGGGCCCCAGAGAACCTATCCATTTCTGTCGGTGGAGTGGAGCTCTGGAGGCGCAATGGAACGGTTGTGGGTCGGTTCGAACTGGAGATGACCGACCCTCTTAGCGCCGCTCTGTCGGGCCTCGCGGGAGCTCCGGACGCCTACGGCAATCCAATGGCGGCCCTAGAGCTCAACATCACCAACGACGGGTGGGGGGAGGTCAGGCTGGCCTCGCTCTCAATCCGCTACACCGCTTTTCTCAGGCCCCCGGACATCTCGAGGTCCGTCCGGGACTACGTCGCCGCCCACGCATCTGAAGCGGATGAGAATGGCATGGTCAGCGTGCCCTTGTTCTATTCGGCCGCTTCCGCGGGTGGAATCAGGGTGGGAGAGCTGAACCTCACGGGAGACTTCGCCCCAGTTCTCGTCTCGCCCATCCCAGACCTCGAGCTCGACGAGGACACGAGCGCCCCTGGAATCTGCGACCTCTCGAGACACTTCTCGGACGACATCGACGCTAACCTCAGCTACCTCCTTCTCAACGCAACCAACTCCTCGATCGCCAGCGTGCAGCTCTCCAGGAGCGGCCTTCTCTCTGTGGACTGCAGCGTCCCGACGGCCCTGAACTGGCACGGGTGGATAGAGCTCCAAGCGCGCGCCTCTGACTCGAGAGGCTTCAGCGCCCTATCAAACGACTTTAAGGTGGTTGTGCGGCCCGTGAACGACCCTCCCGAGATTCTGAGCTCCCCGCCCTCCCTCACTGCCAGGGTCGGCGCGGAGTGGAGCTACTACGTCGAGGCGAGCGAAGTGGACGGAGACGAGCTCGCGCTCTCGCTCGTCACCAAGCCCGCAGGAATGACCCTCGACCAGCCCCTGCGCAGAATCGCCTGGACGCCCACGGCCGCTCAGGAGGGAGAGAACGAGGTAGTTCTCCGGGCCTCGGACGGGGAGCTCTATGACGAGCAGGCCTTCGTCATCAACGTCACGACGGGCGGCCCCCCCAACACCCCCCCGAGAATTCTGAGCACGCCCCTCACCGTGGCCGAGGTCGGGAGGAGGTACGAGTACAGGCTGAAGGCAACGGACGACGACGGAGACCCCCTGGCCTTCACCCTCGACAGATGCCCCGAGGGCATGACGATAGACTCCACAGGGCTTATTGAGTGGGTGCCGACCGAGGCGAGTCTTGGCACCCACCAGGTCATCGCGCGGGTCTCCGACGGGAAGAGCTCGGTGACGCAGGATTTCAATATAACGGTGGCATGGAACATCACGACCCTCCTGCCCGTGCTGAGGATAAACGAGCCCGCGGCAGAATCGAGACTGAGGGGGAGCGTCTGGGTCAGGGGAACCGCCAGCGCGTCTGTGGGCTCGATAGAGCTCGTCGAGGTCAGGGTCGACGATGGTGAGTGGCAGGAGGCGATGGGGAGGGCGAGCTGGGCCCTCCAGCTCGACACCACCAAATTGACCGACGGACGCCACCAGA